>Ga0196970_1000307_pt1 | contig 66425 bp, 61 predicted proteins | sample S1v_513CmetaG_FD_148672 | JGI IMG/M metagenome (GOLD analysis project Ga0196970, IMG submission 148672) | Soil microbial communities from Anza Borrego desert, Southern California, United States - S1+v_5-13C | ecosystem: Environmental > Terrestrial > Soil > Desert | place: USA: California...
AGCAGGGCGAGGCCGACATCCCGGTTTGCCCCAAGCCGCTGGGCACCGTGTCGGTGCTGGAGCCGGAGAACGCCACCAACTGGTGGAGCGGCCAGCAGCTGCCGGCGCCGTCGAAGCTGATCAAGGTTTTCGTCAATCGCTCGCGCTGCTTCACCCTGGTTGATCGCGGTGCCGGCCTGGCCGCGGCGCAGGCCGAGCGCGAACTGGCCTCTTCCGGCGAGTTGCGCAACCGTTCCAACGTCGGCAAGGGCCAGATGAAGGCAGCCGACTATGTGCTGGTGCCCGATCTGGTCTCGCAGAACAGCAATGCCGGCGGCAACGCCATCAGCGGCCTGCTTGGCGGGCTGGTCGGCGGCAATGCCGGGCAGGTGATCGGCGGCCTCAACATGAAGAAGAAGACCGCCGACGTGGTCCTGACACTGACCGATACCCGCTCCACCGAGCAGGTCGCGATGTCCGAAGGCAATGCCAGCAAGACCGACCTGGGCTGGGGCGGCAGCGGCCGGCTGTTCAGCGGCTACGACTACGGCGCGGTCGGCGCCAGCGGCTATGCCAATACCGAGATCGGCCAGGTCATCACCCTGGCCTATCTGCAGGCCTATACCGACATGGTCAGCCAGCTCGGCGGCCTGTCCGGCAACGCCGCAGCCAGCAATGCGCAGCAGGCGGTGACCGTGACCAAGCCGGCGCGGCTGCTGGCCAATGCCAAGGGCACCGGCGCGCCGGTGCGCGCGCTGGATGTCGGCATGATGCTGTACCCCACCGGCAACAAGGAGGGGGTGATGTGGGAAGTGGAAGACGAGATGGGCAACAAGGGCTGGGTGTCCTCGACCCTGGTCGAGTTGTCCAAGTAAGCCAGCCGGCCAAGGCGCTCCGCCCCGGGTGGGTGGAGCGCCTTGCAGGCAACTGCGTTCCATGCCCGGGGTTGGGTTTGCCGCCTGCCGGCTCGATAATGGCGACATGGAAATCAAATCCGACAACCCCGAGCACGGCTTCCAGTTCCCCGGCACCTTCGAGCTCAGCGCCATGGGCACGGCCGACAAGGGCCTGGAAACCGAGTTGCCGCGCCTGCTGACCGACAGCGGCCTGGAAGTGCTGGAAGAGCGCATCAGCTGGAAGCATTCCAGCAACGGCAAGTATGTGTCGGTGCGCATCGCCTTCCGTGCCGACAACCGCGAGCAATACGACGCCGCCCACCAGGCGCTGCGCGAGCACCCGGAAGTGAAGTGGACGCTGTAAGCGCCTGCGCGCCGGCCACCCTCACCCCGGTCGCCACGCAGGGCGCCACGGTGCGCCAGCTCGGGCGCCAGCCCTATGCGCCGGTATGGCGCGCGATGCAGCGCTTCACCGATGCCCGCGACGACACCACCACCGACGAACTGTGGGTGGTCGAGCATGATCCGGTGTTCACCCTCGGCCAGGCCGGCAAGGACGAACACGTGCTGGCGCCCGGCGACATCCCCGTGCTGCACGTCGATCGAGGCGGCCAGGTGACCTATCACGGGCCCGGCCAGATCGTGGTCTATCCGCTGCTGGACCTGCGCCGCCTCGGCATCGGCGTGCGCGAGTACGTCTGCCGGATCGAGCAGGCCATCATCGACACCCTGCTGGAGTGGAACATCATCGGCCTGCGCCGCGAGGGCGCGCCTGGCGTCTACGTGGGCGATGCCAAGATCGCCGCGCTCGGCATCCGCGTGCGCCGCGGCTGCACCTTCCACGGCTTGGCGTTCAACGTGGACATGAACCTCGAACCGTTCCAGCGCATCAACCCCTGCGGCTACCAGGGCCTGCAGGTGACCTCGGTGCTAGACTTGGGCGGCCCTTCCGGCATGGAGCCGGTGCAGCGCGTGCTGCTCGACGAACTGGCCCGCCAATTCGGCCTGGCACTGCGCACCGACCCGGCCCTGCCCGACCTTTCGCCTGCGGCCTGACCGCGCACTCGTGTTGCCATGACCCAGCCTATCGCCCGCACCATTCCTCTGGAGGTCGTTTCGACCGACAGCACCCCGGCCGCACCCTTGCAGGCCGGCGCCAAGCAGTTGGGTGGCGACAAGATCGGCCGTTCGCCGGTGCAGTTCGCCGATGTCCCGGTGCTGCGCAAGCCGTCATGGATTCGCGTGCGCATTCCGTCCGGCAACGCCGTGCAGACGCTCAAGGCCAAGCTGCGCGAGAACCGCCTGGTCACCGTGTGCGAGGAAGCCAGCTGCCCGAACATCCATGAGTGCTTCGGCCACGGCACGGCGACCTTCATGATCCTCGGCGAGGTCTGCACCCGCCGTTGTTCGTTCTGCGATGTCGCCCACGGCCGGCCCAAGCCGCCGGACCCGAACGAACCGCTGAGCCTGGCCACCACCGTGGCCGACATGGGCCTGAAGTACGTGGTGGTGACCAGCGTCGATCGCGACGACCTGCGCGATGGTGGTGCCCAGCACTTCGTCGACTGCATCGCCGCCATCCGCGAGCATGCGCCGAAGACGCGCATCGAGATTCTCACCCCGGATTTCCGCGGCAAGGGCCGCATGGACCGCGCGCTGGAAATCCTGGCGACCAATCCGCCGGACGTGTTCAACCACAACATCGAAACCGTGCCCGACCTGTACCCGAACGTGCGCCCGGGCGCGGATTACCAGTGGTCGCTGACCTTGCTGCAGAAGTTCAAGGCACAGCACCCGGCGCTCAATACCAAGTCCGGCATCATGCTCGGCCTGGGCGAGACCATGGAGCAGGTACAGGCCACCTTGCGCGACCTGCGCGCGCACGATGTGGACATGGTGACCATCGGCCAGTACTTGCAGCCGACGCCGCACCATCACCCGGTCATGCGCTACTGGACGCCCGAGGAATACAAGGCGCTGGAAGACTACGGCTACAGCCTGGGCTTTGCCCATGTCGCCTCCGGCCCGATGGTGCGCTCGTCGTACCACGCCGATCGCCAGGCCGCCGGGGCCGGCGTCGCCGCCTGAGCGGCCGCTGCCTGAACCTGGCATCGCCAGTGCCACTGGCGTAACGGGGCGTTTACAGACCGTAGTCACCCCGGCGCGCTAGGCTGGGGCCGCACTGATGACAAGCGCTGCAACTTTGGGCACTGTCGTGTTGTCCGAAGCTTCCGCAGCCCCCCGAAACGGCCACGCGCCGAGAGTATGCCGATGAATTACAAAGCTCCCGCCAGGATCACCGCCGGCCTCCTGGCCCTGGCACTGAGCGCGCCGCTGGCGCTGCTGGCCCGCGCCGACACGGCGCTGCCGGCGGCCGCCACCACTGACCAGGCCACCGCGACCAAGCTGGTCTATGGCCTGCTTTCGGACAGCCGCTATGCCTACCGGCCGCGCGCGCTGGACGAGGCGATGGCCAAGGACGTGTTCAAGCGTTACCTGGAATCGCTGGACGGCAGCAAGCTGTACTTCACCCAGGCCGACGTCGATGGCTTCGCGCCGCTGGAAGCCGGCGTCGGCGATGCCATCCGCAACGGCCAGATCGACCCGGCCTTTGAAGTCTTCGCCGTGTACAAGCAGCGCGTGGGCCAGCGCGTCGGCTATGCGCGCAAGCTGCTCAACCAGAACTTCGACTTCACCGGCAACGAGAAATTCGAGTACGACCGCGAGAAGGCGCCGTGGGCCGCCAATGACGCCGAGCTGGACAAGCTGTGGCGCCAGCAGGTGATGAACGACTGGCTGCGCCTGAAGCTGGCCGGCAAGCAGCCGGCCGACATCCGCAAGACGCTGGACAAGCGCTACGCCAATCTCGCCAAGTCGGTGAACGAGCTCAAGGGCGAGGACATCTTCCAGGTCTTCCTGAGCGCGTACACCAACGCGGTGGACCCGCATACCGACTACTTCACCCCGCGCACCGCCGAGAACTTCAACCAGCAGATGTCGCTGTCGCTGGAAGGCATCGGCGCGCAGCTGCAGAAGCAGGACGACATGGTCGTGGTCCGCGAGGTCCTCGCCGGTGGTCCGGCCGCGATCGATGGCACGCTCAAGCCGGGCGATCGCATCGTCGGTGTCGGCCAGGACAAGTCCGGGGCGATGGAAGACGTGATCGGCTGGCGCATCGATGACGTGGTCGCCAAGATCCGCGGCAAGAAGGACACCCAGGTCCGCATCGAATACATTCCCGCCGAATCGGGCATCGATGGCAACCACCGCACCGTTACCCTGACCCGGCAGAAAGTCCGCTTGGCCGAGCAGGCCGCCAAGGGCGAGACGATCACCTTGCCGGCGCAGGATGGCGAGCCGCAGCGCCGCATCGGCATCATCAAGCTGCCCGGCTTCTATCAGGATTTTGAAGGCCGCCGCCGCAACGCCAGCGACTATGCCTCGGCCACGCGTGACGTAGCCAAGCTGCTGGCCGGTTTCAAGAACGACAAGGTCGACGGCGTCGTGCTCGACCTGCGCAACAACGGTGGCGGTTCGCTGGACGAGGCGGTCGAACTGACCGGTCTGTTCATCGAACAGGGCCCGGTGGTGCAGGTGCGCGAATCCGGCGGCCGCGTCACCGTCAATGGCGACCGCAGCGAGAAGGTGGCCTGGGACGGTCCGCTGGCGGTGCTGATCAACCGTGGCTCGGCCTCGGCCTCGGAGATCTTCGCTGGCGCCATCCAGGACTACGGCCGCGGCCTGGTCATCGGCGAGACCACCTTCGGCAAGGGCACGGTGCAGAACATCGTCGACCTGGATCGCTGGCCGGCCAGCGAGGAGCAGCGCTTCGGCCAGGTCAAGCTGACCATTGCGCAGTTCTTCCGCGTCAGCGGTTCCAGCACCCAGCACAAGGGCGTGGTGCCGGACATCGCCTTCCCGGCCAGCGTGGACGCGACCGAGTTCGGTGAAAGCACCTACGACAACGCGCTGCCGTGGACCCGCATCGCCTCGGTGCCGCACACCCAGTACGGCAACTTCGGGCCGCTGCTGCCGAAGCTGGAAAGCCTGCATGCCGCGCGCGTGGCGCAGGACAAGGAATTCCAGTGGTGGGAGCAGGACGTGGCGCAGTTCCGTGAGGAGAAGGCCAAGAAGTACGTCTCCCTCAACGAAGCCGAGCGCCGCGCCGAACGCGAGAAGCAGGAGAGCCAGCGCAAGGAGCGCCAGGCCGTGCGCAAGCAGCTGGGCATGCCGCTGGACCCGCTGGCCGAAGACAGTGACGACGGCCTGACCGGCAACGAGCGTGACATCGCCAAGGACACCGCGCGCGAGAAGGCGGCCGAGAAGCGTCCTGATCCGCTGCTGCACGAGTCGGCTGCGATCCTGGCCGATGCGTTGAACCTGCTGGAACAGGACCGCCCGCTGTCGGCGCAGGTGTTGCCGCAGTCCAGCGCGCCAGGCCGCTGGGCCGACTGAGCCCGCTGCACGGTCCAGACGAAAGCCCCGCGTTCGCGGGGCTTTTCGTTTCAGGCCTCGGGGCACGGCGTCGTGGTCTAGTCCCAGACCTTCGCGTCGCTGCGGTCGGCGCCTTCGCGCATGCGCACGATGCAGAAGCGGTGGCCGGTCGGCGCTTCCATCACCCACCAGCGCTTGACGAAGCCGATGCGGCGCGCGCCGAGCTTTTCCAGACGTTCGGCCTCGGCATCGATGTCGTCGCTTTCGATGTCCAGGTGCACTCGCGAGGCATGGGCCACGCGCCGCACTTCCACCTGCAGGCCGCCCGGGGCGCCGCGCAGTTCGGCGTACTCGGCCGTGTCTTCGCGGTAGGCGGGCTGTGGTTCCAGTCCAAGTGCCGCGCTCCAGAAGCGCGCGGCGGCGTCGGCGTCGTGGTCCTGGCAATCGATGATGAAACCGGCAAGTCGGCTGCGATGGCCCATGGCATGGCTCCGTCGGGAAAACCGCAGCCTAGCGCCCGGCTGGCGTGGTGCCCGTGAGCGTTTCGGCAAAGCCCAAGTCCGCCAGTACCGGGTAGTGGTCCGAAGGCCACAGCCCGTGCGGGCGCGCATCAATCGTGGCAAAACGCAGCGGCTGCAAGCCGCGCAGCAGGATCCAGTCCAGCTGCCGCCGTTCCGGGCCGCCGAAATCCTGGAAGGTCAGGCGCGGACCTTCGACCTTGGCCGCGCCGCCGCGGGCGTCCCGCAGCGCCGCGGTCAGTGTGGCCCACGTGTCGCTGCCCGGCTCGGCGTTGAAGTCGCCCGTCAGCACCACGGGCACCGTAGCCGGCAACGCCGCGATCCGCTGCAACAGCAGGCGTGCGCCGCGCACGCGCGCCGGTTCGTCCTGCGGCTGGTAGGGCAGGTGGGTATTGAACAGATAGAAGCTCCGGCCATCGCTGCGGCGCTCAAACAGGCCCCAGGTAACCATGCGCGGATATGGATGACCCCAGGTGATGCTGCCCGGCACGTCGGGCGTGTCCGAGAGCCAGAAATCACCGTGCTCGACCAGGGCCAGCGCCTTGCTGTCGTAGAACACGCCCATGTGCTCATCGTCGTCGCCCCCGCGCCGGCCGCGACCGAACCACTGGTAGCCCGGCAGGTGCGCGGCCAGGTAGGCCGCCTGCACCGGGGTCAGCTCCTGCGTACCCATCACCGCCGGCCGTGCCTGCATGATCACCTCGACCATCGCATCGCGGCGGTCCTCCCAGCGCCGACCGGGCTCGGTATCGGCGGGCGTGCGCACGTTGAACGACATCACCCGCAGCGGCGCGGGCGTGGCCGAGGCGCACAGGGAGACCAGCAACAGCAGCGGCAACAGGCAGCAGGACAGGCGTTTGAATGACATGCAGGGCATCCAGCGGAAAACCCCGACAGTTTCCCACCGATGCGCCTGGCGAACCCGAGCACCCGTCGCATTCCGCATGAACCCCACCTCGACGCGGGCAGCGCGTCGCTGCGCCGCTCACGGCGGCGGCGATATGCTTCTGCCGGATTTCACCAGGCCCTCCTCATGACTCCTTCACGACTTGTTCCGACCCTGGCCTGCGCCGGGATCATTGCGGCCCTGGCCGGTTGTGGCCGTGGCAAGGCCGATCACGTGCTGGTGCGCGAGTCGTTCAATTCCGACAACACCTATTCGCGCAGCGTCGATGTGACCCCGGCCGCCGCCTGCGAGGCCGCGCGGCGGGCGCTCCTCAGCCAGGGCTACGTGGTCGCGCGCGCCGACAACGCATCGGTGGAAGGCAGCAAGAACTTCCAGCCCAGCGAGGAATCGCACGAACAGCTGGACCTGCGCATCTCCTGCGTGGCGCAGGGCGAAGACCGCGCCTGGGTCTTCGTCAGCGCGGTGCAGGACCGCTATGCGCTGAAGAAGAGTCCGACCTCGGCCAGTGTCGGCGTCGGCGTGCTCGGTTCGGTGTCGCTGCCGGTCGGCAGCAGCAATGATTCGATGGTGCGCGTGGCCAGCGTGACCGTGCAGGACGGCGACTTCTACAAGCGCTTCTTCGAGCGCCTGGCGTTGTACCTGCCCAAGGCCACGCCCAGGTCCGATGCGGCACCCGCACACGCAGCGCCGCCACCGCCGCCGCCTGCCCCTGAGCCGGCACCGCCCGCAGCCGCCGACAACCCGCCGGTGCCCGCAACGCCCGCGCCCGCGACCCCGGCAGCCCCGCAGGACACGCCCGCCGCATCCGCGCCCGCCGCGCCTGCGAGTGTGGACACGACACCCGCGCCAGCCACGCCCTTGCCATGATCCTCATCGGCGTAGCTGTGGGCTGAACGCATGCGGCGTTTTTCACGGGATGTTGTTTGCGACGCGGACACAGTGACCGCAAAGCGAGGGCATCGTGCTGCTCGCGATCGACAGGAGAACCCCATGAACGCACGAGGCTTCCTGGCCGGCATGGCGCTGCTGAGCCTGACCTTCGCCGTCCAGGCGCAGACCTACGGACCGCAGGACGAGGGCCGCCGCTTCAACGACGGCACCGTGGTGCGCTGCCACAAGGAAACGGTGCAGAAGAACACCTCCGACCCGAACCGCGTGACCGGTACCGTCGCCGGCGCCGTGGTCGGCGGCCTGCTCGGCAACCAGATCGGTGGCGGCAATGGCAAGAAGCTCGCCACCGTGGGCGGTGCGGTTGCCGGCGGTGCGACCGGGCGCTATGTGCAGGGCCGGCACCAGGAGAACAACGGCAACCGCGTCGTGCAGACGGTGTGCACCCGCAGCCGCTGATGCGCGAGCGGTCATTGCGCCAACAACAAAGCCCCGGCCGGTCCGGGGCTTTGTCATGTACGCCTGCGCTCCCGCCGCGCATTCCTTTATTGCGGCGCGCAAGTGCAGCCGTGGCCGCCGTGCTGCTGCTGGGCGGCAACGCGTTCGCGGGCCCGGCAACGGCGGACACCTGCGCCACGCAGCTGCTGCGCGAACTGGGTTGGCGCATCGACTATGCCGCCGTGCCCACAGCGCGCGTGCACGGCGGTGCGCCCTGCACCCGTGACTCGTTGCAACAGGCGCAGGCGCAGGGCGACCTGCGCGCCACGCTGCCCGCCGATCCCGTTCGTGCCGCTGACGCGCAGCAGGCCCTGTTCGACGAACCGGCCACGCTGTGCGCCTACGCCTTCCGTCTGGGCGATGCGGCACGACGCGCGGCAGCGCAACTGGCGAGCAACCCCGGGTACCGTTTCAGCGGCCTGCAGACCGGCTGGATCGGCTTCGGCCTCGATGGCGCACGGGCGCAGGGTTGGCGCCGGGTTCGCAGCTTCGGCCGCGGCTATGTGCCGGTCGCACCGAACAGCCAGGCGCTGGATGCCTTCTACCGCGGCCACGTGCGCAGCGAGTGCGGGGTCGGCCGCCAGGTAGCGCAGCTGGCCACGCAGCGTGAACTGTATGGCGACGCCGGCTTCGATGCGGCGTTCAGCGCGCCGGAGCTCTCCATCGGCACCTTCGTGGGGTTGCACGACACCGACAGCATCCTGCTCGGCCATCATGCCGGGCAGTTCTTCGCCGACGGCAAGGGCGTGCGCACGGCCGCGCTGGGCCGCCAGGCCTTCATGGGCGTGCCGGGCTTCATCGAGCACGCCTTCTCCAAGCGCTTCCTCGACGACCTCAGCAACCAGGCAGAAAACTTCATCGTCGTGGACGTCAGCGCGGACGCCGCGCAAGCGCTGGCCAACGCGCCGGGTGGGCTGGCCCATTACGACCAGATCAATCGCCGCCTGTGGACACTGGCGCAACAGGTGGGCGCACCGGGCCGGCGCGGCTTCGAGCGCCTGCTCTTCGAGCGCGATCCGGCCGCGATGGCGCATCTCAACGCGCGCGAACAAGCCACCGTCGCGCAGATGCAGGCGTTGCTGGATGACCCGTTCTACCGTGGCTTCATCGTCTACGTACACCCGCGTGGCGTTCGCCCCATCGGCTACCACATCGCCCGCCTGCTCGACCGCAACCCGCGCACGCCCTTCACCATCGACCTGGCCCTGCACAACCTGCACACCACCCTGTACCGGCGCTGGATCGACTACCGCCTGCAACACTGCGCGGCGCAACGCACTATTGAGCCCCCGGTGGATGCGGGCGGCCCGCTATCGTGACACCCTGAACTCCCCTTCGATACGAGGAAAGCGCTATGCAACTGGGAATGGTCGGCTTGGGACGCATGGGCGCCAACATGGCCGAGCGCATCACCCGCGCAGGGCACCAGGTCATCGGTTTCGACCCGGGCCCTGCCGCGCGCGAGGCCGCACAGGCCAAGGGCATCACCCCCGTCACCTCGCTGGCCGAACTGGTCGCCGCGCTGCCCGCGCCGCGCGCGCTGTGGCTGATGGTGCCGGCCGGCCATGTCGTTGACGACACCCTCGCGCAGCTGCTGCCGCTGCTCGCACCCGGCGACCTGGTCGTGGACGGCGGCAATTCGTACTACAAGGATTCGCAGCGCCGTGCCAGCGAGCTTGCGCCGCATGGCATCGCCTACATCGACTGCGGCACCAGCGGTGGCGTGTGGGGGCTGCAGGAGGGCTATAGCCTGATGATCGGCGGTGACGAGGCGGCCGTGGCGCGCCTGGCCCCGGTGTTCACCGCGCTGGCGCCGGCGCCTGATCGCGGCTGGGGCCGGGTCGGGCCGAGCGGCTCGGGCCACTTCACCAAGATGGTCCACAACGGCATCGAGTACGGAATGATGCAGGCCTATGCCGAGGGCTTCGCGCTGATGGCGCGCAAGGAGGCGTTCGGCCTGGACCTGCACCAGGTCGCCGAAATCTGGCGCGACGGCAGTGTCGTGCGTTCGTGGCTGCTTGACCTGACCGCCGACGCGCTCGGCCGTGATGCGCAGCTGTCGGGCGTGGCCCCGTACGTGGAAGATTCCGGCGAAGGGCGTTGGACGGTGGCCGAGGCCATCGATCTGAATGTCTCCGCGCCTGTGATCACGCTGTCCCTGCTCGAACGCCTGCGCTCGCGTGACAAGGATTCGTTCACTGACAAGCTGCTGGCGACGATGCGCAACGAATTCGGCGGCCACGCGCTGCGGGCGGCGACCCCGGTCCCGGGCAAGCCGGACTGAGCAGCCGCCTCAGTCCAGCGACAGTACGCGGCCCTCGGCCGCGGCCTGCTGCGCCAGTTCCAGCAGCGCCATGACTTCCAGTGCCTGCGCGGTGGTGACCGGCGCCGCGCCCTGGCCGCGGATGGCGTCGGCAAAGGCCGCATAGCAACGCCGGTAGTCGCCGCGCTCGGTGCGCATGGCATGGCGGCGCACTTCGCCCTCGTCGCTGGCCAGGGTCAGCCAGCCGTCCTGCGGATCGTGACCCCAACCCGCGCTGCCCGGGCGCACGCCGTCGCGCAGCATGGCTTCCTGCGTGTCCAGGCCGTGCTTGACGAAGCTGCCATGGCGTCCGTGCACCGCGAAACGCAAGCCTGCGTCGGCCACCAGCGTGCCGGCATGCAGGTGCGCGCGCAGGCGCGGGTAGTGCAGGGTGACGTGGAAATAGTCATCGCTGCGCGCGCCCTCGCGCTGCTGCAGCAGATCGGCGGCCAGCGCCTGTGGGCGGCCGAACAGCTGCAAGGCCTGGTCGAGCAGGTGCGGGCCCAGGTCGAACCACAGGCCGGCACCGGGCGCGGCGCTCTCGCGCCAGCGGTCGCGCACCAGCGGGCGGTGACGGTCGAAGTGCGAATGGAACTCGGCGATCTCCCCCAGCGTGCCTTCCTCCACCAGCGCCTGCACGGTCAGGAAGTCGCCATCCCAGCGCCGGTTCTGGAACACGCTGCAGAGGCGCCCGGCATCCACCGCCACCGACATCACCTCGCGTGCCTGCGCCAGGTCCACGGTAAAGGGTTTGTCCACCAGCACGTGCTTGCCCGCGGCCAGCGCTTCCATCGCGATGGCCGCATGCGTGTCGTTGGGCGTGGCGATGACCACCGCGTCGATCGCCGGATCGCGCCACAGCGCGGCGCGCTCGGTGTGCACCACCGCGAGCGGATGCGCCGCGGCCGCCTCGGCCTGGCGCGACACGATGCTGTGCAGGCGCAGGCCGGGCGTGGCCTCGATCAACGGGGCATGGAAGACGCGGCCAACGTAGCCGTAGCCGATCAGGGCGAGGTTGAGGTCCGTCATAGGAGGCCTCCGCGGGAACTGTCCCCATGGTAGTGCAGCCGTCTGAACGATTCACGGCGTTTGCATGCGCAGGTCACGTGCGCTCCACGGGTGCAAACGCAGACTTCGCCACACACACGACGGAGGAACCACCATGAACAAGCAGCTGATCCGCAATGCCCTGGCCGCTTCGCTGGTCGCCGCCTCGATGCTGGGGGCCGGCGCCGCGTTTGCCGCCGACAACAAGAAGAACCCGCCGACCGAGTCCAACCAGCCGGCCAGCGATACCTGGATCACCACCAAGGTGAAGAGCGATCTGCTCGCCACGGACAACGTGCCCGGCAGCGACATCAAGGTCGAAACCAAGAATGGCGTGGTCTGGCTGAGCGGCCTGGTCAAGACCCAGGCTGAGCACGACAAGGCGGTGGCCACCGCCAAGGGCATCGAGGGCGTGAAGAAGGTCGAGGCCGCCAACCTCAAGGTCTCGAACATGGCCGACAAGTAAGCAGTTCCGTGAACCGTGGGCGGGCCGTGGCGAGGCGGCCCGTCCCACGTTTCTGGCGCGCCTTCACCGGCGCGCCTTTTTCTTTGCGGGGGTCAGGGGCCGGGGGGAGCGTTTTCATTCGCGCGGCCGTATGATGGCCCCATTCATTTTCAACCGGGGCGCAGATGCTGACAGCGGCCAACGAAGATGCCTGGGAACGCTGGCGCCTGCCGGTACTGACGGCGGCCATCTTCCTGATCGTGGTCGTGCCCGCGCTGTTGTTGCAGCAGATGGCGCGCAATACCGAGAACGCCGCCAACTGGGTACTGCATAGCCAGCAGGTGCGGCAGCTGTCGCAGGTGCTGGAATCGTCGGTGCGTGATGTCGAGTCTTCCGCGTTGATGCGCTCGCACGGCGTGGAATTGCCTGTGCTCAACGAGCGCATGAGCCAGGGTCGGGCGGCGGCGAAGAAGGCGCTGAGCGACCTGGTCTACCAGACCCGCGACAACCCCCAACAGCTGGTGCGCCTGGGCCAGCTGGAAAGCACCATCGAACGGCGCATGCAGCTGGCTGAAACGATTGCCCGCGCGCGCGATCCCGAGAAGACCCAGGCCTTGATCCAGGAGATGGTCGTCTCCAACCCGATGCGCGACCTGGTCGAGGAACTGCAGGCCTCCGAAAACGCGCTGCTGGTGCAGCGCGGCCAGGAATCCGAATTGCGCCGCGTGCAGTACGCGGCGCTGAGCTGGGGCGCGCTGGTCGTGCAGTTGCTGCTGCTGGGTACGGTGATCTGGCTGCTGCAACGCCAGACCCGCCATCGCCTTGCCGCCGAGCGGGCGTCGCTGAGCGCGGCGGCACGCGCCTCGCTGGTGTTGCAGACCGTGCGCGAACCCATCGTGCTGCTCGACGCGCAGCAGCGCCTGCTGCTCTACAACACCGCCTTCGCCGAGCTGTACGGCCTGGGCGATGAAGACATGCGCGGCAGCCCGCTGGACAGCATTGGCAGCGGCGCCTGGTCCGACCCGACCATCCGCCAGCGCCTGGCTGACATCCTGCTGCGCGGCCGCGAGTTGTGGGACTTCGAGCACGAACAGCATGGCGCCGACGACGTGGTGCGCACGATGCTGCTCAATGCGCGGCGTATGCCGCTGCCCGATCAGGACGATCAGGTCGTGCTGATGACCGTCAGCGACATCAGCCTGCAGAAGGCCGCCAACCAGCGCATCCAGGATCTGAACCGGCAGCTGGAAGGCAAGGTCGAGCAGGTGTCGGAGGTCAACCGCGAGCTGGAAGCCTTCAGCTATTCGGTCTCGCACGACCTGCGCGCGCCGTTGCGCCACGTGGCCGGTTTCGCCGACAAGCTCGCCCGCCACCTCGGCGAAGGCGCTGACGAGAAGGCGCAGCACTACATGCAGGTCATCAGCAGTTCGGCGCAGCGCATGGCCACGCTGATCGACGACCTGCTGGTGTATTCGCGCCTGGGCCGCAGCGCCATGCGCATGCAGGCGGTGGACATGCAGTCGCTGGTCGCCGAGACCCGCGCCATCGTGGAAGCCAACAGCCAGGCCGAGCAGCCCGAGCACCGCATCGACTGGCAGATCGCGCCGATGCCGATCCTGGTCGCCGACGAGAACATGATGCGGCAGCTGTGGACCAACCTGATCGGCAACGCGATCAAGTACAGCAACAAGCGCCCGGTCGCGCGCATCAACATCGGCTACGAGGCGCTCCCCGACGGCAGCCATCATTTCAGCGTGGCCGACAACGGCGCCGGCTTCGACATGGAATATGCGAGCAAGCTGTTTGGCGTGTTCCAGCGCCTGCACAAGGCCAGCGAGTACCCGGGCACCGGCATCGGCCTGGCCACGGTGCGCCGCGTGCTGTCGCGTCACGGCGGGCGCATCTGGGCCGAGAGCAAGGTCGACCAGGGCGCCACCTTCCACTTCATCCTCCCACCGGCGCTAGACGCGCTTCCCCACGAGTCCAAGACATGAGCCCGATCCGTACCATCCTGCTTGCAGAAGACAGCCTCGCCGACGCGGAGATGGCGATCGACGCGCTGCGCGAAGCGCGCCTGGCCAACCCCATCGTCCATGTCGAGGACGGCGTGGAAACCCTGGACTACCTGTACCGCCGCGGCGCCTACGCCAACCGCGAGGAGGGGCTGCCGGCGGTGCTGCTGCTGGACATCAAGATGCCGCGCGTGGACGGGCTGGAAGTGCTCAAGCAGATCCGCAACGACGAGAATCTCAAGCGCCTGCCGGTGGTGATCCTGTCGTCCTCGCGCGAGGAGAACGACCTGGCCCGCAGCTGGGACCTGGGCGTCAACGCCTACGTGGTCAAGCCGGTGGACGTGGACCAGTTCTTCAATGCGGTGCAGACGCTGGGTACCTTCTGGGCAGTCATCAACCAGGCGGCGGGTTCGCACTGACATGCAGCCTGAAGCGGCCAGGCTCGGCGAACTGCGCGTCCTGCTGATCGAGGACTCGCCGGAGGACGCCGAACTGCTGTCCGACCAGCTCCTCGAAGCCGGCCTGCATGCCGTGTTCGAGCGCGTGGACGGCGAGGCGGCGTTGCGCCACAGCCTGGAGAGCTTCCGTCCGGACATCGTGCTCTCGGACCTGAGCATGCCGGGCTTCTCCGGCCATGAAGCCCTGCGCATCGTCCGCGCCGCCGACCCGCGCACGCCTTTCATCTTCGTCTCCGGAACGATGGGCGAGGAGACCGCGGTGCAGGCGCTGCAGGAAGGTGCCAACGACTACATCATCAAGCACAACCCGACGCGGCTGCCCGCGGCGGTGGTGCGCGCGGTGCGCGAAGCGCGCGTGGAGCGCGATCGCGAGCGCGTGGAAAGCGAGCTGATGCGCGCGCAGCGGCTGGAGAGCCTGGCGCTGCTGGCCGCCGGGCTCAGCCACGATCTGCGCAACATCCTGCAGCCGCTGCTGATCGTGCCGGACCTGCTGGCCGGGCGCAGCGACGACCCGCAGCTGCGGCAGCTGGCCGATGTGATCGCCGAGTGCGGCCGGCGTGGCCACGAGATGGCCGAGTCGATGCTCTCGTTCGTGCGCGGCTCCACGCAGCCGCGTGAATGGGTGTCGGTGGCGCGGCTGTTCCAGGCCGTGCAACTGCTGCTCAAGAGCAGCGTGCCGCGCGGCGTGACCTTGCACGTGGACGCCGGCGATGGCGACCTGAGCGTGGAAGCCAATTACACCGAGTTGCAGCAGTGCATGCTCAACCTCGGTCTGAACGCCTTGCAGGCGATGCCCGACGGTGGCTCGCTGACCCTCTCGGCGCGGCACGAAGGCGAGGCGCAGCTGCGCCTGAGCGTGGCCGACACCGGCGTGGGCATGGACGAGGACACGCTGGCGCAGCTGTTCAACCCGTTCTTCACCACCAAGCCCGATGGCACCGGCCTGGGCCTGATCTCGTGCAAGCGCATTGTCGAAAGCTACGGCGGCAGCATCGAGGTTACGAGCAAGCCGGGTGTCGGCACCCGCTTCGACATCGTGCTGCCGCTGCAATCGTCGTCCTCGCTGGGCGGCGAGCCCGATGCCGAGGTGCCATTGGGGCGTGGGCAGCGCATCCTGGTGGTCGATGGCGAAGCCACGCGCCTGTCGCTGCTGGGCAATGCGCTGTCCAGCCAGGGCTACCAGCCGCAACTGGCCACCGATGGCGCCGCGGCGCTGCAGCACGCGCAGCAGCATGCGCTGCCGGATCTGGTGGTCGTGGACAGCGACATCATCCTGCTGTCGGCGGTGAGCCTGCTGCTGACCATGCAGGAGCTGGGCTACCAAGGCCCGGCGATCGTGCTTGAAGATGTGGGCCAGCCGCTGCAACGCGAGCACTTCCCGCCGGATATCCCGGTGCACGTGCTGCGCAAGCCGCTGGAAATGCGCCGCGTGTTCCGCGCCGTGGCCCACGCGCTGGAGAACGGCTGAGGCCGCGGCGGCTCAGGCGCGCGGCAGTTCCCAGGGGAAACGCGGTAGCGTGTGCACCGCTTCGGTCAACTTGCGCGACCAGTTGGCGTGGATATCCGCGTACAGCGGCGTGTCCGCCTCCAGGCGCATGCGCTCGGTCACGCGCAGGTCGTCGCGGCGGATCAGCGCCAGGTCGATCGGCATGCCCACCGACAGGTTGGAGCGGATGGTCGAGTCCAGCGACACCAGCGCGGTGCGCGCCGCGTCTTCCAGGCGCGTCTCGGGGCGGATGATGCGGTCCAGGATCGGCTTGCCGTACTTGGACTCGCCGACCTGCAGATAGGGCGTCTCCGGCGAGGAGGCGATGGCGTTGCCGAGGGGATAGATCATGTACATGCCCGGCCGCTCGCCCGCCACCTGGCCGCCCAGGATCAGCGTGGCCTGAGTGCTGATGCCTTCAAACTCGGGCCGCCCGGAAGTATCGACCTGGCTGCCGACCAGCACCTGGCCGATGTACTCGGCCACCTCGAACAGGTGGCGGAAGCGGCGCAGGTTCTGTGGCGCGTCGTCTTCCACGTCGCGCTTGATCCGCGACAGCGCCAGCTGCGTGGTCGCCAGGTTGCCCGCCGACATCACGGCAAACACCGCCTGGCCGGGATATTCAAACACGTGCAGCTTGCGGTACACGCGCACGTCGTCGAGCGAGGCGTTGGTGCGGGTATCCGCGGCGAAGACCAGGCCTTCGTCCACTTCGATGCCGACGCAATAGGTCATGGCGCTGTCATCGGTAAGAGAGTTCCCATTCTATGGCGGCGTGGCCCCCGGCTCGTGAAGGCAATGGTTGACGCTGGCGCCGTGCGCATGCGCGAATATCACCATGACGCCCGTCCTTCTCAGCCTCGGCAGCAACCTGCGGCCGCAACACCACCTGCACGCCGCTGTTGAGGCGCTGCGTGCGCATTTCGGCGAGTTGCGCGTGTCGCCGGCCTACCGCACCGCGGCGGTGGGCTTCGACGGCCCGGATTTCCTCAACAATGCCGTGCTGCTCCACACCGAGATGGAGCTGGAGCCGCTCGATGCCTGGCTGCATGCGCTGGAAGACGCGCACGGCCGTGACCGCAGCGGGCCGCGCTTCAGCGACCGTACGCTGGATATCGACGTGATCTTCTACGGCGACCGCATCGTCGAGGGGCCGGGCCACCTGCGCGTGCCGCGGCCCGAACTCAAGCACGCCTTCGTGCTCAAGCCACTGGCCGACATCGCGCCTGGTTTCATCGACCCGGTCAGCGGCCACAGCCTGGACGAACTGTGGCGGGCGCACCGGCAGTACGGCGATAGCTTCGAGAGCGTGCCCTTGCCGGGGTGAGTGGTATCGAGGGCGGGCCGGGCCGGCGTAACTCAGGCCAAAGTGCGACCGCCATCAAGCATCAGCGTGTGCCCAGTGAGATAAGTCGCATCGTCCAGCAGCCAGCGCACCGCGTCGGCCACTTCCTCGGCGCTGCCGGTGCGGCCCAGCGGCGTGCGTGCCAGCACCGCGGCCTGCGCGGCGGCATCCTTGCCGGCGTCAGGCCACAGGATCGCACCCGGGGCGATGGCGTTGACCCGCACCAGCGGCGCCAGTTCCACCGCCAACGCGGCGGTCAGCGCGGCCAGCGCGCCCTTGGCTGCGGTGTAGGCGGTGTGCCCGGCCAGCGGATGGGCCAGCGCCGCGTCGGTCAGGTTGACGATGCTGCCGCCGCTGGCGCGCAGTGCGGGCGCGGCCGCCTGCACGAGGAAGAACGGTGCCCGCGCGTTCACCGCCAGCAGTGCGTCCCATTGAGCGGGCGTGGCCGTGGCCAGTGGCGTGGGGAAGAAGTTCGAGGCGTTGTTGACCAGCGCATCGAGCCGGCCGAAACGCGCCACGCTTTGTTCGATCAGGCCGGGCAGGGCGCTGGTGTCGGCAAGATCGGCATGCACGGCCAGGGTGCTGCCTGGCGTCTGCCGTTCGAGCTCGGCGCATAGCGCGGCCAGTTCATCGCGCGAACCATGCGCGTGCAAGGCCACGCGATAGCCGGCCGCGTGCAGGCGCCTGGCAATCGCCGCGCCGATGCGGCGCGCGGCGCCGGTGACCAGTGCGACCTTGGCGGCTTCGCTCATCTGCGGATATCCCTTGCTCGGCTATGCTGTGCATTGTCCACGCAATCGACCTGCCCATGCACCCGGACCTGCCCCTTCCCGACGCTGACGCACTGGCGCACAGCGAACAGCTGGCCGCGTTGCTGCGCAATGAAATCCGGGCCGGTGGCGGTGCGATGGCCTTCTCCCGCTTCATGGAGCTGGCGCTGTACGCGCCGGGCTGGGGCTATTACAGCGCCGGTGCGAGCAAGTTCGGCGAGAGCGGCGATTTCGTCACCGCGCCGGAACTGGGTCCGTTGTTCGCCGCCACGGTATCCGGTGCCCTGGCACCGGTGCTGCAGCAGCTGGGGCCGCAGGCGCGGGTGCTGGAAATCGGCGGCGGCAGTGGCGCCTTCGCCGAGGTCACGCTCAAGCGCCTGCTGGAACTGGACGCGCTGCCCGAGCGCTACGCGATCCTTGAACCCAGCGCGGACCTGCGCGAGCGCCAGCGCGAGCGGCTGGGGCGTTCGTTGATCCCGCCGGTGTTCGACCTGGTGGAGTGGGTGGATGGTCCGTTTGCCGACGACTGGGATGGCGTGCTGTTCGCCAACGAGGTGATCGACGCGCTGCCGACGCCGCGCTTCACCGTGCGCGATGGCGAGGTGTACGAGGAAACCGTGGTGCTCGACGGCAACGCGGCGTTCGCGCGCGCCGAGCAGCCGGCGGACGCCTTGCTGGCGGCGTCGGTGCGGCATATCGAGCGCTATCTGGAAACACCGTTTGTCGATGGCTACCGTTCCGAAGTGCTGCCGCAGCTGCCGTACTGGATCCAGGCGGTGGCTGGCGGGCTCAAGCGCGGCGCGATGCTGTTCGTCGACTACGGCTACACGCGCCGTGAGTATTACCAGCCGCAGCGCAGTGACGGCACGCTGCGCGCGTTCTACCGGCATCGCATGCATGCCGATCTCTACCGCTGGCCGGGCTTGCAGGATCTGACCGCGTCGGTGGATTTCACCGCGCTGGCCGAGGCGGGCACCGGCGCGGGTTTCGATCTGGCGGGCTACTGCAGCCAGGCGAGCTTTCTGCTTGGCAACGGGCTGGATCAGTTGCTGGCGCAGGCGGATGCGCGCGCCGATGAGGTGGGCCGCACGCGCTTGCGCGAGCAGGTCAAGCGGCTGACCTTGCCGAGCGAGATGGGCGAGCGCTTCCAGGTGATGGGGTTCTCGCGCGACGTGGACTTCGAGCCGGCGTTCCTGCTGGGCGACCTGAGCTGGCGGCTGTAGCAATGGCCTTGCGCGCGTTTCGCCAGCCGTGGCAGTGGGTGGGGCTGTGGGCGGCGTTGATCGTGGCGGTGATCGTGGTGTGCCTGGGGCCGCCGCCGCGGATACCGGACCTGCCGGACAACAGTGACAAGGCCGAGCATTTTCTGACTTATGTGATGCTGGCGTTTGGCGCGGTGCAATTGTTTGCAACGCGGCGCGCGCTGGTTTGGGCGGGGTTGGGGCTGGTGTTGCTGGGGGTGGGGATCGAGGTGGCGCAGGGGGCGTTGACGGTGGATCGGAGTGCAGATCCGTTGGATGCGTTGGCTAATACGTTGGGGGTTGGGGTTGGGTTGTTGTTGGGGCGGGGTCGGGCGCGGGAGTGGGTTTTGCGGGTGGATGGGTGGTTGTTTGGGTAGTTGGTTTTGTTGCGGCCTGCGGACGCTGGTTTTTTGGGGTTGTGCGGGCTGAGTTTTTTGCGCCTTGCGATGTGGATCGGCTGTCTTTGGTCTGTGCGTGGCAGCCGGGGGCAGGCCCTGCCAGGACACGCCGTGAACCCATCCATGGGGGCTCGTAGGCAACATCCATGTTGCCTACGGTCCTGGCAGGGCCTGCCCCCGACTGCCCGACAGATCGCTGATGTCGGATGGGAAAAGCGGCGTCGCGTGCGCTGATACCGCTGGGGCCGGCTGCGGCCGCCGGGCCCGTTGGGGCCGGCTGCGGCCGGCTAGGGCTGCTAGGGCTGCCAGGACTGCTAGGGCTGCCAGGGTTGCTAGGACCGTTGTAGGAGCGGCTTCAGCCGCGACAAGCGAAGACAGAATCTTTCAGGTCACATCACCCCAGCTGGGCCCACTGTGGGAGGGGCTTCAGCCCCGACAAACGAAGCCGCGATCTGCCAGCTGGCAGTCGCGGCTGAAGCCGCTCCTACAACGGGTGGGGGCTACGGCGGGGGCGACGGCGCGCTCAGCGGCCGTCGTCGAGGGTTACGCGGTCCAGCACCCACATCGTCGGCCGCGTGTCGCCGGTGAAGTACAGGCACAGGTTCGCTTGCGCTGGCGTGGTCTTGGGCAGACGCGCGGTCAGCTCGTAGAAGCCGTCGGCATCAGGCTGGGCGGGGAGCTTGATGTTGGCCAGGGTCGGGCCCTCGCAGCCGTTACGCACGACCAGCTCACCGTAGGCCGAGTGCGCGGGCTGGAAGGTGCGCAAGGGCTCGTCATGGGCCAGCTGAAAGTAGTACGGCAAGCGGCCGGCACGAATCTTCAGCGAGGCCACACCGCGCAGGTCGGCCTGCTTCCACTCCCAGCAGGGATTGAAGATGTCGGCGTTGAAGATCGCACGCTCGCCCTCGCGCGGGCCGTCGTCTTCCAGGCGCAGCATCAGCTTGCCGGTGCACATCGCCAGTTCCTCGTCGCTGCGGCTGCGCAGGCTCTGCGCGCTGAGCGTGCGTACCACCGGCGCGGCCAGGGCCTGGCCGTTCCAGAACGAAACCGCCTGCAACTGCGCGGGCAGGGCCAGTTCAAAGGGTGCGGTGTACCGCGGCGACGTCGCCGAGGGCGCGCTGCCATCGGTGGTGTAGCGGACTTCGTCATAGCCGAGGCGGTCACTCAGGGTGATGCGGACATGGCCATCGCGGCTGCCCGGCGCCACTTCCACCTTCGGCTGGAACGGCGTCTGCGCGTAAGCCACGTCCCAGGCGCGGTACAAGGCAAGCAGGTGCGGCAGGCGCGCGCGGAAGTCGGCGTAATCGCGGTTGGCCTGCGGCGACCAGCCGGTCTCGGCCACGGCGGCGGCGCGCGGGAACATCGCGTGCTCCACCCGCGCGAAGCTGCGCATGTGCTCGGTCCAGGTGTTGGCCTGCAGGCCGAGGATGTGGCCGCGCTGGCTTTCTTCCAGTGCCGCCGGCACCGGTTCGAAGGCGTAGACGCGCTGCAACTCGATCAGCGAAGGGCGGCCCGGCGGTTCGTCCGGCGAGTCGGTCTGCTGGTAGTCCAGGTACAGCTCCGAGGACGGCGCCATCACCACGTCATGACCCAGCCGCGCGGCCTCCAAGCCGCCGTCGATGCCACGCCACGACATCACCGCCGCTTCCGGCGGCAGCCCGCCGGCGATGATCTCGTCCCAGCCGATCATCAGGCGGTCGTGCGCGACCAGGTAGCGTTCCAGCCGCTTCAGCATCCAGCCCTGCAGGGCTTCCTCGTTCTCCAGGCCGAGCTCGCGGATGCGCGCCTGCATGCGCGGCGACGCCTTCCACTGGTCCTTGACCGCCTCGTCGCCGCCCAGGTGCACGTAGCGGGCGGGGAAGATCTGCAGCACTTCGGCCAGCACATTCTCGAAGAACTGCAGGGTGGCTTCGTCGGCATTGAACAGGTTGGTGTTCACACCCCACTCGTTGGACACCGCCACCGGCTGGCCGCTGACGCCCAGCTCCGGGTAGGCGGCAATGGCCGCAGTGGCGTGGCCGGGGATGTCGATTTCCGGCACCACGGTGATGTGCCGCTCGGCGGCGTAGCGCACCACCTCGCGCATCTGCGCCTGGGTGTAGAAGCCGCAATACGGCGCGGGCCTGCCGTCGGCGCCGATGCCGCCATCACCGGCGGGGATGCGGCAGCCGCCCACTTCGGTCAGCTTCGGGTAGCGCTTGATCTCCATGCGCCAGCCCTGGTCGTCGGTGAGGTGCCAATGGAAGGTGTTGAACTTGTGCAGGGCCATCGCATCGAGCAACGACTTGATCTGCTCGATGCTCTGGAAGTGCCGCGCCGAATCCAGCATCAGGCCGCGCCAGCCAAAGCGCGGCGCATCGGCGATATGGGTGGCGGGCAGGGTGGCGGGGCCGCTCTGACCGCGTGCGGGCGCCAGCTGCCACAGCGTCACCGCGGCGTAGAACAGGCCGCGCGGGTCGGCGGCGCGGGCGCGCACGCCGTCGCGGCCGATGTCGAGCACGTAGCCCTCGGGCGAAGGGGAAGCCTTGGGGTCGATCGCGAACACGATCTCGCCCTTGCCCGGGCGGCTGCCGGCCGGCGCCAGTGCCAGGCGCAGGCCACTGCCGCGTTCGAGGCCGGCGATGAACTGTTGCGCGGTAGTGGCGGCGGCGCTGTCGGCCGCGCGCACGGTGACCTGCGGCGTCAGCGCAAAGGCGCCCTGGCCGTTGTCACGAACCTGCGCAGGGGCGGGAATGACGGGAAGCGGATTGGCCGCAAAGGCGGCCGGGGTCAGCGCGGCCAGCAGCAGGGCCCAGCGCGGCAGTCGGATATTGCGAGCAGTCATCGGATCAATCCTCCGGTGGCGGCCTTCGGGAAAGCCGGAAATGAAACGGGCCCGGACGTATCCGGGCCCGTCATGGAGCATTACACGGTGAGGCGGTTTTGCATCAGAACTTGAAACGCAGGTTGAGGTAGTACTGCCGGCCGTTGGCGTACATCGCGTACGGCAGGAAGCCCACGTCGCTGTTGGTGTAGTACTTGTACACCGGGTTGTTGAGGTTCAGGGCGTCCAGCGAGATGCTCATCCAGTCGGTGACGCGGTACGACAGCGAAGCCGACAGCGCGCCCACGTCCTTCTGATAGAACTCGTCGGTACGGCTGACACCGGCGAAGAAGTCATCACGCCAGTTCCAGCTCAGGCGGGCGCTGAAGCGGTCGTTCTCGAAGAACCCGGCCAGGTTGTAGGTGTTCTTCGAGGTGCCGTTGAGCGGGCCACCGGCGCTGGTCTCGCCATCGGCGTAGGTGTAGTTCGCCGAAATGCCAAAGAACTCGCCGATCGGCTGCTGGTAGGAGACTTCAAAGCCCTTGACGCTGCCATTGGTGTTGATCGGCACCGACACCTCGTAGGGCGCGTACACGTCCGTGCCGCTGGCGTAGCTGGCGGCCTGGTCCTTGTACTGGATCGTCGTGGTGCCGAAGTTGATGTAGTTGTTCAACTGCATCGCGAACACGCCGAACGACAGCAACGCACGCGGGGCGAAGTACCACTCCAGGTTGGCGTCGTAGTTGGTCGAGATGATCGGCTTGAGCTGCGGGTTGCCGCCGCTGCCGGTGTGGGTCAGGTCATCGAGCGAAAGCGAGCCGGCCAGCGCGGAGTAGTCCGGGCGGGTCATGGTCTGCGATACGGCAAAGCGCGCCACCAGGTCCGGGCTCAGGTCGAACTTGATGTTGGCGCTCGGCAGCAGGCGGCTGTAGTCGTTCTGCTCGGTCGTCGGCAGGTAGTCGCCGAATGCCGAGCCGGTGATTGCGCCGGGGATGCCTGAGGCCACCGGCAGCGCCTGGTTGTAGCGCACGTCGGTGTCGGTCTTGACGTAGCGCAGGCCGAAGTTGCCGCTCCACGCCTCACCGGCGAAGTTGGCCTGCACGTAGGCCGCCGAGATCTTTTCCTTCACCCCATACACGTCGGAGAAGTAGAAGCGGCTGACCGGATCGCGGTTGGCGAACTCGGCGTTGATCTGCGCCAGCTGCGCCGGCGTGTAGTACCAGATGCCGCCCGGGAAGTTGCCGTCCAGCGCGCTGCCGAAGTTGCCCGGGTAGCTGCCGCCGGTGGTCGGGTAGGCACCGATGTCAGTCCAGTTGCTGGCGAAGTTCGGGCCCTGCGCGATCTCGAAATCGTTCTTGCGCTCGTGCTCGGAGTAGCGCACGCCGAAGTCGAACGAGGTCAGCACGCTGTCGGCGCTGGCGAACAGTTCACCGTCGGCGGCAAACCAGTCCTCGCTGTCCTTCACGTCGATGGCCTGGCCGCCGAAAATCCAGCCGTTCTGCGGCAGGTGCGTCCCGGGGGTGTTCACGCCACCCAGCGACCAGTCGATCGCATCACCCAGACCGCCCATGCTCCAGCTGGCGCCGCCGTTGGGCGCAGTGCCGGTTTCCAGCACGTCCTGGGTCGGGCTCTTGCCGCTACCGTCGGTGGTGCCGACCTGGAACTTGAAGTTGAGGTTGTCGGAAGCCTGCCAGTCGGCGTCCAGGGTCAGGTACTTGGACTCGGACGAGGCATTCGGGCGCGAGATCATGTCGTACACGCCGTACGGCGTGACCGTGCCGCTGGTCACCGGCGCATAGGTGGCCTGGGTCAGCACGCCATTGCGCACCACGTAGCCCGGCTGCGGCGCCTGCGTGTTGACGAACTGGCTGGCCCACATCATGTAGTTGCGGTTGTAGTTGTCCGCTTCCAGCTTGGAGTAGAAGCCATTGAGGTTCAGGGTCAGGCTGTCGGTGGCCTTGACCTCGATATCCAGCACGCCACCCTTGCGCTCGCGCGTCTGGTCGAAATACACCGAGCCGAGCAGGTTCGGGTAGAGCACGCCGGCCAGATCCGGATTGGTCGCCACGACCGCGGCATCATCCGGGATCACGCCGTAGCCGCCGACCACTTCCTGGCCGTCGCGACGCAGCGCGCGCTTCTCGTAGAAGCCCTGCACCATCACGCCGACGTTGTTGGCGTCGTTCTTCCAGTTCAGCAGCGCGCTGATCTGCGGCTCGGTCTTGTCCGGCAGGTCGGCGTAGGAAGCGCCAACCGAGACCTCGGTGGTCAAGTTGTCGGCGAACTGCAGCGGGCGGCGGGTGATGATGTTCACCGAACCGGCGCTGCCGCCTTCGACGAGCTTGGCCTGCGAGCTCTTGTTGACGATGACCTGGTCGACGATTTCCGAGGGCAGCAGCGAATAGCTGACGCTGCGGCCGACATTGGCGACCTGGCTGAGCACGAACCAGTCACCGGTGCCGATGGTGTGGCCGTTGACCAGGGTCTGGGTCAGGCTCGGGTTGGTGCCGCGCAGGCTGACGCGGTCGGCTTCGTCGAAGGCGCCTTCGCTGGCGCTGGACGAGCTGATGTTGACGCCCGGAAGTTCGCGCAGCGTGTCGGCCACATTCTTGGCCGGCAGCTTGCCGATGTCCTCGGCGGTGACGACTTCGACGCGCGCCTGTGCTTCACGCTTGGTATCAAGCGACTTTTCCATGGAGCCGCGAATGCCGACGACCTGCACGGTGTCCAGGTCGGTGGCGGTGGTCTGCTGGCTGGCATCCTGCGCCTGCGCGCCGAAAACGATACAGCTGACGATGGCGGTAGAAAGAACGGACTTGCGGTATTTCATGATGTCTCTCCTCATCAATCAATGAATGTGCCGGCATGGCTGGCGCCGATGTTGCTATGCGTTCGCGGTCTCCCCGACCTCGACGCGGACCTTGACCACGATGTTGCGACTACGCTTTCGCTTTCTGGCCCAGATACCAACTGGCGGCGCCCACGACGCCCAGCTGCCCGTGCTCGACCAACTTCACGGGGACTCGTTCCAGCGCCTCGCGCATGGTTCCCTTGTCCAGGAACCGCTGCACGAAGCTGCTGCCGATCAGGAACTGGCGGATCTTGGGAAGGATCCCGCCAGCGAGATAGATGCCGCCCTGCGCGCCATAGAGCAGGGCCATGTCGCCGACCACGCTGCCGAGCAGGCCGCAGAACACGTCCAGCGCCTGGTGCGCGAGCGGGTCGCTGCCTTCCAGCGCGGCGGCGGTGATGGCGTCGGGCGTGGCATGGACCGCGGGCACGCCGCGTACCGCGCACAGCGCGTTGTAGAGGTTGAGCAGGCCCGGGCCTGACAATGCGTGTTCAACCGGCACGTGGCTGCGCTGGCGCAGCATCTGCCGCACCAGCTGCATTTCCAGTTCGGTATTGGTGGCCAGCGCGGCCTGGCCGGCTTCGGTCGCCAACACGACGGGGCGGCCGTCGTTGGGCAGCCACACCGCCGCGCCCAGGCCGGTGCCCGGGCCCAGCACCAGGGTGGGGCCGCGCGGCGCCTGCGCCGGGCCGGTGAGCTGCAGCACTTCGCTGGCGTCCACATAGGCCGCGGCATGAGCAACGGCTTCAAAGTCGTTGACCAGGTGTACCGAAGCCAGGCCGAGCTCTTCGCGGATCGCGCGCGGCGACAGCACCCACGGCAGGTTGTTGGTGATCACCGTGCCGTCGGCCAGCGGGTAGCCGGCGCTGGCAATCACGCAGTCGCGCACGCCCGGGTTGTCGCGCAGGAAGTCGCCGACGATCGCAGCCAGGCTCGGGTAGTCGGCACAGCGGTACTTGCGGTAGTCCAGCACTTCGACCGGGTGGCGCGGATCGGCACTGGCGCGCACGCGGCCGATGCGCACATGCGTGCCACCCACATCCGCGGCCAGGAACGGCGCGGCCTGCGGCAGATTGGGGGTCGAAGCAGGGGACATTGCAGCCACACGGACTCCTGGTCGCCGGGAGGGCACGCCGCCGCCCGGAAGGGCGATCGACGGGGCCGAGTGTGGGAGCGGGCTGACAACGATGTCAACGGGGTGCAACGAAATTTTCGCAAAAGGGTAACCGCGGGTCGGGAGGGGAAACCGGTTTCAACCTGTCCGGTGCAGGCTCGACACGGCGCGCGCCTTGCCTCGCTTGGCGCTCGGACGTGCCCATGTGGCGCCGCACCATTGCTGCGGCGCGTCACGCATGCAGCGCAAGGAATTCTCACAACAAGTTGACAAGCCGGCGCCGGCATCGAATAAATGTGACAACGTTGTTCCCAGCCAGACCGCCGCAATGGCCGTCGTCGACGCAGGAGCTTTCACCGCATGTCCGCACTTGCCGCCACCCCCGAACGCTCCCGCGTGATGACCTCGATCGCGATCGTCGGCGTGCTGTTCTTCATCATCGGCTTTTTCACCTGGATCAACGGTCCGCTGATCACCTTCGTGCGCCTGGCCTTCGACCTCAACGAGGTCAACGCCTTCCTGGTGCTGATGGTGTTCTATCTGTCGTACTTCTTCCTGGCTCTGCCTTCGTCGTGGATTCTCAAGCGCACCGGCATGAAGAAGGGTCTGGCCCTGAGCCTGTTCGTGATGGCGGCCGGCGCGGCGGCCTTCGGACAGTTCGCCACGCAGCGCTGGTATCCCGGCGCGCTGGCCGGGCTGTTCGTGATCGGCAGCGGACTGGCGTTGCTGCAGACGGCGATCAACCCCTACATCTCCATCCTCGGCCCGATCGAAACCGCCGCGCGGCGCATCGCCTTGATGGGCATCTGCAACAAGATCGCCGGCATTCTCGCGCCGATCATCATCGGCACCGTGGTGCTGCATGGCATCGGCGATCTGTCGGCGCAGGTCGCCAGTGCCGATGCCGCGACCAAGGCCACGCTGCTCAATGATTTCGCCGCCAAGATCCACGCGCCTTACCTGACCATGGCCGCGGTGCTGGTGGTGCTGGCGATCGGCGTGCTGTTCTCGCCGCTGCCCGAGCTCAAGCCGTCCGAGGCCAACGCCACGCCGGCCAGCGGCGGCGCCGGCAAGACCAGCATCTTCCAGTTCCCGCACCTGTGGCTGGGCGTGCTGTGCCTGTTTGTCTATGTCGGCGTGGAAGTGATGGCCGGCGATGCGATCGGCACCTACGGCCACGGCTTCGACCTGCCGCTGGATCGCACCAAGGTCTTTACCTCCTTCACCCTGGGCGCGATGCTTGCCGGCTACATCGCCGGCCTGGTGCTGATTCCGCGCGTGGTGTCGCAGGCGCGCTACCTGAGCATTTCCGCGGTGCTGGGCGTGGTGTTCTCGCTGGGCGCCTACCTGACCCACGGCTACGTGTCGGTCGGCTTCGTCGCCGCGCTCGGCTTTGCCAACGCGATGATGTGGCCGGCGATCTTCCCGCTTGCCATCCAGGGCCTGGGCCGCTTCACCGAGATCGGTTCGGCGCTGCTGATCATGGGCATTGCCGGCGGCGCGATCATCCCGCAGGCCTTCGCCATCCTGAAGCAGCACTACGACTTCCAGCTGGTGTTTGCCGCGCTGATGGTGCCCTGCTATCTGTACATCCTGTACTACTCGCTGCGCGGCCACCGTGCCGGGCTGCCGGCGGGCGCTACGGCGGGAAGGGCCGATGCCTGAGCAGGGCCGCCCGGAACCGCGCATCATGGACGCCCTCGCCACCGCCCCGGAGCCGCCCATGCGCAGGCCGACGATCAAGGACGTCGCCGAACGCGCGAAGGTCTCGCTGAAGACCGTTTCGCGCGTGATCAACAACGAGCCGTCGGTGATGCAGGCCACCCGTGCGCGGGTGCTGCGCGCCATCGCCGACCTGGACTACGAACCGGACCCCTCCGCGCGCAACCTGCGCAGCGGCACGCCGTTCGTCATCGGCCTGGTCTACGACAATCCCAATCCGTACCACATCATCGGCGTGCAGAACGGCGTGCTTGCGGCCTGCCGCGAGACCGGCTTCGGCCTGCAGATCAATCCGGTCGATTCCACCTCGCCGCTGCTGGCCGAGGAGCTCGCCGAATGGGTGCAGCGCTCGCGCCTGGCCGGCGTGGTGTTGACCGCGCCGATGTCCGAGCGCCCGGAGCTGCTGGCCGGCCTCGCCGCGCGCGGCATCAAGACCGTGCGCATCATCGCCGCCACCGAAGACCCGGGCGATGGCGCCTGCGTCTACATCGACGACCGTGATGCGGCCTACGAGATCACCGAACACCTGATCCAGCTCGGCCACCAGCGCATCGGCTTCCTCTGGGGTGGGCCGCAGCATCGCTCCAGCGGCGAGCGTTATGCCGGCTACGAGGCCGCGCTGCGCGACTACGGCATCGGCGTGGACAAGCACTTGATCGTGCAGGGCGACTACACCTTCGATGATGGTTTCCGTGGTGCGCGCCGTCTGCTGGCGCTGCGCGAGCCGCCCACCGCGATCTTCGGCAGCAACGACGAGATCGCCGCCGGCGTGCTCGCCGCGGCCAAGTCCACCGGCATGAACGTGCCGTACCAGCTGTCCATTGCCGGCTTCGAGGACAGCCCGTTCTCGCGCCAGTCCTGGCCGCCGCTGACCACCGCCAAGCAGGCCACCGAAGACATCGCGCGCCACGCCGCGCGCCTGTTGATCAGCCAGCTGCGCAGCGATGCCTATGACGAGCAGGCCACGGTTCTGCAGAACCGCGGCTTTGTCCCGCAGCTGGTGGTGCGCGGCTCGACCGCGCCCGCGCCGGCTGCCGGTGCCCGCATCGCGCCGCCCGAACCGACCTGACGCCTTCCTCCCGACGACCTCATCGCCCCCATGTCCCTGCCTGAAGAAAGCCAGACCCTGATGTTCCGCGAGGCCGCGGAAACCGCCGATGTCGTCGCCGCCCAATTCGCGCGCAACCGCGCCACGGTCCAGGCCCTGGCGGCGTCGCTGCGCGCCGAGCCGCCGCCGTTCGTGGTGACCTGCGCGCGCGGCAGTTCCGACCATGCCGCCACTTACGCCAAGTACCTTTTCGAGACCCAGCTTGGCGTGGTCACCGCATCGGCTTCGCCCTCGGTGGGTTCGGTGTACGAAGCGCCACTGGCACTCAACGGTGCGCTGTACCTGGTGATCTCGCAGTCGGGCAAGAGCCCGGACCTGCTGCGCAACGCCGAAGCGGCGAAGAAGGCCGGCGCGCGCGTGGTCGCCCTGGTCAACGTCGAAGATTCGCCGCTGGCGCAGCTGGCCGACACCGTGCTGGCGCTGGGCGCCGGACCCGAACGCAGCGTGGCCGCGACCAAGAGCTACCTCGCCTCGCTGGCCGCGATCCTGCAGCTGGGCGCGTTCTGGAAGCAGGACCCGGCGCTGCTCGCCGCGCTCGATGCCTTGCCCGACGCGCTACGCCGCGCATGGCAGTGCGACTGGACCGCGCTGACCGAAGGCCTGGTGCCGGCGCACAACCTGTTCGTGCTGGGGCGCGGTCTGGGCCTGGCCGCCGCGCAGGAAGCGGCGCTCAAGTTCAAGGAAACCTGCGGCCTGCACGCCGAAGCTTACAGCTCGGCGGAAGTGAAGCACGGGCCGATGGCGCTGGTCGGGCCGGGCTTCCCGGTGCTTGCCTTTGCGCAGCCCGACGAGACCGGTGCCGGTACCCGTGCCGTGGCCGAGGAATTCCGCGCGCGCGGCGCGCAGGTGTGGCTGGCCGCCGCCGATGGCGACCTGGCGCTGGCCGCGCCGCCGCACCCGGCCTGCACGCCGCTGTTGACGATCCAGAGCTTCTATCGCGCGATCAACGCGCTGGCGCTGCGCCGCGGGCACAACCCGGATCTGCCGCCGCACTTGAACAAGGTTACCGAGACGGTCTGACGCCATGGCAATCGCGCTGCGCAACGGAAACATCCTGACCGACCACGGCTTCGACACGCAGCTGGCGGTGCTGGTCGAAGAAGGCCGCATCAGCGCGCTGCTGCCGCTGGACGATCCGCGCGTGGCCGCGGCCACGACGGTGGACCTGCAAGGCCATACGCTGCTGCCGGGCTTCATCGACGCGCAGGTCAACGGTGGCGGCGGCTATCTGTTCAACAACACCCCCGACGTGCAGGCGCTGGCGCACATCGCGCGCGCGCACCGCCGCTTCGGCACCACCGGCCTGTTGCCGACGCTGATCAGCGACGATGCCGCGGTGATGGAAAAGGCCATTGCCGCCACCGCGCAGGCCATCGATGCCGGTGTGCCCGGCGTGCTCGGCATCCATCTGGAGGGGCCGTACATCGCACCGGCGCGCAAGGGCACGCACGATGCCAGCAAGTTCCGCGTGCCCGATGCCGCCGAGGTGGCGATGGCCGCCTCGCTGCGCAACGGCGTGACCCTGCTGACGCTGGCGCCGGAGCAGGTGCCGGCCGACACCATCCGCGCGCTGGTCGCGGCCGGGGTGATTGTCGCCGCCGGCCACACCGCCGGCAGCTATGAGCAGATTCGCGCGGGACTGGACGCTGGCATCACCGGCTTCACCCATCTGTACAACGCGATGTCGCCGCTGCAGGGGCGCGAGCCTGGCGCGGTCGGTGCCGCGCTGGAAGACGAGGGCAGCTGGTGCGGCCTCATCGTCGACGGCGTGCATGTGCATCCGGCCAGCCTGCGCGTGGCGCTGGCGGCCAAGCCGCGCGGCAAGCTGTTCCTGGTCACCGATGCGATGCCGCCGGTGGGCGCGGACGATCCGAGCTATTCGCTGTATGGCGAAATCATCACCGCCGTCGATGGCGTGGTGCGCAACGCCGCGGGCGCGCTGGCCGGCTCGGCGCTGGACATGGCCACGGCGGTGCGCAACAGCGTGGAACTGCTCGGCCTGTCGCTGGAAGAGGCCTCGCGCATGGCCTCGACCTATCCGGCGCAGTTCCTGGGCCTGGGCGATCGCTACGGACGCATCGCGCCGGGTTATCAGGCCGACCTGGTATTGCTCGACGACAAGCTGCAGGTGCTCGCGACCTGGATTGCCGGCAGCGCCGACTGACATGGCACAGGCAGGCGCGATGCGCCGTTATCCCTCGGTCGATGCGCTGCGCGGCCTCACCGTGGCCGCCATGCTCCTGGTCAACAACCCGGGCGAATGGGCGCATGTGTGGTGGCCGCTGGAACACGCGGCCTGGCATGGCTGCACGCCGACCGACCTGATCTTCCCGATGTTCCTGTTCATCGCCGGCGTTTCCCTCGCCCTGGGCGTAGTACCGCGCGCGGTGCACGGCGGCGACCGCGCCGCGCTCACGCGCACGCTGTGGGTGCGCGCGCTGCGCATCGTCGGCCTCGGCCTGTTGCTGCACCTGCTGGCCTGGTGGTGGCTGGACAAGCCGCACTTCCGCCCATGGGGCGTGCTGCAGCGCATTGGTCTGTGTGTCGCCCTGGCTGGCAGCGTCGCCATCTGGTGCCGGCCGCGCCTGCAATGGGCCCTGCTCGCGCTGCTGCTGGGTGGCTGGGCGGCGCTGTTGTGGATGGGTGGCACGCTGGCGCCTTGGCACAACCTCGCCAGCCGCGTGGATACCGCGTTGCTGGGTCCGCTGTTGTACGAATACGACGCGGCGAGCGGCCTGGGTCATGATCCGGAAGGCCTGCTTTCGACGCTGGGAGCGCTGGCGACCACGTTGCTCGGCCTGCGCGCTGGCGACTGGCTGCGCGGCGGGCAGGGCGCGCGGCTGTTGTCGGCCGGCATCGTGTTGGCGGCGCTGGGTTGGCTGTGGTCGGCGTGGCTGCCCTTGAACAAGAACCTGTGGACGTCGTCCTACGTGCTGTGGTGCGGCGGGCTGTCGATGCTGCTGTTGTGGCTAGCGCACCGGCTCATCGACTTGCGTGGCTGGCCGGCGCTGGGCCGCGCTTTTGGCGCCAACGCGATTGCCGCCTATGCTGGCTCGGCGCTGATGGTGTACGTGCTGCTGGCGCTGGACCTGTGGACGCCGCTGTACGAACGCGGCTTTGCCAGCTGGATCGCACCGCTGGCCGGGCGCGAAGTGGCCTCGGCTGCGTTTGCCGTGGTGTTCGTGGCGATCTGGTGGGCCGTCGTGCGCTGGATGGATCGGCGCGGCTGGTATATGAAAATATAAGCCGCAAAATATAAGCCGCAAGAGATCCGCAGCAGCTTAGGAAGGATCGACGCGCAGCGGCTGGAACCCGCAACGTTCGCGCGAACGCGTGCATTCAAGGAACGCGGCGCCGACCGCGCCAGCTTCCGGGCGCCAGTCCGGCACGCCGGCGATCGATACGACGAAATTGGATTCCACACCTGGCCGGCTGCGCGGCTGGTAGCTCATGTCCAGCTGCATGCCGTCCTTCAGCAGATAGGTGCAGTTGACCAGGATGCCGCGCCCGGCCACGTTGGTGTCCGGTGCCAGCAGCGCGGTGTCGAAGCGGGTGATGGCGCGTGCCGGCGCGGCGAGCGAGGTCCACTGGCCCTCCCAGCCAGCCGTCTTCTCTTCGGCCACGTAGCGGCCCTGCACATAGCTGATGCGTTCGGGAGCGGGGCAGTGCATGCGCTGGGCCTGGGCCGGCGCGACGAGTTGGCAGGCCACCATGACGGCGGCCACGGCCAGTGCAGCCACAAATTGCAGGCGGCGCATGAGCGGTCTCCCTTTCGTCGAGGCAATCACCATGCGCAGGATCGCTCGCGCGGACAACCGCATCGGCGCAGTTTCCGCCATTTACTGCGAACATTCGTAGGGCTTTCGCCCATGGCGCCGATACCTGTCGCGGAGCACCGCTTCCTGTACGCGAGCCTGACAACGGCGCCGTCATGGCCGGCTTGCCCTGCGCGCCCACGCTAGACTCGGTCCATCCCCAAGCGAGGCACCGCCATGCAATGTCCCCGCTGTAACGAGGTGGTCCTGATGATGGCAGAGCGTCAGGGCATCGAAATCGACTACTGCCCGCAATGCCGCGGCATCTGGCTGGATCGTGGCGAACTGGACAAGATCCTGGAACGCAACGCCGCCGATCCCGCCGCCGCGCCAGCGCCACGCGCGCCGTATCCGGAGCCGCCGCGCCAGGAGGTCTACCAGGACCGTGGCTACCAGGACCGCGGCAGCCACGGCCGTGGTCACCACGGTGGCGACAAGCACTATCGCAAGAAGCGCAACTTCCTGTCGGACCTGCTCGACTTCTAGTCCGCGCCGCTCACGTCGCCGGGTCGCGCCGCAAGGTGCGCGCGGCGGCAATGGCGGCAATGCGCGCCTTCGCCAGCGCCTGCCCGATCTGCGGGCCTTGCAGGCCTTCGCTGGCCACGTCGCGGGCATTGATCGCCAGCGCCGCGGCATGCAGCCGGCACAGCTCCGCGCCTTGCGGGTAATTCTCTTCGGCGCTGCCGAGCCGGCCGCGCTTGTCGGCTTCGCAGACGATGGCGAGCTGGGCGATGCGCTCGGGTCGGCGAAATCCATCGCAACGGGTCAGCAGTTCGTGCACGGTGGCGTCGCGCAGTTCGGCGATGCGATGCACGTTGAGATGTTCGCGGCACGCGGTTTCGGCCAGCTGGCGGTAGTCCTGCGGCACCTTCAGGCGCTCGCTCAGCGCGCGCGCCGGAGCCACGCCGCGTTGCTCGTGCATGATGTGGCGCGGCCATTCCTCCGGCGGCGTGCGCGCCTTGCCCAGGTCATGGCAGAGCGCGGCATAGCCAATCAACGCATCACCCGGGCGCAGCCGCGCGGCCATGTCGCTGACCATTTCCTGGTGCACGCCGGTATCGACTTCGGGATGGAACTCCGCGCGCTGCGGCACGCCATACAGGGCATCGACCTCGGGCAGTACCGCGGCCAGCGCATCGGCCTGGCGCAAGGTGCTCAGGAAGGCCGAGGGCCGCGGCGAGGCCAGCGCCTTGCGCAGCTCCTGCCACACCCGTTCCGGGACCAGGGTGTCGAGTTCGCCGCTGGCGGCGATCTGCCGCATCAAGGCCAGCGTTTCCGGGGCAACCTGAAAGCCGAGCGCGGCAAAGCGCGCCATGAAGCGCGCCGCGCGAAGCACGCGCAGCGGATCTTCGACAAACGCCGGGCCGACATGGCGCAGCACGCGGTCGTGGATATCGCGGGCGCCGCCATACGGGTCCACCAGCGTGCCGTCGCTGGCGCGGGCAATGGCATTGATCGTGAAGTCGCGGCGCTGCAGGTCCTGCTCCAGCGTCACCGAGGGGTCGGCATCGACCACGAAGCCGCGGTAGCCGCGCCCGGATTTGCGCTCGGTGCGGGCCAGGGCGTATTCCTCGCCCGTGTCGGGATGCAGGAACACCGGGAAGTCTCGGCCCACGGCCTTGTAGCCGAGCGCTTCCATCCGCGCCTGGTCGGCGCCGACCACCACCCAGTCGCGGTCGCCGGGGGGCAGGCCCAGCAGGGCATCGCGGACCGCGCCGCCTACGAGATAGATTTCCATCGCGCCATCATGCCCCATGCGGCGGACGTTGCCTCAGCGGCTGCCCGCCGTGTCCGCCGTGCTCGCCGCATTGGCCGTGTTTGGCGTGTTGCAGACGAAGGCCTTGCGCTTGTCCTGCAACGTGCCTACGAGACGGTCGCTCAGCGGTAGCGCATCACCATTGAGACGCCAGTCGTAGATCACGCTGAAGGCGAGTACGCGCGCGACATAGTCGCGGGTTTCCTTGTAGCTGATGGTCTCGATCCAGAAGTCCGGGTCGTGCGTGGGCCGCTGGTCGAGCCAGCGCGCGGCCGGTGTCGGCCCGGCGTTGTAGGCGGCAATGGTGACGTAAGGCTGGCCGTACTTGTCGAGCAGCTGGCGCAGGTAGGCGCTGCCGATGGCGATGTTGGTGTCCGGGTCGTACAGGCTGGCCGCGCCGCCATAACTGGAAAGGCCAATGCGCTTGGCCACGCCGCTGCCGGTACCTGGCAGCACCTGCATCAGGCCCATGGCATTGGCCGGCGAGCGCGCGTTGGGGTTGAACACGCTCTCGGCACGGATTTCCGCGGCAATCCACGCCGGGTCCAGCGCGTTGCGCGCAGCCTCGCGACGGATCGCGTCGCCGTGGTGCAGCGGGAAGCGCAGCGTGTACAGGCGCTGTTCCTCCGGCTTCTTGCCCAGGCCGAACACCGCGCGGTCGAACCATCCGATTTCGCTGGCAGCCTCCACCGCCAGGCGGCGCTGGGTGTCGTCGAAGCGGCTCAGCGCGTCGTTCCACTCCAGCGTTGCCCAGCCGCTGCGATCAAGCCGGAACAGCTCCAGCGCGCGCACCAGCGCCGGGTCGCGCGCCACCGCCGCACGCGCCTGCGCGCTGTCGTTGGGCTGCCACGGACACAGCACATAGGGCAGCTTCACCCGGTCGGCGGCGAGAAAGCCGTGGAAGGTCGGGCTCTGCGCGGCGTTGCGATACCACGCCTGCGCTTCGCTGGCGCGGCCGCTCTTCTCGGCCAGCCGCGCGCGGAAATACTGCCAGCGCGAATCGTCGCGCTGCGCCGGCGGCATCTTTTCGATCCCCGCCAGTGCCGCCGGCCAGTCGCCGCGCGCCATTGCCTCGCGCACGCGCCACTCGCGCAGGCGTTCGTCATAGGCGGCCTCGGGCACGGCCTGCAGGCGGCGCGCCGAGTCGGGCAGGTAGGACGCCACCGTCCACAGCGCGATCTGGTACAGGACCTTGCCGCGCTGCGTGGCGTCCAGGCTTAGCGCATCGGCCACGCCGGGCAGCAGCCGTTCGGCTGCATCCGGGTCGGCCTTGGCCAGTGCCGACAGGCCAGCCACCGCCATGCGCTGGCTGCGCTCGGTGCGCGGCCAGGCCAGGGCGCGGCTATCGGCGCGGGCGACGAAGGCAGCGTAGTCATTGGCTTGCGCCTGTTCGGCCGCGGGCAGGCCGGCGGCGGCGGCGCGCATCACCGCCGGCTGCTGTTCGTCGGCGGCAGCTTCGATGCGCTGCCAGCGCAGGCCGGCGTCGAGGCCGCCGCGCGCCTGCAGTGCGGTGAACACCGCATCGCAGGCATCGGGCAGGGACTTGCCGCTGCTGCGCCACAGTGCCTGGGCATCGCTGGTCCACGCCGCATCGGCGCGACCCAGCGCCTGCCGCGCATTGAGCTCGGCGCAGCGCAGGCCGGTGTTGTCGGTGGGCTTCCAGTTCGCAAGCAGGGTGTGCCAGTCCTCGCGCCGCGCAACGGCCGGCAGCCACACCGAACGGAATGCCTCGGCCACCGCCTGGCCCTGGTAGCGGCGCAGGAAATCCTGCGCGGTGGCGGTGTCCACGGTGTCGATGTTGCGCTTGAGCGTCGCGTACTCCAGCCAGCCGTAGACCGGGCTGGCGCGCAGCCCGGGGGCACTGGCGGCATCGGCGCGGCCGGCTTCGGCCGCTTCCAGCGCGGCGCGCATGGCCAGGGTGGTCTGCGCGCTGGCGGCAAACGAGGCGGCGGCCAGGGCCAGCGCGATACACAGGGGTGGCAGCGGATTGTTCATGGTTTCAAGAGGATAACGGCCGGCGGTGAACAGCCGTGACGACAGCTTCTCGGTAATGGGTAGCCGGTGATTGTGCGTTGCCACGGCGCTCGATGCGCCGCGCAAGGCCGCTGTTGTGCGTTTGCGCGGGCCTCGCATTCATCCGCCGGCAAGCGCGGCGCCGCATCGGCGTGGCCCGCGCCGCGGGCCACAGCATCCCGAAGCCCGCGCTTGTCACCGCTTCACGATTTGTTTACAAAGCATCCAAGCCGCTGCGGCGCAGGGTGACGTTGCGGCCGTCCCATCCCCTTTGGAGAGAGAGCCGGATGAGTACCCCGCGCCGCGATTCCCGCCGTCTCGCCCTCGCCCTGGCGGTGGCCGTGCTGCCTGCCGCAGCCTGGGCACAGGACGCAGCCGACAGCAGCGCCCCGACCCGCACGCTGGACAAGGTGGAAGTCACCGGCACGCGCATCAAGACCGCCGAGATGCAGGGCCAGGTGCCGGTGCAGACGCTGAGCCGCGCCGATATCGAGCGCACCGGCCTGCAGTCAATCGGCGAGGTGCTGCAGCAATTGACCGCTTCGGGCTCGGCGCTCAATACCAAATTCAATTCCTCCGGCAACTTCGGCTTCCCGGCCGATGGTGCCGGCGTGGGCGCGGGCTCCTCGCAGGTGGACCTGCGCCATCTCGGCAGCAAGCGTGTGCTGGTGCTGGTCGATGGCGTGCGCTGGGTCAACGAGTCCTCGGCCTCCGGCGTCGGCGCGGCGGTGGATCTCAACACGTTGCCGCTGGCACTGGTCGAGCGCATCGAGGTGCTGGAAGACGGTGCCTCGGCGCTGTACGGCTCGGACGCGGTATCCGGCGTGGTCAACATCATCACCCGGCGCGAGTTCGACGGCGCCCAGGTCACGCTCAACTACGGCCAATACGGCAAGGGCGATGGCGATACGCGCGGCGTGGACCTGGCCTGGGGCACGCAGGCCGACCGCTACAGCCTCTTCATCGGGGCCAGCTACTTCAAGCAGGACCCGGTGTGGGCACGCGACCGCGCGCAATCGCGCCTGCCGGTACCGGGGACCGGCGTGGCACTCGGCAGTTCGGCCACGCCGGATGGCCGCTTCGACTTCATCGATCCCAACACCGGCGCGCAGCAGTCGCTCACGCCCAACGCCGGCGGCAGTGGCGCGCCGACCTATGACGGCAGTGCCGGCTGCGCGCGCAGCGACAGCTACCACTGCTTCACCTCGGATGACCGTTACAACTTCGCCAGCGAGAACCTGCTGCTGACGCCGTCCGAGCGCAAGAGCGTGTTCGGCCAGTTCCGCTTCTTCTTCAACGACGACATGCAGTGGTACTTGAAGGCGCTGGGCAACCGTCGCGAATCACGCAACCAGTCCGCGCCCGAGCCGATCTTCCTCGGTCCGGAAGGCGCCACCGGCAATCCGCTGGCCGACAACATCGTCATTTCCGCCGCCAATCCGTACAACCCGTTCGGCTTTGCGCTGGATTCGTCGGACAACCTGATCATGATCGGCCGCCGCCCGGTGGAAGGCGGCCCGCGCGTGTTCGAGCAGCGCGTGGATACCAGCTACTTCGCCACCGGCTTCATCGGCACCTTCGAGACCTCGTGGCGGACCTGGTACTGGGACGTCAACGCGATGTACAGCCGCAGCAAGGCCGAGCAGACCAACACCGGCAGCTACAACATCTACAACATCGCCCTGGCCCTGGGCGACCCGGCCGCCTGCGCGGCGGTGGCAGGCTGCGTGCCGCTCAACATCTTCGGCGGCGCCGGCAGCATCACCCGCGACATGCTCGGCTGGATCCAGCCAGTGGTGCACGACCGCAGCCAGAACGAACTGAGCCTGTTCTCGGCCAACCTCAGCAGCGAACTGCTGCAACTGCCGGCCGGCGCGGTGTCCTTCGCCACCGGCGTGGAGCACCGCCGCTACGAGGGCTGGTACCAGCCCGATCCGTTGACCGTCGCCGGCCATTACAACGGCGTGCCGTCGCAGCCCACCTCGGGCAGCTACGACGTCAACGAGGCCTACGTCGAGTTGAGCGTGCCGGTGTTTGCCGGCTCCAGGTTCGGTGACCGCCTCGACCTCAGCCTGGCCGGGCGCTATTCGGACTATTCGACCTTCGGCAGCGAGTTCACCCCCAAGTACGGGCTGCGCTGGCAGGTCACCGACGAACTGGTGCTGCGCACCAGCTGGGCCGAAGGTTTCCGCGCGCCGACCATCGGCGAGTTGTACGGCTCGGCGGCGCGTGCCGACCTGGTGCTGGTCGATCCCTGCTCGAACGGCAACAACGCCGCCAACTGCAGCGCGCTAGGCGTGCCGGCCGGCTTCCAGCAGGCCAACCCGCAGATTTCGGTGACCACCGGCGGCAACCGCGAGCTGCAACCGGAGCGCGCGCGCAGCTTCAACGCCGGCTTCGTGTGGAGCCCGTGGTTCGGCAACAACGCGCCGTGGTCGGACCGGTTCGATATCGAGGTGTCGTTCTACCGCCACCACGTGGATGACGCCATCCAGGCCATCGACGCGCAAACCCAGCTCGACCTGTGCGTGCAGACGCTGGATGCGCAGTACTGCGACGGCATCAGCCGCGCGGCCACCGGTGGCATCAATGGCTTCAACAACCGCCTCACCAACTTGGGTTCGATCAAGACCGACGGCTGGGACGTGGATCTGTTCTGGACGCTGCCGATCAGCACCTGGGGTCGCTTCAAGGTGTCGTGGCAGAACACCCTCGTCGGCCGCTACGAAGCGGTGGGCGCGGCGGGTCAGCGGCAGCCGCAGCGGCCGGGCGTGGAGGTCAACGACAGTTCCATTCCCGAATGGAGCAGCAACCTCGCACTGGACTGGAACCTGGGTGCCTGGAACGCGACCTGGCGCATGCGCCACATTTCCGGCCTGCGCGAATCCTGCGGCAACGCGGTGGATTTCCCGGTGTGCCCGGACCCGGCTGGCAACCGCCACGACATGGGCTCGGTGACCTATAGCGACGTGCAGCTGGGTTATCGCTTCGAGTGGCTGTCCGGCCTGCAGTTGAGTGCCGGCATCAACAACCTGTTCGACAAGGACCCGCCGATCTGCCTGTCGTGTTCGCTCAATGGCTACGACGCTTCGACGTATGACATTCCGGGTGGGCGGTATTGGTATGTGCGGGCGGATGTGCGGTTCTGAGGCGGGGCGGCTGTAGGAGCGGCAGCCATCCCTATGTCTTCAACAGCGACGCCGGCACCTGCAACTCCATTCCAATCGCCAGGTGATCGGAGAATGCGGCGGGGATCGCCTCGGTATGGCCCACGCCCAGGCCGTTGCTGACCAGGATGTGGTCGATCGCCCGCTCCGGGCGCCAGCTGGGGAAGGTCGGCACCGCCGACGCCGGCGGTTGCAGCCGCGTCTTCTTGTACAGCAACTGCATTTCCGGGCGATCAGCGACACAGTTGAAGTCGCCCATCAGCACCACGTTGGGGTGGTCGCTCAGCAATTCGGCAATGAACGACAACTGCGACATGCGCGAGTTCGCGCCCAGCGACAGGTGCGCCACCGCCACCGCCAGCCCTTCGGCGCCTTCGCCGAACTTCGCCAGCAGGATGCCGCGGCCGCCGATGCGGCCCGGCAAGGCGTGGTCCTGCACCTCCACCGGTTCCAGCTTGCTGAGCAGGCCGTTGGCACTGGAGGCCACGCCGCCCATGCGCCGGTTGGGCTGGTGCGTCCAGTAGTGGAAGCCGGCGCGCTCGGCCAGGTAGTGGGTCTGGTTGGTGAAGCCAGAGCGCAGGCTGCCGGGGTCGGACTCGTTGAGCCCGACGATGTCGCGGTCGCCGGCCAGCTGCGCGATGGTGTCCAGGCTGCTGCGCTTGCGGCCCATCGGCAACGCATGCGACCAGCTGCGGGTGACGTAGTCGCTGTAGCGCCGCGTGCTGCTGCCGGCCTGGATATTGGCCGTCAGCAGCCGCAGGGTACGCGTCGAGGTGGGGGACGAGGACACGTTCGCGATGGGGCCGGTCAGGTCACTGCTGCCTGGCGCTGCGCTCGCGCGCGATCAGGTGGTCGGCAATGCGCAGCATGTCCTGGTAGCTGGTGCCCTTGACCAGGTACTTGCCGTTGACCACCAGCGACGGCGTGCCACTGATCTTGCTGCGCAGCGCGAACTGCTTGGCGCGGTTGGTCTTGGCGGCGACGCCGAAGCTGGCCATGGTGTTGGCGAACACCTTGGGGTCCACGCCATGCTTGCCGTAGAAGGCGGCGATGTCTTCCACCGAATCACGGCCGCGCTCGCCCTTCAGGCTCTGCTCGACGTGGATGGCGTTGTACAGCGCGTCGTGGGTCTTCTCCTGCACGCCCAGGGTCTCGGCGGCGTAGAAGGCGCGCGCGTAGTCATCCCAGGTGCCGCCGAACATCGCCGGCACGTACACGAACTGCACGTCCGAAGGCAGGCCCGCCTTCCACGAGCTCACCAGCGGCTGGAAGCGGAAACAGGCCGGGCACACATAGCCGAACACCTCGGCCACTTCGATCTTGCCGGCGGCCTGCAGGTAGGGCTGCCCGCCTTCGATCAGCAGATAGTCGGTGCCTTCCACCGGTGCCGGGCCGCTGGGCGGCTGCGCATTGACCGGCGGCTGGTGGCCGGCTTCGGCCGGGGTGCCGGCGGTGGCCTGTTCGGTGGACGCCGGGGTGCTGGCGCTGCCATCGGCGGCGGCCGCCGCGGTGCTGGCCGGGGCCGGCTCTGCCGGGGTGGCGGGGGCGGCGGCCGGGGCGCTGGCGCTGGTCTGCGCGGTGTCGGCGCTGCCGTCCTGCGGCTTGCAGGCCACCAGCAGGAGGGGCAACACGGCCATCAGGGTCAGGGCAAAGCGGGTCTTCATCGGTGAATCTCCAGCGGGAAAGCGGAAAGGCAGAGGCCGCGCACGGATGATGCATGGCCCCCGGTCAAGGGCGGCTGAAGCTCAGCGCGCGCCGGCGCCGGCCTGGCTGCGGGCAATCAGCGCGTCGGCGTTGCGCAGCAGCTGGGTGAAGTCTCGCCCGCGCACCAGGTACACGCCATTGATGATCAGCGCCGGTGTGCCCGGCACCTGCTCGCGCTGCACGAAGCTGCGCGCGGCCTGCAGCTTCGCGTTCACCGCATCGCTCTTGAGCGTGTCGATGAAGCGCGCCGGCTCGATGCCGTAACCGGCGTAGAACGTCGCCAGTTCCTGCGGGCTGACGTTCTGCGCCGGCAGCGTCTGCTTGTCGTGGATGGCCTGGAACATCGCCAGGTGGCTGCGCTTGGCCACGCCGAGCTGGTCGGCGGCGTAGTAGGCACGGGCGTAGGCATCCCAGTTGCCGCCAAAGGTCGCCGGCACCGGGGTGAAGCGCACGTTCTTCGGCAGCCTGGCCACCCATTGCGCCAGCTGCGGTTCAAAGTGCGCGCAATGCGGGCAGGTGTAGCCAAATACCTCCACCACCTCGATCTTGCCGGCCAGCGGCGCGAAGGGTTGGCCGCCTTCGATCTCGGTGTAGTCCACGCCGGGCACCAGCTCGGCAGCGGGCGCGGCGCTGGCCGCCAGCGGCAGCACGGCAAGGGCGGCGAACAGGATGCGGGACATCAGGCTCATAGCGGCTCCATGGGCAAAAACAAACGCCGGTCTGGGGACCGGCGTGGTGGGACAACGCCTGCTTGGACCGTGCGACCGGCCGCAGGTTCAGGACTTGGGCGGTGTGGCCTGGGCCAGCGCAGCGGCGGCCTCGTCGTCGGCGCGGTCGTGCAGGCCCTGGATGTAGCTGGCCAGTGCCTGGATTTCCTGCGCGGTCAGCGGCTTGGTCACCTGGGTCATGATATGGGACAGGGGCGTCTGGGTCTGCAGCGCAGTGCCGGCCTGATATTCCTGCAGGCGTCGCGCGACGTAGGCGGCATGCTGGCCGCTCACGTGCGGGTAGGCCGGGCCGGGATTGCCCGCGCCGGTCGGCCCATGGCAGGCCATGCACGCCGGGATGCCGCGCGCCACGTCGCCGCCGCGGTACAGCTGCTCGCCGATCTCGTAGAACTTCTTGTCCTTGTATGGGCCTTCGGTGACCACGCTGTCGTCGGCCAGGCCGGCGCCGGACTTCTGCGTGGCGAAGTAGGCCCCCAGGTCGCGCATGTCCTGCGCGGTGAGGTCCTGCACGAACGGCAGCATCACCTGGACCGCGCCGCTGGTGCGCTGGCCGTTGCGGATCAGCGCGATCTGCTCGGCCACGTAGCGCTCGCTCTGCCCGGCGATGCGCGGATAGATGTCGGCGGAAGGATTGCCGTCCGGCCCATGGCAGGCCGCGCAGGCCGCGGCCTTGGCCTGGCCGGCCTTGGCGTCGCCCCAGTGGGTCTTGGACAGATCGATTTCCAATGGCGCCACGCGCACCGGAGCGTTGTCCGGCACCGGCACGACCGAAGTCTGGGCCAAGGCAACCGCGGCAATCACCGGTACAGCTAGGGCAGCAAAGGCAAGCACGCGAGCGTGGCGCATCAGCTAGAGCTCCGTAAGAACCTGGACGTCTGCGTTGGGGCGTGGGGGCCGCAGTTGTGTCCGATTATCACGTTGCCTTTGCGCGGCGGTCAACGAAGCGCCTGCCCCGGGCCGGGACATGCGATCCTACGCACATGTCGCAACTCATCGAACGTGCCCAATATCTCCTTTCCGCCCACAATGCCAGGCAGCTGCCGGCCGATGGCGGGTACGAGGTCGCCTTTGCCGGCCGCTCCAATGCCGGCAAGTCCAGCGCGCTCAACGCGCTGACCCGGCAGAACAGCCTGGCGCGCGTGTCCAAGACCCCGGGGCGGACCCAGCAGCTGGTGTTCTTCCAGATCCAGCCCGAGCGCTACCTGGTGGACCTGCCCGGCTATGGTTATGCCAAGGTGCCGCAGGACCTGCAGGCGCACTGGCAGGCCTTCATCGACCAGTATTTCCGTACCCGCGAGGCCTTGCGCGGCCTGGTGGTGGTGATGGACATCCGCCATCCGCTCAAGGACTACGACAAGCAGATGCTGGGCTATGCGGTCGAACGCGGGCTGCCCGCGCATGCGCTGCTGACCAAGGCTGACAAGCTCGGCCGCGGCCAGCAGGCGCAGGCATTGCAGAAGGTACGCAAGGAACTGGGCTCGCTGTGGGCCGACAGCGTCAGCGTGCAGCTGTTCTCCGGCGAGTCGCGGCAAGGCGTGGACGAGCTGCGTGGCATTGTCGGCAACTGGCTCGGCCTGGGCGAAGAGCCCCCGGCAACCTGAGGATTGGCGCGCCGCGTCCGGCGCCGCTCAGACCACGATGTCGAACAGGCCGCCGATCAGGCGCGCCGCGGCCATCGCCGCCGCCCCCCAGAAGGTCACGCGCAAGGCGCCGCGCCATGGCGAAGCACCGCCCATGTGCGCCGCCCAGGCGCCGGTGATCAACAGCCCGGCCAGCGTCGCCACCGTGGTGGCGACCGCCGCATGCGTGGCCGGTGCCAGCGCGGCGGTGAGCAAGGGCAGCGCCGCGCCGCAACAGAACGCCGCGGCCGAGGTCAACGCGGCCTGCAATGGGCGGGCGCGCATGATCTCGGTGATGCCCAGTTCGTCGCGTGCGTGCGCGCCCAGTGCATCGTGCGCGGTGAGCGCCACGGCCACCTGGCGCGCCAGCGCTGCATCCAGTCCGCGCTGGCGGTAGATCGCCGCCAGTTCTTCCAGCTCGCTATGCGGCTCTTCTTCCAGCTCGCGGCGCTCGGTGGCTAGGTCGGCGGCCTCGGTATCGGCCTGCGAACGGACCGAAACATACTCGCCGGCCGCCATCGACATCGCCCCGGCCACGGTGGCCGCCACGCCAGCGGCCAGTACCGCCTGCGCCGGCACACCGCTGGCGGCCACGCCCACGACCACGCCGGCCACCGACACGATGCCGTCGTTGGCACCGAGCACCGCCGCGCGCAGCCAGCCGACGCGGCCGGCGCGGTGGACTTCGGCATGGCGGCTGGGCAGGGGCGAGCGACGCGGCATCGGAACTCCGGGGCAAGGATGATGGGGTGCGGGTGGCGCGCTACGGGCGTGGGCGGAAATGTGTAACGCCAGTTCCGCAACGTCCCTGGCACGGGCCTCAGGCTATAGTGCCAGCCCTTGTGGGGCCAGCGTCTGGCCGCACGCCGCTGTTCCTTCCTCCCGTCCCACATTAGCGAGCCCGCCCCTTTGTCGAGCCCCAGCCACGTCGCCGACACGCCGATCACCGACCACCGCCAGCTCGTCGAGGTGCTCGCTTCCGGCGAGAAGCCCGCGGCGCAGTGGCGCATCGGCACCGAGCACGAGAAGTTCGGTTTTCGCCTCGACGACCTGCGCCCGCCCACCTTCGACGGTGAGCGCGGCATCGAAGCCCTGCTTACCGGCCTGACCCGCTTTGGCTGGGAGCCGGTGCAGGAAGGCGGTCGCACCATCGCGCTGACCCGCGATGGCGCCTCGGTCACGCTGGAGCCGGCCGGCCAGCTGGAACTGTCCGGCGCGGCGGTGGAGAGCATCCACCACACCTGCGTGGAAACCGGCACGCACCTGGGCGAAGTGGCCGAAGTGGCGGGCGAGCTGCAGCTGGGCTTCCTCGGCATGGGCTTCCAGCCGAAGTGGCGCCGCGACGAGATGCCGTGGATGCCCAAGGGCCGCTACCAGATCATGCGCGCCTACATGCCCAAGGTCGGTCAGCTCGGCCTGGACATGATGACCCGCACCTGCACGGTGCAGGTCAATCTGGACTACGCCAGCGAAGCGGACATGGTGAAGAAGTTCCGCGTGTCGCTGGCGTTGCAGCCGGTGGCGACCGCGTTGTTTGCCGATTCGCCGTTCACCGAGGGCCAGCCCAACGGCTACCTGAGCTACCGCTCGCATATCTGGACCGATACCGACGCCGACCGCACCGGCATGCTCGACTTCGTGTTCGAGGATGGCTTCGGCTACGAGCGTTATGTCGACTACCTGCTCGACGTGCCGATGTACTTCTCCTACCGCGACGGTATCTACCACGATGCCAGCGGGGAGAGCTTCCGCGATTTCCTGCAGGGCAAGTTGCCGGTGCTGCCGGGTGCGCTGCCGACCTTGCGCGACTGGTCCGATCACATGACCACCGCCTTCCCCGAGGTGCGGCTGAAGAAGTACCTGGAGATGCGCGGCGCCGATGCCGGTCCGTGGGCGCGGCTGTGCGCGCTGCCGGCGTTCTGGGTCGGCCTGCTGTATGACGATGCCGCGCTCGATGCGGCCTGGGACCTGGTCAAGGATTTCAGCCTGGCCGAGCGCCACGCGTTGCGCGATGGCGTGCCGCGGCATGCGCTGAGGCTGCCGTTCCGCGGTGGCACGGTGCGCGACCTCGCCGCGCGCGCGCTGGAGATCGCGGTGGCGGGCCTGCGCCGGCGCGCGCGCCGCAACGCCGATGGCCAGGACGAAAGCCCGTTCCTCGACGTGTTGCGCGAAATCGTCGACAGCGGCCTGACCCCGGCCGAACGCAAGCTGGCGCTGTTCCATGGGCGCTGGCAGGGCAGCGTGGATCCGCTGTTCGCCGAGTTTGCTTACTGAGCCAGCCCGCCAGCGGGCTTACTGAGCCTCGCCCGGCAGGCACGGCAGGCGCACGCTGGCGCGCAGCCCGCCGCCGGGCCGGTTGTCCAGCGCCAGCTCGCCACCATGCGCGGTGGCAATGCCGTTGGCGACCGCCAGGCCCAGGCCGATGCCGCCGGTATCGCGGTTGCGCGAAGCTTCTCCGCGCACGAACGGCAGCAGCAGTTGTTCGCGTTGCGCCGGGTCGATGCCCGGGCCGTCGTCGTCCACCCACAACACGCAGTGGCCGTCTTCGCGGTGCAGCGCCAGGCGCGCGTTGCCGCCGTACTTGAGCGCGTTCTCGCACAGGTTGGCGACCATCCGCCGCAGTGCCATCGGATCGCCTTCCAGCAGCACCGAGGCCCCCGGCAGGATCTTCGCGTCGGCGCCGGTGTCGGCCAGGTCATCGACCACGCCTTCGGCGAGCAGGCGGAAGTCCAGCCGCGCGCGCGGGCCTGATCGCTGCGCATTGCGGATGAAGTCCAGCGCCGCGCTGATCATGGTCTTCATTTCTTCCACGTCGGCCATCACCCGCTCGCGCAGCGGCGCCGGCGCCGATTCCATGCGGAACGCCAGCCGCGCCAGCGGCGTGCGCAGGTCGTGGGCAATGGCCGCCACCATCTGCGTGCGCTCGTGGACCATGCGGTTCAGGCGCGCCTGCATGGTGTTGAACGAATCCACCGCCTGCGCCAGTTCGGCCGGCCCTTGCGGCGGCAGCGGCGGGGCGTCGGGATGGCGGCCGAGACGGTCCGCCGCCGCGGAGAAGCCCCGGATCGGCGCCGCGAGCGCACGCGAGAACCACCACGCCAGCGGCAGCATCAGCAGCAGGCCGGCGGCAAACAGCAGCACCACCTGCAACTTGAACGCGCCGCTAAGCCGGCGCCCGGGCGAGGTGACCACGCGCCAGCGCCCGTCGGCCTGGCGCACTGCCGCGGTAAAGCCGTCGAACGCATTCTTGCCGGCGATGAAGTCGCCGCCGGGCCCGCGCCGCGGGCCGCCGCCTGGCGCGTCGAAGTGGTCATCGAAGTGACCGTCGAAATGCCCGTCGAAGTCCGGCGGGGGGTCGGCCAGGGGCAGCGACCCGGGCGCCGGCACGAAGCGGCCGCCGCGGTCGAAAGCATCGCCGCCGCGGCTATAGAAGCGCACGTCGGCTGGCGCCACGCCGAGCCAGTGCGCCATCAGTGCCTCGATGCGCGGTTCCCGATGCTGCTGCGCGCCGGGTCGCGGCAGCGCGGACTGGGTGCGCACCTGCAATCGCGCATCGCTGGCCGGCATCTGCGTGCCCAGCAGCGCGACCACTTCCGGTGGATGGGTCGGCACATCGAAGATCGGCGTGCGCAACAGCAGCAACGCCACACCCAGCCCTTGCGCCACGCCGAGCGCGGCGGCCAGCAGCAGGAAGGTACGAACGAAGATCGACAGCCGCCGCCGCGGCCGCACGCTGCTCACAGGCGGATCACGTTCGGCAGCAGCATGTAGCCCTCGTTGCGCACCGTGCGGATCATTTCGGTGTGCACGCGTTCGTTGATCTTGCGCCGCAGGCGGCTGATCTGGCTGTCGATGGCGCGGTCGTACACGTCGGTGTCGCGGCCGCGTGCCAGGTCCAGCAACTGGTCGCGGCTGAGTACGCGCTGCGGGTGTTCGACGAAAGTGCGCAACAGGCTGAACTCGCCATCGGAAAGATGGATGAAGACGCCGGTCGGGTCGCGCAGGTCGCGGCGCATCACGTCCAGGCGCCAGCCAGCAAATTCGTAGACATTGCCACGGTGGTCGGACAGCTCGGCCTGCAGCTGGCTGCGCCGCAGCAGCGCGCGCACCCGCGCCAGCAATTCGCGTGGGTTGCAGGGCTTGGCCAGGTAGTCGTCGGCGCCCACTTCCAGGCCGATGATGCGGTCGGTGTCCTCGCCCAGCGCGCTGAGCATGATCACCGCCGGTGCGCTGCGTTCGCTGGCCAGCTGGCGTGCGGCGCTGAGCCCGTCCTCGCCCGGCATCATCACGTCCAGGATCACCAGGTCGGCGCGGCGCTCGGTCATCGCCTGACGCATGCCGCTGACGTTCTCGGCGGTGCGCACGTGGTAGCCGTGCTCGCCCAGGAAGTGGCCGATCAGCCGGCGCAGGTCGGGGTCGTCGTCAACCACCAGGATCGAAGCGGACATTGCGGTCTCGGGGTGCCATGCGGCCGGGCGGGGAAGGCCATGATACGGAGCGCTCCGCGCGCGTTCTTGTCAATGCATGTCAAGCCATGCCGGGCGCCGCCACCACCGCAACCAGGCGCCGCCGCCGCGGAGGGTTTGCCAACCGCCTGCCGGCCCGGCGCAATCCGGTCAAACACCGGCAAACCAGCGCCATCTGTGCGGCTCAGGCTGTGCGCGGCAAACACGCTCCATACGAGGAATCCTGATGAAGATGGCATCGGCATCGCGCCTCGGCGCGCCGTTGTTCGTGGCTCTGTTACTGGCCGGTTGCGCGGGCATGTGTTCGCGCCCGGAGGACGCGCCGCCGCCGGCGCATGGCGGACCGAGCCCGCATCACTGGCATGGCGGCTCCGGCCACGACCCCGCGCTCGCCGCGGCCATGGACGCCTGCAAGGCCACGCTCGACGCGGACGCTGACGCGATCACGGGCAGCAACGCTGGCGCGGTCAAGCCATCGCGCGAAGCGATGGCCGCCTGCCTCAAGGACCAAGGCATCGATCCGCCACCCCCGCACGCAGGACTTCCGCCGCCCTGGCATTGAGGGCACGGCCGCGCTTGCGGCCACCGTGGTACCTGGCCCGGCGCCGCCTCTGCCGGGCCGTTTCTTGGCCATCGGAATCCAGTGCTGGCTGAGCCGATCAGAGAGATCGGGTGAGCTCCGCCAGTTTGTTGGAACCGCACTGACCGGGGCCATCAATCGAAGGCCGACTTGGTAGGACTCCCTCCGCCGACGGAGGTTGGACAGCCTCGCTTCGGCAGAATTAGGATGTCGCTGGGTAGCTGTGACGGAAGGGACGCATGGGGACTCTCGGACCAGGCGCGATGACGCGCGGCCTCTCCCTGCTGACCTTGACGGTACTGGCCGCCTGCGCGTCCTCGGCGCCCATCCGATGGGCGTCGCCTGCCGAGTTCGACTTGGCCGTGGCCGACAACCCCGCCCAGCAGCGCTTCGACCTCACGCTGATCTCCAAGGCCGCTGCACCGTTGTGCTTGTCGCGCGAGGCTTGGCCAGCGGAAAAGGCAGTACCGGCAGGGTTTGACGGCGCCACACTCACCACCGCCAGTGGCAAGAAGGAGCTGTTGCCCACGGGCAGCGCGTATTGCCCCGGAGGGTGTGTTGAGGTGCGCGTGGAACCTGGCCAAGCTGTGCGGGGAGCTTTGCCTTATTCGGCTTTCGGCGACGCGGCGACCATCGCTGCTGACGCTACCCGGACCTTGATCTTTGAGGTTCATCCATTCGTCTGTTCAGACCGATAAGACGGCGGGCCGGGGACTATATCTGGCGGCGGACAGGCAGGTCGAACAGGGCAAGTCCGGCCGCTGCGGACGCCATCCGAGGCTTGGTGCGCGATTTTTTCCCGTTTCGTGAGCCGACGACGCGCAGGACCTGCTTCTTGCCGATCGCCGCCATGCGCTGGACTCGAAGTTGGTTGACGCGGACCCGTCTTCCCCATCCCGGAGACCCTTTTTTTGAAGTCCGTCGCGGGTTTCACGTGGCAGCTACTGCAAAACCTGTCAGCTTGCGACATGCTGGGCGCAGCCAGTCAAAGCCGGGAGTCGTGATGACCGAGGTGAAGATGAGCCGCCGCAGCGTGTTGATCGGCGGCGCAGTATCGGCCGCCGGCGTGGCCGCCAGCAGCGGGATTCCAGCGCTGGCCGCCGACGCCGTCGCCCCTCCGGCCCCCGAGCCACCGCCACGCAGCACGGTCCGCCTGGAAGTCAACGGCAAGCCGGTCACACTCACGCTGGACAACCGCACCACGCTGCTTGATGCGCTGCGCGAACATCTGCACCTGACCGGCACCAAGAAGGGCTGCGACCACGGCCAGTGCGGCGCCTGCACGGTGATTGCCGATGGCCGGCGCATCAATGCCTGCCTGTCGCTGGCGGTGATGAACGAAGGCGCGAAGATCACCACCATCGAAGGCCTGGGCACGCCGCAGCAGCTGCATCCGATGCAGGCCGCCTTCGTCCACCGTGACGGCTACCAGTGCGGCTATTGCACGGCCGGGCAGATCTGCTCGGCCGTGGCGATGCTGGACGAGCTGCGCGCGGGCATGCCCAGCCATGTGAGCGCCTCGCTCACCGCCACGCCCGAACTCGACGCGGAAGAATTGCGCGAACGCATGAGCGGCAACCTGTGCCGCTGCGGCGCCTATTCCAACATTGCCGAAGCGATCACCGATGTCGCCCACGGCAAGCAGGGCAGGGGGCGTCGCGCATGAAAGCCTTCACCTACGAACGCGCGGCCAGCCCGGCCGCCGCCGCCGCGCAGGCCGCACGCAATCCCGGGGCGCGTTTCATCGCAGGCGGCACCAACCTGCTCGATCTGATGAAGCTGCAGATCGAAACCCCGGTGCAGCTCATCGACGTCAATGGCCTGGCCCTGGACCAGGTCGCCGAGACTGCCGACGGTGGCCTGCGCATTGGTGCGCTGGTGCGCAACGCCGACCTGGCCGCGCACCCGCGCGTGCGCCGCGACTACGCGCTGCTCTCGCGCGCATTGCTGGCCGGCGCCTCGGCGCAATTGCGCAACCGCGCCACCACCGCCGGCAACCTGCTGCAGCGCACGCGCTGCCCGTACTTCTATGACCCGCAGCAGGCCTGCAACAAGCGCCTGCCCGGCAGCGGCTGCGCAGCGCAAGGTGGCTACAACCGCAACCTGGCGATCATCGGCGCCAGCGAGCATTGCATTGCCACCCACCCCAGCGACATGGCGGTGGCGATGCGCGCGCTCGATGCACGCATCGAAACCGTGCGCGGCGATGGCAGCACGCGGCAGATCGACATGGCCCAGCTGTACCGCGCGCCAGGCACCACGCCGCATCTGGAGACCGTGCTCGAACGCGGCGAGCTGATCACCGCCGTGGTCCTGCCGCCGCCGGCCGGTGGCGGCCATGTCTACCGCAAGGTGCGCGACCGTGCGTCCTACGCCTTCGCGATCATCTCGGTCGGCGTGGTCGTGCAGGACGACGGCAAGGTGCGCGTAGCCCTGGGTGGCGTGGCGCCGCAGCCGTGGCGCGTGGAAGCGGCCGAGCAGGCCGGCGACGCGCGGCGCATTGCCGCACGCCTGCTGGAAGGCGCGCAGCCGACCACGCAGAACGCCTTCAAGCTGCCGCTGGTCGAGCGCACGCTCGCCGCCGCGCTGCAAGAAGCCGCGCATGACAAGGGCAGGGCCTGAGATGAAATTCGACACTCCCGCCGGCACCAATCCCATCGACCGCCTCAAGGTGGTCGGTCAGCCCGTGGACCGCATCGACGGCCCGCGCAAGACCACCGGCACCGCGCCTTACGCCCACGAACAGCACGAGGCGGTGCCCGATGCGGTGTACGGGTATGTCGTCGGCGCCGGCATCGCCAGGGGCAGCATCCGTTCGATGGACCTGGCCGCGGCGCGGCAGTCGCCTGGCGTGCTCGGCATCGTCACTGCGCAGAGCGCCGGCAAGCTCGGCAAGGGTCGCTTCAATACCGCGCACCTGCTGGGCGGCCCGCGCATCGAGCACTACCACCAGGCGATTGCCCTGGTGGTGGCAGAAACCTTCGAGCAGGCGCGTGACGCCGCCCAGCGCATCAAGGTCGAATACCAGCGCGAGCCCGGCCGCTACGATCTGGCCGCCGCGCGCGCCAGCGCGGTCAAGCCGGCCGAGGGCGAGCCAGATAGCGCCTTCGGTGACTTCGCCGGTGCCTTTGCCGCCGCGCCGGTCAAGCTCGAGCAGACCTACACCACGCCCGACCAGGGCCACGCGATGATGGAGCCGCATGCCTCCATCGCGCGCTGGGAGGGCGATGCGCTGACGCTGTGGACCTCCAACCAGATGATCGACTGGAGCACCGGCGATGTCGCCAGGACCCTGGGCATGCCCAAGGACAAGGTGCGCCTGATCTCGCCCTATGTCGGCGGCGGCTTCGGCGGCAAGCTGTTCGTGCGCGCCGATGCCATCCTCGCCGCGCTTGGCGCGCGCCAGGTCGGGCGGCCGGTGAAGGTCGCCCTGCAGCGGCCGTTGATGTTCAACAACACCACGCACCGTCCGGCCACGATCCAGCGCATCCGCATCGGCACCGACCACGACGGCCGCATCACCGCGATCGGCCACGAGACCTGGTCCGGTGATCTGCCCGGCGGCGGGCCGGAGACGGCGGCCAACCAGACCCGGCTGCTGTACGCCGGCGCCAACCGCATGACCGCCACGCGCCTGGCCGAGCTCGACCTGCCCGAGGGCAACGCGATGCGCGCCCCCGGCGAGGCGCCCGGGATGATGGCGCTGGAAATCGCCATCGACGAGATGGCCGCGCAGTTGCGCATGGACCCGGTCGAGTTCCGCATCCGCAACGACACCCAGGTCGACCCAGAGCATCCCGAACGTCCGTTCTCGCAGCGCCAGTTCGTGCAGTGCCTGCGCGACGGCGCGCAGCGCTTTGGCTGGCAGCGGCGCAACCCGCGCCCTGCGGCCACGCGCGAAGGGCGCTGGTGGATCGGCCAGGGCGTGGCCTCGGCGTTCCGCAACAACCTGGTGATGCCCTCGGCCGCGCGCGTGGCGCTGGAGACCGATGGCCGCATCAGCGTCGAGACCGACATGACCGACATCGGCACCGGCTCGTACACCATCATTGCGCAGACCGCCGCCGAGATGCTTGGTGTGCCGCTGGCGCAGGTGGATGTGCGCCTGGGCGATTCGCGCTTCCCGGTGTCGGCCGGCTCGGGCGGGCAGTGGGGCGGCAACAGTTCCACCGCTGGCGTCTACGCCGCCTGCATGGCGCTGCGCCGCGTGCTGGCCGAGCGCGCCGGCATCGCCCCCGACGCAGTGGACGCGGCCGATTTCAGCGATGGCCGCGTACGCGGCGGCGGCCGCGATCGCCCGCTGGCCGAGCTGGCGCGCGAGGGCCGGGTGGTGGCCGAGGAACGCATCGAGTACGGCGATCTCGCCAAGCGCTATCAGCAGTCCACCTTTGGCGCGCACTTTGTCGAAGTGGCGGTGGATGCGGCGACCGCGGAGATCCGCGTGCGGCGCATGCTCGCGGTGTGCGCGGCCGGGCGCATCCTCAATCCGAAGTCCGCGCGCAGCCAGGTCATCGGCGCGATGACCATGGGCGTGGGCGCGGCCTTGATGGAGGAACTGGTTGTTGACCGGCGCCTGGGCTTCTTCGTCAACCACGACCTGGCCGGCTACGAAGTGCCGGTGCATGCGGATATCCCGCACCAGGAAGTCGTATTCCTCGATGAAACCGATCCGATGTCCTCGCCAATGAAGGCCAAGGGCGTGGGCGAACTGGGCATCTGCGGCGTGGGCGCGGCGGTGGCCAATGCCATCCACCACGCGACCGGCGTGCGTGTGCGCGACTACCCGATCACCCTGGACAAGCTGCTGGCGCGGATGCCGGCGTAGCTCGCAAGGGCGAAAGGTCCGCGGCTGGCTTCCTGCCGGCCGCTTCCCCCCGTCAGGGCACGATGCCCTGCGGCCCCCTTCCTGGCACCTCCTTGTGCGGGCGGTACTGCATCACCCGCTTCCGTGCGGGTGCGGCCCTGACCGATGCCATCCACGGCGTCGGCCTTCCTGATTCATGCGGCCGCGGCAATCTCCAGCGGCGCCACGCGCCGCGCCTGGCGCGGACCGCCGAGCTTGAACACGCTGACCGCCTGCGCCAGCGCGCCAGCCTGCTGCTCCATCGCCCGCGCGGCGGCGGTGGCTTCTTCCACCAGCGCCGCGTTCTGCTGCGTGGTTTCGTCCATCTGCGTCACCGTCTGGTTGACCTGTTCGATGCCGGCCGATTGCTCCTGCGATGCGGCCGAAATCTCGCCCATGATGTCGGTCACGCGCTGCACCGAGGCGACGATCTCGCCCATCGTCGCGCCGGCCTTGTGCACCAGCACCGATCCGTCGGCGACGCGGCCGACCGAGTCATCGATCAGGCCCTTGATCTCTCTGGCCGCATTGGCCGAGCGTTGCGCCAGGGTGCGCACTTCGCTCGCCACCACCGCAAAGCCTCGGCCCTGCTCGCCGGCGCGCGCCGCTTCCACCGCGGCGTTGAGGGCGAGGATGTTGGTCTGAAAGGCGATGCCATCGATGACCGAGATGATTTCGGCAATCTTCTTCGACGACTTTTCGATGTCTTCCATCGTGGCGACCACCTCGCTCACCACTGCGCCGCCCTGCGAGGCCACCGTCGCCGCGCCGATGGCGAGCTGGTTGGCCTGGCGCGCGTGCTCGGCATTCTGCCTGACGGTGGAGGTCAGCTCTTCCATCGACGCGGCGGTCTCTTCGAGGTTGGCCGCCTGCTGTTCGGTACGACGCGACAGGTCGCTATTGCCCGCCGCGATCTCGCCGGCGGCCAGGTTGATGCTGTCGCTGGCCGCATGGATGCGGCTGACTATCCCGGTGAGCTGCGCCACGGTGGTGTTGGCGTCATCGCGCATCTGCGCGAAAACGCCATGGAAGTCGCCGTCCATGCGCTGGCTCAGGTCGCCGTCGGCCAGGGCGCGCAGCAACGCGGACAGCGCTTGCAGGCTGGTACCGGTCGTGGCCATCAGGCCGTTGAGTCCGGCGACCATTTCGCGGAAATCATGCTGGTAGCGGCCTTCGTCGCCGCGGCGGCTGAAGTCGCCACGTGCGGCCGCCTCGGCCAGAGAGCGAATCTCGCCATTGATGTCGGACAGGCTGGCCTTCACCGCGTCCATGGCGCGGGTAATGGCGGCCTTCTCGCCGGGCAGCCGGTCCATGTCCAGCGACAGGTCGCCGATGGCGTAGCGCTGGATCACCTCGACCACACGCATCTTCACCCCGATGTGCTGGGCCACGCAGGCGTTCACCTCGCGCACCATCAGCGCGTACTCGCCGGCAAATGCGGCTTCATCCATGCGGAAACCGATCTCGCCGATGTCGTGGCGGCGGCCCAGTTCGCGCTGTTCGGCGCTGAGACGCTGCAGCGTGGTGCTGATGCGTCGCAGCGCAGCGCCCAGCTCGCCGACTTCGTCGCTCGTGCTTGCCCGCAACGGTCGCGACAGGTCGCCCTCGGCAATCGCACGCGCAGCGGCGGCGGCTTCGCGCAACGGATGGATCAGCGCGCGGCGCAGCCACAGCGTCAATGCGCCAAGCAGCAGCAATGAAGTGCCGACCATGAGCGTGCCCGATACCACCACGACGCTGCGCGCGTGGGCTGCCATGGCATCGCTGGCGGCGCCTGCCAGTTGTCCGGTGTGACCGAGGTCCGACCAGGCCGACGCCAGCCCGGTCACGCCACAGGCCAATACCAGGGCCAGGCCGAGGCCGAGGATGGCAAGCAGCCGGGTTTGAATTCCTGCTGGGGACGACCGGTGAGTGGGACGCATGGGGCTGGCTCTCTGGCTCGCTGGGAGCCCAAGCTATCGGCACCCGCACCCTGTCATTTAGGCGTCATCTGCGCTGATTGCGGCTGGTTTTGAGAGGAACTGAGATTGGCCACACAAAAGCGGCCAGGTTTCGATATGCGTTTTCGGCAAACGCGAAAACATCCGGGCCCAGGTCAGCCGTTGCACGCCGCGCCCGGCGTGCAACGGCAACGGGTTCAGTTGCTGCTGTCGCGACCGATACCCGAGGACACGCGCCAGATATCGACATGCCCATCGCCCGCGTACTGCTCGATCCGCGCCAGTTCCTCGGCACTGAAATCGAGCCTGGCCACGGCGTCCAGCGAATCATCCAGCTGCGCCACCGTGCGCGCCCCGATCAGCGCCGAAGTCACCCGCGCATCGCGCAGCACCCAGGCAATGGCCATCTGCGCCAGGCTTTGCCCGCGCGAAGCGGCGATCTCGTGCAGGCCACGGATGCGCGCCAAGTTGTCCTCGCTGAGCATGCGCTGCTTCAGCGAGCCCTCGCGGCGCACGCGTGCGTCGGCCGGCACGCCATGCAGGTACTTGTCCGTCAGCATGCCTTGCGCCAGCGGTGAGAACGCGATGCAGCCCACGCCGAGTTCGCCCAGTGCCGGCAGCAGTTCCGGCTCGATGTCGCGGTTGAGCATCGAATAATTCGGCTGGTGGATCAGCAGCGGCACGCCCTCGCTGCGCAGGATTTCCGCCGCCTGCCGGGTCAGCGCCGGCGAATACGACGAGATGCCCACATACAGCGCCTTGCCCTGCCGATGCAGTTGCGCCAGCGCCCCCATGGTTTCCTCCAGCGGCGTATCCGCATCGACCCGATGCGAATAGAAGATGTCCACGTAGTCCAGCCCCATGCGGCGCAGACTCTGCTCGCAACTGGCCAGCACGTGCTTGCGCGAACCGCTCGGCCCGCCGTAAGGCCCCGGCCACATGTCCCAGCCGGCCTTGGTCGAAATGACCAGCTCATCCCGATGCGGCGCGAAGTCCTGCGCGAACCAGCGCCCGAAATTCTCCTCCGCCGACCCATACGGCGGCCCGTAATTGTTCGCCAGATCGAAATGCGTCACCCCCCGATCGAACGCCCGCCGCAGCATCGCCCGTCCGGTCTCGAACACATCGACCCCACCGAAGTTCTGCCACAACCCCAGCGACACCGCCGGCAGCACCAGCCCGCTGCGCCCCACCCGTCGATAAGGCATCCGCCCCGCATAACGCCCCGCATCGGCGACATAGCTCATGCACCAACTCCACTAGAAGACCCCAATACTCTAGCGCCTCCACCACCCCAACCATCCGCAGCCACCATCCGCCAGCCCACCAACCACCAGCCCACCAATTACCAGCCTTCGCAAACCGCTCTCCCATCCGAGTCAGAGAATGGTCGGGTGGCCGGGGGGCATGCCCTGCCGGGACCGTAGGCAACATGGATGTTGCCTACGAGTCCTCAGGGATGGGTTAACGACGTGTCCCGGCAGGGCATGCCCCCCGGCCACCGCTCAAGATCTCCGAGCGTAATACCGCAGCAGCCGCTCAAGATCTCCGAGCGTAATACCGCAGCAGCCGCTCAAGATCTCCGAGCGTAATACCGCACCAGCCGCTCAAGATTTCCGAGCGTAGTGCCGCAGCCGCCACGATGCCCAAGGCTGGCGCCGCCCCATCCTCACCCCCGCACAAACGCCAGCAAATCCCGATTGACCACCTCCGCATGCGTAGTACACATCCCATGCGGCAACCCCTTGTAAACCTGCAGCCGCGCATCCCGCAGCAACCGCGAAGACAGCAACGCCGAATCCCCGATCGGCACGATCTGATCATCATCCCCGTGCATCACCAGCACGGGCACCTCGATCGCCTGCAGATCCTCGGTGAAATCCGTCTCCGAGAACGCAGCAATACACTCATGGTGCGCATTCGCCGCCCCCATCATTCCCTGTCGCCACCAGTTCATCCGCAACGGCTCCGACACCGCCACCCCGGCCCGATTGAACCCATAGAACGGCACCGGCACCTCCCAATAGAACTGCGCCCGATTGGCCGCCAACTGCTCGCGGAACCCATCGAATACCGACCGCGGCAGCCCACCCGGATTGCTGTCCGTGCGCACCATCAACGGCGGCACCGCCCCGATCAGCACCAGCTTGGCCACCCGCCCCGCGCCATGCCGCGCCACGTAGCGCGTCGCCTCGCCACCGCCGGTCGAATGCCCGACATGGATCGCCTCGCGCAGGTCCAGCGCCGATGTCAGCGCCGCCACGTCAGCCGCATATGTGTCCATGTCGTGGCCGCCCGCCGTCTGGCTCGACCGCCCGTGTCCGCGCCGATCGTGCGCGATTACCCGATAGCCCTGCGCCACGAAGAACAGCATCTGCGCATCCCAGTCGTCGCTGGACAGCGGCCAGCCGTGATGGAAGACGATGGGCTGGCCACTGCCCCAGTCCTTGTAGAAGATTTCGCAACCGTCGGCGGTCTTGATCGTGGACATCGCAATGCTCCTGTTGTTGGCTGCGCCAAGCGCGCAGCGCAAGTTGGGACCGGCGCGAGAGCGACGGCTAGGCATGCGCATGGCGCCATCGCGTTGCTTGCCGCGCACCAATGCAGGCGGGGACTGCATGCCCGCCGCATTGGTGCAAGGCACGCAACATCGCGTGGCCCGCCGCGCCGATACCGCGGCGCCGCGCCCGCGCGCAGGCTGCAGCCTCCCCAAACCGGAGCCCTGCCATGTATCCATTGCCACACACACTGGCCGAAGCCGCCGTTGCCGATGCCACCTCCGCTGCCGTGCCGGCGGCCGCGCCCTTCGCCACCCACGTTGCCACCCAGCGCCTGGCCGGGGTCGACGTGGCCGACACCCCGATCGTCGAGCGCGCCTTTTGCTTTGCCCAGGCCCAGTACGAGCCCTGGTTGTTCAATCACGTCATGCGTTCCTGGCTGTTCGCCACGCTGCTGGGGCAGCGCGAAGGACTGGCCCATGACGCCGAAGTGCTGGCAGTGATCACCCTGCTGCACGACCTGGGCCTGGCCGAAGCCTTCGAGGGGCCGCTGCGCTTCGAAGTCGAGGGCGCCAATGCCGCGCGTGACTTCGCCCAGGGCGCCGGCCTCGATGCGCGCCGCTGCCAGCTGGTGTGGGATGGCGTGGCGCTCAACTCGACCCCGTCCATCGCGCGCTACAAGGAAGTGGAGGTGGCGCTGTCGCAGCGCGGCGTCGGCATCGACTGGGGCGGCTGGGAGCACGAAGCCATCGAGCCTGCGCGGATGCAGGCCATCCTCGCCGCCTACCCGCGCCTGGCGATGAAGCAGTGCTTCAGTCACGCGGTGTGCGGCATCGCGCAGTCGCGTCCGCAGACCACCTACGACAACTTTGCGCGCGATTTCGGCGAGCGCTTCGTCACCGGCTATGCGGCGCCGTCCTCGGTGGACGCCCTGTTTGGCGCGCCCTTCGACGAGTGAGCCGGCCCATCAGCCGACCTTGCGCACGGCGCCGGTCAATTCAGCGCCGGCGCCATTCGCGCGGCGATGCGCTGCAGCTTGTGCGGGTTGCGCTGTACCAGCACCTGCACGATGCGCTCGCCATCGGTATCGAAGGCCATCGCCGATTCCAGCAGGCCGTTGAAATAGCGCAGCAGGCCGAGCCGGCCATTGAACAACACCGGCTCCAGGCGCAGCTCGTCGCGGCGCCGCAGCAGCGGTGCGTACAGCAGCTGGGCGATGCGCGCGCCACCCACCATCGGCTTGGGGAAGCTGGTGACCAGGCCGCCGCCATCGCCGACCAGCACCGCCGACTCGGCCATCAGCGCCTGCATCGTCTTCAGGTCGCCGTTGGCGATCGCCTCGACAAAGCGCCGCAGCAGCCGCTGGTGCACGTCCTGCGAGACGTTGTAGCGTGGCCGTTCCTCGCGCAGCTGCAGCCGCGCGCGGTGCACGATCTGCCGGCAGGCCGCCTCCGACTTGCCCAGGGTGCGCGCGATGTCCGCATAGTCCTGGTCGAACACGTCGTGCAACAGGAAGGCGGCGCGCGCGTCTGGCGCGAGCCGTTCAAGCACGCTGAGGAAGGCGACCGACAGGTCGCTGGCCGTCTCCTGCGCGTATTCGGGGGTCAGCGACTCGTCGGTGAGCACCGGCTCGGGCAGCCACATGCCCACATATTGCTCGCGGCGGTGGCGTGCCAGGCGCAGGCCATCGATGGCGCGGCGCGTGGTGGTCGCGATCAGCCAGGCCTCGGCATTGTCGATCTGCGCCTGGTCGGCGCCATGCCAGCGCAGCCAGACGTCCTGCACCACGTCCTCGGCCTCGGGCAGCGAGCCGAGCATGCGGTAGGCCACGCCGAGCAGGCGCGGGCGCAGGCGGGTGAACAGCGCGGTTGCGTCTTCCATGCCATACAAGACGGAGAAGTCGCGCGCATTGTGACACCGCCTGGCCGCTCCCGGCGGCGCGGCCACCTCGGGCCCTGGCGGCGGCCGTCAGTGCGCCGGCAGCAGGGCGGGCTTGCCGCTGTCCTTGAGCAGGAACACCACGAACTTCGCCGGTTCGGTCTGGCTGGCGTTGCGGCCCACCGTATGCACGTCGGCCGGGCCTTCGTGGAAGGCCTCGCCCGGGCCGAGCGTGACCTCGCGGCCACCGGCCACGGCCATCACCACATGGCCTTCGAGCACATAGACGAAGCCGTGCGCGTCGTGGCGGTGCACCGGATCGGCGCCGCCGGGCGGGTAGGTCACGGTCAGGACCAGCCCTTCCTTGCCCGGGTACTCGGGCAGGGCCTGGCTCATCACCTGGGTGACGACGGGCTCGGGTGCCTTGGCCGGCGGCGACGCGGCAAAGGCAGGAGCGGCCCAGGACAGGGCCAGCAAGGGAACAAGCAGAGAGGGGCGCATGGCGATGCTCCAGAACAGGATGGAATGCGGGAAGGGCGCAGCGCCGCGGCGGCGACGCGGGGGAGGAGCGCCGCCGCCGCTTGCGCTCAGCTCAGCTGTGCCTTGTCCAGGCCAAAGGCCTTGTCGAACAGGCCCGGCTCGGTGCGGAAGGCGACGTTGATGCGGTTCCAGGCGTTGATCGCCATCACCGCGTAGCTCAGCTCGACGATCTCCTGTTCGGACAGCTGCGTGCGCACGCGCTCGTAGACATCGTCCGGCACGCCTTGCGGCGGCAGCTGGGTGAGCACTTCGGTCCAGGCCAGCGCGGCGCGCTCGCGCGTACTGAACAAGGTCGATTCGCGCCACACCGCCACGTGGTGCAGGCGCAGCGGACGCTCGCCGTGGAGCGTGGCTTCCTTGACATGCATGTCCAGGCAGAAGCCGCAGCCATTGATCTGCGAGGCGCGGATGTTGACCAGATCGTGGAGGGTCTGCTCGATGCTGGTGCCGGAGGTGGCCTGGCTGAAGGCCACCATCTTCTTGAACAGGTCGGGGGCTTGCTTCTGGTAGTCGAGGCGGGTGCTCATGGTCGGTTCCTTTGCGGATGAAACTCAGGGGAAGGGGAGAGCCTTGGCTCGACGCGCAGGCTAGATACCGACCCTCGCCGCCGCTAGGGCATGGCGCGGACGCACGGTGTTGCGTGGCAGGCACCAATCAATCGCCGGTGCGCTGTCACAGCGCGATGCGCTGCCCCGTCTGCATGGCATGGATACCGATTCCGCTGCCGCGTCCGGCCACGGGCCGCCCCTGCCTGCCGAGCGTGTATGGAGCCGGTTCCTGGCCGCACTCGACGAGCTGCCCGCCGACGCACGCGCCGTGCTGCTGTTGCACGACGTGTTTGGCGCCAGCCTGGAAGAAGCCGCCTTGCTGGTCGGATTGCCCGTTGCCGCGTGCCGGCAGCGATTGGAACGCGCGCGGCGCTGCCTGCTGGCGCACGCGCAACATCTGGAGCCCCGCACCCCATGACGCCCATGAACCTCAGCCCGGCGCACTCCGCCGATGACGCGCACGACGCGCTTACGGCCAGCTTCACGGCCAGCTATGCCGGCGTGCTGGCCTTCATCGCCGTTGCCAATGAAGGCAGCTTCGCCCGCGCCGCCGACCGCCTCGGTATTGGCCGCTCGGCGGTGAGCCGCAGCGTGCAGAAACTGGAAGGCCAGCTCGGCGTGCGCCTGTTCCTGCGCACCACGCGCTCGACTTCGCTGACCCGCGAAGGCGAACTGTTTCATGATGGGTGCAGGCCCGGCGTCGAGCGCATCCTCCACGCCCTGGACGAGATGCGCGAACTACGCGATGGCCCGCCGCGCGGCCAGCTGCGAATCAGCGCCACCCAGGGTTTCGGCCGCAAGATCATCGCGCCGCTGCTGGGCCGATTCCGCAGCGCCTTTCCGGAAGTATCGGTGGAGTTGCAACTGGACGACCGTGCCCCCGACCTGGCCGCCGACCGCATCGATGTCGCCTTCCGCGATGGCGTGCTCGAAGACAGCCAGGTCATCGCCAAGCAGCTGGTGCCGATGCAGCTGCTGGTCTGTGCCTCGCCCGACTATGCACGCCGCCACGGCCTGCCGCAGACCCTGGACGAGCTGCGCCACCATGCCTGCATCGGCCAGCGCGCCCCGGGCGGGCGCCTGCAGCGCTGGGACTTCCGCGTCGATGGCAAGCCGAGCAGCCTGCAACCGGCCGCCGCGCTGGTCTTCAACGATGCCGACCTCGCCATGCAGGCCGTGCTGCGCGGTGAAGGCCTGGCGCAGCTGCCGAACTACCAGGCGCGCGAGGCGCTGCGCGCGGGCCTGGCCGTCACCTGCCTGGACCGCTACGCGCCGGACGATCGCGGCCACTACCTGTGCTACCTGAGCCGGCGCCAGCTGCCCAAGCGCATCCGCGCCTTCATCGACTTCATCACCACCGAGGTGCGCGCACTGGACCTGGATGTGGTGACGCACTGGGAGTCGGCACAGCAGGGCGCGGGCAAGCCGGGCGAGCAAGGCCACGCCGCCTGGGTCTGAAGCCGGCATTGGTGCGGGCAGGGCAACAACGCGCGTCCATGCGCGGGCCTACCGTGCCTGCAAGCCGCTTCCTACGATGCCCGCAAGCGCCAGCATTCCCCGAACCCCTGGAGATTTCCCATGAAGATCGTCGTCATTGGCGGCACTGGCCGCATCGGCAGCAAGGTGGTCGAGCGCCTGCGCGCAGCGGCACATGAAGTGGTGGTGGCTGCACCGTCCACCGGCATTGACGTGCTCAGCGGCGCCGGGCTGGCCGAGGCCATGGCCGGCACCCAGGTTGTGGTGGACCTGGCCAATTCGCCCTCGTTCGAGGATGCCGCGGTGCTGGAATTCTTCCAGACCGCCGGGCGCAACCTGCTTGCCGCCGAGACCGCCGCCGGTGTCGGCCACCACGTGGCGCTGTCGGTGGTTGGCACGGACAAGCTCGCCGCCAGCGGCTATTTCCGCGGCAAGATCGCGCAGGAGCGGCTGATCCGCGAGTCGGACATCGCCTACACCATCATCCACTCCACCCAGTTCTTCGAGTTCCTGCCGGGCATCATCCAGTCCGGCAGCGATGGCGACACCGTGCGCCTGCCTGCCGCCCTGGTGCAGCCGATCGCCGCCGAGGACGTGGCCGAGGCGGTGGCGCGCATCGCCCTGCAACCGCCGGCCAACGGCGTGCTCGACATCGCCGGCCCCGAGCGTGTGCCGATGCCCGAACTGGCGCGGCGTTTCATGGATCAGACCGGCGATGCACGCGCGGTGGTGGGCGATGCCAGCACGCTCTACTTCGGCGCGCAGTTGCAGGAAGATACCTTGGTGCCGGCCGGCGCGGCCTGGCTTGGCCGCGTGGACTTCGCGCATTGGCTGCAGGCGTCCGGGCTCGCGCGCTCGGCAGCGACCGCTTGAGTCCGGGTCTGTTCGCACCACGCCGATGACCAAGCTCAGGCCACCGCCGCCCAGCGTGCTCGACAAATACCGCGGCCAGGACGTGCGGCCGCTGTATACCGGACGCGTACGCGTGACCGGCGGCGAAACCGGACACGGCCGCGCCTCGGGCATCGCATGCTCCGACGACGGCGCACTCGCGGTGTCGCTGCGCATGCCGCCCGAGCTGGGTGGGCCGGGTGGCGGCACCAATCCCGAGCAGTTGATTGCCGCCGGCTACGCTGCCTGCTTCCACGGCGCGATGGTGCTGCTGGCCACGCGCGCCGGGCTGACGCTGGTCGATGCCAGCGTCGAGGTGGCGGTGACCTTCGCGCGCGATCCGGTCGATGGCTTCTACCTGCTCTCGGCCGAAGTACATGCCGATCTGCCTGGCGTCGAACCCATCGTCGCCGCCGAACTGGTGCGCAACATCGAACGGATCTGCCCCTACGCCAAGATGTTTCGCGACGGCATCAGCCACGTGGTCTCCACCTCCACATCCACCGACACTCAGCCATGAAGCTCTATTACTTCCCCGGTGCCTGCTCGCTGGCCGACCACATCGTGCTGCGCTGGACCGGCCTGCAACATCAGGCCGTGCGCGTCAGCGCCGAGGCGATCAAGTCGCCCGAATACCTGCGCATGAACCCGAACGGCAACGTGCCGCTGCTGGTGCATGAGGATTTCGTGCTCAGCGAGAACGCAGCGATCCTCGCCTACCTGGCCGAACTGCGCCTACAGGCAGGCTTGCTCGGCGACGGCAGCCTGCGCGGACGCGCCGAGGTGCTGCGCTGGCTGGCCTATCTCAACTCCGACGTGCATGGCGCGTTCAAGCCGCTGTTCTCGCCGGGCCGCTACCTGCCGGACGAATCCCTGGCCGAGGCGCTGGGCGCGCAGGCGCGCGTGCAGGTGGCGACGCATCTGCAGCGCCTTGACCAGCAGCTGGCGGGCCGGCAGTGGCTGACGGGTACGCGCTCGATCGCCGATCCCTACCTGTTCGTGATGCTGCGCTGGGCGCTGCGCAAGGACATCGCGCTGGAGCCGTTCCCGCACCTGCTGCGCTTCCTGGCCCGGCTGCACGAGGACGGCGACGTGCGCGCCGCCATTGCCGAAGAAGAAGACCGCCCGGAACTGGCCGCCGCCTGAGGCGCCAGCGCACCACACCCGCCCTCGTCATCCAGACCCCGCAGGAGACCCGCCATGCATGCCGGCCGCTCATACAAGTTCACCGAATTCGTGTTCTGGACGCGGCGCTCGCTGTACGTGCTGATCGCCCTCAATCTGCTGGTGGTGGCGCTGTACCAGCTCGCCGGCTGGAAGTGGCTGGCGCTGCCGTGGAGCGTGATCTTCATGCTCGGCACCACCGTGGCGCTCACCGCCGGCTTCAAGAACACCCAGACCTACAACCGCCTGTGGGAAGCGCAGCAGGTATGGGCCTCGATCACCGGCATGAGCCGGCTGTGGGGCGTGATGAGCCGTGACTACGTGGGCAACGACAGCGATGCACGGCGCCTGGTCTACCGCCACCTGGCCTGGCTGACCACGCTGCGCTACCAGATGCGCGACAGCAAGGCCTGGGAAACCCAGCAACGCGCGCCGAATGTCGAGTACCGCAAGCACTACGGCGTGCCCGAGCGGGAGCGCGCGCTGGAACTGGAGCTGATCAAGTACGTCTCGCCCGAGGAGAAATCCCTGATCCTGATGGCGCCTGGCAAGGCCACCGAAGTGCTGGGTCTGCAGAGCGCCGCGCTGAAGGCGCTGCTCGATGCCGGGCGCCTGCCGGCCAGCAGCTTCGCCGAACTGCAACGCGTCCTGCGCGAGTTCCAGGACCAGCAAGCGCGCAGCGAACGGCTGAAGAATTACCCGTATCCGCGTCAGTACGCGATCATCAACGTGATCTTCGTGCGCATCCTGTGCCTGCTGCTGCCGATGGGCATGATCGATCTGCTCGCGCCAGTGAACGCCGTGGTGGGTGGCACGCTGGCCGGGCAGATGGCGTGGCTGGCGATTCCGCTGAGCGTGCTGGTGTCGTGGATGTATGCCGCGCTCGACCAGGTTGGCGAGAGCAGCGCCAACCCGTTCGAGGGGGGCGCCAACGATATTCCGATCTCGCAGATCTGCACCGATATCGAGACCGACCTGCGCCAGTTGCTGGGCGAGCGCGACGTGCCGCAAGCCGTCGCAGCGGCCAGTCCGATCGTGTTGTGACGAGGGCGCACAGATGAAGATCGTGGTGATGGGCGGCAGCGGCCTGGTCGGCGGCAAGCTGGTGGACCGGCTCGCGTTGCAGGGCCATGAAGTGGTCGCGGCCTCGCGCCGCACCGGCGTGGACGCGGTCACTGGTGCGGGGCTGGACGCCGCGCTGCGTGGCGCCGATGTACTGGTGGATGCGAGCAACGCGCCGGAGTTCGAGGACCCGGAAGTCAGCCGTTTCTTCCGCCAGGCCAGCGAGCGCCTGCTGGCCGCTGCCGGGCGCGCCGGCATCGCGCATTACCTGGCGGTGTCGGTGGTGGGCAGCGAACGCCTGCAAAGCAGCGCGTACTTCCGCGCCAAGGCGGTGCAGGAGCAGCTGTTGCAGCAGTCGACGGTGCCGCACACGCTGCTGCGGGCCACACAGTTCTTCGAGTTCATGGCCAACATCATTCCGCCGGGCAGCGGCCACGGCGCGGTGCGGCTGTCGCCGGCGCTGGTGCAGCCGGTGGCGGCCAATGACGTGGCCGACCTGCTGCTGGAACTGGTCA
>Ga0196970_1000308_pt1 | contig 65965 bp, 54 predicted proteins | sample S1v_513CmetaG_FD_148672 | JGI IMG/M metagenome (GOLD analysis project Ga0196970, IMG submission 148672) | Soil microbial communities from Anza Borrego desert, Southern California, United States - S1+v_5-13C | ecosystem: Environmental > Terrestrial > Soil > Desert | place: USA: California...
ATGCTTCTTCGGCAAAAAGAACAACTCCCTTCGCTCATCATGCTACGCGAGAGCGCCGGGAGCCCGCAAACTCAGTTGTTGACATAAAAACCGCTTGCTGCTGTCTGTCCGACGATGGGGCGGGGCAGTCCCTATCCATGAGTGTCCAATAGAATGTACACGACACCACACCTTGTGTCGCAAGGTCCAGCGGTGCTTGGTGTCATTCGAGCGTATAGTAAAGTGGACACGCCTGCCAACAAGATAAAGCGCCAGAGGCGTTCTACAACTCCCCTGGCGCTTTGACGTACCCTGGTCAACTAGTTGTTAGGGGTCCTGTGACGATAGCGACTCAGCGATTCTCCGTACCACTTCCATTTCAGCCGTTGGCCCAAACACCCGGTACTCGACGTTGTCGATGGAAAGGTAGTAGTTGATCTCGGCCCCTTGCAGTAGCTCCAACGCTTCTCGCCCACCGAGCATGACTGGCTTGGCATCCAGCTTTGTGGTTCCGACAAACTCCCTGTAACCCACCAACCACCTAGTTGCTATCATGACAGCATGGCCGTCACTAACCACCACAAGGGAGTAGCGAGGGTCACTGGTATCACCTTCAAGCGGTAATTGAAGGCGCTTGGGTGCATCCTCAGGTAGCCAGGCAGGCAGGCGGAACTGGTTTCTCATCGCCTTCACCGCAGCGACGCCTTCGGCGGGAAGCGGACCACTCTCGGTGTAGAACCACCGATTGTCGGCGTCGGGCTTGGGGTTCAAGTCATTCACTACAGGCTCCTCAACCGTCGGCACCGGGTCAGAACCAGAGTTGACCACGTACTCCACCGGGCCGATGTGGAAGACCTGTCGAATCACGTCTGTGGCTGCCGCACGAACCCCAGGTAGTGATACAGCGACAAGAACCGAAGCAACCAACCCGGCCAGGGCGATTCGGGACCAAACCTTCCGTTGAGGCTGTGTCCGCTGCTTGGCGTCCAATTCCACCGTGTAAATTAGACGCTCAGTAAATGCCGGGTCAGGGCTAATTCCCTGCCAATACGAACGGGCCCCACGCTTCACCCTCTGTTCAAAGTCACTCACAATCCCACTCCTCTCTTGCATGTAAGTGCAGCGGGAACGTGGGCCGACAAGGCCCCATGCTCCTGGAAGGAGGGTACTTCCCCTATTCCTTCGCTTGTAGGAGCCTTCTCAAGCTGTTATAGGCGTCAGACAGTAGGCGGCGCACGGAGCCAACAGGCTTCCCGAGGAAAGCAGCAACTTCCTTGGTTGTGAACTCCTCTGAGTAGTACAGCAGGACCGTCGCCCTCTGGAGTGGAGACAGCCGCTCGATAGCCTGCTGAACCTCTGTTGACGTTTCGTAGCGCAGGACTATGTCCTCTGGTGCGTCCGCCACTCGGTCGCCACTCTGCTGCAACCGCTCTGGCAGACCACGCTGCAAACACTTGCGGCGAAGTGCGTCATTTGCTTGGTTTGCTGTTATCCGTGAAACCCAGGTCCGAAAGGCCCTTTCGTCCCGCACAGTGTGAAGCGACCTGAACACTTTGATGAATGCTTCCTGCACTACATCCTCGGCATCATGCTGATTACCCAGGATGGCAAAGGCGACCCGATAAGCCTGTGTGCTGTGCTGCCTGATAAGACGGGCTATAGCGGCTTGGTCGCCTTCCCTTGCCTTTTGCACGTCAAGAGCGACTGCCGAAGACACGGCATCTTCCAACGGTTCATCCCCCTCAGCCCCGTTGCATTCACTCAATAGACGGTCGGGGTACAAGATGCGCTCGGGTTCGTCCATCATTTCCTGGGGCGCACCTGAAATTGTTTTCTGAAAAAGAGGGGCATCACCCGTTAAGGTGTGCCCCTCGCTTCATCGACTATTGCCTTGCACACGGCGGTATCTCTGGATTTTACTTCTCACGGACGAGTAGTGAGCAGCACTCCACATGAGACGTATGCGGGAACATGTCCACCGGCTGTACCTCCACCGTCCGGTACCCTAGCCCCGACAGGAGTCCCAGGTCCCGCGCCAGGCTCGCCGGGTTGCACGACACATACACAATGCGCTCCGGCCCCACAGCCGCCATGGCCTGCAGGACAGGCTCGTCACAGCCCTTGCGGGGCGGGTCGACCACGATTACCTGGGCGCGGACGCCCTCCCCGGCCAGCCGCGGCATCTCCACGGCGGCATCGCCGCAAATGAACCGGGCGTTCGCCACACCGTTGCGCCGGGCGTTCTCCACCGCATCCTCAATGGCGGGAGGCACCACCTCAATGCCGATCACTTCCCTCGCCTTGCGGGCGAGGAACAGCGATATCGTGCCGATGCCGCAGTAGATATCGAGCACCGTCTCGGCCCCTGTCAGCCCCGCGTACTCAAGCGCCTTGCCATACAGGACTTCCGTCTGGGCAGGGTTGACCTGGAAGAACGAGACCGGCGAAATGGCAAACTCCAGATCGTCTATGTAATCGATGATCTGATCCTTCCCGGCCAGCACCTTGCTCTTGCGGCCCAACACCACGTTCGTCTGCTCTGGGTTGATATTCTGCACCACGCTGACCACGGCGGGCACCCGCTCCATCAACCCTCGCGCCACTTTGGCAGCGGCGGGGAACTCCGGACCGTTGGTTACCAGCACGGCCATCGCTTCGCCGGTGCCCCGCCCGATGCGCGCCAGCACGTGGCGGAGGACGCCCTTGTGCGTCCGCTCGTCGTAGATGGGAACGCCAAACTGTCGGGCCAGCTCTTTGACTGCCGCCATGATCTCGTTGCCGAGCGGATGCTGGATGTGACATTGCTCGATATTCACGATCCGGTGGGTGCCGGGCGCGAAGAAACCGGCAACGACCCGGCCGCTCCGGGTCCCCACCGGGAACTGTGCCTTGTTCCGGTAATGCCAAGGGTCGCCCATGCCCAGGGTGGGATGGACCGTCACGCCCTCGAGCTTGCCCAGCCGCTCGATGGCATCCACCACCTGCTGCCGTTTTAACTCCAGTTGGGCGCCGTACCGTATGTGCTGCAGCTGGCAGCCGCCGCACTCGTCTACTACGGGGCACGGCGGGGCCGCCCGGTCGGGTGATGGCTCCACAAGCTCCACCAGCGCTGCCCGTGCGTAGTTCTTCTTTACCTCGGTTACCTTGGCCGTCAGCGTGTCGCCGGGCGCCCCCCCGGGCACGAACACCGTCAGCCCTTCGTAGCGGCCGACGCCTTCGCCGCTGTGCCCCAGCCCGTGAATCGCAACGCGAATTACCTGCCCCGGACGAATGGGGGCCACTGGATTTGTCGTGCTCATAGGCTTAGTCTACCACACCCGGACTTCAGTTTCACATGCCCGCCTCCGCCTGCTGCCGGGCGTCCCGGTCGATCAGCTCCCCCAGCGCCCGCAAGAGCCGTACCAGATCGTGCAGCGCCCGCGGATTGGCCGGCACCAGCAGCGAGACGGCCCGGAACCCCTCGTCGAGCACCAGGGCGCCCTGCGTCTCCCGGCCGCCCAGTTCGGTGCCGGTCAGCCGCCAGTCCGGATGCTGGGCCGCCAGTTCTTGCAGGTGCCCGGCCAATTCATCGTCGCTAAGCTTGGCGGGCATGACACCCTCGGCCAGCGTGTAAGCCGGCCCCCCGCTCTGGCGGCTCTCCAGGACCACAAAGTCGGCTTCGGCCAACAGGCGGCCATACTGCTGCAGAAAGAACTGCAGCCCAACCATTCCCGGCTCGCGGGCACCGGCAAAGACCGTCCAGACTTCCGTGTGCTGCAGCGGCACCTGCGCCAGGGCTTCGCCCGCGGCCAGTGCGAGCGCCGGCCCACCGGCCTCGCCGCCCTCCGGGCGCCGCCCCTTGCGGTGGGCGCACACCAACAGCATAATGCCCCGTGCGATCAGGAGCAGCGGCACAACACATAGCCAGGCCCACGCCGCATTCCCGGTGACGGCTGCCGCCGCCGCCAGCACCGGCAGGATCATGACTCCGGCGCCCGCCGGCTCGACTGCCGCGGGCGCCGCCCCCGGCGAATCAACGTGGGCCACGAGCACCAGGCGCCGCCGAATCGCCCGCTCCGACGGCACCACGGCCACCACATTGCGGCTCTCCCCCCGCTCGAACAGCCAGCCCAGTTGGGTCCAGCCCAGAGACTGACCGGCGAAGGCGGCCGCCGCCAGGGTCGAAACTACCGCCGCCGGGGCCGTCCCAAACGGCAACAGCAGCCCGCCGGCCAACGACACGGCGAAGACCAGGAGATACGGAAGCACGGATGATCGGAAAGACGGGAACGGCTCCATCCAAACCTGGTGGGTATAAGCTCTGGCTGCTTCAACGATGTAGCGGGCGGCGGCGGCTTCGCCGGGGCCGGCTGCCTCCCGGGCGCCGGCCAGCGCCCTGACATGGCGAAGCGGGTCGGGCAAAGGCCCACCTCCTGAAACTCATCGCGCTTGCAGCGCTGGCTCCAGCACCGTCAGCGTTCCCGCAGTCGCATCCAGCCGGACGGCGGTGCCCAGGGGGAGCGTCGCCCGGTACGCGGTGTGACCGCAGGGGAAGCCATACAGCACCGGTATGCCCAGGGGCTCAAGCAGCTCCGCGAAAACCTCCGGCATGGTTAGCGATGGCTTTCCTTCCGGATGATGCATGCAGGACGGCGAATCACCGAAGAGAATGCCCGCCGCTTTCTGCAGTTTTCCGGCCAACAGGAACTGGACCAGCATCCGGTCGATCCGGTACGGCGCTTCGTTGACATCTTCCAAGAGCAGAATACGCCCCTTGAAGTCCGGCTCCCACGGCGTGCCCATCAGGTGCGCCAGCAGGCACAGGTTGCCGCCCAGCAGCCGCCCCTCGGCGACGCCGGGCTGCACGGTGAGCGGGGTAGGTACCCCTTCGCCGGGCGCCGGCCAGGGCACCTCGCCGAGCGGTGCGGACGAGGTCATCGCCGCCAGCAACCTGGCTTCATTATATGCGTGCGCCTCTACCTTTCCGAACGCCGCGATCATCGGCCCGTGGAAGGTGACCAGCCCTGCCCGCAGCTCCATGGCCACGTGCAGTGCCGTAATGTCGGAGAATCCGCAGAAGAACTTCGGGTTGGCGGCGACCATCGCCCAGTCGATCCGCTCCAGGATGCGCATGGCGCCTTCGCCGCCCCGCGCACAGATGATGCCGTCCACCGCCGGATCAGCCCAGATCCGGTTAAAGTCGGCTGCGCGCTCGGCGTCGGTCCCGGCGTAGTTCCCGTGCTGAGCCAGCACCGACTGGCCCACCACCGTACGGAACCCGCTGGCGTGGAGCCGCTCTAGCCCTTCCCGCAGATCGGCCTCCGGTACCGGGCTCGACGGCGCCACCACCCCGATGGTGGCGCCGGGCCGAAGCGAGCGCGCCATCCTGTTCGCCATCAGCGAAGACCCCTTTCTCTTCAGATTCTACGCCCGATTGGCAGATCCTCCCATCAACCAGCCAAGCGTCTCCGCCCAGGCGCATGCCGGATCGGACGGCTCGTGCCCCAGTTCAGCCCGGGCCTTTTCGCTGCTGCAGCGCCAATTCGCCGTCCAGCTGCGCACGTCGTTGGGATGAACCGGCGGCTTGCGCGAACAGGCCGTGACAAGACTGGCAGCGCCCAGCAGCACGGGCGCGGGCATCTCGAAGAACGGCGCCCGCCCCCCGCTGACCCGGGCCAGCAGAGCGAAGAGCTCCTCGTGCGTCAGGTCGGGGCCGACAAGGTTATAAATCTCGCCGGACCGACCCCGCGCCATGGCTGCCAGGCAGCCCGCCACCACATCCTTGACCGGTACCACGTTAACCCAGGTCTTCCGGGAGCCCAGGTAAAAGGGCAGCAGCCCGCGCCGTGCCAGCTTCAGCAATAGATTGATACCCGCGCCGTCTCCCGGTCCGTAAACAGCGCTGGGCCGGACTACGACCACGTCCAGGCCGCGGGCGGCATACGACACCACCAGCCGCTCCTGCTCCGCCTTGGATCGCCCGTACGGGTCGTCCAGGGGCGCCGGCTCGTCGGCTTCCGTCACAGGCCGTCCCGCCCGGGCGGGTCCTCCTGCCGCCACCGAAGACATGTGCACCACCCGCCGCACCCCGGCGGCGAGACAGGCGTCCAGTAAGTTGGCCGTGCCCTGCACGTTCACCTGCCACACCTGTTCCCAGGGCGCCTTGTAGGAGATCCAGGAGGCGCAGTGATAGACCTGCTCCACGCCCAGCAGGGCTTGGGCCAGCGAAGCCGGATCACCCAGGTCGCCCCGGGCCACTTCCACCGGCGCCACCTTCACCCGCCGCGGGTCCCGCGCCAGCACCCGTACCGGCTCGCCGCCGGCAATCAGCCGTTCCGCTAACTGAGCCCCGATGAACCCCGTCGCCCCGGTCACCAGAATCACCAGTACCACCTCATGGGTGGAGATTACGGCGGATGAAAGAGCGCTCCCTCCTTTGGTGAGACAGATTTTGCCGCCGCGCTGTTCCTATTCCGCGTTCTCCGCGTCCTCCGCGGCAGGTTTCGCCTGTCCCATTCCCAAAGCAAAGGGCGCCGCCCAATGGCGACGGCCCTCTCAATCGCTATAGTGTTTCCAGCGCCTCCGTGACCAGCTTCAAAGCCAGCTGCGGATTGGCCCGCCCGCGGGTCGCCTTCATCATCTGGCCCACGAACCACTGCACGGAACTCGCCTTACCGGACTTCCAGTCCTCGACCACCTTCGGGTTGGCCGCGACGATCTCCTGGGCGATCTTCAGCAACTCGCCTTCGTCGGCGACCTGCGTCAGACCCTCTTCCTTCACGATCGTCTCCGCATCCTTGCCCGACTCGACCATCTTCTCGAAGACGGTCTTCGCGATCTTGCCGGTAATCGTGCCCTTCTCCATCAACTTCAGCATGCCCGCCACCTGCTCGGGCCTGACCGGAATCTGATCCGGCCCCAGCCCCCGGGCGTTCATGATCCGGTTGACTTCGTTGATCTGCCAGTTCGCCACCGCCTTGGCGTTCGCGGCGCCCGCCAGGGCCACCGCCCTGTCGAACCACTCGGCAAACTCCTTCTCCGACACGATGATCGAAGCGTCGTACGCCCCGAGCCCGTACTCGTTCATGAGCCGGTGGATAATCGAGTCAGGCAGCTCCGGCAGGGTCGCCCGCACCTTCGCGATCTCCTCGTCGGTCAGGACGACCGGGGGCAGGTCCGGCTCCGGGAAGTACCGGTAATCCTCGGCCTCTTCCTTCGACCGCAGGGTCACGGAGATGCCCTTGGCATCCCGCCAGGAGCGGGTCTCCTGATCCACCGCGCCGCCGGCCTCCAAAATTGCGATCTGCCGCTTGATTTCGTACTCAATGCCCCGGGCCACAGCCGAGAACGAGTTCACGTTCTTCAGCTCTGCCCGGGTGCCGTACTTCTCCGACCCGGCCGGCCGCACCGACACGTTCACGTCGGCCCGCATGGAGCCCTCTTCCATCTTCACGTCGCTGACGCCGCAGTACTTGATGATCGCCCGCAGCTTCGTCAGGTACAGAATCGCCTCTTCCGCCGACCGCAGGTCCGGCTCGGAGACGATCTCAATCAGCGGCACGCCCGCCCGGTTGAAATCGACCAGCGAGGAGTCGCCCGCCACCACGTCGTCCCCGGCGTGCAGCAGCTTGCCGGCATCCGTCTCCAGCTGAATGCGCTGAATACGGATCTGCTTGGTGGTGCCGTCGGCGGTGGTAATCTCGACATGGCCGTTCTTGCACAGCGGCAGATCGAGCTGGCTGATCTGATAGTTCGTCGGGTTGTCCGGGTAGAAGTAGTTCTTCCGGTCGAACTTGGAGTAATGGGGGATTTCGCAGCCCAGGGCCAGGCCCGTCTTGACCGTATACTCCAGCGCTTCGGCGTTCAGCACCGGCAGGGCGCCCGGCAGGGCCGCGCAGACCGGGCAGACGTTGGTATTCGGCTCGGCGCCGAATTCGTTCTTGCAGGAGCACCAGACCTTGGTTTCGGTGGACAGCTCCACGTGGACTTCCAGGCCGATGACCTGTTCCCACTTGCTCGCCATGCCTTACAGCCCCCCTTCCAGCGACGGCCGGGCCTGGGTATGGTTCGTGACCCTCTCATAGGCCCAGGCGTACTGCAGCAGCTTGTGATCGTCAAAATGCTTGCCGATTAGCTGCAGGCCGACGGGGAGACCGCCCGCGAAGCCGCACGGAATGGAGACGCCGGGAATACCCGCCAGGTTGACGGGAATCGTGCAGACGTCCGCCAGGTACATCGTCAGGGGATCGTCGGTCTTTTCGCCCATGCCCCAGGCGGGCACCGGCGAAGTGGGGGTAATGAGCGCGTCGAACTTGGCGAAGGCGTCCTCAAAGTCCCGCATCACCAGGGTGCGAACCTGCTGGGCCTTCTTATAGTAGGCGTCGTAGTAGCCGCTCGAAAGCGCATACGTGCCAATCATGATCCGCCGCTTCACTTCAGAGCCGAAGCCCTCGTCCCGCGTCTTGGAGTACATCTCCAGCAGCCCGGAGGCACCGGCCGTGCGGTGACCGTATTTGACGCCGTCGAAGCGGGCCAGGTTGGCGCTGCACTCCGCCGGAGCGATGATGTAGTAAGCGGCAAGGGCGTACTCCGTGTGCGGGAGAGAGCACTCCTCCACCTCGGCGCCCAGGCCCTGCATCTGCCGGACAGCTTCTTCAATGCGGGCCTTCACTTCCGGGTCAATGCCCGCTGCGAAGTACTCCCGGGGCACGCCGAACCGGACGCCCTTTAGCGTTGGTTCGCCGCCCAGTTTGACCGGGTGCGGCGCCCTGCCGGCGTTGGTCGAATCGCGGCGGTCGGGGCCCGCGATCACCTCAAATAGGCGGGCGCAGTCTTCCACATCCCGGGCGAAGGGCCCGATCTGGTCGAGCGACGAGGCGAAAGCGACCAAGCCGTACCGGCTGACATAGCCGTAAGTCGGCTTCAGGCCGACGATGCCGCACAGGGAAGCGGGCTGCCTGATCGAACCGCCGGTGTCGGAGCCCAGCGAGACGGGTACCTCTTCCGCAGCGACCGACGCGGCAGATCCGGAAGATGAGCCGCCGGGGACGCGGTTCAGATCCCAGGGGTTGCGGGTCGGGCCGAAAGCGGAGTTTTCGCCGGAAGAGCCCATGGCGAACTCGTCCATGTTCGTCTTGCCGACGATGATCGCGCCCGAACCCCGCAGCCGCTCGACCACTGTGGCATCGTAAGGCGGCACGTACCCGCCGAGAATCTTGGAACCGCAGGTCGTGCGGACTTCATCGGTGCACATGTTATCCTTGACCGCCACCGGCACCCCGGCCAGCAGGCCCAGTTCGGTGTCACCGGCCTTGCGGCGGGCGTCCAGCTTTTTGGCCCGGTCCAGGGCCCGCTCGGCCGTCACCGTCAGGAAGGCGTGCACCTTGGGCTCCACCTTCTCAATGCGGTCCAGAACGGCCTGCGTAATCTCCACCGCCGACAGTTCACCGGCTGTGAAGAGCCGGTTCAGGCGGGTTGCGCTCAGCTTAAAGGTCGATGCTGTCATAGTTAGCCCTCCGTGATCTTGGGAACCTTGAAACAGCCCCCCTCATGCTCAGGTGCCTGGCTGAGGAGCTTCTCACGGTCCAGAGATTGATGAGGCTTGTCCGCACGAAGGACGTTCTGCAGCGCCACGGCATGATAGGTCGGGGGCACATTGCCGGTGTCAAGCCGGTTCATCATCTCCACGTGGTCCAAAATCCGGCTGACCTGCTCCGTATATATCTCCTTTTCCGCCTCAGACAGAGCGAGGCGGGCCAGTCGTGCCACATGTTCCACCTGACTGCGCGATAGTGCCATTGGAAATCACCGCCTATATAATCTGGCTCATGTAACCCTTTGATTCTACCACACCGTAGAAAATGTGGGCAACGTGACATGACAGGTCAGAGTTGAACCTTTGGAAATCAGCTGGTGGCGGTGGGCTCTAACCGGTACGGCCACTGCCTGTGCGTGATTCGCGAAGTCTGAGTGATCTGACGAAAAAAGCGAGCCAGAGCACGTTGCTCTGGCTCGCTGTGTTACGCCCTTACTTCAGCCGCATGTGGCAGGCAACCCAGTGGTCGTCGCCAATCTCGATCAGGGGCGGTTCCTCGGTCTTGCATTTCTCGCCGACCTGAGCGGCGTAGCGGCACCGGGTGTGGAACCGGCAGCCGCTGGGCGGGTTGACCGGCGAAGGCACGTCGCCTTCCAGCACGATCCGCTCCCGGCGAACCGTCGGATCGGGAATGGGGATGGCGGACATGAGCGCCTCGGTGTAGGGATGCAGCGGGTTGGCGTACAGCTCTTCGGCCGGGGAGATCTCCATGATCTTGCCGAGATACATGACGCCGACCCGGTCGGACACGTGCTTGACCACCGACAGACCGTGGGCGATGAAAATGTAGGTCAGGTTAAACTCCTTTTGGAGGTCCTCCAGCAGGTTGAGCACCTGTGACTGAATTGACACGTCAAGGGCCGAAACCGGCTCGTCACAGACGATGAGCTTCGGGTTGAGCGCCAGCGCCCGGGCGATTCCGATGCGCTGCCGCTGGCCGCCGGAGAACTCGTGGGGATAGCGACGGGCGTGGAAAGAAGCCAGGCCGACGACGTCCAACAGTGAGCTGACCCGCTTCTGCTTCTCGGCGCCGCGGGCGACACCGTGAATCTCCAGCGGCTCGCCGATGATCTCACCGACGGTCATGCGGGGGTTGAGCGAGGAGTACGGGTCCTGGAAGATGATCTGCATTTCGCGGCGCAGCTTCCGGAGGTCTTCCCGGTTCAGGCCGAAAATGTTCTTGCCCTCGAAGAGCGCTTCGCCGCCGGTGGGCTCGATGAGGCGGAGGATGGTCTTGCCGGCCGTGGTCTTGCCGCAGCCGGATTCGCCCACGAGGCCCAGGGTCTCGCCCTTGCGGACGTTGAAGCTCACGCCGTCGACGGCCTTGACGTGACCGACCGTCCGGGAGATAATGCCGCCGCCGGAAATGGGGAACCACTTCTTGAGGTCCTTGACCTCAAGCAGAATTTCTTTCTTGGTTTCAGGCTTCACTGCCGTCGCCATCGTTTACCTAACCCCCTTGGCGAGTCGATCTGCGGAGAGGTAGCAGGCCACGAAGCGACCGGGCGCCACCTGCTCGAGCGCGGGCTGGGCCTGCTTGCACTTGTCGACGGCGTAGGGGCACCGCGGGTGGAAGCGGCAGCCTTCAGGCAGATGCAGCGGGTTCGGCACGACGCCTTCGATGACGTGCAGGCGATCCACATCCTCGTCCATGCGGGGAATGGACTGGAGCAGGCCTTCGGTGTACGGATGCAGCGGGGACTTGTAGATCGAGACGGCGTCGCCTTCTTCGACGACCTTGCCGCCGTACATGACCACGACGCGCTCGCACATTTCGGCAACGACGCCCAGGTCGTGGGTAATCAGCATGATGGCCATGCCCAGTTCTTTCTTGAGCTTCTTCATAAGCTCAAGAATCTGAGCCTGAATGGTAACGTCGAGAGCCGTGGTCGGCTCGTCGGCGATGAGCAGCTTGGGGTTGCAGGAGAGCGCCATGGCGATCATGACGCGCTGCCGCATGCCGCCGGACAGCTGGTGCGGGTACTCCTTCACGCGCCGCTCCGGCAGGGGAATGCCGACCAGGCGGAGCATTTCAACCGCCTTGTCGATGGCTTCTTTCTTGCTGAGGCCCTGATGCAGGATGATGGCCTCGGAAATCTGGTCACCGATGGTGTAGACCGGGTTGAGCGAGGTCATTGGCTCCTGGAAAATCATCGATATATCATTGCCGCGGATTTTCCGCATTTCCGGTTCGGTCTTCTTGAGAAGGTCTTCACCTTCGAAAATAATCTCGCCGCCGACGATCTTCCCGGGCGGGGAGGCGATCAAACGCATGACGGACAGAGAGGTGACGCTCTTGCCGCAGCCCGATTCGCCCACGACGCCAAGGGTCTCGCCGCGCTTGACGTACAAATCCACTCCGTCGACGGCCGGTACGACGCCATCTTCCGTATAGAAGTACGTTTTGAGATTGCGAATATCGACCAGTTTCTCGCTCATCGGCTCACTCCTCGTCTCCTTCAAAATCGACGTCATACCGGACGACCCGGGTCTGTCGGAGGCACCAATGCATGCAATGGATGTGACGGGCATTCTCGGTCTATGGTTCACCCTGACCAAATTGTCAGGTTCGTCACAGTACGCCGATTCCCCTGGCAAGCAATAAAATAGGTTATTCTAGACGACTAGGATTCTTCGGGTTGCGCTTGTTATCCTCCTGGGATTAAGTTGCGGTTTCATGATTAATTCGACTAAGACATGCCACCGGATGCTTATGCACGTTGGAGTTGCGCCATTCTGCCCGACACAGAAAAGAGCCGGAAGGGGCGCAGCCCTCCCGGTGCAACCATTTTATCATAGATGAAACCAATCAACCAAGAGTCCAAAAACTTACGCCGCTACCAACCACACGGCGCCGCCTACGGCCGCCACGATGAAAATGGCCGTTGCCCACTGCAGCCACCAGGGTACGGGGCGCTGAACCGCCTCAAAATCGCCTTCGGACAGTTGCGGATTGCGTCCGCTGGTGCCGACCACCGGCGCCGGTTTGTCAGGCGCCCGGCGTGCAGCTTCTGCCGCCCCAGTGCAGGCCGGGCACGCCGCCAGATGCTGAACGACCCAAGCTGCCTTGTATCCGGGCAGCGAACCTTCCGCATACTGTTCGAGGTACGGTCGAATCTGGTCACATTGCACGCCGGCATTCCTCCCAGGAAAACATGTAAAAAAGAGACGCAGCCCCCTGGTGGGAGTGCTGCGTCGTCTGCGCGAAAGGGGATTGTCAGGAGCCGAACTGCGTGAAGAACTCGTCTTCGCTGAGCACGGGCACACCCAGTTCCCGGGCCTTGTCCAGCTTGGAGCCGGCGGCTTCGCCCGCCAGCACGAAGCTGGTCTTTTTGCTGACGCTGCCGGAGGCCTTGCCGCCGAGCCGCTCAATCAGCTCTTCGATCTCCTTGCGGCCCAAGCGGGTCAGCGTGCCGGTGACGACCACCGTCTTGCCGGTAAGCGGCCCTTCTGTGGGACCCACCTTTTTTTCGCCCACCATGTTGATGCCGGCCTCGCGCAGTTTGCGAAGCAGGTCGTGTGAGCGAGGTATGCTAAAGTATTCGGCCACGCTCTCGGCAATTTTGGGGCCAATGCCGGCGATTGACTGAATCTCTTCCGGCCTGGCGGCCTCAAGCGCTTCCATGGTCCCGAAATTGTCGGCCAGCAGTTTCGCTGCCCGCTCGCCGACGTGGCGGATGCCCAGAGCGTACACCAGCCGGTGGAGCGGATTTTGGCGAGTGGCGTCGATCGCGGCCAGCAGGTTATCGACAGATTTCTCGCCCATCCGTTCGATCTCGATCAGATCGCTGCGGCGCGTCCGCAGGGTGTACAGGTCGGCCGCGTCGTGGATCAGGTCTTCATCAAGGAAGAGCTGTACCAGCGCTTCGCCCAGCCCTTCGATGTTCATCGCGTCGCGGGAGGCGAAGTGCAGAATCGCCCGGTACTGCTGGGCGGGGCAGAGGCTGTTGACGCAGCGGATGGCCGCCTCACCTTCTTCGCGGACCAGTTCCTCGCCGCAGGCGGGACAGACCCGGGGGTACTCCCAGGGCACCGACTGCTCAGGCCGCTTTTCCGGGACGACCCGGACGATTTCCGGAATGATCTCCCCGGCCTTGCGAACGATGACTGTGTCGCCGATGCGGAGATCCTTGGCGCGGATGTTGTCTTCGTTGTGGAGGGTGGCCCGCTTGACGGTGGTGCCGGCGATGCGGACGGGCCGCAGTTCCGCCGTAGGTGTCACGGCGCCTGTTCGCCCGACTTCGAGGGTGACGCCCTCCACTACGGTCTCCTTCTCTTCGGCAGGGAACTTGTAGGCCACGGCCCAACGCGGGAACTTGGCCGTGAAGCCCATGCGCTCACGCTGTCCGAGATCGTTGACCTTGACGACCAGGCCGTCGATTTCGTACGGAAGGTCGTACCGCTTCTCCCGCCACTCTTCCGTCCAGGCGATCACGTCGTCGATCGACGTAGCCAGCATGCGGTGCGGGTTGACCTTGAAGCGGAAGCGCTCCATCAACTCCAAGCTGTCCAGATGATGGGCGACGGTGAAACCTTCGGCTTCAACCAGGTTGTAGAAGAAGCTGTCCAGGCGGCGCTCGCGGGTCTTCCGGGGGTCTTTCTGGCGGAGGCCGCCGGCGGCCGCGTTGCGGGGGTTCTGCAAGAGCGGCTTGCCCTGGGCTTCGAACTGCCGGTTCAGGTCCTCCAGGACTCGCTTTTCCATATAGATCTCGCCGCGGACGATCAGGCGGGCGGGCAGACGGCCCTCGACCGGCTCGATGCGCAGCGGCACGGAGCCGATGGTCCGGAGGTTCTCGGTGACGTCCTCCCCGGTCTCGCCGTCGCCACGGGTGGCGCCTTGCGCAAAGCTGCCGTTTTCGTACCGCAGGGAGATGGAGAGCCCGTCAATTTTCAGTTCGCAGACGTACTCTACCGGCTCGCCGTCCACCAGGCTGCGGGTCCGGCGGTCAAAGTCGCGCAGGTCGTTAGCTCCGAACGCGTTGTCCAGCGAGAGCATGGGCGGGTTGTGGGGCACCTTCGCAAAGTCGGAGGTAGCCTGACCGCCGATGCGCTGGGTGGGCGAGTCGGGACGGATGAGTTCGGGGAACTCCGCCTCCAGGCGCCGGAGTTCGCGCGTGAGTTTATCGAATTCGTAGTCGGATATGATTGGGTTGTCCAGAACGTGGTACGCATATTCGTGTCGGCGGATTTCGGCCGACAGTTCGGCAATCCGTTGTTCGGCTTCTTGCCGGGTCACCCTCGGGGCCTCCCCTCGTTCGGCTGCAGGTAGTCTTCCCAATAAGTTTCGCCGTGCCAAAGATTCGCCAGGGAGAGGCGTACTCCTACCGTTCGTCGTCCGTGTGAACAGGTTCTTGCTCGCCCAGGGTTCGGCGGGGGACCGGGGTGAACCAGGGGCCCCAGAGTGAACATAGGTGAAGACATAGGCACGGCCCGCCACCGGCCGGCGACGACGCGGCCCAGTTCGTGCAAGAGGAAGATGGCGCCCATGCCGGCCCCGTACCACCAGTCTTTCCAGACGATATAGGCCCCAACGAAGAGGCTGAGGCTCAGCAGCGTTTTGCCCGTCTCCCTGGCGATGGTCAGCCGGTTATGTCCTTAACGAGGTAGGTGGTGTCGAGCCGCATGACGTAACCGAGCCGGCGGTTGAGGGCGAGAATCGGCTCGGTGGCGGCGTTGTTGTGAGTGCGCAGGCACTGGAGCCCCTTGTGCAGCGCCCACCTGATGGTAAGAAGCTTGAGCGCCAGGGCGATGCCCTGACCGCGGTAGGCTCTGGTCACCCCCATGAACTCGGTGTAACCGTCGTTATCCGTCATGGAGTAGCCCACCGGGCACCCGTCCGCCCAGGCGCTGATGACGCCTTCCGGGTCGCAGGCTTCGACCGCTGCGCAGTAGTCCTTGTACCCCGGCATGACGCCTGACCATTGTGGCACGTCGCGGCTGAGGTGTTCATCCAGTTCATACAGATTCTTCAAAACACCGCGCTCATCCTGCGCCTGTAACAGACTTGTAAAACGGACGCCGCGACTTTGGGCTGCCGCTACGGCGCCGGACCATTGCGCGAGGTCAAATTGGGTGAGGTCAAGTTCGCCCGCGACCATCTGATAGTCAAAGCGAAACCCCAGGCCCTCGGCCCAGCGCAACGAGTCTTCATCATCGGCGGCGACGGCGCAGGCGAGGGACTCAGCCCAGGTCTTGCGGGCGTCGCGCTCAAGGGCCCGGTACAGGGCGGTGCCGATGCCGCTGCCACGGAAGGCCGGTTCGACCCAGACGTCGACGAGCTGCTGACCGGACCGGAGCGGCTGACCGTGAAGCTCACGGGAGCGGGCGCCCCGACCAATCACTGCGCCATCCGGGCCATGGACTTCGTACCGGAGCCGGTCGATGCGCTGCAGCACGGGCACAGCCATCCCTCCGCTCTGCCGACGGGACAAGACCTCACACCTGCCGAAACCGCCACCGGGGCGTCGTGAAATACCAGAGGTTTATCGCGCCCCGGACCGTCTCATCTACCAACTGAGCGACCAACACCCCGGCCAGGCCGTACCCCAGCCGCACGAACAGGAACGCCAGCGGCACCGAAAGCAGCCAGGTGCCAATGGTAGTCAGAACCGTAGGCCACTGCGGATTGCCCGCCCCCCGGTAAATGCCGCCGCATACGATGTTGAGGCACTGTCCGGCCTTGTACAGCGCGGCAATCCGGAGCGATACACCGGTGATCTTCAGCACTTCGGGATCAGAAGTGAAAATGCCAGCGATCTGGCGGGGAAACAGTAAGAGAAACAGGCTCAGCGCCAGAATCGTCATCATCCCGTACGACATCGTCCGCCGACCGGTTGCCACGGCCTCGTCGCGGCGCCGGGCGCCCATGAGGTGGCCTACCATTATACTCGCCGCCGTACCCAGCGCCACTGCGGGCACGTAGGTGAACATCTCCGTCTGTGCGGTAATGCCGCGGGCCGCGATCACGGCGGTGCCCAGTCGCGCAACCAGAGCGGTCACAACCAGCTGGCTGGACTGCCAGGAGATCCACTCGAGGGCGCCGGGCAGTCCCATCCGGCCCACTCGCCACAGTGCCCGACCGCCGAAGTCGAAGAAACCTTTGATCCGCACCACGATTTCGCTGCGATGCAGGACCATCAACAACATGAGCAGCGCCCCGATTGCCCGTGCGATCGATGTGCCCAGGGCCGAACCGAACAGACCCATGCCGCCGCCAACGCCCGGCACCGCCAGACTCCCCAGATGAAGCGCGGGGATGCCCCACACAAACAGAAAGTTGAGGGCGACGTTCAGCACGTTGACCAGGAGTGTGATCGTCATGGGACCCCTGGTGTCGCCGGTTGCTCTCAGGATCGCGCCTAGAATGGCCAGCATGCCCATGGCAGGCATAAAGAGGGCGAGGGTGCGCATGAATGTGACGCCCTGGGTATGAACGGTCCCTTCGGCGCCCATCAGGCGCAGCAGCATCGGCGCGCCCAGCCAGACCAGGGCGCCCAGCGCCACGCTGACCAGCAGCCCGGCACCGGCCGACTGGTCGGCGGTCCTTCCCGCCTCCCGCCGCTCGCCCGCCCCCACCTGGTGGGAGATGACGACCGAAGCTCCGGACGCGACCACGGCCAGGATCAGGCCGATGACGTTCATCAGCTGGCCGCTCATTTGGACAGCGGCAAAGGATTCGGTGCCCAGCCGGTGGTTGATGATGATCGAGTCAACCCACATCAGCGTCATGTTAAACAGATTCTCCGTGGCGATGGGCCAGGAGAGCCGGATCAATTCAGCACGGGTCACTGGCAGAGCCTGGGCAGCGCCTTGGGCCATCGTTGAACGCCTTCCCCTTTATTCAAGTGCATCGTCACAATATAGACCGAAATGGTCCAGGTCTGTCAATAGCCAAATAGAAAAACAGGGCGCCCGCGTCGGGCACCCTGTTCTTACTTCATGTAAATTGGTACCGGCCGGTGGGCCGGAGTTCTACAAACTTGTCTTGCCCCCGGGGCTCAGGCTCAGGGCAGCAGCCACCTGCTCCTGCGTCTCCCGGTCGACCTTCTCGACCCGGTATCCGTTCACCTCAATGACCAGCAACTTCACGTCGCCGTAAGTCTCAGGGCGGCATTTGAAGGTAGTCTTGTGGGTGGAGTTGACCTTCGGGAAATCGAAGGCCTGGAGCGTGGAGAACAGGCTGAAGGTAGCGGTCTTGAAGTTCGGGCTGACGGTGACGCCGTGGGACTTGGACGCCTCGGGGTTGCAGGACCGCACGAAAATCAGGCCTTCGTCCGCCCGGGCCGCGCACTGGACCGCCCGGACCAGGGAGCCGGACGCCTCGTCCAGCCATTCCTTAACCGTAGCGTTGCAGAAGGCCTGCCACTCCCACATGACGATCTCCCATTCGGGCTTGGGCCGGTCCTCCGGGCCGACCAGATCATCCTCGGTAAAGGGCAGGTTCGAAGGAACTCTATGGTTCAGCTCCAATCCGTCCACCTCCGAAAGAATATGTATGTTTCTCTATATCCCCATACGAAGAGAACGAAGAAAAGTTCGGTACGAAATCATCAGGGCCGCTACCTTGATTGGCAGCGGCCCCTTCCATTTACTCTTCAACCTTTTCCAGATAGGAGGCCACGAGGACCTTCTGGCCGGTGCCGGGGAAGTGGACCGTAATCGTATCGCCGCGGACGTCGCGGACGACACCATCGCCGAACTTGCCGTGGCGGACCCGGTCGCCGGGCTCCAGACTGGGTCCGGCGGGTACTGCCGGCCCGGCGGATTCCCAGGCGGGGCGGGCATCGGTCCGGGTCCGGCGCTGCATGCGCTGGGCGTCGCTGCTCTGGCCCCAGCCGCTGGCGCCGATGGCGGGGCTGAAATCGTCCTCGTCGGCGCGGCGCCTGGTCTCCCCCCAGCCTTCCACCGAGCGGCGGCCGCTCGGCTGACCCCAGCCGCCCGAATAGGTGCCGGCGCCCCGGGCAGGTGCCGCCTGGCGGGCGCCGCCGGCCATTTCGACCAGCTCCTCCGGCACTTCCTGCAGGAACCGGCTCGGCGAGTTGTAGGCGGCCTGACCCCAGAGCGACCGGCTCATGGCCGACGACACGTAAAGTCGGCGCCGGGCCCGGGTCATGCCCACGTAGCAGAGGCGGCGCTCTTCTTCCATTTGCGCTTCGTCGGTCAGGGACCGGTTGTGCGGGAAGACCCCCTCCTCCAGCCCCACCAGGAAGACCACAGGAAATTCGAGGCCCTTGGCGGAGTGGAGCGTCATCATCGTCACCTTATCCTGCCCATCTTCGACCTCGTCGGCGTCGGACATGAGGGCGGCGTTGGCGAGGAACATGTCGAGCTGCGTCATGCCCTCGGCATCTTCGCCGGTGGGCACCTCGAACTCCTGGGCCGCCGAAATCAGTTCCTGCACGTTCTCCACGCGGCTGGCGGCCTCGATGGAATCGTCGGCTTTCAACTCGTCCAGGTAGCCGGACCGCTTGAGGATCTCTTCGACAAGTTCGCCGACCGACAGGTAGGCGCTCATGTTGGTGAGCTCTTCAATCAGGGCGGCGAAGGCTTCGATTTTGCCGCGGTAGTTGGCCGTCAGCCCGGGGACCAGGCTGCAATCCAGGGCGACCGTCGCCACGGGCAGGCCCCACTGTTCGGCGTAATCCGCGACCTTGTCGACAGACGCCGGACCCACGCCGCGCTTGGGTACGCCGACGGCCCGCCGGAACGAAAGGGTATCGGCGGGGTTGGCGATGAGCCGCAAGTAAGCCAGCACATCCTTGACTTCCTTGCGCTCAAAGAACTTCGTGCCGCCGGTGATGCCGTAGGCAATCGACTTGCGCACAAAGACTTCTTCGAGGGCACGGGACTGGGCGTGCGTGCGGTAAAGCACGGCGAAGTCCTGGTAGGTGAGCCGCCGGCCGTCGTCGAAGCCGCGGGTGACCAGCCGTTCGATCTCGCCGGCGACAAACCAGGCCTCGTCGTTCTCGTCGGTTGCCTGATACCGCACGACCTTGTCGCCCGGGCCGGCTTGCGTCCAGAGCTTCTTCTCCTTGCGCCCGATGTTGCGGCGGACGACTTCGTATGCGGCGGCCAGGATGTTGCCGCTGGAACGGTAGTTCTGTTCGAGCTTGATGACCCGGGCGTCCGGGTGCTGCGCTTCAAACTCGAGGATGTTCTGAATGTCGGCGCCCCGCCACGAGTAGATGCCCTGGTCGTCGTCGCCGACGACGCAGAGGTTGCGCTTGCGGGCGGCCAGCAGGAAGACCCAGCGGTTCTGGACGTGGTTGGTGTCCTGGTATTCGTCGACCAGAATGTGTTCGAACTTCTCCTGGTAGTGCTCCAGCACTTCGGGGAACTGCTCCAGCAGGCGGACGCACATGACGAGCAGGTCGTCAAAATCCAGGGCGTTGTTGGCCTTGAGCCGCTCCTGGTAGAGGCGGTAGACCTGGGCTACCTGCTGCTGATAGTAGTCCTTGGCACGCGTGGCGAACTCCCGGGGGTCCAGCAAGTTGTTCTTGGCATTGGAGATGGTGCCCAGCACGGCGCCGGGCTGGAACTGCTTGTCCGAAAGGTTAAGCTGCTTGAGGCAGTCCTTGATGACCGATTGCTGGTCACCGCTGTCCAAAATGACGAAGTTCCTGGCGTACCCGAGTCTCTCGATGTCGCGGCGGAGCATACGCACGCAGGCGGCGTGAAAGGTGCTGACCCAGATATCCTTCGCGGCCGGTCCGACCAGGCGCTCGACTCGCTCGCGCATTTCGGCCGCGGCCTTGTTGGTAAACGTGATGGCGAGGATGCGCCAGGGGCTGACGCCGACTTCGATCAGCCGTGCGATCCGGTGGGTCAGGACCCGCGTCTTGCCGGAGCCGGCTCCCGCAAGGATCAACAGCGGGCCTTCGCCATGCAGGACCGCATCCTGCTGCTGCGGATTCAGTCCCTCCAGGTTGAGTGCCATGGTGTTTTTCCCTCTCCCCTGTTCACGAATCGACCTGATTCAGTTCGCCTGTGCCCGAGTAACTTCCTCCCGAACGTTTTCTTAAAGTGAGTGGTACGGATCGCAGGAAGGTACATTTTTACACAGATTACACAGATTTAAGGATTACACAGATTATACGTAAATAATTTGTTTATTCGGATGTGTCAATCTGTGTAACCCAATAATATGTGTAATCTGTGTAAGAAATTGTATTTCAGGAGATGTAAAGCTTGACAGGATGTTTCCATATGAGGTAAAGTCGAGCCTGTGCACTTTAGTCGATAATCATTATTGCCTAATAACGTCCCGGTCGGGATAGGACTGCGGTCCCGTCCCCGCACTTATCATACTGACAGTTGAAATATGCGAAAGGGGTTTACTATGTTACGACGTCTTCGACTGCGCCGGTCCGTCTGGCTGGCAGTCGCAGTCGGCATTCTGGCGACCCCCCTGCTGCTGGGGGGAGCGACGGCTACGCCCGCCGACGCCGGAGACCAGCTGCCACCGCCCGAGCCGGACCCGCGGGAGACGCCGCCGCCTGACGGCGCTTCGGCCGAAGCACTTCTGGAGCTTGCACAAGCCAATACCATCGCAGACCTCGCTCCGGAGGAGTACCGCTCCCTGGTTGTGGCAGCGGCCAGCCGTCATAAAGTTGACCCACGGCTGCTGGCGGCGGTCATCTCCGTTGAGACCGAGTGGGACCCCACGGCGGTGGGCATGTATGGTGAACTTGGTCTGATGCAGATCCTGCCCGAAACGGGCGCCTATCTGGCCAATGAAGCCGGCCTCACCGAGTATGACCTAGCCGATCCGGCGACCAACCTGGCGCTGGGCGCCCTGTACCTCGGCAAGCTGGTCACCGAGTACGGGGACGTGCAGACCGCACTGGCCGTATACAACGGCGGCCCCGGGGCCCTGGCCTACGCGTCTACCAGCGTGTACGCCCACAAGGTGCTGAAAAAGTATCTGGTCGCCCCCAGAGATCGTCATACTATGTACGAATCAGCTTCCTGATCGTCCGCGAGGCCACCCCCGGGGTGGCCTCGTGCCGTTCGGCGGCCTGCGCTCTATGACCGGGGCGGCCGTGCTGCCGTTACTGAGTCTCTGGAGAGAGTCGGGGGGTGGGGAGACTGACCGGTCAGCGGTTTGGGACCTGCTGCGAGACGCTGGCGAAAGCGCTGGAACATCCCGAAGTTTCCTTCTTCATGGTGGACGAGCCGACAGGCCTGCTGTACCTGAGCTACGGGTACTCCCGGGCAGGGGAATCCCTCGTGTGGGAAGATGCGCCGGTGCTGTTCTGCCCCTTCTGCGGGGCACTGCTGCAGCACCCCGGGGAAGTGCAGGCCAAGGTGAGACCCATGCCACACAACTAGCAGCAGGCGCCCCGGCGGGGCGCCTGCTGCTAGTTCAGCTCCCGGGAAAGGTAGACGGCAACCTCGTCCTTGCCCGGTCCCTTTGGGTCGTAGAGGTTCGTGTCCAAACCGCAGATCCGGAAGCCGCGCTTTATGTAGAACTGCAGGGCCGGGTAGTTCACATTTTGGGCTTCCAGCCAGACGCACCAGGCGCCGGCCGCCTCCGCATACGCAAGGACCGACTGCATCAAGGCGGTGCCGATGCCGTACCCACGGTAGGCCGGCAGTACATAGAGGTGCCACAGCACAACCCGGTTGTTCCAGGCGCTATGCTGTGCGGCAGCAAAGCCAACCACCATGCGGTTGACCGCCGCCACGACCGTGTGCTCCATCTTTTGGAGAGAAGAGATCTCGTCTGCCATATGGCAAACGGTTTTCGTGAGGGGCGGTGACACGCGCTGTTCGGCAAGTGTGAAGGAAAACGCCTGGCGGTCCAGGCGATAGATGCGATCCGTAGTGAACGAGGTATCGAGCCCGCACAGGGCGGGGATGTCTTCCGACCAGACTACGGGCCTGACGATCGCCATGTTGCACCTCCTGTTCCCCTGGCAGTGGGATCACCTCAAAGGCAGGGTGATCGTAAAGGTCGTCCCCCGCCCCACCTGGCTCTCCACATCGATGCGGCCGCCGTGCGCCTGCACGATCGAATAGCAAAGCGCGAGCCCGAGCCCCGTGCCTTCTTCCTTGGTCGTAAAGAAGGGTACAAATAGCCGCTTGAGGTTCTCCGGCGAAATCCCGACACCGGTGTCGGAAACCGCGATGGCCACGCTGTCCGGGCCCTCTGGCCGGAGCACAAACCCAAGGGTGCCGCCGTACGGCATCGCCTGAATGGCGTTCAGGATCAGGTTGAGCAACAATTGCCGGAACATCTTCGGATCGACCGGGACCAGGCCGACGGTGGGGTCCAGCTCCTGTTCGACGGTGATGTTCGTCCGCTGCAGGTCGGACTGGTGGAGCAGCAGCAGCTCATCGATGATGGTCGGAATCGCGGCTAGCTGCTTCGTCAACTCGCTGGGCCGGGCCAGCAGCAGCATATCCCGGATGATCCAATCAATGCGGTCGATCTCGTTGAGGATGATCTGAAAGTACTCGCCGTCCGTCCGCGACGCTCTGGTCTGCAGCAGCTGGATAAACCCGCGGATCGACGTAAGCGGATTGCGGATTTCGTGGGCGGCGCCTGCCGCCAGCTCGCCGATGGCCGCGAGCTTCTCAACGCGCCGGACCTGCTGCTCCATGGAACGCACCTGGGTGACGTCGCGCACCAGGCAGATGGCACCCATCGTCACCCCGTGGCACTCCCGGAGGGGTACGGACTGCACCTCCAAGGTATAGCCTTCGAACATCCAGTCGACTTCCGGCCCCGGCTCGCCGCTCAGGGCGCGGTCCACCTGTGCCACGCGCACAAGCTCCTCGGGCAGGCGCTGCCCCTTCTCCGTCGGCAGCCGGTCGCCGAAGCGCTGGCGGGCGGCGAAGTTCGACATGACCACCAGCCCTTCCGGATCAACGACGATGATGCCGGAAGAGAGGTTGTCCAGCAGCGTCGCAGTCAGCGTGTTCAGCTCGGTGATATGCCTGACCCGCTCTTCCGCCTCAGCGATCAGGTTCGCGTTTTCCAGGGCCGCGGCCGCTTGACCGACCATGAGTTGGATGAGACCCACCTCGCGCGGGGTAAACCAGTGATGACGCTGCAGCCCGACGAACAGGAGGCCGGTCGTCTCCCCACGGTGGACAATGGGGAGGAAGAGCCCCGAACGAATGCCCTCGTCCGCCGCGAACTGCTGGGTCAGAGCGTTGCGGAGTTCCCGCACATCGGCCAGCTGAACGGGCACCCGGTCCAGGACGGCCCGATTGATCAGACCGTACGAGAGCGAGACAGGCGTTCCCACCGGATCAAATGACGTAAAGCCATAGGAAGCCTTACAGCGGAGCATCAGCTCCGTCTGACCTTTCTCACACAGGGCGACGATCACTTTGGCGCCAATCAGCTGGCCGACGGCCTCCGCTGCGATCTGGGCGGTCCGGTCGGTATCGGTGCTGGACGTAAAGTATGTAGCCAGGCTGGCCATGGCCTGCACCTCGGGCGGGAGGTCCGGCGCCAGGCCGAACCGGCCCCAGAGCTGGTGCCACACCCGGCGCAGCCCCACCAGCAAATACGAAGGGTGGTCGCTCTCCCGCACCAAGCCCTGCAGCTGCCGGACGGCTTCCGGCAGACCGCTGGCGACTTCGGCCCGCCAGTCGCGGTCGGTAAAGACCTGTCCCGTCGCCCACAGCACCTGGGGGCTGAACCGGGTGGCCGCGTGCACGCGCAGCCACTGAACAGCCTGTGCGCCGGTCATCGGCTGCCCCAGATGGCCTTCCGTCAGCATGGTAACGGCGTTGGCAGCCGCCACGACCTGCGCCGCAGCCGGAAAGCCGCTGCCGGCGACATCCGGCATGCCGCGGCCATCATACGACGCGTACCGCTGCCGGATGAGGCCCGCCACTTCCTGCAAGGCGCCGTCGGACTCGACGCGCTCGGCGGCCGCATTAACCCGCTCGCGCAAATCGGCAGTCCGCGCTGCGTCGGGCATTTCGGGCAGCCAGAGGGGCAACAGCGGCCTGGGGATGTCACACCAAATCTGTAGGAGCGCGGCATAGCCGATCAGCCGCATCTCACGGGCCGACAGCGACAGCGCTCGCCCGATGGCATGGGCTGTCCGCATGATGCGATGCGTCATCGTCCGTTCTTCGGGCGATGGGCCCGGAACGCTCTGCAGCACGCCGGTAACCGCCCGGTCCTGGCTCATGGTGGTAAAGGCCGGCCCCAGCAGCGACTGGACCCAGACCAGGACGAGGCAAGCAATCAACTCCAATGGGTATCCTGAATCGTGAACCCATTCGATCGGCCATGCGACGATGAGAAAGAGCAGCGGCGCCCACCAGGTCTGCTGGACGGATTGAATCAGTTCCTGCGCCCGGTTGCGGCCGCGCGTGGGCGCCTTCATCACCGCCCAGATGGCGTTCAGGCCGACCCAGAACGCATACACCATAACCAGAGACGGCGTGTCGAAGTGGATTTGGGGAGGCCCGGGCGTCACGGCCGGGCCGCCGCTTACAAGCATCTGGAGCCCGTACGCGCCGGAGAACGCAGTGAGCACAAACAAAGGACGGTGCCATTCCCAGTAATAGCGCCCGTGATACATGACCAGCATGCGCACCAGGAACTCCACGGCAAGCGTCACAAGCGCCGTGGCCAGCCCGTGATGCCAAAGCCCCTCCAGCACCAGACCCGTGACCAGGACTACCCGGGCTCCCGTACCCTGAAGGATGATCGGCCACCGCATAGCCACCGCCAGCGCAACGCCGTAAATGATGGCGGTTGCCCAGTGAACCGGCTGCCCGTAGCGGTCGCCGACCAGGTTGACGGCGGCAATGAGCGTGCCGAGCACCAACACCCGCGGCAAACCGGGGGACCGGCGCCACCAGCCTGCCATCCGCTCACTCCCCTTCAGAACGTGCATAATTTAGGGGGTTCGGTCCAGCGCGCCGATTCTCCTCCCTCGCCTGAAGAGGAGGGATTCGACGGTTTGGAGCCGAAATGACTTTGAATGGAATTCAGTACTCATGGCGGAGGGAAGACCGGTGAGTTACCAGCCGCAGAACCCCCTGATCGTGCAGAGCGATCGGACCGTCCTGCTGGAAGTGATGAACCCGCTCTTCGAAGAAGCGCGTGACGTCCTGGCTCAGTTCGCGGAACTGGTCAAGAGCCCGGAACACATTCATACGTATCAGATCACGCCCCTGTCGCTGTGGAACGCAGCTGCCAGCGGCCTTGATGCGGGCGCCATCATCGGGGATCTGGAGCGGCTGGGGAAGTTTCCGCTACCCGACGTCCTCATCAAAGATATCGGCGACTATGTATCGCGGTACGGGCGGGTCCGGCTGGAGAAGGACCAGGGCGGTCTGGTGCTGCGCTCTTCGGACCCCTTACTCCTGACCGAGATCTGGCACAACAAGGTCGTCCGGCCTTACCTGCTCGAAGCGCTCCCGGACGGGCTCCTGGTCGATCCGGACCGCCGTGGCCACGTCAAGCAGGCGATGATCAAGATCGGCTTTCCGGTGGAGGATCTGGCGGGCTATACCACGGGTGCCGCCCTCGAAACGGCCCTGCGGGCCGTGACGCTCACCGGGCGCCCATTCGACCTGCGCCCCTATCAGCAGCAGGCCGTCGACGCCTTCTACAAGGGGGGCTCGGTCTTCGGCGGCTCGGGCGTCATCGTGCTGCCCTGCGGCGCCGGCAAGACCGTGGTCGGCATGGGCGCCATGGCCGCCGTGCAGCAGCAGACGCTGATCCTCACCACGAACGTAACCGCCGTCCGCCAGTGGATCGATGAACTGGTCGACAAGACGACGCTGACCCGCGATCAGATCGGCGAGTACAGCGGCGAAGTCAAGGAGATCAAGCCGGTCACGGTGACCACCTACCAGATGCTGACCTACCGCGAATCCGCCGAGCAAGGCTCGCCGTTTCCCCATTTTAAGATCTTCACCTCCCTGCACTGGGGGCTGATCATCTACGACGAAGTCCACATGCTGCCGGCGCCCGTCTTCCGGATTACGTCCGAAATTCAGGCCATGCGGCGGCTGGGGCTGACTGCGACGCTAGTCCGGGAGGACGGCGCTGAGGAAGATGTCTTCTCGCTGATCGGCCCGAAGCGGTACGACTTACCGTGGAAGGTGCTGGAGCGGCAGGGCTTCATCGCGGAGGCGACCTGCACGGAGATCCGCGTGCCGCTGCACGACGAACTGCGGCTCTCGTACGCCGTGGCGGAAGACCGTGCGAAGTTTCGCATCGCTTCGGAGAACCCGGTCAAGAGCAGCCTGGTCAGCGAACTGGTGCGGCGCCATCCGGATGATCTGATCCTGGTCATCGGTCAGTATCTGGATCAGCTGAAAGCGCTCTCCGCCCAGCTGGGCGCCCCGCTGATCACCGGGCAGGTGCCGAACCGGGAGCGCGAGGAGCTGTACGCGAAGTTCAAGCGCGGCGATATCAAAGTATTGGTCGTCTCCAAGGTGGCCAATTTCGCCATTGACCTGCCGGATGCCACCGTGGCCATTCAGGTCAGCGGCACCTTCGGCTCCCGCCAGGAAGAGGCCCAGCGGCTGGGCCGGATTCTGCGGCCCAAGGCCGACGGCTCGGGCGCCCACTTCTATACGCTCGTCACGCGGGAGACCAAGGAGCAGGAGTTCGCCGCCAAACGGCAGCTGTTCCTGACGGAGCAGGGTTACCGGTACGAAATCGTCCACATGGAAGACTTCTAAACTACGCCGAAGGCGGCGACCAGGGAGGTGAGTAGCTTGCGGCTTCTCGAGTGCCTGCAGCGTACGCCGGTCGAACAGTTGAAGCGGATCATCCAGTCGACCGCGATGGAGGCGGAAACCGATCAGGTGGAGGCGGCCCTGGCTGCCCGCCTGCTGGACAGGTCGTGGCTGCAGCAGCTGCTGGATGGCCTGTCCGAAGAAGAATGGGCTGCCCTGAAGGTCGTCTTCTTCAACGGGGGCGATCAGGGCATTACGGTGGAACTCTGCCACCAGATCGTCAACCTGCTGTCGGGGAAACGGCGCAAGTCGCCCGCCCGGGCGGTGGAGGATCTGCAGAACCGGGGGCTCATCTACCCCCGCACCCAAAACTACCGGCAGGTCTTCTTTATCCCGACCGACCTGATGGTCGCCCTGGGCGATATTCTCAACAGCCAGATGATCCACCGGATCTGCCTGGATGCGAGGGAGTCGGTGCGCCCCGCCGCACCCGAGCGCGACCTGGTGGAGGACGTGCACCGGTTCCTGGCCTATGTCTACAAGAACGAGATCACCCTGACCCAGCAGGGCCAGGTCTTCAAGCGCCACATGAAGGCCCTGCTTGATCTGCTGACCATGAGTACGGAAGATGAAGAGAGCCTGGTCGGCCGGTATCCGGAGCCGCTGGGCCTGCTGGTCGGCTACGCCCTGGACCGGCGGCTGGCGGTGCGTGAAGAGGGCATGCTGAAGGCATCGCCGTCCCTGCTCGACTGGGTCGGACAGCCCATGGGCGTTAAGCAGCTTGATCTGTACCGGTATTGGCAGGACCGGTACTTCTACCAGGACCTGCAGACGTTCCTTTCGGTGTTGCGGACGGTGGGGCGGCAGTGGCTGTCGGTGAGCCGGCTGGTGGCCGAAGTGGAGCCGCTGATCAACCCCAGCCAGCGTGGCTCCTTCCTGCTGCGGCTCAAGCATCATCTCTCGATGTTCCTGGCGCCCATGGGCCTGTGCGATCTCGGCCAGACGGGGCCCCTGGACGAGCCGGAGCTTGCCTGCCGGGTGACGCCGGCGGGGCTGGCCGTGCTGGACGGTATCGCACCGGAGACCCCTGGAGGAGTGCCGCTGCAGCCTGCCCTGATGCTCCAGGCCACCTTTGAGGCGATTGTGCCCCGCCCGGTGGCGCCGACGGTGCTGTGGACGCTGGAACTGATGGCCGAACTGATCCGGCGGACCGACCGGACGCTGACTTACCGCCTGGGGCGGACGAGCGTCTACCGGGGGCTGAAGACGGGGTTGTCGGGTGAGGCGATCCTTTCGTTTCTGGCGTCGCACTCGGGCACGGGGATTCCGCAGAACGTGGCGTTCGATCTCCGGTCGTGGGCGGAGTCGTTCGGGCAGGTCTATCTGCAGGCGGTCACGATCTTGCGGTGCGCGTCGCCCATTTTGGCGCAGCAGATCAAGGCGTCCCGCCGGACGGGCCGGTTTGTGGTCGGGGAGCTCTCCCCGACGGATTTGATTGTCCGGGAGCCGGAATACAAGGAGCTCCTGGAAGCCCTCGAGGCCGACGGCCTGATGCCCCGCCCGGGCATTGAGCGGCCGGGGCAGGAATAAAAGCAGGCCAGCCGTGAGCGCTCACGACTGGCCTTTTCTTCATCCGCTCCGGCGTTCCGGTGGCTGCCGGATGCTGTGGGGTAATGCTCGCAGGTCCGTTCAGAGGCGTAGCTACGGGGACTTGGCCCCGTTACCTGCGTGATCAGCCGCCATCGGCGGTGCGTCCCTCAGAGAACTTACCCGATACCGGTTCCGATGGCGGCGCTTGACCGAGGGCCTAGTCCCCGTTGCTTAGCCTCTGGGGGAGATGGGCATTACCCCACGGCAGCCGGCTTGCTCCGGCAACTAGCTGCCGCCACCGCCGCCACCGCCGCCACCGCCACCGCCACCTTCTTCGCCCTTCTTATCCTTACCCTTCTTCTCCTTGCCACCGCCACCGCCTCCTTGCTGGCCGGCGGTCCCTTTAGTCAACATCTCCATTATGGATTGCCGAATGGCGAGCTGAACCTGAGTCTGGAAAGCCGGGTCCTCCATCATTTCGCCGACCTTGTTGGTAATGGCCTGCTGGCCGACGGCTGAACTGAGACTCCGCTTCACCGCGTCCTGCAATACCTTTTGCCCATCTTGAGTATCCAGCGAGAGTTCCAGCAACTCGGCTCCCGCCTGGGTACGGACTGCAGTGCGCAGGAAGTCCTTCATGTCGTCATCATGAAGGGCCTTTTTCACGGCCTTTTCGACTTCCTCTCCACTTGGTTCAGGCGCCTGCTGTCCGCCGCCGCCACCGCCGCCGCCACCCCCGCCCATGCAGCCGGCGGTCAATATGGACCCGACGAGCACAGCCGCCAACCACTTGCGCACGTGACACGCCCCCTGTCTGCCATGGTCTTTTCTGTACTTACTTTCTCCAACCCGACGAAGTGCCATGCTGGAAAGTTTGCCTGCTGGTGCCACGGCCTGACAGGCTTCGCGGAAAAGTTGTCGATCATTCGCAGGGAACTGCTTTCGACGGGCGAACATTGCGTAAAGAGAAGATCCATTCCGACAACAGGAGACAGAAAGATGACAGTCAAGATTGTCTGTGACAGTTGCGCCGACCTGCCCGCCGCGCTCCTCGGCCAGCGGAGCATCGCCTGTATCCCCCTTGCCGTCAGTTTCGGGTCCGAGCAAGTTCGCGATGGCGTAGACATCAGTGCGGAACAGTTTTACGAACGGCTGAAGGGCACCAAAGAGATGCCAACTACATCCCAGATCACGCCTGCTGAGTATGCGGCGATTTTTGGGCCGCTGGCGGCGGACGGCAGCGAACTGGTATACGTGGGCCTTTCCTCGGGTCTGAGCGGTTCTTACCAAAACGCGGTGATTGCCGCGCAGGAGTATGGCGGCCGCGTCCACGCGGTGGACAGCCTGGGCGCCTCGGTGGGACTGGGCCTCATGGTCCTGCAGGCCGCAGACCTGGCGGCCGCCGGCAAGTCGGGGGCGGAGATCGCTGCGGCCATTAAAGCCTTCCGGACACGCCTTTGCCACATCTTTACCCTGGACACCCTTGAATATGCCCGCCGCGGCGGACGGGTCTCCGCCATTTCGGCGCTGGCGGCAAACGTGTTGGACGTCAAGCCCGTCTTACATATGGATATGGCCGGCAAGCTGATCCCCATCGACCGGGTGCGGGGCCGCAAGCGTTCCATCGCCCGCCTGTTCGACGAGATGGAGCGGCTTGGCGTCGATCCCCGCGATCAGCGCGTGGGCATCAGCCACGCAGCGTGCGAAGAGGAAGCCCAGGAGATGGCGCATCGATTCCGGACCAAGTACGCCGTCAAAGATGTGGTGATCGGCCAGATTGGTGCGACCATTGGCGCCCACGTGGGGCCGGGCTGCGTCTCCATCTTCTTTGAAGGTCCCGCCGGCCGGGGCGACTGAGCTGCATATGCCCGTCTGCGCAGGCGAACCCTATCTGCGGGAATTCGCCATACGACAGACGGGAGATGAACGATCCATGGCTGTGAACTATCAGGGCAACGATGAGACCGCGGGCATCGCGGGTACGCTGGACAACTACACCGCCGATAATGCCCTCGCCGGCGGCGCCACAGCCGGAGCCGTCGCGGGAACAGCGGCCACGGCCGGTACGATGACCCATGCGGGCACCGCTGCGACCATGGGCGCCACAGGCGCAACAGGCGCCGGCGTCGCCGACCAGGTCGGGAGCTCCCTGCAGGGTGAGCACCGGGCTACCGCCGGCGTCAACCCCCGCACCTAGCATCAAAGAAAGCTCGCCTTCGCGACCGAAGGCGAGCTTTCTTATTCTACAACGCCTCCAGGTCGTCGAACCACCCGGCGCCCTCGGGCAGGCGCCGGATCAGGAAGGCGCCCTGGTCCTCGGGCCGCCGGGCCTGGTGGTACTTCAGGTAGATCATGTCGCCGGCGACAGCCAGCACCTCGATTTTGCCGGAAGCGTGACTCATGACATACTTGAGCCGCTTCCCCAGTCCCGAGGTACGCGCCTTGGCCGCCTCCACAATCGCGAACCCCTCGGCGAGCGGCACGACGAATTCAGCGTTGCCGGCCACCGGCCGGTTCTGAAAGATATAATACGGCGTCACCCCGGACCACGAGAGCCGGTTCAGCAGTTCGCCAAGCACCGTCGGATCATCGTTGACCCCCCGCAGCAAGGGAGTCTGGTTCACCACGATGGCGCCGGTGCGCTGCAGCGCGGCCAGGCACTGCAGGGCCTGCTCTGTCAGCTCACGGGGATGGTTGAAGTGCGCCATGATGTGGATGCGGGCATCGGTTCGCCCATGCCGGGTCAGCACCTCCAGCAGCGCCGCATCCCCGGCAATCCGCATCGGCTCAAATGCGACCATTTTGGAGCCAAGGCGGATGATCCGGACATGGGGAATGGCGCGCAGAGCGCTCAGGATGCGGTCCAGCCGCCCGGCAGAGAGGATCAGGGGGTCGCCCCCGGTCAGAAGCACGTTGTTGATCTCCGGGTGGGCAGCGATATAAGCTAATCCCTCGCTGATGTCCAGACTGATCTGTTCGTCGTCAACGTCGTCGCGGAAGAGCCGTTTGCGGAAGCAGAAGCGGCAGTAAGCCCCGCACACATCGGAGACCAGCAGCAGCGCGGTGGGCGGATACTTGTGCTGGCACCCTTTCGCCACGTAGTTGCCCGCTTCGTCCGATGGATCCAGGCGTCCGTACTCTTTCAACTCTCCCGCCGCAGGAATGACAATCCGCCGAATGGGATCGTCCGGATCGTTCCAGTCGATCAGCGAGAGGTAATAGTCGCTCACGCGGAACACATACTCGTCCGTCACCGGTCTCAGCTGAAGGCGCTCAGCATCTGTCAACTGCTGAATCTGCCGGATATCCGTCCGATAGCGCACGCCCCACCTCTCCCTAAGAAGACCCTCAACAAAGCCTATTCGCAACTGCTGGTGGAAGGTGACATAACGGCCGGACTGCATAGATTGTACGAGAGTGGTGTTTCACCCAGCAAGGGCCCAGTCCATGAAAGGAAGCGAATCGCTTGGACCGATCCCAGGTGCTGTCCCGGACCGAGACCCGCGGGCCGCTGATCGGCCTGCTGATCAGCGAAGCAAAACTCCGTCGGGTGCTTGGCGGCCAGGGTGACCGGGTCTATTGCCGGTACGCCAGGTACGCCCGTGAAGTGGGCGCCTCACTCGTCTTTTTTGCGGCTCCGGGCCTCGATGAAGAGAGCCGGACCGTGCACGGATTCCATCACCGGTGCGACCTGAACAGCCCGTGTTCCTGGGAGCCGGTGAACGTACCGGTTCCGTTCGTCGTCTACGACCGCTGCTTCGGACTGGCGGCCCGGGGCGAAGCGCTGTCGGTCAGAGAAGCGGGACGCCGCCTCCTCTTCACGGTGGTCAACAATCCAGCCAAAGTCACGAAGTTGATGACGTTTGAGGCCCTGAGCATGAGCCTGGACCTGGCCGGATACCTGCCCTATACAACGGCCCTGACGCCGGAGTCTCTGGCCGAGGCCCTCGTAAGGTATGATGATCTGTACCTCAAACCCGATTATTTGTACAAGGGAAAAGGGGTCTACCGACTGACGCGCCTGGCCGGGAACTGGCTCCTTCAGCACCGGAGCGACGAAGGAAACGAGACCGAGCAGCTCCTGCCGGGGCGGGAAGCAGAGGTCCTTGGGCCATTGCTGCAGGCGGAGGCCCGCTACCTCATTCAGGAAGGGCTGGACCTGGCCACCTATCAGGGCAACCGCTTCGATTTCCGCTCGCTGGTGCAGAAGGACCAACGGGGACGCTGGGTAATGACGGGGCTGGTCGCCCGCATTGCCGCCGCCGGAAGCGTGATTACCAGCCCTCGGAGCGGCGGACAGGTCGCATCTGCCGAGCGCGCGCTGCGCAGCCACTTCGGAACCCGGGCGCCCGCCCTGGTCGAAGAGATCGCCCGCGTCTCGATCCTCCTGTCAGGCGAGGCAGAACGCCACTTTGGCACCTGTGCTGAGTTCGGACTTGACTTGGGCGTGACCCGCGACGGCCGGATCAAGCTGATCGAGATCAACGGCAAGCCACTGCGCGTCAGCCTGGCCCGCCTCAGCGACCCCCTCATCTCGGAGCGCATTGACCGGTACCCCATCCACTTTGCGGCGTACGTGGCATCCGGCGCACTCGAACAGGCCCGCCTGCCCGCCACGGACGCGCCGCTGGTCGGCGTGCTGCTGGGGTCGCTCGCTAAACTCATGGAACCGGGTCCGTGGGCAGCACGATATCTGCGCATGATGCAGGAAGGCCGCAGTGCCGGGACGGTCCCATTCGTGTTTACGGCCCCGGACATCAACCTGGCCGAAGGCGTGGTGCATGCCCGGGTGGAGCGCCACGGCGAGTGGATTCGGGAGGAGATTCCGCTCCCCGAAGTGATTTACCACCGTGCGATCTATAGCGCGCCCGGCCTCCGAAAGGCAGTGCGGGCGACGCTGAAGCAGATGTCGCTTCACAGAGGAACCATCCTGCTCAATAAGCTTGGCTCGTTTACCAAACTGCAAGTACACCAGGCGCTTACGTTCTTCCCGTCCCAGGCTGCGCTTTCACCGGAGACGAGGCCCTTTACCGGTCCGCAGGATCTGGAGGAGATGTTGGCGCGGCACCCCGCAGTCTTCGTCAAGGCGAATGACGGCAGCCATGGCACCGAGGTCGTGCGGATCACCGCCTTGCCTTCCGGCTGGGAAGTCCGCGGGAAAATCGGCGGTCGCACCGCCGCCGAAACGTTTGACTCGCTGCCGCAGGTGCAAGACTTTCTGGCCCTGACCACCGCGGGGCGCCTCTGGATTGTCCAGCAGGGAATCGCGCTGCCGCAGGTCGACGGACGCATCTGTGACCTGCGTGTGATTTTGCAGAAGGATGGGACGGGTGAGTGGCAGACGCCGCTGATCCTGCTCAGGTGGGGCCGGGCCGGCAGCGTAGCCGCCAACATGAGCCAGGGCGGCGAGCCCTGCCTGCCGGAAGCGTTCCGGCAACGAATGGGCGCCCGGGCCAGCGTATTTCGGCACGTTGAGCCCATCGCACAGGCCGCCGCCCTGCAGGCAGCCCACGCCCTCGAGACCCGGTTCGGGCTGCTCGGTGAGATAGGCGTCGATGTCGCCGTAGATGAAGACGGCAGAGCCTGGATTCTGGAAGCCAATACGAAGCCTGTGCATCCGCTGATCGAGGGCCTGCCCGTGCCGCTTGAGCGGTATCCGTTCAGCTACGCCGGGTATCTGGCAGGGCGGGCCCGGGCCGCTCTCAGGACGCCATAATGAAAGGCCAGCCCGCACGTCGGGCTGGCCTTTCGTCATCGGGTCAGGCTGAGGGCATATTCGGTCTGGCTGCGGGCCAGTGCTTCCTCGACCGCCTCGGCATATCCCCATCCCGGCACAGTATTGGCCTCCAGCAGGTAGATCTGCCGGGTCCGGGCATCCACGGCAAGGTCGATGCCCAGAATGCCAACGGGATCAAGGGCGGCGGAAAGCGTCTCCGCAGCCCGCAGTGCCAGCTGGGTCAAATCATCGGCGACCTGCTCGGCGGACTCCGGGGCAAGACCGTAGTGCTCAGCCAAGGCAGCCGGCATGTCGGCGTCCTGGGCGCCGTTCGCCAGGTTGATAAACGCCAGGCGCTCATCCGGCGCCACCTTGGCGTGGCGGAAGGCGCATCGCCAACCCGCCCCCGGCTCGCGGACGGCCAGGACTCGGAAATCCAGCTTTCGACCCCGGAGTCCGACCAGGTCAAGCCCCTCCTGCACGATCAGCCGGCCCGAGCCCAGGGTTTGCCGGAGGGCTGGCATCAGGTCGGCGGGCTGAGACACAACCCGATCGACCATCGCTCCCCGTTCGATGTGGCTCAGTTCAAAGCCCTCCGGCACCCGCCTGATCCGCGCCATGCCCATTCCCCGAATACCGAAGACCTGCTTGACGAAGACGGTTCCGTGCCGGGCCAGCATGGCTGCCAGATCGACCATGGAGTTCAGAAGCCTGGTGTCGGGCAGGTACTCCGCCAGACCGCGGTCCGTGGAGAGGAGGGAATGGAACTGCCATTTGCTCATGTTGCGGACCCAGTTGAAAACCTTTCCGCCCGTCAGCGTCCGCAACCGGTCGATGACCTCACGCCGGATGGCCCACCTGAGGTGAACCGCGGCGGGAATCGGGAACCGGGCAGCGACGATGTGCATGTCGGAGCAGCCCCGATTGTCCAGAACGAAACCGTCCATGACACCCGCATCCCAGTCGATCGACTCATCGAAGCCGAGGGCGAAGAGACCGGCCTCGCCTGCCCGGGCGCCGAAGAAGGTGCGCATGCGCTCCTCCGCTTCCCGGGTGGAATGGCGGCTCACCCGCCCCGCATACAGAACGGCCACGGCCGGCCCCAGTATCAGTTCCCCGTCCGCTGCGGGCCGGGCGTCGAGCCGAATGCGGCCGTACGGGACAGCCAGCCGGGTCCACAAATCCGGTGAGAGCACCAGCTCGCCCTGCAGACCCCGCTCTGCCCGTTGAGCGGCCACTGTGGTGCACCCCAGCCGAAGCGAGCGGATTTCCCCGAATCCGCCGTCATCCGGGAGTAGAACCGTCCCGTCGGGCAGGCTGTGGTCACAGCCGATGGCGACCTCCACGCCGGTCCCCTCCTCTTATTGGAGCCGTACAATTTGGCCGCGAATTTCGCCGTTGGGATTCCGGACGGTGTGGACGTTGACGTACGCGTTTCCCGCAATGATCTGCTGGATCAGGGCGGAGAGGGACATGCCCATGAGCGGGCCGGTCAGGTTGATCGCGGTGATGACCCGGTCCGACAGAATCGTGACGGGGCCGAAGTTCGTCGGGGCCGAGGGGCCGAACAGGAAGGCGACGATCGGCCCGTTCTGTCCCGGGCGCCCCAGGTGAATGTGGGCGGCGGTCACCTGGTTGATCTGGCCGACCGCGGTGACGACCCGTAGCGTCGTGAGCGCCGGGTCAAAGGAGATTCCCGAGACGCCGACGCCCGTGGTGGTGACCGGCGGGACTTCCTGGGCGCCTGTGAGCATAGCACCGAACGGGAAGCGCTGGCTCAGGATGTTCATGCAGCAGCCTCCTGACAGGACGATATGGAACCCGTCCCATCATACGCCGGCGGGGGCGGGGCGGTAACACAAAAACCGGGAGACCATGAGGTCTCCCGGTTTTTTGTCCACGTTGGTGGACCGCGAAGGACTCGAACCTTCAACCGTCCGATTAAGAGTCGGATGCTCTACCATTGAGCTAGCGGTCCGGATGATGGCGGAGAGAGAGGGATTTGAACCCTCGCGGGACTTGCGCCCCCTACAGCTTTAGCAAAGCCGCCCCTTCAGCCGCTTGGGTATCTCTCCGGCTGCAGTACCAAAGATGCGTATGAAGTTGTGGGGTCGTCCTGGTGGACCGCGAAGGACTCGAACCTTCAACCGTCCGATTAAGAGTCGGATGCTCTACCATTGAGCTAGCGGTCCAGGATGTGGCGGAGAGAGAGGGATTTGAACCCTCGCGGGACTTGCGCCCCCTACAGCTTTAGCAAAGCCGCCCCTTCAGCCGCTTGGGTATCTCTCCAAAGCTGAAAAAAAGATGGTGGCCCAGGCCAGAGTTGAACTGGCGACACGCGGATTTTCAGTCCGCTGCTCTACCAACTGAGCTACCGGGCCATCTATTCGCTTGTGCACCGTTTGCGAGGCGGCGCAGGAGATAATATATCATGTTCTGCGCCTCGAATGCAACATCCCGAACTCTGTTTCATGTTGGAAAATGCGCGGACACCTTCGTCTGGGGAGTCCGCGCATTTGTGGAGGGCCGGGCGGCGCCGGAACAGATCGGGCGCCCAGGCCGTCTTACTCGTGTATAAAGGGGGTGTGTGGCGATGCGCCGGCTGAGCGCCTTGCTGCTTACGGTGTCGGTTTTGATTGGCGGGTGCGCGCTGAAGCGGGAAGCGGTCGATCCCTGTTCGGTGCGGGGGCTGGCGCAGGCGGCGCTCCCTGCCTTACTGCCGCTGCCCGCCTGGCCCGTTCCCGCGCCGGAGACGGCGCCGGCAGCGTTGGGCAGCGCCGCCTACGCCACGCTCTACGAGGGCGCCCGGGCAAAAATCATCATGGATGGCCGATGGGGCGACCTTCATGACTCGATCAAGCAGATGCTGGCCGAACAGCCGGTCCAGTTGGTGCGGAAAGGCGTCTGGCGCGCCGTCTGGCCGGAGGTGCTGCCCTGCCTGGCGGGGCGCCCGATTCTGCGGTTGGGCTATAGCCGGGCGAACCGGCTGGAGCCGCCCGTGGTGGCCCTCCTCCCCTTCCGCCTGAAAACTGGGGAGCAGCAGGTGCCGACCAACGCCCTCTGGATCGCGCCATCCCGCAGCAAGGGCGAGCCCACCTGGATCATCGCGACCGCCATTGGCCCGCTGGATCAGCGCTTGCTCATCTACCGGCAGCCGAACGCCGGTTATACCCTGGACGGTCCCATCACTATTATGGCGATGAACTCCACGGCGGCGGCCCGCACGCTGGCGGCGGACCTGGGCGCCCGGCTGGCGGGTCATGCCCCGGGCGAGGCACGGGCCGCGGCCCAGGCCGCAGCCGAGGCGGCTGCAGAGAATGAGGCCTGGCCACAGGCAGCCGACGCCTACGAACGGCTCCTGGTGGCGACCGAGCGGGAGGCCCGCGAGCCGGGGCCGCCCCAGCCCGGCATGGAGTTCTTCGCCAAGGAGTATCAGGTGGTGGAGCTGAGCCCACCGGAGGTGCTGCTGGAGATGGCCCGGGCCGACATGGCCGCCGGGCGGACGGTCTACGGCGCCCGGGAGGCCCTGCTGCACGCCTCCTATCTGGCGGAGGAGCAGGGGCAGCAGGAATTGCTGGGGGCGGTCCGGGCCGCCATCGCGGCGTTCATCGAAAAGGATCGCTCCTGGAGCGAGATGCAGCACCGCCTGGCTGAGCTTGAGCCCGGCAACGCCGAGCACTGGTGGAAGCTGGCGGAGTATCGCATGATCGCCGCTGGATTCGAACCCCAGCCGGCGGTGGCGGTGGCCGAGGCGGTGGGCGGCGCCGACCCGGGGCGGGCCGCCGATCTCTACCTGCGCATGGCCGGTGAGGCCGTAGATGCCAGTACGGCGGACTTCCGCCCACCGCAGGAGAAGCAGATGCCGGATCAGGCCGCCCGCCTGCTGGATGAGGCGCTCCGGCGGCAACCGGATCATCCGTACGGGCGGCTTTTGAAAGGCGCCCGTGAGTCCAGGCTGGGCAACCACGCCGGGGCTCTCCGCTGGTTGGAGGCGGTGGACGGCCCGGCGGCGGCCCATGAGCGGGCCATCGCCGGGAGGAGCACGGTTGCGCCGGTCCTGACGCTGGATCTTTTCGCGGCGCCATCTACCATGGCGGATGCGGATTTGAAGTCTGCCTATCGAATGATGGGCATGTGGACCTACGCGCCCCGCATGCCCGCCCCGCCCAGGCAGGAGGCGGTCTGGGCGCCGTCCGGCCGGTGGTTGGCCACCACCTGCACCCGGTTCACCGGCGTGGAGACCCGCCATGAGACCGACATCTGTCTGGCGCAGGTGCCGGAGGGGACGGTGCACCGAATCGCCGCGCGACCTTATCAGATGGAGTGGGCCGGGGACCGGCTGGTGTACAGCCGCGGGGAGGACGGGCTCTGGTTCGCCGCCCCGGGCGGGGCGCCCCGGCAACTGGCGCCCGAGGCGCACGACATCGCGGTGGCGCCGGATGGCCGGCGGGTGGCCTTCAGCGGCGGCGACGGGCTGTGGGTGGTGGATCCGGGGGTGGGCGCACCACGCCGTGTCACTGACGGAAGGCATAGCCGCCCGCTGTGGAGCCCCGACGGGCGGGAGCTCTTCTTTGCGGCAGAGAGGCAGAGGCCGGTCGAGCATATGGTCGAGCAGATGATCTATCGCGTGCCGGTGGACCGGTCGGCGGCCCCTGCGGAAGTTGGGCGCCGAGGTATGATCTCGCTGATCTGGTTCAACATATCGGCCCTGCGCTGGTGGGAGCCGGGCGAGACGCTGCTGGTCCGGCACAGTACGTACCGCGTGCCGGAAACGGCGGCGGAGGCTGCGCTCCTGCCGCTGAGCGGGGCAGAGCCGGTCACCATGCAGGAGCGGGCGCCCGCCGAACTGCGGGAGCGGGTGCATATCATTCGGCAGATTCCGGACCGGCAGCGGGAGTTGATCTGGCTGCTCGATGGCCCCAGGCTGGTGCCGGTGCCTGTCGGGGCGGGCGCGACGCCGCCCCGCACGATCGACGTGGGGTCTTGGCGTGGCTTTACGGAGCCGGCGGTGGGCGTGGCCGCCTTTGCGCCGGGCGGCTCGGCGGCTCTGGCCTACACCTATAGCTTCGGGGCGGGGACCCATCTGTTTATGGATGATGGGCGCCTCAAGTACCTCGGGCAGGTGGAACTGGGCGTTCTGGGGGCGTTGAATGACGAAGCGTACGCCGGGCCTCTGGAGGCATACCGGCAGCGGGCGCTGCCGGGGTGGCCCGTCTCGTGGTCGCCGGACGGGCGATATCTGGCGTGGGTGAAGGGCGACCGGCTGCTATTGTTCGCACTCCACCCAGATGCCCTGGGCGCCCCAGCCCACTGAATCCACGAGCAGCTCGAACGGGCAGGTGCGCGGCACCGTTACTGGGCCGGGTTGACCTGTACCTGCAGGCGGATCGGGTCGCCCCCGATCAGTGCAATATGCCGGGCATCCGGCGCCCACAGCAGCTGGAGTCCGCGGCCCTTCGCCAGAGGGTGCGGCGCCCTGTGGGCGAGCGGCGAGACATACCAGTGCCCGTTGGCGCGGGCAAAGGCGACGAGTTCACCCTGCACCAGCGGCGGGACGGGCCACTGCGGCGGATCATCCGGCAGGTCCTGCAGCCGGCCCAGTTCTGCCGTCCAGATGAAACTGGTGGCCATATAGTCGACAGATGCGGGCAGGAGCATCTCCCTGCTCGGTACATTCACCAGCCAGAGTTCCAGGGCGCCGGTGCCCATGCCCTCGGTGTAGGCCAGAGTATGCTCGTCCACCCATCGATCAACGAAGATGGATCCGCTTACGCCGTGGATGGCGGTGGTGCCTTCAAACAAGTCGACGGGCTCACCGCCGGTGACCGGTTGGACGTAGACGGTGCGGACGGGCCGCCCCTGTTCAGGACGGTCGGCCACGTAGGCAAAGGAATGCCCGTCGGGGCTGAATGCGAGGCTGTAGGCGGGCGCCGCGGTGACTCCCCGGGGCTGGTCAGGCCGGTCCAGGTCGAGGAGCATGGCGGGGCCGTAGCCGTTCCCCCCTGACTGACGTACAGCAGCCGGCGCCCGTCAGGCGCCCAGTCAACGGTGTGACGGTCGGCCTGGGCGGGCAGGTCGGCGACGGCCCGGGCGGGCGCCGGGGCCCGTGCACAGCCACACAGCAGGAGGAGTCCCAGAACCAGGCTGAACACTGATTGCATATGCTTCCCCCTTTGTCACTCACTTGGACGTCTCACAGGACTCAGAAATTGTCACGGAATTCTTTCGAGACCACCAGGCGCCTGCTCATCAGACGAACCGGGAGGAATCCAGCTCAGAAAGGGGCGTACACCTTGCGACAGGAACTCGGACGGATCGTCTACTGGGTGATTGTCCACTACGTGTTATCGGTCGTTCCTCAGGTCAGAACCATCGCGCCCTTTGTCCGGGTCTTCCTGGGCGCCGACGGCGGCCCCTTGAAGGCCGGTCGGAATGCCCGCGTGTGGGCGGAAGCCATCCTCGTATCGGGAGTCTGGTCGGGCGTGCCGTGGCTCTGCTGGCAAATGATTGAGAAGCCCCTCAAGCATGCCGGGATCATCATGCCATGGATTGGCGACCCCGGCACCGGCGGCGCCGCGTTCTGGTGGTTTGTGGGCGTCGGTTTGGCGTTCGGCGTCCTCCAAAGGAGTGTACTAGCTGCCATCATTGCTGCCGCCATCGCATTCGCCTGGCAGTGGGTGATGCTGGGAGAGTCAGTGAATCAGTTCATTCGGCAGTGGCCGGATGGGGCGAAAGCCATCGCCCCCCTTCTGTTAACCGGGGCCACCGGATTGGTGGTCGGCATCGCAGACGTAGTGGCGGGTGACCGTCATAGACGGGGCTAGTCTCTGCGACATGTCGAGACTTGACGACCGAAACGGAGAACGCGCCCTCAGCTTTACGACAAGCCGAAGGCGCGTTCTCTGTTATCCTATATCTGGGAGTCACGACAGGCCGAGCCCCCGAATGGGGTGACGCTGATGGTGCTCATCACTCTCCTCGCCTCTTGCGAACAGCCGTCGCCGTCTCATCATAAGGGGCGCGGCAACTGCGGGCGCCTCTTCACATTCTAACCTGAAGCCGTGGCGGATATACCATCACTCTTCCTGCAGCACCTGCTCCAGCGCCTCCAGGAAGCGTTTGTTCTCCGCCTCCGTCCCCACCGTCACCCGCAGGCAGGTCGGCAGACCGAACGACCCGCAGGGCCGGACCAGCACTCCCCGGCGCAGCAGCGCCTCATACACCTCGGTCGCCGGCTGCTCCACATCAAACATCACGAAGTTCGCCTGGCTCTGGGTGTAGGGGATATCCCACTCCTCGAAAAACTCGTACAGGCGCGCCTTGCCTTTCCGGGTCAGCTCCTGCGTCCGCTCCAGATGCTCCGTATCATCCAGCGCCGCCAGTCCCGCCGCAGCGGCCAGGTTGTTGACGCTGAACGGGTCCCGCACCGTGTAGAAGGGAGTGAGCACCTCGGGCCGCGCCACCCCGTAGCCCAGGCGGAAACCCGCCATCCCGTATATCTTGCTGAATGTCCGGGTGACCACCACGTTCGGATACTGCATCAGCAGCGCCTTGCTGTCAAAAGGCGTCTCATCAAACTCCCGGTAGGCCTCATCCAACACCACCAGGGTATCCGACGGCACATGCGCCATGAACGCCGGGAACAGGTGCTGCTCAAACACGGCGCCCGTGGGGTTGTTGGGCCGGCACAGGAAGATCATTTTCGCATGCAGGTTCTCCGCCATCTCCGCCATCGAATCCAGGTCCATGGAGCCGTTGGCGGCCAGGGGCACCGGCATCGGCGTGGCGCCCATCAGCTCCACTACCAGCGGATAGCCGGCAAAGGACGGCACCGGAATGATCGCCTTGTCGCCGGGCTCCAGATAGGTCTCGGCCAGCAGCCGGAAGACCTCATCCGACCCGTTGCCGACAATGAACCACTCGGGCGGCAAGTCCCACATGGCGGCGAGCTTTTGGCGCAGGGCCCGGGTCGTACCTTCGGGGTAGGTATGTACCTCCCGCATCGCCGCCGTGGCAGCGGCCACGGCTTTCGGGGAGGGGCCCAGGGGGTTCTCGTTCTGGTTCAGCTTGATCAGATCGGTAATCCCCAGCTCCCGCTGCACGTCGGCCACGGGCTTGCCGGGAACGTACGACCGCATCGCTTTCACGGCAGGGCGCACGGCAGGCATCTCATCTACTCCTTCTCAGCGTCTCATGTCCGGGACCTACTAGCTTGATCAGGAGTAGCGGGAGCGCTCCTGATCGAGCGATCTGCAGTTGGGGGAGAGGTGAGAGGGGGGTGACAACCCCCCTCTCACTTTCATTCAGGGCGGCGCTTCCCCCTGCGGCCGGCCAGCTGCTCGGCCACGGCACGGGGGTCAAGCCCCTGGTCCACCAGGGCGATCAGGGTAAAGAACCAGAGGTCGGCCACCTCGAAGGCGAGGTTCTCCCGGTCCCGGTTCTTGACGGCGAGCACCACCTCCGTGGCCTCCTCGCCGATCTTCTTGCAGTACGCATCCGAGCCCTTGGTAAACAGCTTGGAGGTGTAGGATTCAGGATCGGGATGTGCCCGCCGGTCGACCAGCACCTCCGTCACCTCACGCAGAATCGTGCCGATGTCGTACGGCGGCTCCACCGCGGGCTGCGCGGGCCAGTAGGCCGAGTCCTGCAGGTCGGCGCCGGACCCGTCCACCCGGCGGGTAAAGCAGCTGTACGTCCCCTCATGGCACGCCGCGCCCTCCTGCTCGACCAGCACCAGCAGCGAATCGCCGTCGCAGTCGGTGCGAATCTCCTTCACGTGCTGAAAATGGCCCGACGTGGCGCCCTTGTTCCACAGCTCCTGCCGACTGCGCGACCAATACCAGGCCGTCCCGGACTCAAGGGTCTTGCGCAGCGACTCCTCGTTCATATAAGCCTGCATCAGCACCTGGCCGGTGCGGGCATCCTGGGCGATGGCGGGAATCAGGCCGTCCGGCCCCCACTTCAACTCCACGGTCTTGCTGTCCATCATTGGCGCACGGGCACCCCTTTCGCCGCAAGGTACTGCTTGGCGTCATCCACCGTATACCGGCCGCTGTGAAAAATCGAAGCGACCAGGGCGGCATCCGCCTTTCCTGCGGTGAGGACTTCGGCGATGTGATCCAGGGTGCCTGCTCCGCCGGATGCGATTACCGGAACGTCGACCGTCTCCGCCAGGCGCTCGTGCAGCTCCAGGTCGTACCCGGCGCGGGTGCCGTCGGCGTCCATGGAAGTGACCAGCAGCTCGCCGGCGCCCCGCTTCCAGGCCTCCTCGGCCCACTTGATGCCGTCGATGCCCGTGGGCGTCCGTCCGCCCTGCAAATAGACTTCCCAACCGCCTTCCGCTTTGCGCTTCACGTCAATCGCGATGACGATGGTTGACGAGCCAAATACTTCCGCGCTGCGGTTGATCAAATCCGGGTCCTTTACCGCTCCGGTGTTGATGGAAACCTTGTCGGCGCCCGCCCGCAGGTAGGACCGTACGTGCTCGACAGTAGAGACGCCGCCGCCGATCGTCAGGGGGATGAAGACCTGCTCCGCCGCACGGGTCAGGATCTCCAGGGTCGCCGACCGCTGTTCCCAGGAAGCGTTGATATCGAGGAAGACGACTTCATCGCCGCCCTGCCGGTCGTACATGGCCGCCAGTTCGGCGGGGTCGCCGGCGTCCCACGTGCCGTGGTGGAAGTTGACGTTCTTGACCACCCGCCCGTTCTTGATGTCCAGGCAGGGGATGATGCGCTTGGCTAACGGCACAGCTGCAGCGCCTCCTTGAGGTCGACGGCGCCCGTATAGATCGCCTTGCCGAGAATGGCGCCCATCACGCCGGGGATGGTCATCAGCCGGCGGATATCGTCCAGCGATGAGACGCCCCCGCTGGCGATGATGCCCGCACCCGTCCGCCCCATGACCTCCATTTCGGCAAAGTTGGGGCCGGCCATCATACCGTCCTTGCTGATATCGGTGTAGATAATCGTCGTGACGCCGGTGGCCTTCACCCGCTCCGCCAGGTCGACCGCCTTCACGGCGGAGACGTTGACCCAGCCCTCGGTGGCAACCATGCCGCCTTTGGCGTCGATGCCGACCACCACTCGGTCGGGGCCGAACCGGGCGACGGCGGCGGCGACCAGGTCGCCATCCAACGCCTTGCTGCCGATGATCACCCTTGCCACCCCGGCATCCAACACCTTCGCGATGCTCTCGAGCGACCGAATCCCGCCGCCAAGCTGGACCGGAATCGAAACGGCGCTTGCGATGGCCCGCACCGCTTCGAGGTTGCGCGACGCCCCCGCAAACGCGCCGTCCAGATCGACCACGTGGAGCCAGGGCGCCCCGGCCCCCGCCCAGCGGCGGGCGGCGTCGGCGGGGTCAGGGTTATATACGGTGGCGTCCTCCATCCGGCCCTGGAGCAGCCGGACGGCCTGTCCGTCCTTTAAGTCAATGGCCGGGTAGAGAGTGAATGACATACGATCCTCCCGAAGTTGGTCAGCATTTGGAGCCCCACCCGCGAGGACTTCTCGGGGTGGAACTGGATTCCCGTGACGTTTGCCCGCGCCACCACGCTCGGATAGACCCGTCCGTAGTCGGTGACCGCGGCCACATCTTCTGGGGCGACGGCGTCCGCCGCGTAGCTGTGGTCAAAGTAAGCATAGTAGGGCTTGTGCAGCCCTTCGAAAATCGGGTGGCCCTTTGCCACCGGCTCCACCAGATTCCAGCCAATCTGCGGCAGCTTCACCGTGTCGGGCAGCCTGGTGGCCCGGCCCCGCAGGAGCCCGAGGCCTTCCCCGCCCCCATACTCCTCGCCGTACTCGAACAGCAGCTGCATCCCCAGGCAGATGCCCAAGACCGGGCGCCCCCCCGCTGCAAACGCCTTTACCGCCGCCACGAGGCCCCGCTCGGCGAGCTTGCGCATGCCATTGCCGAAGGCGCCCATGCCCGGCAGCACGATGCCGTCCGCGTTTGCGACGACCTCCGGGTCAGGGGAGATCTCCACCGCATACCCCACCGCCTTGAAGGCGTTGCGGACGCTGTGGAGATTGCCCATGTCATAATCGACGATGACGATGCGCACCGTCATGAGAGCGTCCCCTTGGTGCTGGGCACCCCGGTCACCCGGGGGTCCACCGTCACCGCCTCGTAGAGCGCCCGGGCGAACGCCTTGAAGAGCGCCTCGATCATGTGGTGGGTGTTCTGCCCGTAGTGGACTTTCAAATGCAAGGTGATGCCGGCGTTGAAGGCCAGCGCCCGGAAGAACTCCTGCACCAGCTCGGTGTCGAATTCACCGACCTTGCCGCGGGGGAACGCCGCATCAAAGACCAGGAAGGGGCGCCCGCTCACGTCCATCGAGGCAAACGCCAGGGTCTCGTCCATGGGCACAAAGGCGCTGCCGTAACGGCGGATGCCCCTGGCGTCGCCCAGAGCCTGGCGCAGGGCCTGCCCCATCACAATGCCCGTATCCTCCACCGTGTGGTGGGCATCAATCTGAATGTCACCCATGGCGAGGACCGTCAGATCCGTCAGGCCATGGCGGGCGACCTGGTCGAGCATGTGATCGAAAAACGGCACGGATGTACGGACGGAGGCGGCGCCCGCGCCGTCCAGGTTCCACTCCACGTTAATGTTGGTCTCCCGCGTCTCCCGGTTCACCTTGCCGATGCGCCCCACGCTTACACCCCCCGATCTTTCAGCCGGACGAGCATCGCCCCGGCGTGCGCCTGCAGCTGCTCGAGCTGGGCGAGTTTGACCGCCCGGGGTGCCTGCTCCAGGAAGGCCTTCTCGCTGTAGTACACCACCGCCGACCGCTTGATGAACGTCTCCACGTTGACCGGCGAGACGTACCGGGCGGTGCCTTCGGTCGGAATCACGTTGGACGGCCCGGCGATGTAGTCGCCGATGGGCTCGGGCGTCCACTTGCCCATAAAGATGGAGCCGGCATGCTTGACCAGCGGCAGCAGGGCCCAGGGGTCGGCCACCTCCAGCTCCAGGTGCTCCGGCCCGATGGCGTTGACCAGATCGGCAGCCTCGGCATACGAGGAGACGCACAGGGCGGCGCCCAGTTCGGCCACGCTCTTGCGGATGGTGTCGGCCCGGTCCAGGAGGGCCGTCTGCCGCGCCATCTCGGCGCCAATGGCCTTCGCCCGCTCCTCGCCCGCCGTGGTGACCAGAATCACCATCCCGTTGGGATGCTCCGCCTGCGACAGCAGATCGGCGGCAATCCAGCGGACGTCCGCCGTACCGTCATCGACGGCCAGCACTTCCGTAGGGCCGGCCAGCATGTCGATGCCCACCGGCCCAAAGACCAGCTTCTTGGCGATGGTGACGTAGTAGTTGCCCGGCCCGGCGATCTTGTCCACCTTGGGAATCGTCGCCGTGCCGTAGGCCATGGCGCCCACGGCCTGGGCGCCGCCCACCTTGAAAACGCGGCCGACGCCGCAGGCCTGCGCCGCCACCAGCATGTGCGGGTCAATCTTGCCTTCCGGGTTCGGGGGCGTGCAGAGGATGATATCCTTCACGCCCGCCACGGCGGCGGGAATCACGGTCATCAGCAGGCAGGAGAAGAGCGGCGCCGCACCGCCTGGCACATAGACGCCGACCCGGTCGACGGCGGAGACCTGCTGGCCCAGCACCGTGCCGTCCGGACGGGTCATGAACCAGGAGTTCGGCACCTGCGGCTTATGAAACTCGGTTATGTTGTCAATGGCCAGCTGCAGGGCGGCCCGGAACTCCGCCGTCACGGCTGCCTGGGCCGCCGCGAACTCCGCCTCAGAGACGGCGAGGCCCGTCGCCCGCAGGTCCGCCTTGTCGAATCGGGCGGTCAGCTCGAAGAGCGCCTCGTCGCCCCGGGCGCGGACCTGGCCCAGGATCTCCCGGACACGGTCCTCGATTTCGGGGTAAAACGTCGAACGGCGGGTCGCGAGAAAACCGAGAAAGTCGCCCGCCTGCCAGATCTTCAGCATAATGATTCCCTCCTGGGGCTACTGTATCATAGGCTGTTACGGGAAGGTGATTATGTCATGATTCCCCCACTGCCGCCGCCGATGCCGCCCTGGCCGGGCAACAAGCCACCGTGGGAGCGAAGCCGTGAGGGGCAGAAAGGGCCGGAAGGGCAACCGCAGGCGCAGTCGCAGCTGCAACAGCAACAGACCGCCCAGCAGCAGCAGTTCCTGCCGCGGCCACAGGTCCTGCATGGCCTGGTGCCGCCTCAGATGCTGCACCCGACCTACCCACACTGGATCACGCCGCAGCCATACTTCCGGCCCGGTCCGCCGCCGCAGCCGGTCACCCGACCGCCTCAGCAACAGCTGGCAGAGCAGCCCAACCCAGGCTCTATGAAAACCGAGCGGACTGAGGAAAAGGTCCAGTCACAGCCGTTCCGCCCAGTCCTGCCCGTATCGGCGCCCGGGCTGCCGCTCGGGGCCCGGCACCGCCACTACTGGAACCTCACCTGACACACGGAACTGGGGGCAACGCCCCCAGCTTTCGTCTTTACTGGGCCGTCAGTTCCCGCAGCCGCTGCACCAGCGGCGCGATCCGCTCCGCCTTCAGCCGGTAGGACGCCCGGTTGGCAATCAGCCGCATGCTTGACGTCCACAGGTTATCGATAATGGCGAGGTTGTTCTCTTTCAGCGTCCGCCCCGTCTCCGTAATGTCGACGATCATGTCGGCCAGGCCGACTTTAGGCGCCACTTCAATCGACCCGTGCAGGTAGATCGTCTCCACCTGCAGGCCCTTGCTCCGGAAATACGCCTCGGTCATCTTCGGGTATTTCGTCGCCACCCGCCGGGCGGCAGAGCCGTCCAGCAGCCGGCGGGGGTCTGCCGCAGCCGGAGCGGCGAGAATGAACCGGCAGACGCTGTAGTTCAGGTCCAGCAGTTCGTAGACTTTCGGCTCGCTCTCCATAATCACGTTCTTGCCGACGATGCCCACGTCGGCGGCACCGTGCTCCACGTAGGTCGGCACGTCCGAGTCCCGGGCGATGATGAACCGGGCGCCCTGCTCCGGGCAGTTGATCAGCAGCGCCCGCGACTCCTCATCGGTCAGTTCCGGACCGGCGCAGCCGGCCGCCCGGAGCAGCTTGACGGTTTCGCCGTAGGGCCGGCCTTTCGGCACGGCGATGGTCAGCAGATCCATGTCGGGTATATCTCCTTTAGTGAATGGGCGTCAGTTCGGCGGTGCGGTGCCGGCGCCTGGCCTCCAGCACGTCGGCGGCCCCGCCGCCCGTGCCGACTTCCAACGTCACCACCCGGGCGCCGCCCCGGGACTTGGCGTAGGCTGCCAGCTCCTCGCCGGTCCGGCCCAACACATCCACCTCGACCCGCAGGCCGCGGGAGCGCAGCTCCCGGGCGCAGGCCATCGCCTGGGCGACACGGCCCGGTGGGCACTCGACGACGGCATCCGGGCCGGGCTCCTCTGGCAGGCGACCCTGACGATCCAGGGCGACCAGCAGCCGGTCCATCTCCAGGGCAAAGCCGGTGGCCGGGAGGCGCCCGCCGAAGTCCGCCAGCAGATTATCGTAACGCCCGCCGCCGACTACGGGTGAGCCGACGCCGGGGGCGTATCCTTCAAAGACCACACCCGTATAGTATCCAAGCGTCCGGGTCAGGCCCAGGTCAAGGGCGACCTGCCCGGCCATGCCCAGGTCGGCCAGGAGGCTGAGCACGGTCCCCAGCTCGGCCAGCGCCCGGGCCACCCGCCCGTTTCCGACGCCTGCAAACAGCTCGACGGCCTGCTCGTAAGTACCCTGGAAGTTGGCCATGGCGATCAGCAGATCCGCCTTCTCGGCGGGGACGCCCGCCTCGCGCACGCCTTTCTCGAAAGTGACGAGATCCCGGGCGACCATCGCGTCCTTCAGCTCTTCTTCCCGGGCGCCGTCCACCCCGGCGGCTGCGAAGATCCCCTCCACGAAGTCGACGTGCCCCAGGCCGATCTTATACCCGTCCAGCCCGGTCGCCGACAGGGCGGCGCAGGCCATCGCCACCACCTCGCCGTCGGCGGCGGTGCCGCCCGCCCCGATCAGTTCGATGCCCGCCTGCCAGATTTCGCTGACGCTCCCGGCCTTCTGCGCCCGGTGCCGGTAGACCGGCGCCAAATAGGAAAGCCGCAGGGGGAGCGGCTCGCCGGCCATTTTCGTGGCGGCGACCCGGGCGATGGGGGTGGTCATATCCGGCCGCAGGGCCAGCGTGCGGCCCTTGCGGTCAAACAGCTGATAGAGATCTTCACGCCGCCCCAGCGAGCCCGCACCGGCCGTGACGGTCTCCAGGTACTCCAGACCCGGTGTGACCACCTCGCGATATCCCCACGAGCGGAAGACCTCCGCCAGCCGTTCCGACAGCCGGTGCATGCGGGCCGCCTCGCGGGGAAGCTGGTCGCGCACGCCCTCGGGGATCTGGTTACGGATGTTGGGCATGTTCATCGTTATTGCCTCCATCGCCATGTGCTTTAGTATGGTAAAGCGGTAGTGGGCTAAACGGAGAATACCATAAGATGCCCATCCTGGTCAATATGACAGTTGCATCAAACCTGCCGGGTACAAAGAACGGCCCTGAGGAAGGTGCCTGGGCACCCTCCCGAGGGCCGTTCACAGCTTGCAGGTCGCCGGCCGGGGCTGCCTACGCGTTGCCCCGGGGGGCGCCCTGTTTCGACAGGGCTTCATTCACTGTCAGAGGCCGCCCGCCGTACTCGTAGTTGTGGAGCTCGGCGATGGCCTTCGTGCCGGCCTCGGCTTCAGCCATATCGACGAAGCCGAAGCCCCGCGACCGGCCGGTCTCGCGATCGGTCACGATGCGGGCGTTTTCGACCGCTCCGTAGGGCTCGAAGAGTGCGCGAAGATCATCGGCAGTGGTGCGCCAAGGGAGATTTCCAACGTAGATGCTAAAGCTCACGGTGCGTTTGCCTCCTCCTGTGAGTCACACCGACTGCGACTGAGCGGTGTGCACCCATATCGGTTGCTAACAGTGTACGCCGGACAGTCGGTTCGCAGTCGGTAAAATCCTGGATGAGAACCCGGTGCGATTTACTGGCGGTTGACCCGCTCTGCCAGGCTCCGATCCCGCGGATCGCTCCCGAGATCGACGCTAAAGTCGGCGCTGTAATCGGCACTGGTCTCCATTGAAAAATCCGCGTCATACTTGGCCGGCTGTGGCTTCTTTTCACCGATCGGCACTGCGTCGAGGCCATGGTAGTCCATTTCGATGTCGTCCGGTCTCCGCACGTCAATCACCCCCTCGATGGTGGTGCTGCTAGTATGTCCTACCCGGGCCGCACCGTTACCACGGCTCCAGGAACCGGGATATGCTGCTCCGCCCCGCCCCCATGCATCGGCGTAATTACCAGCATAGGGACCCCGCCCAGGGTATAGACACCGGCCAGCATGCCCACGTAGTTCTCCCCGCCGACACGGGCGGTGATCTCCTTCCCGATGCACTTATCCAGCGCAGTGTAAGGTGCAAACATAAAGGCCCTCCTCTCTCCCCAGCATCTTCGCCAACCGCCCCCGATCTCCTCTGATGAGGAAGCGCAGGCAAGGGCAACCTACCTCCGCACATACTTCCACGCACCTGAAGGAGCTGTCTACGTGAGGATTGCGGTCATCTCCGATATTCACGGCAACCTGCCGGCGCTGGATGCTGTCCTGCGCGACATACAGACCCACAAACCGGATGCCACGGTCTGCCTGGGCGACCTCGCCTACAAGGGGCCGCAGCCTGCGGAATGCGTCAAACGCATTCGGGAACTCGGCATTCCCTGCGTCCACGGCAACAGTGACCTTTATCTTCTCCATATTGCCGGCATCGCACCAACGCGGCCCCTGCCGCCCGGCTTCACGCTGCCGCTCCACCTGAAATGGCACACCGAGAAGCTTGGCGAAGGCGGCCTCCGCTACCTGGCCGAGCTCCCATTCGAGCACCGGATCGATGCAGATGGAATCCGGCTGCTCTTCGTCCACGCCAACCCCAAGGACTGCCTGGCTTGCATTCGGCCCACCATGGGGGTGGAGAAAATTGCGGACCTCACCTGGGAAATGGACGCAGACTGGCTGGTCATGGGCCACATTCATTCGCCCTTCGCCTTCCGGTTTGCGGGCGGCCTGCTGATCAACTGCGGCGCCGTCGGCTATTCGCTGGACTACGAGTGGTGGGCGTCATGGGCCCTGCTGGACACGGCCACACGATCCGTCTCCCTGCAGCGGGTGGAGTTCAGCATCGCCGATGCCGTGGCCGCCGCCCGCCAGAGCGACTTCCCCTTCGGGGCAGACTGGTACGACCGGGCGCTCCGCATGGGTTATCACAATTGATATCCAACCGCCGGGGGCTTTTGCTCCCGGCTTTTTCTTCAGATTTTTGAAACAAATTACAGCGAACGTGCGTGATGGGTGTAAGACAGACCGAAAGGGGTCGAACTCACTTGATCACGCGGTATCGCAGCGCAGCCCTGGTGTTGGGCGGTCTCATGCTTGCAGTTTGGCTGGCCCCCCTGATTCGGGCCCATGAGACCTACCCCACTGTCCGGCTCGACGGCGCCACGCTGACCATGGACACCCCTGCCATTCTGGACCGCGCCGCCGGCCGGACCCTCGTGCCCGTCCGGTTCGTGGCGGAGCCGCTCGGCTACAAAATCACCTGGGACGGCGCCGAGCGCACGGTACTGGCCGAACGCAACGGCCGCTCGATGCTGCTGCGCATCGGCGAGCGGGAGGCGCTTGTCAACGGCCTGCCGGTGACGCTCAGTGTGGCGCCGCGCTTGGTTAAAGGCCGCGCCCTCGTACCGCTGCGCTTCTTCGCGGAGTTCGCCGGCGCCGGCGTTCAGTGGGACGAAGCCTCGCAGACCATCGACATCACCTCCCCAACGTCGCGGCTGGACCGGCCTGATGCAGGCTGGTCGCTGCCGCAGGCCGGCATCCGCCGCACGGGCTTCAACGTGGGCGCCACGGTCGGCAACCGGGTCGCCCAGGTCTGGCAGGCGCCCCTGAAAACCGACGCGCCCGCCGCCTTCTTCCCCGCCACAACGGGGCAGGGGCTGGTCTTCCTCGCCGGAGAGAGCCAGAAGCTCTACGCCCTGAACCAGAAGTCCGGCCAGGTCGCCTGGGAGTCCGACCTGCCGGCCACCGCGTCGCCGGTGTACGATGCGGCCCGCGGCCAGATCTACGTGACCGCCGGCGGGAGTGAATCCGCCAAGCTCTATGCCCTGGATGCCGCAACAGGCGCCGTGCGCTGGTTTGCCGCCATCGGCAGCAGGTCCGGACGCCAGATGCAGCCCCTGCTGGTCGGCGCCCGGGTCATCGTCAACGTCAGCGATGAGATGAACCGCGGCACGCTCCTCGCCTTTGACGCCGCCACCGGCAGCAAGCTGTGGCAGGCAGCCGTGCAGGGCACGGGCGTGCCCGCGGCATACGGCGCCCGCCTCTTCCTGGCGGATGATTTCGGCGGCGTCTACGCCTACCGGGTCGCCGACGGGAGCCCCCTGTGGAGCCGTCCGGGCGACGGGCGGGAGCGGGAGTTCGGCAAGTACGAACTGCTCGTCGACGGCGGGCGCGCGTACGTGGGCATCGGCCGGCGCGTCATCGCACTGGATGAGGCCACGGGCCGCCTGGCGTGGGAACGCACAGATATGTCGATGATCACCGGCCTTGCCTCCGACGGCAGCAAGCTGTGGGTGACGGTCCGGGATGGCGTCAACATACTGGACGCCGCCAACGGCAGCCCGATGCGCTATCCGGCCATCTGCAACACGTGGGCGTCTTCGCCGGTCATCAGCCGGAGCCACGCGTTCGTCACGTGCGACCGCACGATCTACGCGATCGACCGGCAGAGCTATCAGGTCACGACGCTCGGCCACGGCGAGGGGCCGCTCTCCCTGGACGGCGATGCCCTCTACTTCGTCAAGGATTACAGCGACCCGGTCATGGTCGCCCTGGGCGCCAAAAAGTGACCGCGATAAAGCCCCTGGGGTAGTCACGGCCCCTCCGCCCGGATGAGGGTCGTTCTATGCGGCCACCTCGTTCCATACCATGGGGCGAGGTGGTCTGGTTATGTCCCGTTGGCTCCGGCATGCCGCCGCGGCGGCTCTGGCCTCGTCCTTGCTTCTGTGTGCGGGCGCCCCGGCTTCGGCCCGGTCCCAGCTGATCTCCCGTGGCCCGGTTACCGCCTGCCGCGATGTGGCACTGACGTTCGACACGGAGTTCAGTTCCTCGACCCAGGCGCTTGCGGATTTGCTGGACGAGTTGAATGTGAAGACGACATGGTTCTTCCTGGGCAGCCAGGTGGAGAGCCATGCGGCGTTGGTCCGGCAGGTGGCGGCCCGCCACCAGATCGGCAACCACACGTTCACGCATCCGATCATGCCGCAGCAGAGCATCGCACAGATGAAGTGGGAGATCGCCCAGGCCACGGATACCATCGGGCGTGTGGCCGGGGCGGGTCCCCGTCCCCTGTTCCGGCCGCCGTACGGCGAGTGGAACAATACGCTGCTGAACGTGACGGAGTCCGAAGGGTACCCGTACGTCTTCCTTTGGTCGATTGACACCCGCGACTGGGCCGGCCCCTCGGCGGAATCGATCCGGCAGCATGTGCTGCGCAATATCCACCCGGGCGCCATCGTGCTGCAGCACGGGTCGGCGAAGAACACGGTGGAGGCGACCCGCATGGAAGTCCAGGACCTCAGGGCCCGAGGCTACCAGTTTGTCACATTGACTGAGCTTCTGGGCATCGACCGCGATCAACGGGACTTCGGCGGCGATACATACGTGGTGCAGTACCAGGACACGTGGGCTCAGATCGGGGTCTGCCACAATGTGAGCGCCACCCGGCTGGCAGCGTACAACGACTACTCCAGCACGCCCGTGGGTTACGTGCTGCACATTCCCCACCGCGATGAACTGATTGTGGAACTGGACGGCAAGCGGCTGGAACTGCCGGTCTATCCGCGGGTAGTGCCCCCGGGCCGGGCCATCGCTCCGGTGCGTCTGGCCGAGCAGTTGGGCGCCGAAGTCGAGTGGGACGGCCGGCAAGCTACAGTGCGTAAGGGCGACACGGTAATCATGATCACCCCCGGCGACCGGATGGCCCAGTTGGGCCCCGATGCGGTCGATATGGGCACCGAAGCCGCCTGGGCCGACGACCGGCTCCTAATGTCCGTGCGGTTCCTCGCCGAGCAGTTGGGCTACACAGTCACCTGGAACGGCAGCACCTGGACCGCGTCCATCACATCACCCGAGCCCGCCGCACCGCCCCCCGCAGACCCGACTCCCTGACACCCCCTAGGTCACCCATGCATAGCATAGCGCTGTACGAAGACCCTCTTGAGAGGAGGACGAACCGTGCAGCAGCAAGGCGGACCGCAGTTCAACCCCCTGGGCGCCGAATGGGCCCAGCCCCTGGCCCAGCAATTCGGGCAGCCCTTTGCCCAGCCCCAGGCCCAGCCCTTCGCCCAGCCCCAGCCCCAGACCTATGTGCAGCCCTACACATTGCCGTTCGCCCAGCCCCAGGCCCAGCCCTTCGTCCAGCCCCAGCCGCAGCCCCAGGCGCCACCCGTTGCGCCCGTCACCTGCCCCGTGGCGCCCACCGGTACGACCAGTGCGGCCCAGCAAGGTCCGCAGCAGCAGTTTGCCCGCCACCTCACCGGTATCGCACGCACGTTGGAACAAGCAATTCCCGGGCACCAAATCCTGGTCTCCCTGCTCCAGGACCTGGCTGCCTCCCCCCGGGGGCAGGCGGTCAGCGGGCTTAGCGCCCTGACCGACCTCATGGCGCAGTCCACCTTCATACACTATGGCACCCTGGGCGCCATCCGGCGGTTCCTCTGCGGCGAAGCCACGCCGGATGTATTGGCATTGCTCGCCGCCGGCGTCAACCAGCTGATCAGTCTACATAGCCAGACGCGCCCCCTGTGGGAAAGGGCGGTCATGAGCGCATCACCGGAACTGCGCAGCACCTTCTCCAACCTCAACCAGGTAGTGACCGGCACCGAAACACTGCTTTCCCAGGCCGCAAACGCCGTGCAGACGGCGGTCGGCCCGCAAATCTGGGCCGCCGCGCAGGCGAGAACGGCGGGCGCCACGGCGCCTGCGGCCGGGACCGGACAATAAACGATGAGCGTCCCGCCTGCCCGCTCTCGCCGGGCTGGCGGGACGCTTGCTCGTATGCCGCGGGGCGCCCGACACCATACTACGTGGGGACACGCATCTCGCACCAGGGGTGACGCCCTTGTTCTACCTGCCGCTCGCCTTGGCAATCTGGCTCTGCCTCGATCACATTATAGACCGCAGGCAATTGCCCGGGCTGCTGCCGTACGGCCTGTTCGGCGCCGCCCTGGCAACGCTTCAGGACCGCCTGGTGCTCGTCTACAACCTCTGGGAATACGCCGACATCGGACCGGCCGACACCCACGCCGAAATTGCCCTGCTCATCAGCCTTAGCGCCGCGCCGCTCTTCGCCATGCGCTTCGCTCAGGGACTTCAGACCGGCAGCGAGTTGCCCTGGCGCCGCATCGCCAAGTTCACCACCGTCTCGATGCTGCCCGAACTCGCAGGGCTCGTGACCGGGCATATCCGGTATCACCAGTGGTGGAATGTGGGCTGGTCCGTCCTGGCGTATGTGCCCATCTGGGTCGCCATCTGGTGGATGAACCGGTGGCTGGACCATCCCGTCCGGGAGGCAACACGGGTCCCCGATCCATAAAACGACGGCCCCCGGGACTTGCCCGGCGGGCCGCCTATTTCTGCAGCCGGCGCAGCTCCAGCTTGAACGTAGTCCCCCTGCCGGGATTTGACTCCACAGTAAGGTCGGCGCCCATCTCCGTGGCGAGCTTGTGCGAAATCGCCAGACCCAGGCCTGTGCCCGTGCTCTTGGTCGTGGTGTAAGGCTTGAACAGGTTCTCCAGCACCCCCGGGTCGATACCCGGCCCCGAATCGGCGACCGTCAGACTGAGCCCGAGGAGAGTCCGCTCCCGGCCAATCAGCAGCCGGCCCCCAGCCGGCATGGCCTCGAAGGCATTAGCGACGAGGTTGCGCACAATCTGCTTCAGGGACTTCCGGTCGGTCACGACCCTGAGCCCATCCTCGCCAGTCAGTTCAACCTTCACGGGGTTTTCCGGGAACTGCAGCGCCATGCTGGTCAGCACTTCCTGCAGAAGGCCGTCGACGGGAACATCCTCCGGTTGAAGGTCTGCTGTGCGGGAAAGATCCAGAAAGTCGCCCACAACCCGGTTGATGTGCTCCACTTCCCCCTGCACGAGGGCGAACGTCGAGTAGTGGCCCGAAAACTCCCGGCGCCCCGCCAGCAGCTGCAAGAAGCCTTTAATGGTCGTCAGGGGGTTCTTGATCTCGTGTGCGGCCATAGCGGCCATCCGCCCCAGCATCTCGAGGCGGTCCCGCCGCGCTTCTTCCCGCTCCTGCCGGATCACCTTGGTCACGTTTTCCATGCCCAGCAGCATGTTGCCGTCGTTCAGGGGTACGATCGACACCAGTACAATCCGTTCGGGGGCGTGGGGGACCTCCACCGTGACGCGGCATCCTGTAAGCCGCTGGTGCTGCTTCAGCGCTTCGGCCACTTCAGGATGCGCGACCACCGCCGGGGGAAGCGAATCGCCCCCGACCAACGTGCGGGCGGCGTCGTTGGTGCCGATCACTCTGCCGGTCGGGCCCAGGACGAAGATCGCGTGGGGAATGATCTGCAGCAAGGCTTCGGTAGAGCGAAGCGCGTGTGACAGGTTGACTTGCAGACGATGTTTTTCGTTGATGTAGTCCACCTGAAAGTTGATAATCCAGAGGCTCACCACCTGGATGACCGTCAGCGCCAGCCAGAGCGGGCTGGTCGCTTCCAGCCCCGGCGGCTGGCGTTCATAGTAAATCTGCCCGACGGCATACCCCGCGAATGACTGCGCCACGCCCATCAGGGTGAGGCTGAGAAGCGTCTTCCGCCGTCCGTGGAACAGCGGGATCATCGCCACGCAGAGAATGGTGTAATAGAAAGTGGTGACCACGCCGGGGCCGCCCATCATCGTCCGAACCACCACGATGACGGTCCCTACAACCGCCGCTCCCGGCAGCCCGTAAGTCCAGCCGGCCAGACCCAGCGGCACCATGCGGATGTCCATCTTCATGCCCGGTCCGGGCTCCCAGACCGCGATCATGCAGAACACGGCCATCACGCTGGCAGCGATCACGCTGCGCCAATAGCGGCCGCGGGGCGATACCCCCGATTGCCAGAGCGGGGGGTAGGCAGCCAGCGATACCAGCCCGACACCGACCATTACATTGATGAACATCCAGAACAGGGCCTTGCCGACGAGGCCCCAGGATAACACGGCTCCTCCTAGCAGGCGAGTGAGCGCAGCACCGCCCGCAGGGGCGATCCGTCGGCGCCCACCAGCTTGAGGGGCAGAGCGATCAGTTCATAGTCGCCGGGCGGAACATCCGCCAGGTTCAGGTTCTCGATGATCAGGATTCCCGCCCGGCCGCACGCACGGTGAGCCGGCAGATCCTTACTCGTGCGCGGGTCCATCGAATGGCCGTCCGTGCCGATCAGCCGCACGCCGATGCTGGCCAGGTGTTCAATCGCCGCGGGCTCAAAGGCGGTAAAATCGAGGTCGAACTGCGTATAGTCCGGGAAAGAGCCCGTCCGGAACAGCAGCCGTTCCACACCGGCAAGATCCAGCCCCTGGAGGTCGGCTTCGGTAATCATGGTGCGCCCTTCGAGCGCGACCAGGCGCGCCGGTCCGATGTATCGGTCCAGCGACACCTCGTCAATGCCAGGGCCGGTATCCACATAATGGTACGGGGCGTCGGCATGTGTCCCGTTGTGGGGACTGAGCGAAAGCCGGGAAAGGTTGACCGCAGCCCCCTCTGCCAGCGATGCCGTTCTCTCCAGCCGGAAGGGTTCATCCCCAGGCCAGTGCGCCGTCGCATTGCACAGGGGATGGGAGATATCATACAGCTTCATTTGCTCACCCGCTCCAATACAATCCGATACCCGTCGGCACCGTAGTGCAGACACTTCTTCACCCGGCTAATGGTGGCGGTGCTGGCGCCGGTCGCCGCCACGATATCTTCATAAGTCATTCCGGCGTCGAGCATTTTGGCGACTTCCAGCCGCTGTGCCAGGGCCTTGATTTCACTGACGGTTGCAAGGTCTTCGAAGAACCGGTAGCACTCATCCACGGTTTTCAGCGTCAGAATCGCCTCAAACAGCTTGTCGATCAACTCGTCGCGCAGCTTCTCGTTGACGGACACGGATGCTTCCCTCCACTACTGCGGCCGCATTGGCGAACAGTGAGTGGATTCGCTTTCACAAGTGAAAGTCCTTCCACATATTTACCTTCCTACTGCCGCTCCTCCGCCCCTTTCGCCTCAACCCGGTCGCCGACGAAAGAGACGTCCGTGGCTTCTCTGGCGCCGAGTTCACGCCGTGTGCGGGCGCCGGTCCGGTCGGGCCAGAGGTCGACCTCGTTCCCGTGCTGGCTGGGATTCACGTTGGCGCCCAGGTCCCGCTGTTCGCTCATATGCAGCCCTCCTTCGCCCTAGTGTACGCGACAGAGGCGGGTTCGATTTCCGAACCTGCCTCTGTGCACCGTTCCTTCCCTATTGAGCGGTCGCTGATGCCTCGGCGGAGGGTGCCGACTCGTTTGCGGCTGTGTCAATTGCCGTGATCTTGTAGTAGTAAGTCACGCCGGGGACGACTGCCGAATCGGTCCAGGAGGTGGATGTCCGCCCCAGCACACTCGCTACGAGCGTCGTCGAACCGGCCGTAAAACCAGGGTTGGTAGAGCGGTAGATATTGTAGGACCTGGCCATAATCGTCGCCACACCCGCGTTCGCGGTCCAGTTGAGCACGATCCGGGACGGACCCGCCTGGGCGGTCGCCGTCAGGCCCGCCGGGGTCGGTATCCCGGGCGAGTGTGAAAGCTCGGTCCGGGAGACCAGGGCCTGGGCGGCCGCCGCGTTGCCGCGGTGCAATTCCATGTTCGCATGGGTGCCGTTCTCGTAGTAGTCAATCTGGATGTCGTAGGTGACCCCTGCCTGGAAGCCGCCGGCGATGGTGCCCGATGACCAGCGTGAAGAATGATCCGTATAGTCGTTGACCACCAGAGCACCGTTGATGAAGATCCTGACGCCGTCATCCGACCAGGCCCAGAGGTGCGAGTGGTTGACGGAAGGCGTGTACTGCCCGGTCCAGCGGACCGAGAAGGTCTCACCGTTGGTGATGCCCGCCCCGGGCGGATCCTGCTGCCACTCGAAGTTGATCCGCTCGTCCACGCGCGTGCCGCGGAGGTTGGTGAAATTCATGTTGTCGTAGTACTGGCCCACCAGACCTTCACCCTGCGTCAGCGGAAGCGGCACCGGCGGGTAGAGGTTGGCTGCGGGTACGACCGTCTGGGCGACGGGACCCCGCCACTGCAAGGCCACATCTGCGCTGCTTCCGGTGGCGTTGTAGAACTCCAGGGTAATCGGCACTTTGACGCCGGCGGTCAGCGAAAGGTTCGCCGAACAATCGGTCCGTCGGCTGTTGGTGTCCGACCAGCGGTTGACCACCTGGACGCCGTTAATCCAAAGGCGGGCGCCGTCATCATCGTGTGCCACGCAGAACTGCCAGTTAGATGCGGTGACGGGCACCTGGACAAAGCCAGTCCACCGGATCGACCAGAGCTGGTCTGAACCATAGAGGGACGGATCCGGAGTGGTGCCAGCCCAGTCGAAGCTGACCTGCGGATCGAGACGACCGAAGACGTAGCTGTCGAAGTACTTGCGGTTGGCAGCGCCCGGGTCGCCGTCGGGATTGTTCGGATCGGACGGGTCGTCAAAGTACTCGCCCCACAGGCCGATGCCGTCACCGGAGGCCGTCACCGTCGCTGAGACGGGGCCCGGCACCTCGTAGTAGTTGTTGACCAGCAGGGTCGCTGTGATGGTGAGGTTCTCCCAGGGCGGGTTCGGAATGGCCACGGCGGCGTCGCCGTTGGCATCGACAGCGGCATCGAAGGTCTGACCGGGGTTCGGCCACGAGCTGCTTACGACCCTGAAGCGGACCGTCCCGGCACGGGTCAGGTCGCCGGTGGTGCCGTCTGCCTGCGGAATCACCTTCGCCATCAGCATATAGCCCGGATTCGGATTTTCTAGGTCGCCCGTGTAGTAAAGCGTGGCCGACTCCCTCGTCACATTGACGTTCACGGTGTTGCTGGTGTCCGCCAGGTAGAACGCATCCTGCGCGATCTCCGCGGTCATGGCGTAGGGCCCAGGTTGCGGCTGGTCAACCGCCCAGTTGAGGGTCGCCACACCGGCGCCGTTTGTCGTCGCCGTGCCCACAACCAGGCCGTCGCGGCGGAACGTGATCGTCGCACCGGTGACTGCCGGGGCGACGGTCGCCGTCAGTACCGTCACATCCGAGTACTGCAGCGTCGTCAGCGATGCGGCCAGAGTCAGCGTGCGGGGCGCCCGGTTGACGGTCAGGTCTGCTGTATCGCTGGCAGCCGTGATGTCCGTGCTGCCCGGGTGCGAGGCCAGAATCGTGTGGGTGCCGGCCGCCTGGGTGATGGTGAAGTTCACCGTCGCCACGCCGCCGGCGTTGGTGGTGCCGGTACCGGCCGCCACGCCGTTGACGAAGAAGTCGATCTGTCTGCCCGCCTCGTTCGGCGTCAGCGTTGCCGACAGGGTGACAGTGGTACCGTAGGTCCCCGTCACGTCAACCGCCAGCACGATGCCCGTCGCCTGCGTTACCGTGAGAGTGGCGGTGTCGCTGGCAGCCGTGATGTCCCCATCGCCGACCCAGCTCGCCACGATGGTGTGGCTGCCGACCGAGTTGCTGATGGTGTAATTCGTCGTGGCGATGCCTGCGGCATCCGTGACGCCGCTGCCCGCCGGCGAGCCTGCCACCGTGAAGGTGACGGTCTTTCCGGCCAGGGCTGGCGTGAGCGCTGCCGTCAGGGTAACGACGGACCGGTACTGGCCGGACACATCCGCCGCCACCATGCTGCCCGCAGCCTGCGTCACTGTGAGGGTGCCGCTGCCGGTGGCGCTGGTGAAGTCCGCATCACCGGCGAAGCCGGCATCGATGGCATAGCTGCCCGCGCTGCGGCTGGCCACGTAAATCAGGGTAGCCACGCCGCTGGCGTTGGTCGTGCCGCTGCCAACCGCAACGCCGCCGACCGAGAAGTTGATGGTCTTGCCGGGGGCGGCCGGACTGAGGGTCGCCTCAAGCGTCACCGTCCCGCCCACCGTGGTCGTGCGGTCGGCTACGGTCAGGTTCGACGCGGCCTTGTTCACCGTCAGGGTGCCGTTCCCGCTGGCCGCCGTAATGTCGGCGTCGCCGGCAAAGCTTGCCGTGATGGTGTACGAGCCGGGGGTCAGGTTGATGGTGTAGGGGGACGTCGCCACGCCGCTGGCGTCAGTGGTGCCGCTGCCCGCGGCAGCGCCGTTGACTATGAAGCTCACGGTCTTGCCGGCCAGGGCCGGCGACAAGGTAGCCTGCAGTGTCACCGATCCGAGGTAATTGCCAGTCCGGTCGGCGGTCACGATGCTGCCCGTCCCCTGCGTTACCGTCAGAGTTCCGGAGGCGCTTGCCGCCGAGATGTTGGCATCGCCGGCGAAGCTGGCCACGATGGTGTGCGTGCCGACCGGCTTGCTGATGGTGTAGTTCACCGTTGCCACGCCACTGGCGTCGGTTATGCCGCTGCCTGCGGCGGTGCCGCCGACAGTGAAGGTAATGGTCTTCCCGGCCACGGCCGGGCCGAGCGTCGCCTGCAGCGTCACCGGGGTGCCCAGGGCGCCCATCCGGTCGGCCACGCTGATGGTGCCGGTCGCCTGCGTGACAGTCAGGGTGCCGGTGCTGCTCGCCGGCCCGATGTCTCCGTCGCCGGCAAAGCCGGCGCCGATGGTGTAGCTGCCCACCGGGAGGTTGATGCTGTAGGGCGCCGTCGCGACGCCGGCAGCATCAGTGGTGCCGCTGCCAGCCGCGACGCCGTTGACCGCAAAGTTTACGGTCTTTCCGGCGAGGGCCGGGGCGAGGGTCGCCTGCAGCGTGACCGCGGACAGGTAGGGACCTGTCTGGTCGGCCACAGTCATTGTGCCGGGGGCGGGGGTTACCGTCAGGGTGCCGTTGCCGGTGGCTGCGCTGATGTCCGCATCGCCGGCGAAGCTGGCCACGATGGTGTGGGTGCCGACCGACTTGGCGATGGTATAGGTCACCGTCGCCACGCCGGCCGCGTCCGTGGTGCCGCTCCCCGCCGCCGTGCCGCTCACCGTGAAGGTGACCGTCTTGCCGGCCGCGGCCGGGGACAGGGTCGCGCTCAGCGTTACCGTGGCGCCGACGGCGCCTGTGTTGTCGGCGACGGAGACCAGGCCGGTGGCCTGCGTCACCGTCAGCGTGGCGTTGTCGCTCGCCGCCGTAAGATCAGCGTCGCCGGCGAAGCTCGCCACGATGGGGTAGGAACCGACGCCGTCGGTGATGGTATAGCTTACAGTGGCAAGTCCCGTCGCATCTGTGATGCCGGACCCGGCCGCCACACCGTTGACGGTGAAGGTCACGGTCTTGCCGGCCAGAGCCGGAGTCAGGGTCGCACTGAGCGTGGTTGTGGAGCGATAGGCGCCGGTCTGGTCAGCCGCCAGCATGGACCCAGTGCCCTGCGTCACCGTCAGGGTGCCGCTGCCGCTGTCCGCCGTAATCGTGCCGTCGCCGGCGAAATCGGCGTCAATGGTGTAGGTGCCGACCGGGCGGCTGATCGTGTAGTCCAACGTGGCCACGCCGCTGCCGTCGGTAACGCTGCTGCCGATCGCCGTGCCGCCCACCGAGAAGGTGATCGTCCGGCCTGACACGTTGGGACTCAGGGTTGCCTGGAGGGTGACGGTGGTGCCCACGGCGCCGGAGCGGTCGGCGACTGTCACCGTACCGGTCGCCGCGCTGACCGACAGGGTGCCATTGCCGGTGGCCGCCGTCAGGTCTGCGTCGCCCGCAAAGGTCGCCGTGATGGTGTACGAGCCCGGCGAAATGGCGGCGTAGTAGCTTGCAGTCGCCAGTCCGGTGGCATCGGTTGTGCCGGTGCCCGCAGCCGCCCCGTTTACCGTGAAGGTCACGGTCTTGCCAGCCAGGGCCGGCGTGAGGGTGGCCCGCAGGGTGACGGTGGACCGGTAGTCAACCGATCTGTTCGGGACTGTCATGACGCCGGTGCCCTGCGTAACCGTCAGCGTGCCGTTGCCGGTGGCGGCACTGATGTCCGCATCGCCGGCGAAGTTCGCCACGATGTTGTACGTGCCGGTCGGGTCGGTGATGAGGTAGTTGGCCGTGGCGACGCCGCTGCCGTCCGTGACGCCGCTGCCTGCGGCCACGCCGTTCACCGTGAAGGTGACGGTCTTGCCCGCCACGTTCGGGGTCAGGGTGGCGCTCAGGGTCACGGAGGTACCCACGGCTCCGCTCGGGCTGGTCGCTGTGAGGCTGCCCGTCGCTTGCGTCACCGTCAGGGTGCCGGTGTCGCTCGCCGTACTGATGTCGGCGTCGCCGGCGAAGCTCGCCGTGATCGTGTGGATGCCGACACTGTTGGTGACAAGGTAGCTGGTGGTTGCCAGGCCCGTGGCGTCAGTGGTGCCGCTGCCTGCCGCAATACCGTTGACCTCGAAGGTGACCGTCTTACCCGCCAGGGCCGGGCTCAGGGTCGCACTCAGGGTCACCGTGCTCATGTAGACGGCCGGTACGTCTGCGGCAAGCATGCTGCCCGCCGCCGGCGTCACCGTCAGGGTGCTCGTGTCGCTTGCCGCACTGATGTCGGCGTCCCCCGCGAAGCTGGCGCTGATGGTGTAGGTGCCCGTAGGCTTGGCGATGGTGTAGCTGACCGTCGCGACGCCGCCGGCGTTGGTGGTGCCGCTGCCAGCGTTCGCACCGTCCACGGTGAAGCTCACGATCTTTCCGGGCACGCCCGGGGCCAGGGTCGCCGTCAGGGTGATGGTCTCGCCCACGGCGCCCGTGCGGTCGGCGGCGGTGATCAGTCCGGTGGCCTGGGTGACCGTCAGGATGGCGTCATCGCTGGCCGCGCTGATGTCGGCGTCGCCGGCAAAGCTCGCCACGATGGTGTATATGCCGGCGGAGTTGGTAATCAGGTAGCTGGCGGTCGCCAGGCCGCTGGCGTCGGTGGTGCCGCTGCCGGCCGCAGAGCCGTTGACTATAAAGGTGACGGTCTTGCCGGCCAGCGCCGGAGTAAGGGTCGCACTGAGCGTGGTCGTGGAGAGGTAGGTGCCGGTCTGGTCAGCCGTCAGCATGGCGCCGGCGCCCTGGGTCACCGTGAGGGTGCCCGTGCCGCTGGCCGCCGTGGTGTTGGCGTCGCCGGCCCAGTTCGCCAAGATGTTGTACGTGCCGGTCGGGTTGGTGATGAAGTAGTTGGCCGTTGCGGTGCCGCTGCCGTCAGTGATACCGCTGCCGGCGGCCACGCCGTTCACCGTGAAGGTGATGGTCTTGCCGGCATCCGCCGGGGTGAGCGTCGCGCTTAAGGTGACCGTAGTGCCGAGCGGGCCGGTGCGGTCGGCGGTCGTTACGCTGCCGGTGGCTGCGCTGACCGTCAGGGTTCCGGTGCCACTCGCTGCGGTGAGGTCTGCATCGCCGGCGAAGGTAGCGACGATGTCGTACGTGCCGACGCTGTTGGTGATGAGGTAGCTGGCAGTCGCCACGCCGGCGGCATCGGTGGTGCCGGTGCCGGCTGCCGCGCCGTTCACCGTGAAGGTGACCGTCTTGCCTGCCAGGGCTGGGCTCAGGGTCGCGCTGAGCGTGATTGTGGAGAGGTAAGCCCCGGTCTGATCGGCCACGGTTATTGCGCCCGTCCCCTGCGTCACCGTCAGCGTGCCGTTGCCGGTCGCCGCCGAGATGTCCGCGTCCCCGGCGAAGGTAGCGACGATCGGGTACGGACCCACGGCAAGCAGCGGCACATAGGTGGCCGTTGCCACGCCGGCGGCGTCGGTGATGCCGCTGCCGGCGCCCGCACCGTTTACCGTGAAGGTGACGGTCTTGCCCGCCACGCCCGGCGTCAGGGTGGCGCTCAGGGTGACGCTCTGGCCCACGGGGGCGCTCGGGCTCGCCGCCGTGAGGCTGCCCATCGCCTGCGTGACCGTCAGGGTGCTCGTGTCGCTGGCCGCGCTGATGTCCCCGTCGCCGGCGAAGCTCGCCGTGATCGTGTGGTCACCGACCGAGTCGACCACCAGGTAGTTGGCGGTCGCCAGGCCGGTGGCGTCGGTAACGCCGCTGCCGGCTGCCACGCCGTTGACTTCAAAGGTGACCGTCTTGCCCGCCAGGGCCGGGCTCAGCGTCGCACTGAGGGTCACCGTGCTCATGTAGACACCCGGTACGTCGGCGGTGAGCATGCTGCCCGTCGCCGGCGTCACCGTCAGGGTGCTCGTGTCGCTCGCCGCACTGATGTCCGCGTCCCCGGCGAAGGCAGCTTCGATCTGGTAGGCGCCCACGGGCTTCGCGATGGTGTAGGTG
>Ga0196970_1000309_pt1 | contig 65951 bp, 62 predicted proteins | sample S1v_513CmetaG_FD_148672 | JGI IMG/M metagenome (GOLD analysis project Ga0196970, IMG submission 148672) | Soil microbial communities from Anza Borrego desert, Southern California, United States - S1+v_5-13C | ecosystem: Environmental > Terrestrial > Soil > Desert | place: USA: California...
GGGTCCACAGGCTTGACCCGCCTTGGCTGTGGGAGGCCGTCGGATCAAGCCTGTGGACTACCGGGACGACCTCACCCTACCCTATTCCCTCATCGTCGCACTTCGGTGTGAATCCTCGCATCCTGCCCTGGGAATTCGAGCAGGACGGGGCGTTGGTGAAGCTGACACCGGAGGGGCCGTTCATCGCCACCTCCACCGAACTGAGCATTCAGGCGGCTGAGGATGGGGTGGGATGGGTCTACACGTTCGAAGGCTTTCTGCGCCCGGCGCTTCAGGCCGGCCGCCTGGTGGAGGCGCTGCCGGAGTGGAGCGTCCGTTTTCCCGGCCCACGCCTCTACTATCCAAGCCGCCGTCACGTACCGGCAAGCTTACGGGCGTTCATCGAGTTTGTCCGTGGCACCCGATGGTGATGTGATCGGTCCGTTGTCCCTTCATGGCCACGGGTCGATCGAATTCCAGTCCGCGGAGCAGTGACAGCGACGTCCGCGGTTGGCAGATTCTGTTGAAAAACTCTCCGGCCTGGCAACGAGAGAGGCCTTCGATCTCCGCGGCGCGGCGCAACGCAAGATCACGCCTTGTTGGCGAAGCTTGTGGCTGCATTGTTGCGCGGAATCGGCTCTGACGTGTTCGCTGAGGAGTTTTTCACCACTATCGGCACCAAGCGACCCTGGGCGCGACTTTGAGCCATGCTCGCCTTTCGCCACTGAACTGGTCCCGGTTTCCCGGGGCCAGTTCAGATGAGCGGTCGGCGCTCTTGTCGCGTCATGGTTGCTGTGATCATAGTCGCTGAAGACTGGCTGGTTAGAGAGAGCCGGAGATGTCTTAGAAGTCGCGCCTCAGCGCCGGAGCCGCGCTGATCGCCTTATGTGCAGCGATGCTGATGGCTGGAGAGCCGGCCGCTGCGCAGGATCCCTCGCCGCCCGACGGGTTCAAGCTCGATATGCACTGGAACGAGCTTGCGCCCAAAGTTGAAAAGCTCAACGTCTCAAGCCTTGGAGTGGGCGATCACGGCTGCAGTTATGCGTACTCGCTGGACTTATGCCGTGACGAGCGAAATCTCCCCGTGTCTCGCCGCGCTCCGCTTGTGACCTCTCGGCCTACGTATAGTGAATACGTCAAGGTGACGCGACTGGCCGGCGGATATGTCGATATTGAAACCACCGATAGCCGAGGCGATGTTCTTAAGGGAAGCAAGCTTCAAGAGCGTCTGCTCAGCATGGCCTTGACCCAGCAGTGCGCGAAGCTCAAAGAAAGTCACTGGCCTACGGAATCAACCGAGTCGATGACGTTCAGGGTGCGGGCGGTCAACGGCGGTGCGACCCTGAGCGCTCTCTTTGCTCCAGGCTCCGACAGGTCTGCTAAGCCGGCGGACGCCGGACTGCCGAGCCAGCCCGAACCGGACTCGACCAGCACGCCGACGCCGTCGTCGCCCACATGGCTCGTGTTGGAAGAAAAGTCGCCCCTGGACGACAGCACGAACGCGACCCTTATGCTGGGTGCTGTGGCGCCCAACGGGTCGGCGGCCAGCCGGGGGACGCTCTTCATTCGTTGCCGCGACCGCAATCTGGACGTACTGATCACGGCCGGAGGAGATCTACTATTCGGCGACAGCGACAAAATACCGGTTACCTACCGGTACGACGACGAGCCCGCCCAATCAGGCAGCTGGAATGACTCGACCAACAATAAGGCGGTATTCTAACCAGGCAAGGAGAGCGATTTCATCGCTCGCATTCTCAAGGCCAAAAAGTCTTCATCCGCATCCAGCCACGCCGAAGTGCGTATATCGACTTTACGTTCAACGTCGGTGGGCTCGCGTGAAGGCGGCTCATATCCGCGCCTCCGGAACTGGCGCTTCATGGGGGATCAATCCCTCGGCGCGCAGCTCTTGCCAGAGCGTGTCGGGGATCTCCGCGGTCATCAGGCGAGCGTTTTCCTGCACCTTATCGGGATGCTTGGCGCCCGGGATGATCGCCGCGACGACGGGATGGGCGGTGCAGAATTGCAGTGCGGCGGAGCGCAGGTCCACGCCAAAGCGCGCGCACACGGCGGCCAGCCGATCGCGCCTGGCGATCATCTCGGGTGGAGCCTCCTGGTATTCGAAGGTCCTCCCGCCCGCAAGAAGGCCGGAATTGTAAGGCCCTCCGACGACGACGCGCACGCCGCGCCTGGCGCACATCGGGAACAGCCGCGACAGCGCGGGTTGATTGAGCAGGCTGTAGCGCCCGGCGAGGAGGAAAACGTCGGGGTCCGATCGCTCCAGCGCACGCTCGCAGGGCTCGGTGAGGTTGACGCCCATGCCCCAGCCTTTGATGACGCCCTCGTCCCGCAGGCGGATCAGCGCCTTGGCCGCGCCGTTCATCGCCACATCGAACAGCTCTTCCCAAGCGGGACCGTGATGATCGGCGGCGAGATCATGGATGTAGGCGATGTCGATCCGGGCAAGGCCCAGCCGCTGATAGCTGTCCTCGATCGAGCGCATCGTCCCGTCGTAGGTGTAGTCATAGTCGCCGCGGAACGGCAGGGTGCTCACGAACGGCCCGTTGGCCGTGACGCCGGGGTCCGCCCTGAGAACCCGGCCGACCTTCGTCGACAGCGTGAACGCCTCGCGGGGATAGCGGCGCAGCACGTTTCCGAAGCGGTGCTCGGAAAGACCATTGCCGTAATGGGGTGCCGTGTCGAAGTGACGAACGCCGGTCTCCCAGGCGGCCACCAGCGCGGCCTCTGCCGTCGCGTCCGAGACGACGTCGAACATGTTGCCGAGCGGCGCTCCGCCGAACCCCAGCGGGCCGGGCGGAGCGAAATGGGTTCGTGTCATGCTGCGCTCCTCGCTTCGTTCATTGTTAGGGTGGAAACCCAGGCGGCAAGTTTGCCCGCATGACCGCCATCGGCCCGCAGGCGCAGGAGGCCGGGGAATACCGCGACCATCAGCAACAGGAGAATGCGGGCGCCGTCGCGATTGCGGATGTTGGCGCGCAGACGTGGACGGCGAGCCTGTTGAAGAAGGCACGGATTAAACCGGCAAGCCTCTTTGGGACTGGACCGAAGGCGCAGCCGTATGGAGAGCTGACCGGCACCCTGGCAGTGCGCGAGAGCATGGCCCAGATGCGCGAAAACCGAGGAACCGGCGCTTCGGAATATTCGTGTGTTTGGCTGCTGAGCAGGATTTGGCAAAAAGCGGGCCGAGATGTGCGTCCCCTTTCGCCACACCAGCCTTGACCACGTCGATAATCGCACATGACTGGCGCACGCGCTGTTCCCTCCAAAGCTGACGGATTGCCGTCGCGCGAGAGCTGGATCATTGTCGTGGCATGAGCGGGGAACCTGATCAGATCATCGGCCTTTACGAGCGGAATGCTCGCCATTGGGATGCAGACCGGGGGCGCAGCCTGTTTGAGAGGCCTTGGCTCGATCGCTTCCTCTCGCTCCTGCCCGTGGGAGGGAGAGTTCTCGACCTTGGATGTGGCTCCGCCGAGCCACTAGCCGGCTACCTCATTGCAAAAGGCATCCGGATAACGGGCGTGGACGCCTCGCCGACCCTTATCAGGATCTGCCAAAGCCGATTTCCAGACCAGCAATGGATTACCAGTGACATGCGCAGGTTGTCTTTAGATCAGCCGTTTCATGGCATCCTCGCGTGGGATAGCTTTTTTCACCTGCGTCACGATGATCAGCGCCGAATGTTTCACGTCTTCCGCCAACATGCGGGGGCCCTCGCCGCACTGATGTTCACCAGTGGGCCAGCGTATGGTGAGGCGATTGGAGCGTATCGGGGCGAGCCTCTATACCACGCCAGCCTCGATGCGACTGAGTACCGTTCACTGCTCGACACACACGGGTTCGACGTCGTCGAGCATGTCGTCGAGGATCCGGACTGCGGCCATCACACGATCTGGCTTGCGCGTTCGATATAATTGCCCTTGCGCCAATCAGGGCGACCCACCTGATGGACAGGATGCCCGTCCCCTTTCGCACACTGCGTTCGTCATCAGTCGCTCCAGAACTGCCCCATCAACGGCTTCAAAGCCGGCATCCCCTTCCGTTGCAGCGCCTCACCTGTTCCCTGCCTCCCCGTGCGCGCACGGACTGCGGGTTCCAGGCGTTGGTCAGCGTCTGGTGCCCCCAGGCTTGAGCACCCGCTGCGACACGGTCAGATCGCCATCTGGAAACGTCGGGGGCTTCGGCGCGCGTCGACAGCGCCAGGCGCTCCAAGGCTGAACAAAACAAGTTAAAGGCGCGCACGATCCTTACATTAGCTAACTAAATTCACAGGCTGAGACTTATGCGACATCTGACCGCATAGCCGTTGTTTACGATTCCCCTTTCATTGGTTGTCGGCTCATGTTTCTCAGGCATCTAGGGTTTACGGCTATGAATAATACGTTCCGTGAGGCTAACCTGTGGAGTTCAGGACGAGAAGACCTCTACAGGCCCGCATCTGCACAGATGCATTCCCACGCAAGCAAATAATATAAAGAGGAAGCACTGGAAATGGGAATCTGGAAAACCCTGGCCCCACCCGATCAGCCTTACATCACTCTCAGCGCACCAGATAACAACTATCTCACCTTTGAAGGCAGTGCCTTTGGATATCTATCCAGTTACAACTACAACGATACATATCCAATCCAATTGATGGCAGGTTACAGCTACGATTTTATTACGGTCAATAATGGAAGCGGCTTCGGCTCAAGAGGGTCGGGTCTCTACGGCGTGTGGACAGATATTATCATTTATAACGATAACGGCGACCTCATTGCCATAAACAGGGCGCTTTCAGATGGATCTCAAGGATACAATGGCGACGTGTTTGATTTTACGCCGTCGGTTTCCGGAATTTATTATATTTCGGAAAGCATGTATTTTACGTGGGACTCTGGGTACTATTATTTGGCCATTAATGTGGATGCTCCATCAACTCCAACCATACCGGCCACGCCAGCCACGACAACCGTCACGTCGAACAGCACTGTGAATCTGACGGACGCAAATGATACGTTAGCAGCATCCTCTGGTAACGAGGTCATCTACTGCAAGTCTGGAAATGACACAGTCAGAGGCAGCGACGGAGACGACACCCTTTACGGCGGGACCGATCAAGATCTGCTGTTTGGCAACGTCGGCAATGATCTGCTGTTTGGCAACACTGGGCTTGACATGGTGTTCGGTGGCCGGGGAGACGACAGTCTGTTTGGCGGGCTTCAGGATGACACAATCTTTGGTGATGAAGGAAACGACCATCTTCAAGGTGATAGCGGAGCAGATCTGTTTGTCTTCGGAGCAGGCAGCGGAGCTGATGTGATTCATGACTTCAACGCCACAGCGGGTGACAGGATTGGCATTCAGGGCAGCATCCAGTACCAACTCTCTTCAAACGCCGCCGGAAATGCGGTGATTACGTTCAGCGCATCTGACACAATCACCCTTGATGGCGTTCGCCTCGATCAAGTGCAAGCAAGCTGGTTTGCCGCTGTCTGAGCAGTTCGCGTTGCACCTCCAGGGTTTGGTAGGGGGGCGTTGCGGGAATGGGGCCGCCGTTCCCCTTCTGCAACACCAACATGGGTCGCCGCTCCTGCATCGGCGACCGCGTTGGACATCGACCGACGGGCTGCACCGTCGAGGCTCGGCATGTCTGAAGGCCGGACCTGCGCGTCAGCCAATCCCGAGGCTCACTCGGCGGGAGCTACCCCGGCCCGTGCTGCCCTCCCTGACGTCGCCAAGACGAATCCAGCCGCGCAGGCGGACACGAGCCCGCCGAACAAGGCGGAGACACCAAGCACCGCCTCGAAACCGCCCCACCCGTGCAGCAGGGCGATGAGCGGCACGGCGAGCCCGCTTGTGGTGAAGCCAAGGAAGTAGCGCACGCTGAATGCCTTGGCGCGCAGCCGGGGCGGCACGTAGCGCGCCACCATCGCGTCGTTGACCACCACCTGCCCGTAGATTGCCGCCATGGCGAGGACCAGGCCGACGAGTAGCGGGAAGCCCGTGGACGCCGCCGCGAGCCCGAGCCCGACCGGTTGCAGCAGCGCCAGCCCCGCGAAGACCACCGGTAGGGGGAAGCGGTCGACCAGCCGGCCCATGAGGAGCTGGGTCAGCGCGCCGAACACGAAGACGAGGGTGGCCAGCGTGCCGGTGAGCGCCAGCGGCAATGCCATTCCCAGCCGCTCGTCCAGCACCTTCGGCAGGGCGATCGTGGTGACGTTGAACGTCATGCCACCGGCAACGATCGCGACGGCGAAGAGCGCCAGCAACCGGAGCGGGTTGGCCACCGGGATGGTCGGCGTTCCGTCCTTTGCTTTGCCGTGCCCCTCCCCACCCGCTGGAACCAGCGCCAGGAAGGCAGCGCCCGCCGCGAGGCACGCCAGGCCCGGCACGGCGAAGGCCGCTCGCCAGCCGAGCCACGCCGCGGTCAGCGCGGTGAGGCCCGAGGCGAGGCCCGCCCCGAGATTGCCCCACACCCCGTTCCAGCCGAGGTCGCGCCCGAGGCGGCGGGCGTGGCTCACCAGCAGGGCCGAACCAATCGGGTGGTAGATCGCCGAGAACAGGCCCAGCACGAGCAGCCATCCGGCGATGACCACCGGCGCGGAGGCGGTCGCGAGGCCCAGGAGCGAGAGGCCGCAGCCACCGAAGAAGGCCGCCAGCAGGGTGCGTCGTCCCCAGCGCTCCGCAAGCCAGCCCATGGGCAGGGAGAACAGGCCGAAGGCAACGAACGTGCCCGTCGAAAGACCGATCAGCGCCGCGTAGGTCAGGCCGAGTTCGGGCGCCATCGCCAGCACGGCCGTGGGGTAGATCAGGAGCACGAAGTGATCGAGCGCGTGGGCGATGTTCACGAACAGAATCGTGCGGCGGGACAGGATGTCAGGGGCCATGGCTTCCTTCCGGCGGGGGCCAGGGCTCCCATATAGCTTGACCTGTTTGCGGCGTGGGGCCAATCTTGGCAGCGTTCGGGCCAAACTGCGTACAGCCACCATGCGCTCGACTCTCGCCGACGACTACCAGGACGTGCCCCGTGCTGTTGCGGTGATGGCGAAGGACTTCTCACCCGGCGCCGCGACGGGCCGGCACAGCCATCCGCGAGCCCAGCTCCTGTACGCGACGGCCGGGCTGATGGTCGCGACCACCGAGGGCGGGACATGGGCGGTGCCGACGGGCCACGCCCTCCTGATCCCGCCCGGCGTGATGCACGACGTCGCCATGCACGGCGCGGTGTCGATGCGCACGGCCTACCTTGACCCGGAGGCGCTCACCGCCGCGGCACCCGCTTGCCGGGTCTTGCGCGTGTCGCCGCTGCTGGACGCCGCCCTCGTGGCACTCGCCGGCGAGCCGCCCCTCTACGACTTGGCTGGTCGGGGTGGACACCTGGCCGCGCTGGTGCTGGACGAGATCGCCCGTGCCCCCGACACGCCGTTCGCGCTGCCCCTGCCATGGGACCCGCGCCTGCGGCGGCTCTGCCGCGCGCTGATCGACGATCCCGGCCTGGACGGCGGCATCGACTCCTGGGCCGAGGCCGTGGGCATGAGCCGACGGACGCTGACCCGGCGGTTCCGAGCGGAGACGGGCCTGAGCTTTGGCGCGTGGCGCCGCCGCGTCCGCCTGCTCGCGGCGATGACCCGGCAGGCCCAGGGGGGCGCCCTGCACGAGGTGACCGCTGCGGTCGGCTACCGGAGCCCCCGTGCCTTCCGCGCCATGGTGCAGCGAACCATGAGGCCCACCACACTGCCCCCCTGAGCTGTGGACAGGCCTGCCCAGTCGATCCGAGCCAGCAAGGATGACAGTCCGAAGGCTGCCGTCCCCTTTCACAACAATGCTCCAGCTCACCATGGTGCCCCTCTACCCTCAGACGACCGGCCAAAAAAACATGGCCCAGGTCGCCGCGCCGGCACGCCGGATTGGGCCACCTCCGCCCAGGCTCAACCCCTAGGTCCTGGGCTTAAGCCCCAAAGCCCCCGTCGATGGTGTGCATGGCGCCGGTCACGAAGCCTGCCTCGGGCCCCGCCAGCCATGCCACCATCCCCGCCACGTCCTCCGGCCGCCCGTGGCGCTTGATGGCCATGACAGCGTGCTGGATGTCCCGCATCGGCCCGTCCGCCGGGTTCAGCTCCGTGTCGATCGGCCCGGGCTGCACGACGTTCACCGTGATCCCGCGGGGCCCGAAGTCCCGCGCCAGCCCCCGCGCCATGCCTTGCAGCGCCGACTTGCTCATCGCATAGGCCGACAGGCCCGGGAAGGGGATCCGGTCTGCGTTGACGGAGCCGATCACGATGATCCGCCCGCCCTCCGGCATTCGCCGCGCCGCCTCGACCGCCGCGTGGTAGGGCGCGTTCACGTTGATGCGGATCAGCCGGTCTACCGCGTCCGGGTCCTGCTCCAGCGGATCACCGAAGGCGCCAACCCCTGCATTCACCACGAGCACGTCCACTGGCCCGCTGTCGCGCACCCGCGCGATCACCGCATCCCGGTCTGCGCTGTCCGTCACCACCGCCATGGCGCCCGTCTCCGCCGCCAGCCGCTCCGCCGCCGCCCTGGAGCTGGCATAAGTGAAGGTCACCGCCGCGCCCTCCGCCGCGAAGCGCCGCACGATCGCCGCCCCGATCCCTCGGCTGCCGCCGAGCACGAGAACGGATCTGCCTTGAAAACCGGCCATCAGGCCCTCCTTGGAGTTCAACATAGTGATCGCTACATAAATCCCCGAGAGGTTCCGTCAAGGCATTTTATAGTGATGACTACAAAAAACCCACGCGCCCGTGGCCGCCCCCGCCGCTTCGACCCCGAAGCCGCCATCGCCATCGCCCAGCGCCTCTTCCACGTCCGCGGCTACGACGCCGTCAGCGTCGCCGACCTCACCGAGGCCCTCGGCATCAACCCGCCCAGCTTCTACGCTGCCTTCGGCAGCAAGGCCGGCCTCTACGCCCGCACCCTCGGGCGCTACACCGCCGCCGAGGGCATTCCCCTGGACGAGATCCTGCGTCCCGGGCGCCCCGTGGCCGAAGCGCTCGCTGCTGTGCTGGAGGAGGCGGCACGCCGCTACGCCGCCGACCCCACCGCCGCAGGCTGCCTTGTCATCGAGGGCACCCGCTGCAATGCCCCCGAGGCGCGGGAGGCCGCCCGCGCTCTGAGCTCTGCCGCCGAGGACAAGATCCGCCACTTCGTCGCCGCCACTCACCCGGACGCGGCCGAGCGCCTGGCCGACTACGTCGTCACCCTCATGACCGGCCTCTCCGGGATGGCCCGCGAGGGCCACGGCTTGGACCGCCTTCTCGCCACGGCCCGCCTCGCCGGCCAGGCGATCGCGCAAGCCTTTCCCGCATGAGCGACGCATCGGCTGGCGCACCTCATCGCCCCCGTCCCGCGCATTGTCGCCCTGATCGCTGGACCCCACCTTTCGGGATCCGCCCGCGCTGTTCTCAGGATTGGAACCAACGGGTCCTCCGAAACCATGGGCTCGCGGATGGTCCAGCTCCGCGCCCGGTGCGGCGAGTTGCCCAGGTGATCGGCCGAGCCATCGGCGCCAGTCTCGAACCCAGGCGAATTCGCACACTGCACACCCCCGGCCCGCGCATGGAGATGCGCAACGGCTGGACAGATCCTGGACTACGCCCGCGTCAGCACCGACGACCAACACCTCGACCCCAAGATAACGGCACTGACCGCGGCCGGCCTGCCACTGACGACATCCGCACAGACAAGCTGAGCGGCAGCACAACCAAGCCGATCTGAGCCAGCCAGCAATTACGGCGGCCCGAAGGCCGCCGTCCCCTTTCACCACACCCCTATGGGCAGCTTCTATGCCATGTCGCCAAGCTTTTTGTACTGGAGCGTTTTCCTCTCAATCACGGTCATACCCGGCAGCTGAAATGAAGTTCACGCACTCCGCCGGCATGACCGTGATTGAGAGGAAAACGCTCCAGCTCCAGACAGAGTCACATGGTCGTCTATTTCCGACACGTTTGCGAGATAGCCAGATTGTCTGGGGAAAGCGCTTACCCGACTGTTTACCCGGTCAGCAGGCAACCGCTGTGCACTTGGTCTCTTCGCACCCCAATCAGCGTCACGTCGTCGTTGTTGGAAAAGACGATCACCGCCTCCCCGGCGCCATTGGCGGTGAGCGTGTACGTCAGCCCGCCGCGCAGCTGGATGCGATCGCCTTCCGCGGCGTTGAAGCCGGCGATCACGTCGTGCCCGTCGCCAAAACTGGGGTCGAAGCGCTGTCCGAAAATGAACAAGTCGGCCCCGGTGCCACCGGTCAGGGTGTCGTTGCCAATGTCGCCGAACAGCAGGTCGTCGCCCAAATCCCCGAACAACCAATCGTCGTCGCGCCCGCCGTAGAGCGTGTCGTTGCCGAGGCCGCCGTAGAGCGTGTCGGCGCCCATGTTGCCCAGCAGCACGTCGGCGCCGGCGTTGCCCAGCAACACGTCCGCGCCGCCGCCGCCGGCCGCCGTGTCGGCTCCGTCGCCGCTGCCCACGAGGTCGCTGCCTTGGTCGCCCATCAGGCTGTCGTCACCGAGGTCCCCGAGCAGCGCGTCGTCATCCTGCCCGCCGTAGAGCGTGTCGCTGTCCCGGCCGCCGTAGAGCGTGTCCGCCCCCATGTTGCCCAGCAGCATATCGGTGCCCATGTTGCCGAGCAGCAGATCGTTGCCGCCGCCCCCGAACAGGGCGTCGTTGTCCTCGCCGCCCTGGACGGTGTCGTTGCCCGCGTCGCCGTACAGCGCGTCGTTGCCGGTCTTGGAGCCAATGAAGTCGTCGCCGCCGCCGCCATGCAGCGTGTCGTCGTCGGCGCCCAGCACGATGTACTGGGTGGCGCCGTCGCCCCAGACATTCTGCGATCCGTCACCGCCGGTCACTTGGACGTTGCCGATTACCGCCGCGAACGCGACGTTCTGGAGCTGAAGCACGGTGCCCGACGGCAGATTACGCGTGTCGATCAGCAACGCGGTCGGCGTGCCGCCGGTGCTCGCGCTGCCGCTGATGACCAGGGGGGCGCCGGGCGCGGCAGCCCCCGTCACCGTCGGCGTCAGGGTCTGGACCAGCACGGCGCCGGTGGACGGCAGACTGGTGAGAAAGCCCGAATTTTCCCCGGCCAGATCCCCGGCATCCGCCGTCCCGGCGGTCAGCGATTCCAGTTGACGCTTCAGGCCGGCCTTCGCCACGTCGGCGGACTGCGGCGTTGCGGAGCCCATGACCTGCAATCCGAATCCGGCCGGCAGTTGGGCCGTCAGCGACGCCTCGCCCGAGGACACCAGCGGAATGACGGGAGCCGCGCCGGTGGCGGTGGCTGGGACGGAAAGGGTCTGGGTGGTGGAGCCGTCCGCGTTCGTGCTCCGGACCGTAGTCACCGGAACTCCGCCGATCGTCGTGGTGGAGCTGCCGCCGTCCGAGGATGGCGGCGGCGGTGGAGGAGGTGGCGGCGGTGAAGGAAGGAGGTTGGCGACAGCTGCGGATATCGCGGCGGCCTCGGTGCCCGCCGCGTCGCTCAGCCCGCTGCCGGTTGCCGCCGGGTCGTAGAGGAAGGTAGCGGCTTGTCCGGCCGTGGTGGAGGTCGCCAGCGTCAGGGTCAGGGTCCGGCTTCCCGATCCGGTCACGTCGGTGATGGCGACGGTCTGTCCCGCCACCGTCACCGACATGCCGGCGGTCTTCGCAGCCGGATCATCGGGAAGGAGCACGGTTTCGCTGAAATTCAGGGTCAGGGTGCCGCCGGACACCTGACTGGCCGCCGTATCGACGGTCGGCGCCGTGTCGTCCAGCCGATAGTCCTGGCTGGCCACCGGACCATGGTTCCCGGCGGTGTCGGCCACCCGGAACCGCAGCGAACTGCTGCCCGACAAGGTCACGCCCGTCCAGCGGATCGCCGTCTCCGTCACGAAGGCGCTGATGTCGGTCCACGTCGTTCCGCCGTCAGTCGAGCCGTGGAGCGTCTCGCCGGTCTGTAGGGCGGACGACAGGCTGGCGGTGACGGTCTGGAGCGCGGTCGCGGTCACGAAATCGTCGGTCAGGCTGCCGGTGTCGTGCGACAGGCCGATGCCGCTGATCGTCGTCGTCGGCGCGGTGCGGTCGTAAAGCACGGTCCGGCTTGCCTGGGTGGCGGCGTTGCCGGCCGCGTCGCTCGCGTCGGCGGTGATGGTCAGCGTGCCTTCGGACAGGCCGGCCAGATTGGCAGCCGTCAGGGATGCCGTCCAGGTCCCGTCGGCCGCGACGGTCCCCGTCGCCACGACCGAGCCGATGCGGACGGTCACCGTCCGGCCGGCTTCGGCCCCGGTCGTGGTGCCGGAAATGGTGACGGCATCGTCATCCTCGACTCCGTTGATCCGGTCGTCCCCGGCGACCGTTCCGATGCTGACGGACGGCGGCGTGGTGTCGATGGTCAGGGTGATGGTCTCTTCCGGGGAGGGGTTGCCCGCCTGGTCGACGGCCTGAAGCGTAACGGTGTTGGGGCCGTTCGTGTCGAGCGACAAGGTGCCGGAAGACGGCGTGGCGCTGCCAAGATCGAGGGACCACGCCCGGTCGGGCGTGAACGGGCTTCCCGGGACGAACAGACTGTAGGTGGCGCCACCGACCGTGACCGTGACCGTGGAGTTGTATTCGGTATAACCCCACAGGGTCGGCGTGGCGTCGTTGGTCAGGGTCGGCGAGGTGACGGTCACATAGGCGGGCGTGGCGTCGTACCGCAGGGCTTCCCGGTCGGCCTCCATCCAGATCCCGTCGATCTCGTCGAAGAGAGAGACGACCACGTCCACCTGCAGCCGGTCAGGGCCGATGACCCCTTCCGGCAGATCGAGGCTCCAGGTCGAGCCGGTCGGCGTGATCCTGTAATCCGTCCCATTGACGGAGACGTAGAGCGCCAGGCTCCCCTGATTGCCGACGGTCCCGGTCAGGGTCGGCGACGTGTCGCTGGTGGTCAGCGGGCTGACGGTGGCGTAGGGGTCGCCGTCCAGCAGGTGCGGATAGCGCGCGGTGGCCGCCTCGGAAAAGGCGACGGCTTCGGCCGGCCGGCCGCGCCGGGCGTCGAGCCGCCAGGAACCGCCCTTCGCGGCGCTGCCGACCCTGTGCGTGGCGGCGCGGACCGGCGCCCCCGTGTGCCGTGCGATGGCATCGAGCAGGGCGCGGCCCGGTGCGCCCCCGCCGGTGCGGCACCCGTAAAGGACCACCTCCACCCCGCGTCCGATCCCGGCGGGAATCTCCGTCAGGGACACGGCGTCGAGAATGCCGGACGGGAAGACCATCCGACCGGGCGATCCGTGGCCCAGCAGGTGGACGGCCCTCACCCCCGCCTCGCCCAACGCGTTCCTCAGGGCGTGCACCGGCTTCTCGTCGCGGTCGAGGACACGCAGCTCGATGCCGCCTTTCAGCCCGTCCAGCAGGAGGCTGATGTTCTCCAACGCGCGGTCCGCGATGAGGATGGAGCGTGAGGCGGCGGCGGGGCCGGGCAAGGCCGAGGCGGGACTTGCGGCGGTGGTGTCGTGCATGGCGAGACCGGGCGAAACGGGCGAGGTGCCGGACGGGGGCAAGTGACCTTGCCGGTCGTTCGGCGCCTCGCCAGGTTGCGGGCGAAAGGCAGCCACGATAACAAGCGGCCTGAATCCTCGCCCGATGCCGCGTCTCAAAGACTTGGCCCAGCGTCTCAAACTTGCGATGTGTGTGGAGAGAGGTCGGACGAGCGGCGACCGGTGATGCCGTCCGAAGCGTCAAGCAGCTACAGCGCCGCCAGCGTGTGGAACCAGCGCTTGAATTCGTCGGCCGGGTCAGCCCCCTGGATCTGCCCGGCCCGCGGCTGACCGCGGGCGTTGCGCGCGTCGCGAGGCGACAGCCCGAAGGCGCTGCGGAAGGCCCGGCTGAACGCGGTCTCCGAACTGAAGCCCCAACGATGGGCGATGTCCACAATCCGTCGGCGCTCGTTCGGATTCATCAGGTCGGCGACGGCCCGCGACAGGCGTCGCTGCAGGACATAGGCGGCGACACCCCCCATCGGTTCGAACAGCCGGTAGAGCGTCGGGCGTGACACCCCGGCCGCTTGCGCGATGAGCACCGCCCCCAGTTCCGGGTTGGCGAGATTGTCCTCGATGTAGCGCTTGATGGTGTTCAGCCGGTTGGCCCGCATCGCCGGCAGCACGAGGTCGAGCGCGTCGAGCGCCGGTCCCAGGCAGCCGGCGATGAAGGCCGCCGAGCCACGGGCGACCGCCATGGCGTCGCGGGCGGACAGGGAACACGCCGCCTTGTAGAGGGACTGGATGTGGGTGCCCAGCAGCGAGCCCGTGGGGCTGGCGGCCGGCAGCACCACACCGTGCAGCGCGTCGGGGGACGACACCAGCGGAGCCAGCATTTCGCGCGGAATGCAGAGGGTGAGCGTCGAGAAATCGCTGTCGATGGTGGAGGTTGGCTGCGCAAGATCGATGATGGTCACGTCACCGGCGCGGGCCTGCATCTCGCGGCCGCCCATCCGTCCGACGGACCCGCCTCGTTCTGTGAACTGGATCAGGTAAAGGTCCAGCCCGCTGAGCCCGATCAGCCGGGGGGGGCGCTCGAAGCGTTGGGTAACCGATGCACAGCGCCCCAGCAGGAGACTGCCCAGATGGAAGGTGTCCATGACGCCGTGAAAGCGCTGATCGCTGTCACGAACGATGGCTTCCACCTCGAAGATCAGCGACATCTGATCATGCCAGAGGTCAAACTCCTCCCCGGTTGGCGCGGCGCGACAGTCGAAGCGCAGATTGGGTAACAATTCATCGCTGGGAGCAAGCATCGTCCGCGTCCACCCGTGTCTCTACCGGCGATGACATTACAGCGTTTCTCACTCGAACTGAACCTTTGCACAGGGCCGATGCGGGAATCGGACGATTGTTCTATCGCCCGTTCAGCTTGCGGCCTGCCATCGGCGCATCAAATCGCGCTGGGAATGCCGAAAAACGCCAGGCTTGAATCACGCCACCACGGTGGATTGCTTCCGTTTGGCATCGCGTCGTGCTTCGCTCGGCCCATCAATGGCAGGCCGAACTCGGCGGTTCGCAACCAGCGCGCCATGCCCGACAGTCGGCGTATCCGGTCAACGACCTTCTGCTTTGTGGCGAAAGGCGGCCTCTGCCGCTGCCCCGGAGCGTGTCCCCTTTATGGTATGGCCCGCCCCCCCCGGCGCAGTGTTGGAGAGCAGTGTTGGAGAGCAGGTCCACCGTCCTGTACGGGCGTATAGCCTCGCTTGAGCTTTCCGAACGCGCCGCAAGGAGGATCGTCGCACCGTTCCCTGTGCCTTTTCCTATCAGCTCCGGGCTCCTCGCGGGTGGAGTTGAGCAAGCAGGGAGATGAGCAATGGCTGTGGCTGTGCTGGGGATTGATCTGGGCAAGAACCGCTGCAGCGTCGTCGGGCTCGATGAGCGCGGCCAAGTCGTGTGCCGCCGCCGGTTGTCCCGGGATGGCGTAGCGGCGTTCGCCAAAACCTTACCGTCGGCGGTGATCGCCATGGAAGCATGTTGCGGCGCTCACCACCTCGGTCGCATCCTGGGTGCACAGGGGCATACCGTCCGCCTGATGCCGCCCGAGTAGGTGCGCCCGTATGTCAAAGCACAGAAGAACGACGAGCGCGATGCCGAGGCGATCGCCGAAGCGGCCACCCGCCCGACCATGCGTCTTGTCGAGCTGAAGACCGAAGCCCAGCTCGACATGCAGAGCATCCACCGCGCCCGCGAGCGTCTGATGGCGGAGCGCACGGGCTTGATCAACCAGATGCGCGGGCTGCTGCTGGAGCGCGGCATCGTCCTGCCCCAAGGCCGGCGCACCCTGGCCAAGCGGCTGGACGAGCTGCTCGCGCAGGCAGAGGTGCCGCTCAGCCCCCGCATGCGTCGGCTCATCGAAGACCAGCGCGAGCAATGGCGCGGGTTGGATGAGCGCATCACCGCGTTCGACGAGGAATTGGCCGCCTACGCCCGCAGCGATGACACCGCGCGACGCCTGACCAGCATCCCCGGCATCGGCGTGCTCAACGCCACCGCCCTGGCCGCGGCAATCGGCGACGTCAGCACCTTTGCTCAAGCGCGCGACGTGGCGGCGTGGCTGGGGTTGGTTCCGCGTCAGTTCACCACCGGCGGCAAGCCCCGGCTGCTCGGCATCAGCAAGCGCGGCAACTGCTACCTGCGCAAGCAGCTGATCCACGGCGCGCGAGCGGCCTTGCCGGCACTGGCGCAGAGCCAGACGGCGCTCGGCGCGTGGCTGCGCGGGCTGCTGGGCCGCGCCCACAAGAACGTCGTGGTGGTGGCGCTGGCCAACAAGCTGGCGCGCATCGTCTGGGCGGTGCTGGTGCATAAGCGGCCCTACGAGCCGCGCACGGTGGTGTAGAGGGCTGGGCTGGCGGACGACGGAGCGGCGTCGGCCGGCCTTGGATGTCTGCGGGTGGTTAGAACGAGATGGCCTGACAGTCGACCGGTGCTTCGGAGACCTGGGTGGCGAAATGGCGCTCGACGCCGACCCCTTTATGGGGACCGAAGCGCGCGGATCTCCATCTTGGCCGGAGCCTCGCTCACGGGCCGGATACGTTGGCGCAGACTGCCCAGTCCAGATCGAGCTAAAAAACCTCTTGCAGACGGGGTGGGCCATACGTTCGCCACACCCCAATGGGCAGCTTCGAGGCCATGTCACCAAGTGCGTTGAATTAGGCCCTTGCTTACTCGGGACCGGGACCCTCACCCCGGCGCCCGCAGGATGCCGAAGAGCCACTTGACGCCCGGGTCAGCGAGCGAGGCCTTGGTCGCGATCGCCTGGATCCTGTTCGGGCACGAGGGTACTGGCAGCGCCGAGATCCTGAGGCCGTAGCGCGCCGCGTGCATCTCGACGAGCTTGCGCGGCAGGGCGGCGATAAGATCCGTCGCGGCCACGAGCCCCATGGACTGCATGAAGTTTGGCACGGTCAATGCGATCCGCCGGGACCGGCCAAGCCGCGCCAGCGCTTCATCGAACAGGCCTTCCGCATCACCCGTCATCGAGACGACCACGTGCCGCATCTCGCAGTAACGGTCCAGGGTCGGGTCGGCGGCGAAGGGATGCCCGGCGCGCGTCGCTATGACGAAGTTTTCCTCATACAGGGTGCGCGCGACGAAGCGGGCGGGCACCTCCTCGACCGGGACGACCGCCACGTCGATCGCGCGGGATTCCAAGTCGTCCAGGGCGCCCTGCCACGCGCGCGCAGCGCCCACGATGCCCGGCAAGGGCAGGAGCTGCCGGACCCCGACGTCGACGCCGGGGGCGAGTGTTGCCAGCATCTCAAGCAGAGTGGGCAGGAGGACCGCTGAGACGCCGTCTGGCGCGCCGATGATGAAGCGGCGGTTGGTAGTCGCGGGATCGAAGGGTTCGGCGCTCGCCACAACCTGCCGGACCCGGGCGAGGATGTCGGCGACCGGCCCGGCCAGCTCAAGCGCACGCGCCGTTGGGACCACACCCTTGGGCGTCCTCAGAAAGACCGGGTCGTTGAGGAGCCGACGCAGGCGGCCGAGACCATGGCTGACTGCCGAGGGCGACAGGTTCAGCCGCTCGGCCGCGCGCCCGACATGGCGTTCCTGCAGGACGACCTCAAACAGGACCAGAAGGTTGAGGTCGGCGCGCGAGAGGTCGGGTTCCATCATCGGTCCGGATCCGGTACCTGAGCCTGATCGCATTGAACGGTGTCGTGTTCGGCGAGCGTCGCGGGGATGAGGGCCTCGTCCGGCAGGCTCTTCAGCCTCGCAATCAGGCGGTCGAGGTTGGGCGTGAGGATGATCAAGTAACGGCAGGGCTCGGACGACACACGATAAGTGTGCGCAACGCCGGCGGGCACGAAGACGGTTGTTCCCGCGGGGGCCTCGACCTCGCCATCCGCGAAGCGGAACCGGAGCGCGCCTTCAAGCACGTGCCAAGCCTCGTCGTCGGAGCGGTGGACGTGAAGGTAGCGTGGACCGGGCCCGGTCCATTCCCGGACAACGAACGAGGTCCCCGGCATCGCCAACGGCGGCGAACCCGGGCCGGCGACGATCGGTGCGGCGAGCACGTTCGTGGACGAAGCCATGGCGTGTTCCTTTCGATCCAAGGCTTGGAGGAGTGCGTTCCTCTTGCCGTTCGCCTTCTCTCACGGAAACGGCTCCTGCATCCAGCGGCGGAAATTCAGCAACTTGCTGAATGAAATCGACCAGCATTGCATCCAGTTCCGCTCAGCGCATCAATGAATATTCGTCGTTTGCTTTTGTCCCTCAACGGGGGAGGACTGGAGAGGTCGATTAGCGCCCCGGAAAAGGACAAAAGAGATGTACGACTACACCTACTACTTCCTGCTCAACGCCGAGGCCCACATGTCGCGGGTGCGCCGGAACACCCAAGCCGATTCTGTTGATCGCGACGGCGACGCCCCGACGCCCGTGCCGGCGGTGGAGGTCGTGGCGTTCTGGCGCGCAGCGGGGCCATCCCGGTGGTTCGCCAAGGATGCGGAGTTCGACCAGCGCTTCCGCGACCGCTTCCTCACCCTTCACGAGGCAGCTGCTCGCGGCGAGTTCGCTGCCTGGACGGCGACGCCGGAGGGATCGCTGGCTCTGATCATTCTGCTTGACCAATACCCACGCAATGCCTTTCGCGGCACGCCCCGCATGTACGGGACAGACGCACAGGCGCGCGAGATCGCCAGGACGGCTGTTGTGCACGGGCAGGACCGTGTCATCGAGCCCGCGTTGCGCCTCTTCGCGTACATGCCCTTCGCCCATTCGGAGGCCCTGGCTGACCAGAACCGCGCGGTTGCTCTCATCGAACATCTCGGTGGCGTCAACCTCCAGCATGCCCAGCGGCATCGCGACATCATTGAGCGCTTCGGCCGCTTTCCTCACCGCAACCCGCTGCTCGGCCGACCGATGACGTCGGAGGAGCAACGCTACCTCGACGAGGGCGGATACGCCGGCTAGGTTCTGCCAAAGCTGCGCAGCTAGACTGGTCGAGAATCCGCCGTGCGAGCGGCCGAGCGCCTGCTCGCCCGCCGCACGCGGTGCCCGGCGGCATGGACGTGCGCGCAGATCACACGGCTGTCGAGCATATGCTCATTCCAGCCCACGTCCGGCGCCATCGCGCAATGCTGCGATTCCAGATTCCGGCGGCCGTCCAGCGTTGCAGGCGACGCCAAGCGGTTCGCCAGTATATCACGTTCTCAGGCATATCGCGCCGCAGAGAAATCCGAAAGAGACACCCTGCACCGCGAGCAAGTCGGCTCAAGCGGGTCGTTTTCTTTCTTGCCATCATGCCCGTTTGATTTCTTTTGGTCTACCAGAGGCTTGCCGGCCAAGCCCGGCCCTGGCCGCAAAATCGCGCCCAGGGCCATGCAGTTCCGGGCATAGCGTGGGCGTGGCATATTGGTTGCGATCGGTACGGGTGGAGGAGTGGCGCCAATGAAGCCGTCTACATCGACGCCTTCAGCCTGATTCGACTGCTTGCCCTCGGGAAAACCTGAGCCGACCTGGATGGCTCTGTGACAGCGGCTGTTTCACTTACCGGCTGCGAGGGGTGTACGGCTCCGCATGGCCGACATGACGCTTCCAGTTTTCGATGTACCGAGGGGTCAGCGCAGCGTCCTTCAGCACCACGAGGTTTTCGGCGTTCTTCTCCTGGGCAGCCTTGGTGAAGTTGAAGGAGCCGGTTATCACGGTCACCCCATCAACAATTATAATGTTGTTGTGGGATATGGCGTGCTGCCTGTCGATCCATACATCCACTCTATCATTATAAAGAGCATCAAGCCCCGCGAAGTGCTTGTTGCTCTGCGATATGCTGAAAATAACGTTAATGCCAATGCCGCGATTTTTTGCGTTCACCAAGGCCTTGACAATCGGTTGGCTGGGGTGGTTGTCAGACTGCATTATCACCGATGCGGTTGCTTTGCCGATCTCCGCTACAACAAGCTCTGTGCAATCCTCGTCAGGCGTAAAGCAAACGATCTGGCGAGGAGGTAAGGCGCTTTCTACTGTCAACGCTGGGGAGGAGATCAGTAGCAGGGCAAGGGCGACGGCGTGGCGCATGGCGGTCCTTTTCAGTGAAATTGGTGTCAAGCGTGTGTTAATGCCCAGATCCCATGGACATTGACTTCGGTGAAGGTATCATTGATAATCGCACCTGTACCTATTATCATTGTTATAGTTATGATGGAGCAGGGGCTGTGGATCTGCCCAACATCAAGCACCCGCTGGCTGCTCATGTGAAAATCACCAAAAAGTGCGGCTGCGTCATGACGTTAATAAGAAACTTGGAAGCCAGAATAACGACAGCCAGTGGAATAGTCAGCTTCGCACTCTCTGCGTTGCCTTTCATTCTGCTGATGTCTTTCACGCTTATGCCGAGCAGCGTTTGCGCGGAGTATATTTCGTTAAACGGTATGTATTCGGTTCCGTCCGGATGGATTAAGGCGGATGGCTCTATTAACAGAATTCGCCTCCTTTCCAATATGGCATTGTTCTTACAAGAGAGCACCGTTGCCAAGCAAGCGTCAATTGATCATGTCATAAATACTTTGCCGCGCTCGACTAGGCTGCCGCCCTTCATGCCGGATGGGCTTGCCACTCAGCGAGATCTTAGCACATGGGAGACACACAAGATTACCTTGGTGCGGTCGATCAACGTTAAGCATGGTAGGCGCAGCAATCGTGTAGCGGTCACACCTATTGCTGCCGTCGTGTGGGGCCTAATGCCTGAGGATTGTTACCGCCTGAATGATCGCTTTCGAAGAGACTACGGCATTCCCAGGCAACTCATCCCCAGCGCGGCCTTTTTCGACGGCGCAGCGAACCTCGCCATCTCCTACCATCAGGGGCGAAATCCTACCGGGTGCGTTCAAACCTCGGATGAACAGTACCTTTTCATCATTGCTTTGAGCACCGGCAAGCCTCGCAATGCATCATGAAACCGTACCGCCAGCGCATGCTCTTGTGCACGTCGCGGCAGCTATGGCGCATGAAACCGAAGCTGGACCTCTGGATGCTCGAGAGCAATGTCTCAGCGGACGAGTGAACGAAATGCCCACAACAAAGGCGGAAATGCCTATGAGGCTCACACTTCGATCCGTTGCCATAATTGCCAATCTGACACTGTTGGGCTTTATGGCCTATGGTCTTTACCGGTGGGGCCTACCCGATGACGGCGCCTTCGAAACAGCATTCTTTCTGCTTATGCTTGCCGTGCCAGTGATTAACCTTGTAACCTTCTGGCTCTCCAGTACGCCATGAGGCAGCCTTGGCCGCAGGGCCATACCGGTGTCCTTCAGATAGGTCAGGCGTGACACCCGCACGACGCACGCAACGTGCGATGTCCACTCGGCGTCGAGGTGGTCGGCGGCATCGACACCCTCGCCCCGCCGGCGCTCCTGGCGGCCATGACGGCGGCGGTCGATCGTCTCATGAACGTCGGTCGGTGTCTGGCAGCGGCACACCTCGCTCAGGGCGTCCCGCAAGCCGGGCTGATTGCCCTTCACCCGGACCAGCAGGGCGTTGCCGGTGGCGGTGGCTTGGGCGAGCTCGGCGTCTCCGCCGACGCGGCGAGCTCGGCGTCTCCGCCGACGCCGTGCTGGCGGTGTCGACGGTGATCGGCGTGGAAGACCGCGGCCATCAGCTTGATCACCGATGGAGGTTGACACCCGACTGGCGAGCCCTTTCGCTGGACGTGGAGAGATGGGGGGCCGGCGGGGCACACACGCCTGACCATCGAACGGACCGGCGGCGGCTGGATGGTTGATGGCACGCGGCGGGGAGACCTTGACGGCGCGCAGGAGCCGGACCTCTCGGTCACCCCGTTCTGCAACACCTTCCCTATCCGCCGGACGCCCGCCGGCGCGGGGGCGAGTCTCACGCTCGACACCTGCTTCGTGGATGGGGCAACGATGACGGTCGCGCGTTCCCGCCAGAGATACGACCGTCTGAGCCCAGACCGGCTGCGCTACGTCGACCTCGGGCTCTTCGCCGGCTTCGCGGCGGAGGTCCAGGTGGATGGGCGGGGTCTGGTCGTCCGCTACCAGCACCTGTTCGAGCGGTTGGCACCGGTGTCCAGCCTGACCTGATCCCGCCGTCAACACAGCGCTGCGGGAGCCACTCACCTGGCAGTTCTCACAGAGCGAGATCAAGCGGCGGACGGTAACGGCGCAGGCGACGATCTCCCCCGACGCGGCGTTCGCGGTTCGGGAGGCGGTGCGCGAGGGAGCCGGGCTATCGGTGCTGCCTGACTGTGCGGTTGCCGACCATCTTGCCTCGGGCCGCCTTGTCCGGGTCCTGCCGCAGTGGAGCCCGCCTTCAGGAGGCATCCACGCGGTCTTCCCAGCCGCCCGCTTCCACCCCACCAAGGCCCGTGTCTTCGTCGACGTGCTGGCCGCGCGGGAGCGGCGGCGTGGCGCGCAAGGGCGACCGCCCACCCACGACGGCCCGGACGCCGCCGTGGGCGACGAGGGCGGCGAGCGCCGACAGGGCGCTCGCCGCTGTGGCCAAGGCAGGGAAGCCGGCGTGCTGGTAGAGCAGCCCGAACAGCCCAGCCCCCAGCGAAGCGCCGAGATAGGTCACGGCACTGTTCAGCGCCAGCACGGCACCGCGCCCGTTCGGGCTCGCCTCGCTCAGGCGCAGCACGAGGATATTCAGCCCGAAATGGTTGGCGAACCCCCAGGCGGCGGCCAGCGCCAGAAGCGTAGAGTACGTGGCCATGGCCGGGAGGAACGCTGCGTAGATCAGCGCCACGCCGGAGAGCACCCGCGGGAACAGCCGATCGGCGCCGAAGCGGTCGATGAGCCGGTCGCCGAAGGCCGCGACACCGAACCCGGCGCCGTAGGCGAGGACGATGATCCCAGCCTCCGCTGCCGACAGGCCGTGAACCTGCCGCGCTTGGTCGCCGATATAGGCATACATGCCATAGAACGCGGTCATGAACAGCAGGCAGACCGACAACAGCGACCGCACGGCCGGCCGGCGTAGCACGACGCGATAGCCACGCTCCAAGGGCGTCGCCGCGGTCCGCGCCGGCAGCGCTTGGCGCGACACCAGCCATGCAGACAGCAGGAGCGGAGCGACGAGCGTGGCGTAGCTCACCCGCCATGAGACGCTGTCGGCCACCACCGCGGACAGCGGCACACCGACCACGAGCGACACCGACCATCCCGTCAGCACCCGCCCGAGGTTCTCCGCCCCCCGCCCCTCCGGCGCCGTCTCCGTCGCCAGCGCGTAGGTGGCGGGGAGGACGATCCCCGCGGCCGTCCCGGCCAGCGCCTGGGCCGCGGTGAGCGCCGCCCAGTGCAGCGCGGCGGCGCTGGCCAGCATGGCCGCCGCCAGCGCCAACAGCCCGGCGATGAGCGCGGTCTTCGCCCCCCAGCGGTCCACCAGATGCCCAAGCCAGAGCGCCGACAGGGCGGTTGCCGCACCATAGGCGGCATTGGCCCTAGCCACCTCGACCGGCGAGGCGCCGAGGTCGGCGCCCACGGTGTTCAGGATCGGGCTGAGGGCCAGCGAATTCGACCCGACGACGGTGACGCCGAGCATCAGGACCCAGACCAGTTGTTTTCCGTTCTTGTGCAACATAAGCTTGATTCCATTCGTCCCGAGAGCGAGTTTGGCTGAATGGAGTTCGCCGGCAAGGCGGGAAGAGACGCATGGAGCAAAATACGAAAGCCGTTCGGCGCCGGACGGCGGCATCGCCCGCGGTCGATGCGGTTGACCGAAAGCTGTTAGGGCTGCTGGCCGAGGACGCGACGCTGTCCTACGCGGAACTCGGGCGGCGCATGAATTTGTCGCCGCCGGCGGTTCACGAGCGGGCGAAACGCCTGAAGGAGATCGGCGCGATCCGGCGCACGGTGGCGATCCTGGACCCGGACCTGATCGGCAAGCCACTCCTGGCGTTCGTGCACGTGGATACGGAGGGGTGGGGCAAGACGCCGGCCATGATGCGCCTGGCCGACCTGCCCGAGGTGGAGGAGATCCACGCGGTTACGGGCGACGCGTGCCTGATCCTCAAGGTCCGCACCGCGGGCCCGGCGGCGCTGGAGGATCTGCTCGCCCACATCTACGCCGTGCCAGGTGTTCGCAGAACGCGCAGCTACATTTCGTTGCGCACGCATGTGGAGCGGAACACGTCGGCTGCGATCTGGCTCGACGGCAGCGACGCCCACGACGTCCCGATTCCCCCCATGTCGGACCAGACGCCCGGCCATCAATCCTGATGGGGACGGCGCCCCGAGAGAACGGCGGCTTCAGCGCGCTGTGGCCGTGGGCGCCGTTTAACGCAGCCGCGCCCCCTTTCACAGCAGCCCCGTGGGAGAGTTCCATCCTGCCGGACAGGAGGCATCCCATCCTCTTTCACCACACCGCGGCCGGCAACTCCTGACCCAATGAATGGACCGGCCGTGCGTCGCACGATGAAGCTTTGGGATGGCGGGTGGTGGTCTTGCGCTAATGTATCCGGCCTCTGATGGCGCGGCCGCTCCGGGCCATCATGGATATCCGCACGCATCCGATCTCATTAGCGCAGAGGCCTCGGGGGCCATTTGGGTCACCAGATTTCGGACGCGCCGGCGAGACCGGTCCTCCATCTCCTCAGCCATCTCGCTGACCTGGGGGGATCCTTCGGGGCGGCGACGCGGGGCGCCTTACAGAGCGAGCGCCTCCACGCGAGGTGCGTACCCGGCTCCATCGCGCAGCACCGCCCAAGCAATGCGCGCCAGCTTGTTCGCCAAAGCCGTCGCCACCACGTTGCGGTGCAGGCGCTTCACCGCTCCGTCCAGCCACCGCCCGAAGCCGTGCTTGGGCCAAATCGCCGGGCGCAGCAGCACAACCCGGGCCGCTTGAACGAAAAGCCGACGCAAGTAGCAGTTCCCGCGTTTCGAGATCCGCCCCAGGATCGTCCGATCCCCCGTGGAGATCTGCCGCGGGACCAAGCCGCGCCAAGCCCCGAAGTTGCGCCCACGGTGGAAGGCGGCCCCATCGCCGATGGCGGCGACCATGGCGCTGGCAATGATCGGCCCGATGCCGGGCACCGCGGTGAGGCGTTGGCAGGCCTCATCGCTGGCGACCACCGCCTCGATCTCCGCCGTGACGCTCTCGATGCGCTCATCCAGCCGGTGCCAGTCAGCCGCGAGATCCTGGATCAGGCGGATCATGCGAGGTGACAGCACGTCGGTACGGTTGGCGAGGATGTCGAGCAGCGCTTGGCGGACGAACCGCAGCCCCTGGCGAATGGCGATGCCGCGCTCGAGCAAAAACGCGCGGATCTGGTTGATAGTGGCGGTGCGTTGGCTGATCAGGCGATCACGAACCCGGTGCAGCGCCTGCCGATCGCGTTGCTCGAGGGTCTTGGTCGGCACGAAGCGCATGGTCGGGCGCAGGACCGCTTCGGCGATCGCCTCGGCGTCGCGGAAGTCATTCTTGTGCCCCTTGAGGAAGGGCTTCACGAACTGCGCGGGGATCAGCCTCACGTCATGGCCCAGCGCCAGAAGCTGTCGGCTGAGATGATGGGCGCCCACACACGCCTCCATACCAATCCGGCAGGCGCCAGGTTGGCGAGCCGGGCCTGGAGCTGACCACGCGAGTACTTCTGGCGCAGGACAATGGCGCCGCGGGCATCGAGACCGATCAAGTGGAAGGTGGTTTTGCCCAGATCGATGCCGATGGTGGTGACGGTCGGATTGGCAGCCTTGGCGCTCATGATGCACTCCTCCCACGTGAGGGCGATCGACTGTCAGGCATGACATGGCCGGCCAGCGGCAGCTCCCCGGATGCATCCGATGGCGGAGCAAACGCGTGGGGCGGACAGCCTCGTCAAGCCCGCAGCCGCCCGCCGGGCGGTGGCCCGTCAGGGCCAGGCTTTACGGGGCTGCCGGCCCCGCGCACAATCGACGCCAGATGCAGGCTCCGCTGGACAACGCCCAGCCCGAAAGGCCTCACTGGGGAGCACGGCCGGTCCATCCCATTAGCGAACATAGCTCCGTGACAACGGCTTTATCCTGCGGGGGCCGCATCTGGAAGCAAGCCGGCTACGCCAGCCGACGGCCATGCGGGACCCTGAGCTCTGGCTACAGTTCAATCTGCCGCAGCCGGGTGCCTCACCGAACCGGGCCGCGTCCTGGCTTTGCATTGCTGCAGATGCAGCGAGATTGCGAGCAGGCCGGCGGCAGCGGCGAGGCTGACGACCAGGAGGGACACCGCCGGCCAGCCATGGGCCACCGCCAGCGCACCCGCTGCAGCCGGGCCGAAGACGAGCCCGGCATTGTTCCCTTGCATCAGAAAACCGATGGTCGCCCCAACCAACTCGGGGCGGGGCGCCATCCGTGGCGCGGCGTCGATCAGCGCCACCGGGATCAGACCGGCAAGAGCGGAGAAGACGATGCTGGCGGTATAGACGAGAGCGCCGGACAATGCGCTGCCCAGAACGCCAATGCTGCACACGGCCATTGCCCCAAAGCCGACCAGCAGGATCGTGCGGTGAGCCACGCCCCTCGACAAAAGAGCGCCGCAGGCGAGATTGCCGAGCGCATTGACCGATACCGCAACGCCGGTGAGCAGGCCGCCCATCCCGGTGTCCACGACCAGCCGTTCGGACAGGATCGCCGGTAGAAACGCGAACACCGCGAAGTAGGCCCCCGCGAAGGCGGCGAACAGTCCGGCAAGGAGCCATGGCCCGCCGGCGAACAGGGCCAGCCGAACGTCACGGGCGATGCTCCACACGGGCACCGTGCGCGCTGGAATGCCACGCGTGGCCGGTACCAGCAACACAGCATAGCCAATCAGCAGGGCCGCATTCGCCAGCCAGAAGCCGCGCCACCCCAAGGCGTCCAGCAGTGGCGTTGCAACCAACACCGCAGACATGCCGATTGGCATGAAGGTGCCCCACATGGCCATAGCCCGACTGTGGTCGCTGGATCGCGCGACCGCGACGATCAGGGTCGGTGCCGCCACACTCACCGCCAGGAACCCGAACCCCTCGACCGCGCGCATGGCCAGGAGCAGCGGCGCACCATCCGCCAGGGCACCAACGGCGCTGCCTACGCCCTGCAGGAGAAGTCCGCTGAGCGCCATGAACCGGGCGCCGACGTGATCCACCGCCACGCCAAGGGTCAGCCCCGTGAGCGCGCCGATGATGGCGAACGCGGAGAGCAGCCAGGACGCGGTGCCGAGGTCGAGTGCGAGGTCGGCCTGGATAACGGCGAGCGCGGCGGGCGCCTTGCCGACCTGGCAGGCCGAAACCACGCCCGCCCCCACGATCAGCAGGATGCTCGGCCAGCGAGCGTCGTTGCGCGTGTGGAGTGCGTCCATCGCTTACCTCCCCGACGGTGCGCGCAGTCGCTCGCGGCCATGTGCCAGCGCGATGGCGAGTTCGGCGACGTGGCGCCCCTGAAAGCGGGCGCCACCGAGTTCGTTGGCGCTTGGCCGGCGGTCGCCGCCGTGGCCATCGTCGGCGAGCGTCGAGGCGCCGTAGGGCGACCCGCCGGTCACCTCGTCCATCCGCATTTGACCCTTGAAGGTGTACGGCAGCCCGACGACCAGCATGCCCAGATGCAGCAGCACGATATGCATCGACAGGATCGTCGATTCCTGTCCGCCGTGCTGGCTGCCGGTCGAGGTGAACACGCTGCCGATCTTCCCGACGAGCTTGTCCTGGAACCATAGGCCGCCGGTCTGGTCCAGGAAGTTCTTCATCTGCGACGCCATATTTCCGAAGCGCGTCGGCGTGCCGAAGATGATCGCGTCGTAATCCGGCAGTTCGTCCACCGTGGCGACCGGTGTTGGGTCGGGCGCGTATCCCGCCGCCCGGGCGATCGCCTCCGGTACCAGTTCCGGAACCCGCTTCACCACGGCCTCGGCGCCGGCTTCCCGGGCGCCCTCGGCGACCGTGGCGGCCATGGTCCCAATGTGGCCGTAAGAGGAATAGTACAGAACGAGGATCCTGCTCATGGCCTCTCTCACCCAGTGGTTTCGTTCAGTGGTGGGAGGCCATAGATGCCACCTCGACATGATGCGCGGGACTGTGAAAAGATTGCTGAGTTTAATCGATCAGATCGATCATGCTGGACGCACTCACGCTCGACCAAATGCGCACCTTCGTCACGGTGGCGGAAGCCGGGAGCTTCCGTGCCGCGGCTGTCCGCCTGTCGCGCGTCCAATCAGCGGTGAGCCACGCGGTGGCCAATCTGGAAGCCGAGCTCGGGCTTTCCCTGTTCGACCGTTCGGGCCACCGCCCGGTGCTCACGCCGGGCGGGCGGGCATTGCTCGCCGACGCGCGTGCCATCCTGTTGAAGGTTGATGCCCTGCGGGCACGGGCGCGCGGCATGTGTGAAGGCGTAGAACTTTCGCTTTCAGTCGCGGTGGATTGCTTGTTTCCCCTAGCAGCGGTCTGCGCCGCCTTGAAAGAGCTGCATGACGCTTACCCTGCGGTCGGCGTCGAAGTGATGGTCGGGCCGCTCGGCGTACCCCTCGCCGCGCTGCGTGAAGGGAAGGCCACGGTCGGGATCGTTGTTGGCCGCGACCTGCGTGATCCGCGAATCGAGCTGGAGGCGCTGTCGTCGCTGTCTTTCGTCGCTGTGGTCGCAGCGGCACACCCCCTGGCGGCGCGGAGCCGTGCTGGAGACGAGGTTACAGCGACGGAGCTGACGGACCACCTGCAGATCGTGCAGGCGGATCCTACCCCCCTGTCGGAGGGGCGCGACTTCGGCGTGCTGTCGCCCGGTACCTGGCGGGTCAGCGGCCAGGACACCAAACAGGCGCTGATCCTGGCGGGCGCCGGTTGGGGGCGGTTGCCGCAGTGGGCGGTGGAACGCGATCTTGCCGAAGGGCGCCTGGTGCGAGTGCGGGCTTCGGCGCTTGGGCGCGACGGCGAGGCCGTTGTGGACGCCTTCCTGGCGCATCGGAACGACACCCCGCTTGGCCCTGCGGCCTGCGCCTTTCGTACGGCGCTGCGCCGCCATGGCTTGCGCTATGGGCCGTACAGGCGTCTGGGAAACGATCCGCCACCACCTGCTGGTCATGCTGCGCGAGCAGGAGGGGCGCCAGCCCAGCCCAACGGCGGCGATCATCGATACCCAGAGCGTGAAGACCACTGAAAAAGGGGCCCTCGCGGCTGGGATGCGGCCAAGAAGGTCTGGGGGCGCAAGCGCCATGTTGCCGTAGACACCTCGGGCCTGCTGCTCGGCATCCTCGTCCACGCCGCCGACGTTCAGGACGCCGACAGCACCTGGGACCTGCTGACGCGGATCAAGCGCCTGTATTGCTGGCTCCAAGCCGTGTTCGCCGACAGCATCTACAACCGCCTGCCGGTCCTGCTCGCCTGCTTTCTGCTCGGCCTGACGCTGATCATCGTTCGCCGGATCGCCGGAACCGGCTTCATCGTCGTCCCGCGCCGGTGGGTGGTTGAAAGAACACTCGGTTGGCTCGGGCGGTGGCGACGTTTGGCGAAGGGCTACGAAGAACTGCCGGAAGTCTCCGAGACCATGATCACCCTGGCCATGATCCGTCTCATGCTCCACTGCCTCCACCATCCAAACCGCAAGCGCCTACCCCCGCCATGACCTTTCAAACAGGCAGTCAGGGGGCGACTTACCCATTGGGCAGAGGCGCGGCAGGTGCGTCCCTCACCAACGCGAGGTCAAGCAGAAGACCCACTCTCCAGTGGGACAATTCCATCGGTTACTTGCGCTAGGAATTGATCTGAGCGGAAGCTCCCGGATTCGAACGATCTGCGATTTAGCCGACGTGGTGGCGACGGAGTCAGCCAGCAAACGAAACGCCGCCTTGTGGGACAAGGCGGCGTATTCGGTAATGGTTGGTTGCGGGGCCGGATTTGGCCTTTACCGAACTCACATCCAGCGCTGGGCACCCAAGCCACAGCGTTGATGAACACTCATCGCGGCCGCCGCTATTGTCTCTTTCCAAGCGGTGAGATCGTCTGCTTTGCGCCAATTTCGGTCTTACGGAGTCGATCTGATCAATCCTGAGAGCAGTTGTCCGCTTCGACTGTTGACGTGGATGCATCTCATGGACGCGCCTCCTGCCAGTGCGGGTAGGTGACATAGGCCGTCACGGCTCCCTGCTCATGCGACCGGATCTGCACTTTCTCCCCTTTGGGCATGTAGACGATCTCGCCCGGTCCGGCAGTCACGCTGCCGCCGACGGTAGAGACCGTCAGCTGCCCTTCCAAGACGATCATGACGTCATCCACGGCTAGCGTCTCGTCGATACACTGGTCCGGGCCGTAGCGGCCATAGCCGATGGTGATCTGCGCACCATCGCGCTGATCGACAACATTACCTGCAAAGACGTCGCCGTCTTGTCCTGGCGAGCGCTCGAACAATGCATCGGCGATGGTGAGCTTTCGAACTTTCATGATGCCTCTCCGTTTTTCACATGATGTTCAAGCAGCAAGCAAACGTCGATCGTGAGTGGCGGCTTTCCTTTCACAAGTCATTGAGGCATTGGTCTGCCCGCCGTGGCAGCGCCGGTGGCCGATGCGGCCCGAGTTGAAGGATCTAGCCCTTCGACGTGGCTCTTCAGCGTCTTCGGCCTCGCGAATTGGCGATTACGATGTTGTAGCCGCTTGCGAGGGTAGCGCGTGCGAGATGCTTCCGGGCATTCCCCGCGCCGATAATGCCAATGATCGTTACGGGTGATCAGGCACCGAACGCGCCATCGATGGTGTGCATCGCCCCCGTCACGAAGCCAGCCTCCGGCCCCGCCAGCCAAGCCACCATCCCCGCAACCTCCTCGGGCCGCCCGTGACGCTTGATGGCCATGAAGCTGTGCATCAGATTTCTCATCGGGCCGTCCTCTGGGTTCGCATCCGTATCAATCGGCCCCGGCTGCACGATATTGATCGTGATGCCGTGTGGCCCGAAATCCCGCGCCAGTCCTCGTGCCATCCCCTGCAGGGCGGACTTGCTCAGCGCGTACGATGCCATGCCTGGAACGGGCATGCGATCTCCGTTCACCGAACCGATTACGATGATCCGTCCGCCTTCTGGCATCCGCCGCGCCGCCTCCACCGAAGCGTGATAGGGGGCGTGGACGTTCACCCGAAATAGCCGATCGATTGCGTCTGGGTCCTGCTCCAACGCGTCGCCGAAGATCGCGAACCCGGCGTTCACGACCAACACGTCCAGTGGTCCGCTGTCGCGCACCCGCGCGATCACAGCATCGCGGTCGGCACTGTCGGTATGAACCGCCGTGCTGCCTGTCTCAGCCGCCAGCCTCTCCGCCGCTTCACGAGACCCAGCATAGGTGAATGTCACCACCGCGCCCTCCGTCGCGAAGCGCCGCACGATCGCTGCCCCGATCCCTCGACTCCCACCGAGTACCAGAACAGACTTTCCTTGAAACGCGGCCATCAGGCTCTCCTTGTGGTTTTATGTAGGAGAAACTACATAATGGCGCGCAGGGTCGGGTCAAGGAATTTTGTAATCATGACTACAAATAAATTGCGTGCGCGCGGTCGCCCTCGGCGCTTCGATCCCGAAGAGGCGGTCGCCACCGCCCGGCACCTATTCCATGCTCGCGGCTACGACGCAGTCAGCGTCGCGGAGGTCACCCAGGCGCTCGGCATCAACCCGCCCAGTTTCTACGCTGCCTTCGGCAGCAAGGCCGGCCTCTACACCCGCGTCCTCGATCACTGGGCCGGCACTGGGGCCATACCTCTGACCGACCTCTTGCGACCTGACCGTCCTGTGGCCGAGTCTCTTTCAGCTTTGCTGGAGGAGGCTGCCCGCCGGTACGCCGCCGACCCTGGTGCTGCCGGCTGCCTCGTGCTCGAAGGTACCCGCTGCAACGATCCGGACGCGCGCGAGGCGGCGCTCTCATTCAATGTGGCCGCGGAAGCCGTGATCCGCGAGTTCATCGCCGCCCGTCACCCGGAGGACGCTGCGCGTTTGACCGACTTCGTCAGCACCACCATGTCCGGGCTCTCCGCAAAGGCTCGCAACGGCCACGGCCTTGACCAACTCCTTGCCACTGCTCGCATCGCCGGCCTCGCTCTCGCGCACGCTCTTCCAGCCTGAATGTTGGACCAGCCGGCCCATTGCTCGGCGATTATCCTGGCAATTGCGGAAAGCCGCCTGTCACTGCATCCCGTCCAACCACTGACGTCCGCTCCTGGCGGATAGTGTTGACAAACTCTCCAGCGACTGCTTCGCAGCCGCTTTCGCGCAACAATGATTCGTTCCGGCAGGGCTTCAAAGCGGTATCGCTGCGCGACGCGGTCAAGACAAGACGGAAAATGTCTCCCTCCGTCGGGCCTGGGAGTTTTTCAACACTATCGGCGCAAAGCGGACGATCTTACCCTCTGGTAAGGGGCAGCGACGGCACACAGCCGTGTTGCGAAACGGGACGGCTGCCCCAGGCTGGTGCGGCGTCAGCTTAGCGCAATTGAAGGCTCGTTCGAGACGGCTCCACCGCCGCACTGGACGACACGAATGCCCCGGTCATCGCAGCGCCCGAACCCCTTGACGACTTGCCGATCAGTCCGCCGGCTGAGCGGCGTGCGGCGTTGCCCACGGTTCTGCGCGTCATGCAGGATGGATGACCGCTGGAGCAGACAGTCGCCTGCGCCCCGGCCAAGCCTGTAAAGCGCGGGTCGCCTTGGACCATCAGACCGTGATCCCATGGGCTGACCCCTGTTCATCCGAAGGTGCTTGCCCATGTCATGGAGTGAGCGGTGTTGGAGAAGGGGCGCACCATGGGCACGGACGACGCGATCGACGTCTGGCTGTCGATTGGAAGCACCTACGCTTACCTGACGGTCATGCGGCTTGCCGATGTGGAGCGCGCCGCTGGGGTGCGGTTTCGCTGGCGGCCCTTCAACGTGCGCGCGATCATGCGGGACATGGACAACATCCCCTTTGCAACCAAGCCGGTCAAAGCCGCCTACATGTGGCGCGACATCCAACGGCGTGCGGCGATGTACGGCTTCCCGGCCCGGGTCCCAGCCCCCTATCCGCTGCAGGCGTTCGACGTTGCCAACCGCGTGGCCGTGCTCGGCGCACAGGAGGGCTGGTGCGCCGATTATGCACGCGCGACGTACCGGCGGTGGTTCCAGCAGGGGCTGGCGGCAGGCAGCGAGCCCAACCTCTCGCAGAGCCTGCGCGAGATCGGCCAGGACCCGCAGCGCGTGATCACCCAAGCCGCTGGCGATGCCATCGGCCAAGCGTATGACGCGGCGACGGAGGCCGCTCGAGGTCTCGGGATTTTCGGCGTGCCGACCTTCGTGGTCCGCGGGGAGCTGTTCTGGGGTGACGACCGGTTGGACGACGCGATCAGCTGGCACCGCTACGGCCAGCTTTGGGCCCTGCCGGCGACGGGGCCAGGGGCGTGATGCGCAGCGCCGTGGCCTTCAGCGTTGGCCGGACGGCGCCGCGGCGCCGCTGCGGCCGCCCGCAGCCCCGATCAACCGCGCGACCGCCTCCTGCCCTCGTCGCCTCGCGTGGTCCAAGGGCGTCAACCCCTCACGGTCGGCGTGATTGGGATCGGCGCCGGCCTCCAGCACCAGCTGCGTCACCGTCTGGTGGCGCGGCCCGCCGTCGCCGAGGATCACGGCCTCCAGCAGGCACGTCCAGCCGAGATCATTGACGTGGTTCACGTCGATGGCCGTGCCGAGGAGCAGCCGGACGGTATCGACATGGGCACGCTCACACGCCGGGATCAGCGCGTTGCCGCCAAAGCGGTTGCGGATCGACAGATCCGGTCCGGCCGCCAGCATGACCGCCAGCATCTCGGTCCTCCCCTTGGCCCCGGCCAGCAGCCATGGGGTGTCACGGTTGTCGGCCTGGGCGTTGGGGCTGGCACCGGCGTCCAGCAGAGCCTTGGCGATCGCGTCATGTCCGCCCTCAACCGCCAGCAGAAGAGGGGGGCGCCGCTGCGCGTCCCTCTCGTCGGCCGGCATGCCGTCGGCGATGAGCCGTTTCACCTCCGTCAGATTGCCCGCCGCCGCCGCGCGGTGAAGCGGCCCGACCGGCGTCTCGGCGGCCTGCAGCGTCGGGAGCGTCAACCCGACGATGAAAGCCGCCACCATCATCGGCCATGATCGGAGAATTCCCATCGCGAGCGCCCTCACTGTTGCGTACTGGCCGGGCCGCGTCCGTGCCCTTGGCGCCCGGCCGCCGGCGCGCGCCGTTTGCACCGGCCGGCGAGCCGGACCTGCGACCCTGGGGAGGTAGCGGCGTGCACCGCTTGGGCTGGTGCGGCCGTGCGCAGTCTGACACAAACGCCCTCGGCCGCATGCATGGCCCGCCCTCAGCCTCGTTACGCGCTCTGACCCGCCGTCATGGACGGGGGCCTGCCCTTGTGGACAGGATCCGCCATCGCGTCCACGATCAACACTCGCCCCTGCCAGAGCCTTTTCCAGCCCCACCTCGGAATTCGCCAACAGTGTCCGGTGATTTGCCGGATACGTCGGTCGGCGGCAGGCCGACGTCATTAGCGCCTTGCTGCCCGGCCAGTGATGCAGAAGGGGAACACCAGCTCTGAAGACCAGCCGTCCATCCACCGCACCACTCGCTGCTATGACGAGAGCTGTGTGCTGGAAGTCTTGAGCACGGCGGCTATCCCATTACGAGGTCAGGGTGGTCCGGACAATCAGTTGTAGACAAAGGGGCTATCTCTTTCTCTGCCCTCTTCGCTATAGCCCGCCGAACGGCGTGAACCATGAGCCATCCCTTGTCGAGTCCCCGCCCGACGAACGCGCCAACGGCCCCTCCGCCGCCGGCCATGGACGGGGAGAATGCCCTGGCACCACGATCTTAAGGCAGGTGAAGCGGTGCGCGGCCGTAATCGTTGTTCACCTCGACGAGGTTCGCGAGGCAACGCAGGAAGACCGAGCGGTCCTCGTCGGAGAGCGGCGCCACAGTGCGGTCGTGTGCGCGTCCCGCACTCACGTCGATGTGCCGCAGCAGCGCGCGCCCGGCTTCCGTAATCGAGACGAGCTTTACCCGGCGATCCGCAAGGCCGGGGCGACGCACGAGCAGTCCTCGCTCCACCAGCCTTGTCAGCACGCCCGTCATGGTGGTCCGGTCCATGCCGATCTGGGCTCCGAGCGAAACCTGGTCGAGATCGGGTTTCGACGCGAGCACAGTCAGCACGCTGTACTGCACCGGCGTGATCTTGAATTCCGCGCATTCCTCCATGAACAACGCCACATGGATCTGGTGAAGCCGTCGAATGAGAAAGCCGGGGCGCTGCGCCAAGGTACGACAGGCGTCATCCGTCAGCAGATCTTCGGTGGGCATCGGATGCACCGTATCAATGGTCCTTGGAGGTGAAGGTGGCGCACGACGTGGCGTTATTCCAGCCTCCGGATGCTCCTCCCCTGCCGCGGCAGGGGAGGAGCAAACGCCCTAGGTCCCCGTGCGGGCGGCCGCCTGGAGAACGGACTCGTCCCGGTACTGCCCCCACACCCTGTCCAAGAAGTCGAGGCTCACCGGATCGAGATCGAAGCGCGGTTCCGGGTCGCGATCCCAGTGACCGTACGCGTCCGTGCCGGCGATCGGCAACGCGGCCCGCCGGCCGAGCGTGGAGCGCACGTGCGCCGGCATGTAGAAGAAAGCCAGCCCGATCCTCCGATCCGGTGACGGGTTGGGCAGCGAGCCGTGAACCGTTCGTTCGTGGTGGATGGAGAACTCGCCCGGTTCCAGTTCCAGATCCACCGCCTGCGTCTCGTCGACGCCGTGGATCGTCTGCCCGCGCGCCAGCAAATTGTTGGCGTCATAGGTTTCCTCGTGCTGGAGGTCTGGGCCGAGGTGGCTTTTGGGAATGACGCGCAGGCAGCCGTTCGAACGGTTGCTCGGCGTGAAGGCAACCCAGACAGTCACCTCCTCGTGCGGGTTGAGCCCGTAGTAGGCCGAGTCCTGGTGCCAGGACACGTAACGCACATCCCGTCCGTTCTTTGCGAACAGCGATGATCCGAACAGCAGGATGTCGTCGCCGATCAGCGATCGGACGGCATTGACGATGGCCGGGTTGCGGGACAGTTCGACCATCCACGGATAGGCGAGGTGTGCCTTGATCTTCAGGCGCTTCTGCGCCTCCTGACCGGTCTGGGCCTCATACTCAGCGATGCGGCGGCAGTAGCCGGTCGCTTCGTCGGCGCTGATGGCCCGCAACGGGGCCAGATAGCCTTCACGCCGGAAGGTCTGGATCTGCGCGTCGGTCAAGGATCCCTTCATGAGTGCTCCTCCCCTACAGTGGATTCGCGCCGGCTGCCCGGCGTCAATTGAGGCGCATGGCCGCCTGTTTCACGTCCGGCGGCGACAGCACGACCGGCTTCCCGCCCTGCACCTGGATGATGGGCAGATTGCGCGCCGCGTTCATGCCATCCGCGCGGAAGCGGATCGGTCCGTAGAAGGTCTGCAGATCCGTCTTCACGAGTTCGGCTCGGACCTTGTCGCGGTCGGTGGTGCCGGCGCGTTCGATCGCCTTCTGCAGCACGGTCAGCGCCGCCGCGGACGACGCGTGGACGTAATCCGGCTCCTGCCCGGTCTTCTTCACGACCGCGTCGTAAAATTCCTTGGTCGTCCCGAAGACGTCGTCGCCTTTGTAGCTCGTCGAGTGATGCCACCAAGTGGCGCTCGTGACGTTCTCCGCAAGCGGCCCGAGGTTGTCCATGAACTCCTTGTAGGCGGGACCGGTGATCATCGTGATGATCGGCACGGTGACGCCGAGATCTGCCATCTGCTTGCGGAAAAGCACTAGGTCCTGCGTATAGCCGGAGACGAAGACCCAGTCGGGCTTCAGCGGCTTGATGCTGCTGATCGTAGAGGAATGGTCGAGCGTGCCGACGGGGTAGAAGCTCTGATGCACGACCGTCAGGCCGTGCTTGGGCGCGTAGTCGGCCAGCGACGTGGCCATCAATTTGGGAAAGACGTCGTCACGGCCGATTACGGCGACGGTCTTCATGTCCGGCTTCACCGTCTTGAACTGGTCGAACATCGCCTCGATCAGGCCGATGCTGGGCGCCAGCGTGCCGAACAGGTTCTTGAATCCCTGGTCGTGCACCGGCTCCGAGGACGCAACAGCGATGATGGGAACGCCATACCGCTCGGCCACTCCGGCGACGATCTTGGTATGCCCGGAGCCGAACGGCGCGGTCATGAAGTCCACCTTGTCGACGGTGATCAGCTTCTCTGCGAGTTGCTGGGCGCGTTTGCCGTCGGTTTGGTAATCGTAGGTGAGGAGTTCCACCTTCATCTTCTTGCCGCCGACGGCCATGCCCCCGGCGGCGTTTATGCGCTCCAGCCAGAGTTCATAGGCGGCGGCCTGCTTCTTTCCCTCATCGGCGAGGCCGCCGGAGAGCGCAAGTGGGGCGCCGATGCGGATCGTCTTGTCCTGCGCCGCCGCCGGCGATCCGAACGTGAGTGCCGCGGCTACGGCTAGGGCCGCCCCCAATCCAATGTGCCTTTTCATGCTCGATCCTCCCGTCTTATCAGGGCGGCGGGCGTAACGGCTGCGGCCGTGGCTGGAACCGCCGACATCTCCGCACGGCGTCAGGGCCATTCGCGAGTTGCATGTGGCGGCCACGCCGGCGGTCGCGCGGCGACGTGGTTTGCCGGCCGTGCCAGCGGGGCAGGCGAATGAGCCATACGTGAGTATGTCCGGAGTCGGATTGTCGCGCAAGCAAATCGTATGTACACTGACGATCTGCTTAGCCGCCGTGCTTGGTCGCTGGCAGCCCAGAAGCAAACCGGGTGTGGGAGGCCGATGGCCATGCCGGAATTGCAGATCCTCATCAACGGCCTCGTGCTGGGATCGCTCTACGCCTGCATGGCCGTCGGGTTCTCGCTGGTATGGGGCGTGTTGAACGTCATCAACATGCTGCACGGCTCCTTCATCGTGCTGGGCGCGTACATCGCCTTCTTTCTGCATCGCGAGTTGGGAGTACACCCGTTCTTCAGCGTTCCGATCGCGGGGACGGCGCTGTTCGCGCTCGGCTACGTCTTGCAGCGGGGCGCCATCAACCGGGTGGTGGCGCGCCCGGTCCTGACGACGCTGACGCTGACATTCGGCCTCGACATGCTGGTGTACAACGTCATGATCCTCGCCTTTTCCGCCACGCCGGTGCGGATCATCCTCGACGTCGGGCGGATCGAGGCGGCCGGCATCGTCGTGCCGGTGGACCGGATCGCCGCCATGATGCTGGCGCTGTCGCTCACCGCCATCCTTTACGCGGTGATGCGCGGGTCGCAGATGGGGCGGGCGATCGTCGCGGTGCGCATGGACCGCGATGCGGCCGCACTCATGGGCATCAAGGTGGAGAGGATCTACGCCATCACGTTCGCCCTCGGCGCGATGATGGCCGGCGCGGCGGGATGCGTTCTCGCCATGGTATTCCCGATCAGCCCGACCATTTCCGGCCAATACCTTGGCAAGGTGTTTGTGGTGTGCGTGCTGGGTGGCCTCGGTAACGTTCCGGGCGCGCTGGCCGGCGGATTTGCCCTCGGTCTCATCGAATCCTTCTCCGGCGTCTATCTCGGCCCGCAGAACGCAATGATGATGGGTTACCTGCTCATGCTCCTGCTGTTGCTCGTCCGGCCGACCGGCATCGTAGGGCGAAGGGGCTACGAATGAGGATCCAATACGCACTGCTCGGCATCGTTTCGGCGCTTCTGCTTTTGCTGCCGGTCATCGGCGACAACTACCTTGTGCGGTTCGGCACCTTCCTGTGTCTGTACTCCTCTCTGGCGATGGGGTGGAACATCATTGGCGGGGTGACGGGCTATCCGTCCTTCGGCACGGCGGCCTTCTTCGGAGCGGGGGCCTACGCCGGCGCGATTCTCCAGATCGCCGGCGCGCCGATGGCCGTGGCGTGGGTCGGAGCGGCCGCTCTGGTGGCGGCGGCGGCGGCGGTGGTCGGCGTCATGATCCTGCGGTTGCGCGGACACTACTTCGCGGTCGGTTCTATCGCCCTGGTGGAGGTCGCGCGGCTGGTGGCAAGTTCCTGGACCGACATGACCGGCGGCGGGATGGGCCTCAACGTGCCGATCCTGGCCGGCGGGCCGGACTACGCCGGCGCCGTCTTCCTGTACTCGATGTTTGTGGTGGCGGCCCTCGCCTTCGCGGCGGCGCTGTGGATCGACCGGGGCTCCCTTGGCTTCGCCCTTCGCTGCATCCAGCAGAACGAGGACGCGGCCAACATGGTCGGGATCAACACCACGGCCTGCAAGATCGCGGCCTTCGTCCTCTCGTCGGTTTTCGCCGGGGCAGCGGGGGCGATCTACGCCAGTTGGACCGCCTACCTCGACCCGACGGACGCCTTCAGCATCCTGATGACGCTCAAGGTGCCCGTGATGGCGATGCTGGGAGGCGCGGGAACGATGCTGGGCCCGATCGTCGGCGTCGTCGCCTTCCAGACCATGGAGGAACTTGTCTGGTCGAACTTCCTGGAGCTGCATCACGCCATCCTGGGCCTGATCATCGTCGGCCTCATCTTCATTCTTCCGGGCGGCCTCCTCAGCCTGCAAGGCTGGCGCCGCCGGGCCGGCGCCTCGGTGAAGCGCCGCGAGGTGCCCGCGGAATGAGTGCGATCCCCCTCCTTCGGGTCAGCAACTTGAACAAATCGTTCGGCGGTGTGCGCGCCGTGCACGACGTGTCGTTCGAGGTGGGCCGCGGCGAGATCGTCGGGCTGATCGGTCCCAACGGTGCCGGCAAGACGACGCTCGTCAATCTGATCACGGGCGTTCTGCGCCCTGGCGGCGGCCGCATCGAGTTCGATGGCGTCGACGTGACCAATCACCGCCCGTTTCAGGCGGCGCAACGGGGCCTTGCCCGCACCTTCCAGGTCGTGCAGCCGTTTCCGCAGATGTCAGTGCTGGAGAACGTGGCGGCCGGCGCCCTGTTCGCGGGCGGTGCCGGCAGCCGGCGTGAGGCGGAGCGGGCCGCGGCCGAGCAGATCGAGTTTGTCGGCCTGTCCGATCTGGCCCACGCACCCGCGTCGTCGTTGACGCTGCCCAACCGCAAACGCCTGGAGTTCGCCAAGAGCTTGGCGATGAACCCGCGGCTGCTGATGCTTGACGAGGTCAATGCCGGCCTCAACAGTGGTGAGCTCGACACGGCCGTGCGCCTGATCCGCAGCATTGCCGCGCGCGGCATCACCATCGTCTTGATCGAACACCTGATGAAGGTGGTGCTCGGCCTCAGCCACCGAATCCTCGTGCTGCACCATGGCGAGCTGATCCGCGAAGGCGTGCCGCAAGAGGTGATCAACGATCCCCAGGTGGTCGCGGCGTACCTCGGCCGCCGCTTCGCCGAACGCTATGGGAGTCCCCCTCATGCCGACTCCGCTCCTTGAGATCCGGGGCCTTGCCTCCGGCTATGGCGACGTGCAGGTGCTGTGGGGCGTCGACCTGGTCGTCGAGCCCGGCGAGATCGCCTGTGTCGTGGGCTCGAACGGCGCCGGCAAGACGACTCTCCTGCGGACGATCTCCGGCCTGCTGCGACCGACGGCCGGAACCATCCGGTTCGCGGGGCTGGATCTCGCCGGCGCCGCGCCCGACCGGGTGCTCAAGGCGGGCATCGCTCATGTGCCGGAGGGGAGGCGGCTGTTTCGCGGGCTGAGCGTGCGCGATAACCTCCTCCTGGGCACCTACGCGCGCACCGATGGCCAGTCCGCCATCGAGAAGGACCTCGCCTTCGTGTACGACCTCTTCCCCATCCTCAAGGAGCGCTCCGACCAGGACGCCACAACGATGTCGGGCGGAGAGCAGCAGATGTGCGCCATCGGCCGCGGGATCATGGCCAAACCGCGGCTGCTCATGATCGACGAGATGTCGCTGGGCCTCGCCCCCCGGGCGGTCGAGATCCTAGGCGAGGCGCTGATCGGCATCAACGGTCATGGCTTGTCCATCCTGCTCGTGGAGCAGGACGTCGTGACCGCGTTCGATCTCGCCCGCCACGGCTTCGTCGTCGATATGGGGCGTGTGACGTTGAGCGGCGAGACCGCGACCCTCGCGAAAGATCCGGCAATGCGCAGCGCCTACCTCGGCGATTGAAAGCTTGTTCGTAGCAGTCATGTGCTGACCTCCTGGGTCACGAGCCGGTTCAAGCGCCTGGAGGGGATGGAGATTGGTGCACCATAGTGCGTCTCAAGCCTCTCAACCAACGGCACGGGAACGCTTCTGCTGAAGGCTTTCGGGTGGGGTAATCGGCGTAGCGGCAGGCGTCGGCGCCGAAGAGGCCTATGATGGCGGCAGCAATCGTGCCGCTGGCGCCGCGGCAAGCCCGGGTTAGCAATGATCGGGCGTACGGGACCACAAGATCGACGACCCCGGCATCCAGCAGCGTCTCCGCCCGTTCCGGCGTGCCGCAGCCGGAGCTGACAGTCGTCCTGCAGAACCTGAATCGGAATTCAGTCAAAGACGCATCATCGGGGTGTAGCGAAAAGGGGCGGGCTGACCCGCCCCAGGTGATCAGACCATGGCAGCCTTCCGGCGGCCTCGCGGCTTGGGGGCGGGTTCCTCGACGACCGGGGCCGGAGCCAGTGCCGCCTTTCGATCAGTCGGCTTGCGGCCCAGACCCAGGTTCTTCGCCATCTCGGAGCGCGCTGCCGCGTAGTTTGGGGCAACCATCGGGTAATCGTTGGGTAGCCCCCACTTGGCTCGGTACTGGTCCGGCGACAGGTCGTAGGTGGTCCGGAGGTACCGTTTCAGCATCTTCAGCTTTTTGCCGTCTTCCAGGCACACAATGTGCTCGGGGGTCACACTGCGGCGAAGCGGAACAGCAGGCTTCAGGTCTTGCTTGACCGGTTCTGCTTCCTTTCCGAGGTTTTCGATCGTTGAACGAACTGAGTTGATCAGGTTCGGCAATTCTGTAACCGGAACGGGATTGCGGGCGACGAAGCCCGCCACAATTTTGGCGGTCAACTCAATAGTGTTCGCTTCGGACATGCTGGGGTTCCCGTCAATGAATATGTGTCAGGACAATCGGGACGGAGTACTCTGATGTCAAGTCGCTCTGTCGGATTTATGCGGAACTGATGCGGGTCCGTGATTGCTTTGGAAAGCCCAATCCCACGAAAGGGCCTCGAGTACTATGAGCTGGCTTAGCTGTTCTGTGGAGACATGATCGGCGTAGCCGGATCGCTTCGATCAGACGCGGCCATCGTGTGTGACCGGCCAAGTGGTCGCTCGGCTCGCAAAATGGGCCGCATCACCGTGACCAGGTCCGCTTTGCGCCAACAGCCGACCATGACGATGTTGCGGAAGGGAGCAAAAAGGGACCGCCACGCCGCTGACTGGCGGCGCCCTTCGCTTGCATCTCCACCGCTCTTAGCCCCTCCGCCCGAAAGGGCTTCACCGCCGCCCCAAGCGGTGGCACTTTCATAGGCTGATAGTCACGGCCGCGGCGCCACCGACCATGCAACGGCCCGCTTCGGATTCCGGTTACAGGGACGCTCATGGGCTCGATGATCCACCTTGCCGTCGGCCGCCTGGAGATCGACTGGGGCAAGAACAGCGGCTTCACCGATCACAGTGCGCTCTTCCAACCCGGCGACCTCGCGCAGGTGCCGTACTACTACGTCAAGGAGGACGGGGGCACCTACACCGACACCGCCGGCGAGGAGCGCTACGAGCTTGAGGTCGTCTATAAGGACGGCATGTCCAAGCCACTCTGGCAGGTCGTGGACCGCATCGAGTTGCTTGGGCACACCTTGGCGCACTGCGAGCGCGAATTTCCACTTCCTGGCCGCGTTCAACAACTTCGACACCGAGCGCTTCACCTTCGACGAGTTGCGCCGGGCACTGACCTTGATCGACGCCACCGCCGTGTCGGCCGATTACGGGGAGATGGGGGAGGACTTCGGTAAGTTCTTCCGCCGCCAGATCTTCGACCGGCTGGGCCTCGCGACCGTTGCGCGCGACCCCGACCATGCCCGCTTCGACGCCGCCCAAGCCATGGAGAATCTCAGCGCCTACACGGTCCTGCGCCTGCTAGCCCTCAACCCGGCCGCCCGAGACCTTCCCGTCACTTGGCAGTTCGCTGATGTCGAGACGGGCGGATGGGCGGAGCGCGGTGCGTTCGTGCGGCCGCTGGAGCCGTCCGACCGCTTCCTCATTGTCACCGAGGGCAGCTCCGATGCCAGGATCATCGAACATGCGCTGCGGCTGCTGCGCCCCCACATTGCTGACTTCTTTCAATTCGTGGACATGGAGGAGAGCTATCCCTTCGCCGGCACTGGCAACCTGTTCCGCTTCCTGCAGGGCCTCATCAGCATCGCCGTACAAAACAACGTCGTGGTGCTATACGACAACGATGCTGAGGGCGCCGCGAGTTGCGAGCGGAGTCTCGAACTCAATATTCCCGCCAACATGGCGATCCTGAAGCTGCCAAACAGCCCCGACTTTGCCGGCTTCGACACAGTCGGCCCAAACGGCCGGCACATGGCCGACATCAATGGTCGCACCGCTGCGATCGAGTGCTACCTCGATTTGGGTGAGGCCCCGGTCGTCCGCTGGACTAGCTTTAACAGCCGGTCCAACACCTACCAGGGGGAACTGGTGGGAAAGACCGACTATATGCGTACCTTCCTCTCCCAGCGTACTCAGGTCGAAGGCTACAACTACAGCCGCATCGAGGCCGTGCTTGACATGATCATCGCGCGATGCGCTCGCATGCGGGAGGCGGAGTTGGCGACCTCTTTGCGCTGATCGGCTGCCGCCAGCACCGTGCCAGATGAGCTGTAGCGAAAACGGGGAGACAATGACCGACAATGAACGCAAGCTGCTTCTTCTGCTCGCCTCCTATGCCGCCGCTGAAGCTAACCGGCAGGCCTGGGTGGAGGTGATGACGGACAACGGCGAAGCAGCTCGGCGCGACGGGCACGAACTGGCTGCCGAGATCGTCCGTTTTGCCGCAGCAGTAAAGCAGGACAGCAGCACGGCTCAATAAGGACCTGTAGCGAAAGGGAGAAAGTGGCGCTCGGGGACGCGGCCGGTGCGGATGGCTTGACTGGGGAACTGCCGCTCCCGCCTTCACTGCCCCACCGGCGACACACGCCTTCCTTGCGTGGCGCTCGGTGGATCCTGCTCGATAACCCACGCCTGCCGGTCGAGGTCCAGGTCGGCGAAACGTGTGGCGTCAAACACAGGCGCCTTGGTCCCGGCTGCAACTTGTCCGTCGTAGTCCCGCAAAATGCGCATGCCGACCCTGAACAGCATCGCCAACGCTGCGAGATTGACCAGCGCCAGCAGGCCCATGGTCAGGTCGGCGAAGGCGAAGACGGTGCTGAGGTCCTGCTGCGAGCCCCACATGACAAGGAACAGCGTCAGCACACGATATACGGTGAAGAGCGTTCGGTTCTCATTGCTGAAGAAGTTCAGGCTGTTCTCGCCCAGATAGTAGTTGTAGATGATCGACGTGAAGGCGAAGAGCATCAGCGCAACGCTGACGAACGATCGCCCCCATTCGCCCACCTCGTCGGCAAGCGCCGCTTGGGTCAGCGCGACACCCTTCAGATCCGAACCCGGCTGGTACGCGTCCGACAGCAAGATGATGAAGGCCGTGCACGAGCATATGATCAGAGTGTCGATGAAGACGCTCAGAGCCTGCACCACACCTTGCGCGCCGGGATGTTTCACGTACGCGACCGCAGCGACGTTGGGCGCGCTGCCCAGCCCCGCCTCGTTGGAGAACAGGCCCCGCCGTACGCCCAGCGTAATGGCAGCCCCCATGGTGCCGCCAACCGCCGGCTCCAGCCCGAAGGCGCTCTTGACGATGAGCGCGATCACGCCGGGCACCTCGCCGGCGTTCATGACGATCACAACCAGCGTCATCGCCACGTAGCCCACGGCCATGACGGGCACGACGATGTCGGCGACCTCGGCGATGCGTCTGACACCGCCGAAGACGATCAGACCGACGACAGCGACCAGGATGACGCCGGTGACGAGCGGCGGCACCCCGAACGCGTCCTCGATGGAGGTTGCGGTTGTGTAGGACTGCAGCGCGGTGAAGCTGAAGCCGAACGTGACCAGCAGCAGGACCGAGAACAGCATGGCTAGCCAGCGCATCTTCAGTCCGCGCTCGATGTAATAGGCCGGTCCTCCCCGGTAGGTGCCGTCGGATTCGGCGATCTTGAACAGCTGTGCCAGGGCGCACTCGAAGAAGCTGGTGGCCATCCCGATCAGGCCGATGATCCACATCCAGAAGACGGCCCCCGGACCACCCAGCACGATGGCGACCGCCACACCCGCGATGTTGCCGGCGCCCACGCGCCCGGCGACGCTGAGCATCAGTGCCTGAAAGGAGCTGAGGTGGCCCGGCTGGCGCCGGAAGGCCTCGACGAGCGTGCCGAACATAAGCCCGAAGTAGCGGAACTGCACGAAACGCGATGCCACCGTGAAGGCCAAGCCAATGGCAACCAGCACGACGGTCAGCACGTAGTTCCACAGCAGGTCGTTCAGGACACCGAGCATGACGGCGGCTCCCCGGAACTGTGGCCATGAATGGCCGGATGTGCTCGATAACGCGCCAGGGCACCCGATGTCCCGGTGGGTGGCCGCGAACACGGTTCCGGCAGCTCTGACGCCGGACCTGAGGTGCCGGCGTATGGGAAAGGCGAATGAGCGGAGAAGAACAACGGATTGGCGTTCACCGCCGGCTCCGGTCGTTGGCGCTCATGCCTATCACAGCACCAGTGCCCCAGCTGCCCAAACCGCCAACGCGCCGACCGTTCCTTGGACCAGGGTTCCGAGCGTCTGCAGCCGGTAGCCTTCGCGCGTGGTCATGTTCGAGAACTGGGTGACCACCCAGAAGAAGCTGTCGTTAGCGTGGGAAACCACCATCGCCCCTGCGCCGATGGCCACGGTCACCAGCGCCTTGGCCGTGTCGCTGTCCAGCCCCAGCGCAGGCAGCAGCGGAGCCATCAGGCCGGCGGTGGTGATGATCGCGACCGTGCTGCTGCCCTGCGCCGTCTTGATGCCGGCCGCCACCAGGAACGGCAGCCAGATCCCAAGGTTGGCGTTCGCCAGGCTGTCGCCGATAACCTTGGCGATGCCGGAGTTCTGCAGCACCTTGCCGAAGGCGCCGCCGGCCCCGGTGATCGTGATGATGATCGCCGCGTCGACCACGGCCTGCCCCACCCAGCCGGAGGTGGAGAGCATCTCCCGATTCAGCCGCTTCGGCAGCATCAGCGCCAGCCCAACGCCAATCAGAAGCGCCACGACCGGCTGCCCCAGGAAGGACAGGATCGGCACGAGTCCGCCGGTGCCGAAGGGTTTGGCCGGCAGTTCGGCGATGGAGCGCAGCACGATGAGCAGGATGGGAACCGCGATGGGGACCAGCGACTTGGCGGCCGAGGGCGCGTCCGCATCGACCTGTGGTCCGGCCTGGGTGGGGACCTCGTCCGGGCGGTACGGCTCGATGGGCACGCGGGCGGCGACCAGGATGGCGAACAGCCAACCGGCCGTGGCAGCGATGGCGCCGATGCCCATGCCCCACAAGATGACCAGCCCCAGGTCGGCGCCGAGAATGCCGGCCGCGGCGACGGGCCCCGGGGTCGGCGGCACCATGGTGTGGGTTGCGTACAGCCCAAGCGCCAGCGCGACCGCCGTGGCGGCGAGGCTGATGCCGGCCTTGCGCGCCACCGCCTTGTTCAGGGACGACAGGATGACGAAGCCGGAGTCGCAGAACACCGGGATGGAGACCAGATAGCCCATGATGGACATGCCCAGCGGCGCGTTCCTCTGCCCGGTGACGCGAAGAATGCTGGCGGCCAGCCGGAAGGCGCCTCCGGATTTCTCCAGGAAGACGCCAATGATGGTGCCGGCGATGATGACGATCCCGATCGAGCCGATGGTGCCGCCGAATCCCTCATTCACGGATTTCACGACGTCGGCCAGCGGCATGCCGGACAGGATGCCGAAGCCGAACGCGGTAATGAGGAGGGCCAGGAAAGGGTGCAGGTTCAGCCGTGCGGTGGCGAGCACAATGAACGCGATGGATAGCAGCAGCAGCAGGACCAGCAGCACGGCACGCCTCCGAAGCAGCAAGGATGCCCAGGCGTAACATGTTCGCCGATGGCGCGTTCCAAAACCGGTGGATTGCTCTCGGCCCGGTTTTCGCCGACAGCGGACGGCGGGCCTTCGTTGTTTTCTCGATCCATATCCAGAAACGCCCATGGCGCGCCGGGGAGTGACCCTGGCGCGCCCGGGCGGGTACGGTGCGCTCCCGCGCGACCGTGGTTCAGCAGAAGACCGGCCGTCCGGTTCAGTTCGAGATCACCGAGCAAACTATCGTGGTCACCCTTTGGTCGGGTTGAGGTGTGCTGACCAGACTCTACCGAAGATCCACGATGACCGCCCCGCTGTGGACAACCGGCCTGCCTACGCCAGCCATGTGGGGGCGCTTCGGCGGGCCGGTTCCCCACAGCTCCTACACCACGCTCAGGGACGTGACCCACGAACTGTGCACCTACGCCCGCCGAAGGACCTGCTCATCCGGCACGGCAGAGCTCCGCCAACGCCCGGAACCCCGCGGCGAAGGTGTTCTGGCCCACCTGCTCGCGCAGTGCGGGCAGATCCTCGGGCCGACATTCAAAGTCGGCCGACCATTCGCCGAAGGTCCGGTTGCCCTCCGTCACTTCGTGCAGGCGGAACGTCGCGACGTAGTCCGTGAGGGGCAACGGGGATTCGAGGATCGTGTAGGTGTAGGAGTGCTCGCGGTCACTGAAGGACACCAGCTGTTCGCGCAGCCGGCCGCCGCCCTTGACCCCGAAGTTGCGGACACACCCGACCGTGTCGCTGCGCAGCCCGTCCTCGATCCGGCTGTCGGCGATGATCGGATGCCAGGCGTGATGGCCGTTGTAGTCCCGCGCCTTGTCCCAGACGTGGTCGATGGGTGCGTCGATGACGGCGCTGACGTAGACCCGTGGCATGGAATCCTCCCTTTCAGCGTTGCTTGGTGATGGCCTTGAAGCGGCGCGTCTGCTCGGTCAGCGCGGTCTCGGTGGGCAGGCGCTCCATGCTGGACGCGCCGTAGAAGCCGTGGCAGACGGCGCATTCGCGCAGGATGAACGAGGCGTCCTCGGGTGTGGCGATCGGGCCGCCGTGGCACAGCACGATCACATCCTTGCGCACCCGCAGCGCCGCCTCCGCCCACGCGTCGATCCGCGGCACGCAGTCCTTCAGCGACACCGCCGTCTCCGCTCCGATGCTGCCGCCGGTGGTCAGGCCCAAGTGGCAGACGATGATGTCGGCCCCGGCCTCCGCCATGGCCACCGCCTCGCCCTCCGAGAAGACGTAGGGGGTGGTCAGCAGGTCCATCTCGCGGGCGGCGCGGATCATGTCCACCTCCAGCCCGTAGCCCATCCCCGTCTCCTCCAGATTGGCCCGGAAGGTGCCGTCGATGAGCCCGACCGTCGGGAAATTCTGCACGCCGGAAAAGCCAAGGTCGGCGAGCTGGCGCAGGAAGTGGTCGCGGATCATGAAGGGGTCGGTGCCGTTGACGCCGGCCAGCACAGGCGTCTTCTTCACGACCGGCAGCACCTCGCGCGCCATGTCGACGACGATCTCGTTGGCGTTGCCGTAGGCCAGCACCCCGGCCAGCGAGCCACGCCCGGCCATGCGGTAGCGGCCGGAGTTGTAGATGACGATCAGGTCGATACCGCCGGCCTCCTCGCACTTGGCGGACAGCCCGGTGCCGGCGCCGCCGCCGACGATGGGCTCGTCGCGGGCCATCATGCCGCGGAACCGGTCGAGGATCTGCTGACGGGGAATGCGGGGCATCTTCAAGGATTCCTTATGGTGGAGCCGTGTCGCGGCCGGTCGCGGCGATGTCACGGAACGCTTGGACGAGCGCGTTGGCGAAGGCGGGGTCGTTTATGTGGTGGGGAAGGTGGACGAGCCGGCGCGCGTCCGTCTGCTCGACCGTGCGCTCCAGCGCGTCGAACAGCGCGGCGTCCGCGGCGGGGTCGTGGAACGGCTGGCCCGGCGCGTCGAGCGCCGACACGCCCCCTTCGGGAAGGAGGAAGCGGACCGGGCCGGCGCAGGCGTTCAGCTTGCGCCCGATCCAGACGCCCATGGCGCGGTTCTCCTCCGCCGTGGTGCGCATCAGCGTGACCTGCGGGTTGTGCACGTAGAAGGTCCGCCCGCGGTAGCGCTCCGGAACGCTGTCCACGGGGCCGAAGTTCACCATGTCCAGCGCGCCGCAGGAGCCGACGTAAGGGACCCCGGCCCGCGCCACGGCGTCCAGCCGCTCCTCCCCGGCGCTGAAGATGCCGCCCATCAGCAGGTCGCAGATCTCCGTCGTCGTCACGTCCAGGACGCCCGCCAGCAGGCCGGAAGCAAGGAGCTTCTCCATCGCCCGACCGCCGGTGCCGGTGGCGTGGAAGACCAGGCAGTCGTACGCGGGATCGAGCGCCTGCATCACCTGGGTGACGCAGGGCGTCGTCACGCCGAACATGGTGAGCCCCAGCGCCGGCCTGACTTCCGCCGCGGGGATGTCGCGCCCGACCATGCCGGCCATGGCGTGGGCGGCGTTGCCCAGCACGCGGCGCGAGATCCGGTTGAGGCCCGCCACGTCGGTGACCGACGGCATCATGCAGAGGTCCGTCTCGCCCACATAGGACGCCACGTTGCCGGACGCCACGGTGGACACCAGCAGCTTGGGCGTCCCCACCGGCAGTTCCCGCATGCCCGGCGAGATGATGGCCGTGCCGCCGGAGCCGCCCAGCCCGATCATCCCGGCGACGTCGAGGCGCTGCCGCACGAAGCGCCGGAATGCCTCGGCCATGCGCGACACCGCGAGGCCGCGGTCGTCGGTGCTCAGCACCGCGTCCGCCCCGTCGGGGTGGAACGCCGCGACCTCGTGCGCCGGGACGTCGGCGGGCACCGCCGGCGGCCGGGTGCCCACGTCGACGGTGACCGCGCGCAGCCCGTCCGCCGCGACCAGCCCGCGCACGTAGTCCAGTTCGGTCCCCTTGGTGTCATGGCAGCCGACGACGTAGACCGTCGCCGCGCGCCGCGCCGCCCTCGTCATGCTCGGGCCTCCCATCCCGTGGTCTTCGGAAGCTTATTCCGGCCATCCGGTGCAGCAACGCAGGCGTTGTGATGGTGCGGGTAATTTTGGGTATAATGGTTCGCATGACGCACAATCGCCCCCGTGACCGGCACCGCCTGCTCGACGATCTGCGGCGCGCCTGTTCGGGCCGCCACACGCTGCTGGTCGGCGCCGCCATCGGCACCGGGCTGGCGGCGCGCGCGGCAGCGCGTGGCGGTGCCGACTTCCTGCTGGCGCTGGCGGCTGGGCGCTTTCGCACCATGGGGGCATCGTCCATCGCCACCATGTTGGCGCTCCGGGACAGCAACGCCTTCGTCGCCGACTTCGCCTGTTCGGAGATCGTCCACGCGACGGAGGCGCCGGTCTTCTTCGGCGCCGCCGCCTGGGGCATCGCCGACGCGGACCTGACCCCCTTCATGGAGCGGCTGCGCGCCTGGGGCTTCGCCGGGGTGGTGAACTTCCCGACTGTGGCGCACGTGGACGGGCGCTTCCGCGAGGCGCTGGAGCGCGGCGGACTGGGCTTCGTGCGCGAGGTCCGCATGCTCGACGCGGCGCGAGCCGCCGGGCTGGCGACCATCGGCTACTTCCGCCGCCGGGGGGAGGCGCAGGCGCTCGCGCGCGCGGGGGTGGACGTGTACTGCTTCAACATCGGCTGGAACGCCGGCGGTGCCGTGGGCGTGCCCAGCCGGGAGTCGGTGCTGCAGGTCGGCAACCGCGCCCGCGCCATCATCAAGTCGATCCGCACCACCCACCCCGGCGCGCTGTGCGTGATCGAGGGCGGGCCGATCACCACGCCGCAGGACATGCACGAGGCCTGCCGCGAGGCGCGGGCCGACGGCTACATCGGCGGCTCCACCATCGACCGCCTGCCGTCGGAAAGCTCAATGGAGGAGATGACGGCCGCCTTCAAGCTGGTTTCCTCCCTGCAACGGCGCATCGACAGCCTGGAGCGCCGGCTCGACGAGACCGGCCGCGGGATGGGCCTGATCGGCCGGACCGATGCCCTGGTGGAGGCGAGGGCGCGCCTCGGCCACCTGGGCGCGGACGGCGGTCCGGTGTGGATCGCCGGGCCGGAGGGCAGCGGCCGGTCGCTGGTGGCGGAGCTGCTGCACCGGCGCGGCCCCCAGCGGCAGGGCACGCCGGTGGCCGTCGATGCCCGGCGGCTGGACGGCGGCTGGCTGTTCGGGGCCGAGCCGGTGGACGGTGGGCGCCGCCGCCTCGGCTGGATCGAGGTGGCGAACGGCTCCACCCTGGTGATCGAGAACACCGACGGCTTGGCACCGGAGGTGCAGGCCGAGCTGGCGAGGTTCCTGGAAAGCGGCACCTTCCGCCGGCAGGGCGGCCAGGAGAGCCTGCGGTCCAGCGCCCGGATCGTCCTGATCGGGCGGGCCGGCGCCGAGGCGGCGGTGCGCGACGGCGGGCTCATCCCCGAACTGGCGCGCCGCCTCGCCCAGCGAGACATCGTGCTGCCGCCGCTGAACGAACGGCTCGACGACATCCCCTTGCTGGTGGAGCATTTCGGGGCGGCGCTCCGCCCTGCGGCGGGGCCGGTACGGCTGTCGCCGAAGGCGTTCCGGCGCATCGTCGCCCACGACTGGCCGGGCAACGTGCGCGAGCTGCGCGCTGTGGTGGAACAGGCGCTGCAGGCCGGCGGCGACGTCATCGAGGCCGCGGCCCTGCCCGCCCTCGGCGGCCTGCGGCCGCACCGCCCGCGCCCAGCCACGCCCGGCGAGCAGGACGCCGCGCCGTCGGAGCGGGACTGGATCCTCGACGGGCTGCGGCGACACCGCTTCCGCCGCGGGGAGACGGCCCGCTATCTGGGCATCTCGCGCAAGACGCTCTACAACAAGATGCGGTTCTACAGCCTGCTGGACTGAACGGTTTGGCGCGGATCGGGCAGCAGCACCAGCCCGTCGCCCGCGCGCGCCAAGATGGCGACGTGCTCCTCGAACCCGGCCGGCCGGTAGACGAGGACGGGCCCGCCGCCCTCCCGCCGCAGTTCCGCCGCGACCGCCGCGGCGTTCTGGGCTGCCTCGGCATCGCGCGCCGGGTCGCCGGTGGCGGCGCCGGGATGCACCACGAGGCGCGCCGCGCCGGCGGCCAGCAGGCGCCGGCCGGTCGCGGCGTCGGCCGTGAAGCCGGTGACGGAGAAGCCCGCGTCGGCGGCCTGCTCCAGGAACGCGGCCTCCCGCTCCGGGCCGAGCCCGACGCCGTGCAGCGTCTCGCCGGTTTCGCCGTCGAACAGCGCCGTGGTGGGGAAGTTGGCGACCGCCCGCACGCCGGCACGGCGCAATGCCTCCAGGAACGGCCCCGCCGGCCGGAACGGATCCACGGCCAGCAGGCCGGCGCACACGCCCTCCGGCACCCCGTGCGGAAGTTCGGCGAGCGCGGCGAGCAATCGCCCGTTGCTGTCCTGCACCGGAAGCAGGGCGAGATACTCGGCGCGATCCGGCGGATGCCCGTGCAAGGCTGGGCAGAACAGCCGCTCCCCCGCCGTTTCCGCCAGTTCGGCCGCGAAGCGGAGGATCGGGATGGTTTGTGTGCCTAACGGAGCGTATTTCCCCATTTTACCCATTGCCCGGCTCGGACGGCGTTGTGGAATCGACCATGCGGAGGGACGGTATGGCAACGGGTTTCGGCGCACGATCGCCGGGACGGCGCGATTCAGGGAGGAAACGATGAAGCGTCACATTCGCACGGCACTGCTGGCAGGCACCGCGATGCTGCTGGCCGGCGCGTTGCCGGCGGCGGCCCAGCAGGGAACCCTGCAAGGGGCCGGGATCTCGAACGATGTCGTCCGCATCGGGGTCATCACCGACCTGTCCGGCGTGTTCTCCGATCAGAGCGGCAAGGGGTCCGTCACCGCCGCGCAGATGGCGGTGGAGGACTTCGGCGGCAAGGTGCTGGGCAAGCCCATCGAGGTGCTGTCGGCCGACCACCAGAACAAGGTGGATGTCGGCTCGGCCATCGTGCGCGAATGGATCGACGCGCAGAACGTCGATCTGGTCCAGGACGTGGCGAACTCAGGCCTCGCGCTCGCGGTGGCGGACCTCGTCCGTGACAAGAACCGCATCGCCATCTTCAATGGCCCGTCCGTTACCCGACTGACCGGCGACAAGTGCACGCCCAACACCATCCATTACGCCTACGACGCGTACTCGCTGGCCAAGGGCACCGGGACGCAGACGGTCAAGCAGGGCGGCGACACCTGGTATTTCCTCACCGTGGATTTCGCCTTCGGCCACGGGCTGGAGGAGAACACGGCGAAGATCGTCCGCGAGAGCGGCGGCAAGGTGCTGGGCGCGGTGCGCTTCCCGCTGAACAACCTGGACTTCGCGTCCTACATCACGCAGGCGCAGGCGTCCGGGGCCAAGATCGTCGGTCTCGCCACCACCGGGACGGACGCGCGCAACGCCATCAAGGCTGCTGCCGAGTTCGGCCTGCCCCAGAGCGGGCAGCAGCTCGCCGGCCTCCTGCTGTTCGATACGGACATCCACGCCCTCGGCCTGGAGGCGACGCAGGGCATGTACCTGACCACCGCCTACTACTGGGACCGCAACGACGAGACGCGGGCCTTCTCCCGCCGCTTCTTCGAGCGGGTGAACATCATGCCGAACATGGGGCAGGCCGGCGTCTATTCCTCGACGCTCGCCTACCTGAAGGCCATCGAAGCCGCCGGCACCGATGCGGCCGTCCCGGTCATGGAGAAGCTGAAGAGCATGCGGATCAACGACGTGTTCGTGAAGGATGGCTGGGTGCGCGAGGACGGCCGTCTCATGCGCGAGATGTACCTGATGCAGGTGAAGAAGCCGTCGGAGTCCAAGTACCCCTGGGACTACTACCACCTGCGCGCCACGATCCCCGCCGAGGAAGCTTTCCGGCCCCTGTCGCAGAGCGATTGTCCGCTCGTGAAGAAGTAATAGCGGAAGTGGAGACGCCTGTTCACCGATGGGCCGCCCGGCACAGCCGCGGCGGGACGCCACTTTGAAGGGAACAGGGGGTGCGTGGGGTGGAGACGGGGAGAAAAGGTGGATGTCGTCGACGGCGCCTGAGCCGGCATTCAGTGGACACCACCTTTCACTCCGCAACGATCGCTCCGCCACCCCGGAGCGCCACATTCAAACAGGCATCCTTCGCAGTCAAGGCATTGTTCTGGCTGACGGCGATGCTTGCTGAAGAGGAGCGACCCACCTGCCCACGTTCAAGTTGCCTCGGACCGCGATGACGGTGCGAGTGGCCGCTCGTGGCGCAAAGCGGCCCCAAATGATCGTTGGACCTTCTGGTCTCGCCAGCAGCGGCAGAAGGGTGGAGCCCTACGCGGCCGAAGCCACCGCGTTGAAGATGTCGGCGGTCCAGGGCTTGGGCACGAACGGGAAGCCCACCACCTGCTGCGCGCCGACGTAGCCGGACGTGAGCACCACTCGGACGCCCGGGTATCGAAGTCCGATCTCCCGCGCCAAGGTGGGGCCATCCATGCCGGGCATCCGCACGTTGGCGAACACCAGGCCGATCTGCGGCTTCGTCTTGAGCATGAGCAAGGCCTGGGGGCCGCTGTAGGCCCCATAGACACTCAGGCCCAAATCGGCGAACAGGTCCATCCCGGTGGCGCGGACCAGCGGATCGTCCTCGACCACCAGCACCGCCCCACCCCGTTCGGGTCTGCCTGCTGACTGTGTCATCTCATCCACCCGCAACCGGTCAACACACCCGGTTCGACCCCGGCCGCCGCCCGGCGCCCGGCACGGCATCGAACCGCCCGCCTGCTTGCTTAACATAGGTTAAGGCCGGCGGTTCCGCGCCGGTAGGGCGCCCATGTGTCGCACGCTTTCCGGCGAGTTAGGAATACCTAATAAAGCAGTCCAACCTGAGCTTCGTCGTACGACACCTGCCCATGGCTCACAGGATGAAGCGCTCTCCGGCTTCGGCGGCGCCCGCATAGTCGGCCAGCGCCTCCAGGCCCGGACGGTCGAGGATGACCAGGGCGCCGTTCCCGACCGTGGCCAGCCCCTGGTCCCGCAGCTCGGCGAGCGAACGGTTCACCTGGGTGCCGGACAGACCCAGGGCGTCCGCCATGTGCTGGCGCTGCAGCGGGAACGGGCACCAGGTGCCGCCGTCCATGCCGCGCGCGCGCACCCGGTCGGTGATCTCCAGCATCAGGTGGGCCAGCCGCTGCGCGGCGCTCCGGCGGCCCAGCGAGGCCAGGCGCTCGTACAGCCGCCGCTCGTCGTGGCTCCGCGTGACGGCGAAGCCCTCGCACAGGCCGGGCTGCTCACGTAAGACGTGGGCCAGGGACAGACCGTCGAACCGGCAGAGCGTCAACGCCGTCAGCGCCCGTACCCCGTATCCGTTGCCGGCCAACGTGTCCATGTCGATCAGGTCGCCGGGCAACAGGAAGTCGAGGATCTGCCGCCCTCCGTCGGCGAGCCGCCGGTGGACGAACGCCCAGCCGGACAGCACGGTGCAGAGCGCCCCCGGCGCCGTACCCGGCTCCACCACGTCGGCCCGCGTGCGGATGTCCGTCTCCGCCATCTTGCGGGCATGGACATAGTCCAGTTCGGCGCCGTCGAATTGTCGGAACAGCGCCTTCCGGCGCACGTCGCACAGGTGGCAGGGGGTCATCGCTCCCTCCTTTGCTGCGGCACGACCAGACTGCATCTTGCAACAGTAAGAGCAAATGAAATTAAATGAAGATAAAATTGCGCAAGTACGCAAAATGAGTAACTGATCCCGTGGTCTGCATCGTAACGCCATATTAACCATAATGCGCCACTTTGGCCACCGGCACATATGTGCCAGCCGTGGAACGCGTGCTTGTACTGCCGCGATGCAGTTTGGATACGCACACGCCCATACCGGGGGACGGACGCGAACCGATGAAGCTGCTTGGCCGCCTGTTTCTGCTCGTCGGTGTCGCCCTCCTTCCCGCCATCGCACTCCAGGTCCAGGACGAGATCGGCCAGCGCCAGAGCCGCTGGGAAGCCATCCGCGGCGCGACGCAGCGCCATGCCGAACTCCTGGCCACCGAACAGACCCGCATCATCGACGGCGCCCGGCAGTTTGTCATGGCGCTGTCCCAGGCGCAGTCGGTCAAGCAGCTCGATTCCGAGCGCTGCCACATGTATTTCGAGCGCCTGAAGGCGCAGTTCCCGCAGTACGCGCTGATCGACGCCATGGACGTCACCGGCCAGGGCATGTGCGCCGGAAAGCCGGGAACGCGGAACAACGTCAGCGACCGCGCCTGGTTCCAGCTGGCCATCCGGAACAACGGGCTGGCGATCGGCGAGTACGTGGTGGGCAAGCAGAGCCGGAAGCGCAGCCTGCACGTCTCCTACCCGATCCATGGCGAGGACGGCGCCATCAAGGGCGTGATCGGCGCCGCGCTCGATGTGGACTGGCTCGACGCCGAGTTGGCGAAGCGGCCGATGCCGGAGGGCATGTCGCTCATCATCGCCGACCGCACGGGCGTCGTCGTCGCCCGCCAGCCCAACGGGCCGGAATGGATCGGGCGTGCGCTGCCGGACCAGTTCCGGGACATGCTGAACAGCACGCGGCCCGGCACCGTCGAGATCCCAGGCCTGGACGGCCGGCCGAGGGTTTACAGCTTCAAGCCGCTCACCGCCGAGCCGGCGGGGCTGCTGGTGGCCGTCGGCGTCGACCCGGCGGTCGCCTTCGCCAACCTGGACCGGGATCTGCGGCGCACGGCGTTGCTGACCGCGGCGGGCCTCGTGCTGGCCCTGCTGTGCGCCTGGCTGGTCTCCCGCTGGTTCCTGCTCCGTCCGATCCGCGGCCTGGTCGCCGCCATGGAGCGCTGGCGGGTGGGCGACTACACCGCCCGCGCCGCCCTCGGGCCGGGGCGGGACGAACTCTCCCAGCTGGGCCGCGCCTTCGACGCCATGGCCGACGCCGTGCAGACCCAGGCGACCGAGCGCGAGCGGGCGGACGAGGCCATGCGCGTGGCGAAGGAGGAGGCCGAGCAGGCCAACGCCGCCAAGTCGAAGTTCCTGGCCGCCGCCTCGCACGACCTGCGCCAGCCCTTGCAGTCGATGCTGCTGTTCTCCTCCGTGCTGTCGGGCCTGGTCGAGGACGAGCGCGGGCGGCACAGCCTGCGGCACCTCGACGAGAGCATGAAGACGCTCAAGGACCTGCTGGACAGCCTGCTCGACGCCTCCCGCCTGGATGCGGGCAAGATCACGCCGCAGGTCGAGGAGATCGAGTTCGCCGGCCTGATCGAACACCTCAACGCCTCCTACACCCCGATGGCGGAGAGGAAGGGCCTGCGCTGGTCCGTGGATCCGGGCTCCGGCGCGGTGCGCGTGCGGTCCGACCGCATCCTGCTCGGACGCATGCTGCGCAACCTCATCGAGAACGCCATCCGCTACACCGACCAGGGGCGCGTCTGGATGGACTGCCGCATCGTGGACGCCTGCCTGCGCATCGAGGTGCACGACACCGGCATCGGGATTCCCACCGACCAGCTCGGCCGCATCTTCGAGGAGTTCCATCAGGTCCGGCCCGCCGACGGCACCTCGTCCCAGGGGCTGGGGCTGGGCCTGTCGATCGTCCGAAAGCTGGCGCGGCTCCTCGGCCATGAGGTCTCGGTCCGCTCCACGGTCGGCCGCGGCACGGTGTTCAGCATCGACGTGCCGGTCGCCCGAGCGGACAACGCCGTTCCCTGCGCGCCGGCGGCGCGGGGCGGCGACGTCCGGCGGACGGCCGCGGAACACGGCCGCGGCCGGCTGGCGCTGGTGATCGACGACGAGGAGATCGTGCTGCTGGGCCTGCGCAGCATCCTGGAGGGCTGGGGGTACGAGGTGCTGGGCGCCGCCTCGGCGGAGCAGGCCCTGGACCTCCTGCGGGAGGCCGGCCGGCTCCCCGACATCGTCGTCAGCGACTACCGCCTGCGCGGCGGCCGGACCGGCACCGCCGCCATCCTGGCGGTGCGGGATCTGTCCGACGCCTGCATCCCCGGCGTCATCCTGACCGGGGATGCCAGCCCGGAGTGCCGCCGCGAGGCGCACGAGCATGGCCTGGGCATCGCGCTGAAGCCGGTGACGCCGAGTCAGCTGCAAAGGGCACTCGACCGCCACCTCAAGGCCGCCGAGTAGGAGGGGCGCGTCATGGACACCACGTCGCGTCCCTCGTTGATCGGGCGTCTCGCCATTCCGCTGGCCGTTCTGCTGATCGGGGCGGCTGCATCCGTCTTCGCCTTCCACACCGCCGCCGAGCAGAACCGCACCGTGGCGCAACTGCGCCTCGGGGTGGCGATCGACCTCGCCTCCGACCAGTTCCAAGGCTACATCCGTGCCCAGGAACAGGTCGCGACCGCCTTCGCCGGCTTCCTCGGCGCGTCCGAGACCGTCAGCCAGGCGGAGTTCGAGCGGTTCGCCGAGCGCGTGGTCCCGGCCTACCCGAGCCTCGTGGCGGTGAACTGGTTCCCGCGGATCGCCCCCGGGAATGCCGACGACGTCGAGGAGACGCTCCGCGCGGCGGGAGCGGAGCGTCCGTTCCTGCGCGACGCCAACGGCACGCGCATCGACCCCGCCACCCTCGACCGCGACGCCTTCCCCGTGCTGCTGACCACCCCGCTGGCGGCCAACCGGCCCCTGCTGGGCTTCGACGTCGCCTCCTCGCCGCTGCGCCGCCCGGCGCTGGAGCAGGCCAGGGACACCGCCCAGGCCGTCAGCTCGGAACCCGTCACCCTGGTCCAGCAGCCCGGCGTCCGCGGGACCAACCTGTACATGCCGGTCTACCGGGCCGGCGCCGCACCGGCGGGCGACGTGCCGGCGCGCCGGGACGCGCTCGCCGGCTACGTCTCCGTGGCCTTCCGCCTGGACAAGCTGGTCCAGGATGCCCTTCCCCAGACGCATCGGCCCTTCCGCATTCACCTGTTCGACGCCGACGCGGCGGCCGACCAGAGCTACCTCGGGACGGTCGGCGCGAGCGAAGGGACAGGCGACGCCGCGGATCCGCAGCGCCCGGACCGGCCGGACCTGGAACGGCGGACGGTGTCCTGGGGCCAGCGGCAGTGGGTCCTCGTCTTCGACCCGCTGTCCGGGGCGCTCCAGGATTCGGAAGCGGCGTACGCCCCGCTGGTGCTCGTGCTCGGCCTGCTGCTGACGGTGGGTCTGGCGGCGTATCTCGCCTTGCAGGCGCGCGGCGCCGCGGCCATGCACCGCGCCCGGGACGAGGCGGAACGGGCGCACGGCGAAGCGGAGGCGGCGCGCCTCGCCGCCGAGCAGGCGAACGTCGCCAAGACCCGGTTCCTGGCGGCGGCCTCGCACGACCTGCGCCAGCCGCTCCAGTCGCTGTTCCTGTTCTCCTCGGCACTCGGCGCGCAGGTGCAGGGGGACAAGGCCAAGCGCACGCTCGTCATGCTGGAGCGCGGCCTGGAGACCCTGAAGGCGCTGCTGGACAGCCTGCTCGACGTCTCCCGCCTCGACGCCGGGGTGATCGAGCCCGAGATCGCGACATTCCCGCTCGGCAACCTGCTGCTCGAGATGCACGAGGCGTACGCGCCCGTCGCCGCCAGCCAGGGGTTGGAGCTCATCGCCGGGAGCGGGTGCGACGTCGCGGTGCGCAGCGACCCGAACCTGCTGGGGCGCGTGCTCCGCAATTACGTGGAGAACGCCCTGCGCTACACCGAGCACGGACAGATCCGGCTGGAGTGCTGCATCACCGGCGGGGCCGTCCGCATCGAGGTGCACGACACCGGCATCGGCATCCCGGATGACCAGCAGGCCAGGATCTTCGAGGAGTTCCACCAGGTCGGCAATCCGGAACGCGACCGCGGCCAGGGCCTGGGGCTGGGGCTGGCCATCGTGAAGCGCATCGCGCACCTGCTCGGCCATCCGATCACGCTGGCCTCGACGCCGGGCCGGGGGTCGGTCTTCTCCGTCGAGGTTCCCATCGAGACCGGGCACGTCGCGGTGCCGCCCCGGCCGGCCCGGCCGGCCCCGGCCAACGACGAGCGGCCCCGCTTCGCGGTCCTGGTCGACGACGACGCCATCGTGCTGCTGGGGCTTCAGGCGATGTTCGGGGAATGGGGCTACGACGTGCTGATCGCCGGGTCCACTGACCAGGTCATGGAGAAGCTCGAGGTGCTCGGACGCCGGCCGGACATCGTGGTGGCCGACTACCGGTTGCGCGAGGGCCGCGTCGGCACCGAAGCCATCCTGCGCATCCGCGAGCGGTTCGGCCGCACCATCCCGGGGATCATCCTGACCGGCGAGACCGGGCCGGAATGCCACCACGACGCCGCCGCCCACGGCTTCCACGTCGCCCACAAGCCGGTCACGCCCGGCCAGCTGCAATCGACCGTCAACCGCTTCCTGGACGCCGCCGAATGACCGCGCCGCCGCCGGACCGCGGACGCCGGAACTGGTCCCTCCTGGCCCTGCTCGGCCTGTCGGTCCTCATTCCGCTGGCGCTGTTCGCCTGGACGGCGTGGAGCAGCCGGACGCAGGAGCTGGCGGACGCCGAGCGCACGGCGGTGCGCACGGTGACGGCCCTGCACGAGCACATCGCGAAGGTGCTGGACACCCACGAGGTCGTCCTCAACGAACTCGACCACCGGATGGAGGACCGCTCCTGGGACGACATCGAGAACGATGCCAGGCTGCGGGAGAACCTGAAGCGCCTCGAACGGAGCATGGACCAGATCCAGGCCATCTCGCTGATCGACGGCGACGGGCGCGTCCGCCTGAGCACGCTTCCCAAGCCGCCGCGCGGCTTCACCCTTCAGGACCGGGACTACTTCCAGGCGCAGAAGGAGCGCGACGCCGGGACCTACATCAGCGCGCCCTTCGCCGGGAAGGCGACGCAGCAATGGCTGATCGGCATCAGCAAGCGGCGGGTAACACCGGATGGCCGCTTCGACGGCATCGTGCTGATTTCCGTGCCGGTATCCTACATCACCGCGTTCTGGGAGCAGTTCGCCCCCACCATCGCCCACGTCATTCCGCTGGTGCGCGCCGACGGCCAGATCCTTGCCCGCTACCCGGCGCTGAACACGCCGGAGAAGCTGAAGACCAACGGCCCCTTCCTGAGCCGGGCACTCAAGGAGCCGAAGGGCGTCTACACCGCCCTCTCGCAGGTGGACGGCGTCGAGCGGCTGAACGCCTACAACCGGGTCAAGGACTACCCGCTGTTCATCAGCTTCTCCATCGAGACCCGCGTCATCCTGGAGCGCTGGTACGGGAGCATGGCGCTCTACGGGATCTACACCCTCATGGCCATGTTCGCGCTGATCGCCGCGACCATCGTCGCCATCCGCCAGTACCGCGGGCAGCAGGCGATCGCCGAGCGGCTCGCGGCGGAAATGGAAGCGCGCGAGACGGCGGAGGCCAGCCTGCGCCAGTCGCAGAAGATGGAAGCGGTCGGCCAGATCACCGGCGGGCTGGCGCACGACTTCAACAACCTCCTCCAGGCGATGACCAGCGGCTTGTACGTGCTGGCCCCCAAGGTGCCCGAGGACGCCCGACCGATCATGGACGCCAGCATGCAGGCGGTGGAGCGCGGGGCGAAGCTGGTGCGCCAGCTCATGGCCTTCTCCCGCCGCCAACAGCTCGAACCGCAGCCCGTCGACGTGCACGCGCTGGTCGCGGGGATGGGCGACCTGCTGCAAAAGGCGGTGGGCGACGGCGTGCGCATCGAGGAGGAGATCGACCGCGGCGTCGACCCCATCATGGTCGATGCGACCCAGGCCGAGCTCGCAATCCTGAACCTCGCCATCAACGCCCGCGACGCCATGCAGGGCAATGGACGGATCACCATCGCCGCGCGCAACGTGAACGTGATGAAGGCCGAAGACGGCAAGCTGGCGCCGGGGCGCTACGTCGTCGTGTCGGTGGCCGACACCGGCTGCGGGATGACGCCGGAGGTGCGCGAACACGCCTTCGATCCGTTCTTCACGACCAAGGAGAAGGGCCAGGGCACCGGGCTGGGCCTGTCCATGGTGCACGGCTTTGCCGCGCAGTCCGGCGGCGGGGCCGAGATCGATAGCGAGCCCGGCCGCGGCACGACCATCAGCCTGTACCTGCCCATGGCCGATGCGCCGCCCCGGCGCGAGCGTCCCCCGTGCGCGGCGGCGCCCGGCGGCGGCGGGACGATCCTGCTGGTGGACGACGAGGCGCTCGGCCGCATGGGCATCGCCGTCGCCCTGCGCGAACTGGGCTACGGGGTGGTGGAGGCGCGCAGCGGCGAGGATGCCCTCGAAGCCCTCAGCCGGATGCCGTTGCCGGACCTTCTGATCACCGACTACGCGATGCCCGGTATGAGCGGGACCGACCTCGTCACGGAGGTTCGCCGCCTCCACCCGAACCTGAAGGCGATCATGATCACAGGACACGCCGCCTTCTCGTTCGACGAGACGTCGACCGGCCTAACCGCGATCATCCGGAAGCCCTTCCGCATGGAGGAACTGGCGCAGCAGATCCGCAGCGTTCTCGCCGCCGAGGAGCCGCCCTCCAACGTCGTCGGCTTCGACCGTACGGGCCGCCACGTCCGGTGAATGCGCCAGTCGTGTCCCTACTTGGCGACCAGATGATGGGGTGCGTTTGCTATTGGCGCTCAGCGGTTGCGGGTGGAGGTCTGCTTCGGGTCGTGAGCTGCCTTTCAGGTACGGCTGCTCCTGGCGCAAAGCCGACGATCGCACCGTACGGTAAGGATCAGAAGCGGGTCGTAGCCGTGTTGCAGAAGGGGACGGCATGACGGCTTGGGTGGGCAACCGGCCGTCGGTTCCGGACACCGTCCCGGTGATCGGTCCGTCGGCCCGACGCTGGAACCTGTTCGTCGCCACCGGCCATAGCCATTTCGGCCTGACGCTTGCAGCCACGACCGGCGCGCTGCTGCGCGACCACCTCACCGGCGTCTCGCACATACCGGAGGCGCTCCGACCATCACGTTATTGACGACGTGCACTGCGGCTAACCTTGCGGAACCGACAGCTTTCCCGCCGCATCCAACAGCGCGTCGATCATGGAGCGTTGCTCCGCTTCACTCGTGTCCGCCGGGACAACGAAGCAGATCGTCGCGACACAGCGCCGTGCAGCGTCGCGCACCGGCGCAGCCAGACAGGTGGTGAAGCGGTCCACCAGCCCCGTGGTCCGCACGAAACCGTCGCGGCGTGCCTGCGCGATGTCGCGGAGGAACGAGTCGCGCTCGATGCGCCGTCCGTCCGGCAGCACGAAATCCTCGTCCGGGATGAAGCCGACGATCTCGTCCGGGTCCATGTGATCGACGAGAAGGCGGCCCGACGCCGTCCAGGGGATCGGCACCTTGATGCCGATCTCGGAGCTGATGCGGAACATGCGGCGCCCCGGTTCATTCAGCACCACCAGATACTTGTCGCCTTCCAGCGTGCAGAACTGCGCGGTTTCCCCGACCGCCTCGGCGAGGCGTGAGACCTCGGCGCGCGCTTTCCGGATGAGGTCGACGCTGTCCAGGTAATCGCTGCCGTAATAATGCATCGCCGGCCCGAAATAGACGGCGCCGTCGTTGTCGCGCAGCTCCAGCCAGCGCGCCGCCACCAGCGTGTTGACCAGCTCGTACACCGTCGAGCGCGGCGTTCCCGTATCCCGTGCGATGTCGGCGATGCGCGTCGGGGCGCGGAGCCGGTGCAGATGATCCATGAGCGCGATGACGCGGTCGATACCCCGCGCGCGCCCGGTCGCCTTGTCCTCGCCCTTCGGCCCGGGCGCCGCCATGAAGTTATCCATTCTGCCCCGCGATGCTCATTGCGCCGTGTCGCCCCATGAAGTTGCTTAGCACACCAACTTTCGCCTTGCGAACGTTTCTTGTCCGGTATACCGTCCTTGTGTCTGGAATACAAGAACCTTGTCCGAAATATCGGACTTGCCGGTTGGGAGGCAGAATGAGGACGTATCCACGCCATCTGATCACCGCCGCTCTGGGCGCGGCATTGACCACCGGCGCCCTGGGCGCCTGGCACACCCCGGCGCTCGCCCAGCAGGCCGGCTCGTCCATCACCGTCGCGACGATCGGGGAGCCGCCGACCCTGGATCCGATCGGCACCACGTCCGATCTGGTGAGCATCATCACCCAGCACGTCTTCGAGACGCTGTTCACCTTCGACAAGGAGTGGCAGTTCCAGCCGCTGGTCGCCGCGGCGCTGCCGCAGGTGTCGGCGGACGGCCGGACCTACACGATCCCGCTGCGCGGCGATGTGGCCTTCCATGACGGCAGCAAGATGACCGCCGACGACGTGGTCGCCTCGCTCGACCGCTGGACGAAGGTGTCGCCGCGCGGCAAGACCGTCGCCCCCATGGTCGAGTCCATCGCCGCCAGGGACGCCGCCACCGTCGTCATCACGCTGAAGGAACCGTTCGCGCCGCTCACGGCGCTGCTGGCGATGAACAACGGCGCCGCGGCAATCGTGCCGAAATCGTCCATCGACGGCGCCAACCCGCTGAAGGCGCTGGTCGGCACCGGCCCCTACAAGCTGCTGGAGCACAAGCCCGACCAGTACATCCGGCTGGTCCGGCACGACGGGTACGCGTCGCCGGCCGGCCCGCCCAGCGGGTACGCCGGCAGCCGCGCCGCGAAGATCGGCGAAGTGCGCTTCGTGCCGGTGCCGAACGCCACCACCCGCGTGTCGGGCGTGCTGTCCGGCCAGTACCAGTTCGCCGACAGCCTGCCGGCCGAATCCCTGGGTCGCTTCAAGGGAGTGGCCGGCGTGCAGTCAGTGATCGTCAAGCCCTTCGGCTTTCCGCTGATGATCATGAACACCAAGACGGGGGTGGCGGCGAACCAGAAAGTTCGGCAAGCCGTCCTGACCGCGCTGGAGCCGGGCGACATGCTGCTGGCCGGCTTCGGCGACCCGGCCTTCCTGGCCGCGGAGGGATCGATCTACGGCCCGGGAACGCCCTATTACGACACGGCGAGTGCGAAGCCCTACACCGAGCACACGCCGGGCAAGGCGGCCGACTTGCTGAAGGCCGCCGGCTACAAGGGCGAGCCGATCCGCATCATGACGTCCACCCAGTACGAGTTCCTGTACAAGATGAGCCTCGTCGCGCAGGCCCAGTTGGAGGCCGCCGGTTTCAAGGTCGATCTCCAGGTCCTGGACTGGGCCACGCTGCTGCAGCGACGCGGTGACGAGAAGGCGTGGGACGCCTTCTTCACCTATCACACCTTCGTGCCGGAACCGTCGCTGATCACCGTCGTGAACCCCAGCTATCCTGGCTGGTGGGACAGCCCCGCCAAACGCGACGCGCTGGCCGCCTTCAACCGGGAAATGGACCCGGCGGCGCGCAAGGCGAAGTGGACCGCGCTGCAGACGCTGTTCTACAGCGAGGTGCCGAGCATCAAGGTCGGCGACTTCTACAACCTCGCCGCGGCCAGCGACAAGCTGACCAACTACACGCCGACGCCCTGGCCGTTCTTCTGGAACGTCGACCTGAAGAACTGACCGGTCATCCGCCGCCCCCGCACGCCGCCGGCGCGGGGGCGGCACCTCCCGTCTCTCCTCGGCCCGGGGCCCCACCCATGCTCGTTTACGTCGTGCGCCGGTTCGCCGGCATGATGGTCGTCATGATGATCGTCGCGGCGGTGGTGTTCGTGATCGCCCGCGTCGTGCCGGGCGACCCGGCCGCCGTCATGCTCGGCGCCTCCGCCACGCCCGAGGACATCGCGGCGCTGCGGACACGCCTCGGCCTGGATCAACCCCTGCTGACCCAGTTTCTCCTCTATCTGGGGCAGATCGCGCGCTTCGATCTCGGCGAGTCCATCTTCCTGAACCGCCCGGTCGCGCAGGCCCTGATGGAGCGGTCGGAGCTGACCAGCCTGCTGACGCTGATGTCCGTCGGCATCGCGGTGCTGATCGGCGTGCCGGTGGGCATCCTGTCGGCAGCCAAGCGCGGGCGCTGGATCGACCAGACGGCGCTCGGACTCGCCATGCTGGCGGCGAGCGTGCCGAGCTTCTGGATCGGCCTGACCCTCATCAAGTATCTGGCGGTGGACCTCGCCTGGTTTCCG
>Ga0196970_1000310_pt1 | contig 65915 bp, 54 predicted proteins | sample S1v_513CmetaG_FD_148672 | JGI IMG/M metagenome (GOLD analysis project Ga0196970, IMG submission 148672) | Soil microbial communities from Anza Borrego desert, Southern California, United States - S1+v_5-13C | ecosystem: Environmental > Terrestrial > Soil > Desert | place: USA: California...
GAACCGCAACCTATCGACGCCAGTTCACACTGCCCGAGGACGAGGTGACGAGCGGGCAGGGGGATCTCTACCTGGACCTGGGCGATGTGCGCGAGATGGCGGAAGTGAAAGTGAATGGAAAATCATGTGGCATTGCGTGGACGCCTCCGTTTCGTGTGAATATTGCCGGGGCTGTTCGCGCCGGAGTTAACGAGTTGCAGATCGAGGTCGTGAATTTTTGGCCGAATCGGATTATCGGTGACAGTTCCCTTCCACGGAACGAGCGCCTCACCCGAACCAACGTCCGAAAATTTACTCCCCAGTCCGCGCTCATGCGCTCGGGTTTGTTCGGCCCGGTGAAGGTGGTTCGGCGCGACGCAGCGGGTGGCCCCCGTGTGAGCCTGTCGACGGAAAACTTCAACGAGCACATGAGGTGAGGGAAAGGTTCACAGGATTCCCCAGTTCAAGGCAGGGAGCCATCGAGTTTTGAGAAATTCAATTCGTGCACTGTTGTTTTGGCTCACGCCATGTTCGGTCTTCAGTTCCGTTGCGCTCGGATGCGTCCTCCTTGCGGCCTCTATTGGGTGGCTGGGTGCCGCTCCGCAACCTTATGTGCCGGACGGATGGACGCTGCATCTATGGCATTTGGACGAAGCCACGACACCGTGCATCGATTCCGCGCCGGGAGGCACAAACCTGCTCGCACTGGCGGGAGGCGCAACGCTCGGGTATCCATCCCATGCAGGTTTTGGCACCGCGTTGAACACGGCCGATGGCGGGCAGACAGCGACAGGCGCATCGGGCCGGAATGCTGTGTTGTCAGCACTGCCGTTGGCGGATGGTTTGGATGACAATGTGCGAACATCGTTTGCAGATCCAGTGACGGGTGCTTTCACCTTTGAGGCAATCGTGCTCCTGCAGTTCGATCCGGCTCTCAACCTCGCCGCACGCGGGTCCGCGATGCAAATCCTCTCAGCAGATGCGGAAGATTCCGAAGAATCTTCGGGCCGTCTCTTCCAATGGCGTCTCGCGCCTGTCGGAGTTGGCTCAGGCGATGCCACGGTTCCGCGATTCGAATTCATCAACCTGCGGCAGGGCTTCGGCATCCAGACGCTGGTTGCGCCGATCCCAACAGTCGGACGCCACGCCATCGCGTCCAACGGCTGGTACCACGTCGCGGTGAGTTACAATGGCCTTGAGGGATCGGCCACCAACTTCAGTGTTTATTGGACGTCGATGAAAGCGACGAACGCAACGGCGAATCGTGTTTCGGCCTTGTCGCTGGATGATGATTTGGCCAGCGGCCTCGCAGCGGATCTCTGCATCGGGAACGAGGGCAGGGCGACGGGTGGATCAACTGATAACTTCATCGGGGCCATCGACGAGGTCCGCGTGAGCGGCATCGGCCGCAGTTCATCGCAGTTTTTCTGGAACGACGATTCCGACAATGACGGGCTCGCGGATGCGTGGGAACTGACGTTCTTCACGAATCTAACGCACGCGGCCGAGGGGGACTTCGATAACGACACGTACAGCAATCTCGAAGAATTCGAAGGCGAATCGAATCCAGCCATCTCTGCTTCAATTCCCGGAGGCACCGATCCAGACACGTTGCCAGAAGCAGGGCCTAGTCTGCCCCATACGCGTTATGTCCCGGTGGATGATGGGGATTCCAACACGAGCGAGTACGCGTATGCGGGATCGTCTGCGATCAATGCCGTTTCGTTCATTTGTTCGGCGCTGACAACCGTTAGCAATCAACAGTTCATCGCGTATTACGGCAGGCACCAGACGAATCCGGCTTTTCCTTTTAACAACCGGATTTGGATTGGGCGGCGAACAGTGGGTTCCAGCCACTGGGAAGTTTTCCGCACGACGTTCGCCGCCAACGCGATCACTGATGGTCATGATGTGGTTTGTTTTGGCATCGATGGCCATGGATTCATGCACATGTCCTGGGGCATGCATGGAGACGCATTTCATTATGCGCGCAGCCTGACGAATGTGATCGGAAGCGAACCCATCGCGTTCGGTCCCGATTCAACGATGACGGGAGCTGAGAATGCGGCGACATATCCGCAGTTCGTTGCAGTTCCTGGTGGCGATCTCTTGTATCTCTACAGGAAGGGAAGTTCTGGCGCGGGGGACACTTATTTGAACCGGTACGTGCTCGAATCGCGCACCTGGACGAATGTTCACAGGAGCGGATCCAGCGCGGTCCCATTTATCAAAGGCACTGGATGGCCGCTGGATTACAACGCTTACGGACAAATGCCGTGCATCGACGAGTTCGGGCGGTTGCACCTTGTGTGGACATGGCGTTACACACCTGCCTTTCAATCGAACCATGACTTCGCCTACGCGACGTCGCCGGACAGCGGCTTGAATTGGGAACGGAGCGACGGCAGCGCCTACGCCCTCCCGATTTCTGAGAGTCTCACCAACGGCGGTCCTGGTTCCGCGAACGTAGCCGAGCGCATCCTGGCGATCGCGCCGAACTCGAGCTTGATCAACCAGGCGGGCATGTGCCTCGATGCCGGCGGGCGCCCCGTCATCGCGACCTGGTGGTCTCCTGGGGCGGCGACCAACAATCATCGGCGGCAGTACATGGTGGCATTTCCAGACGATGCGAATGTTTGGCAGGTCCGCCAGATTTCAAATCGGACGAACGACCCTGTGGGAACCGTGCTGGGAGACTCCGCGGTTCGCGACCTTGGGCGCCCCGTTGTGGTATGCGATCGCGCAAACCGCATCGTGGTTCTCTATCGAGACAATGCGGGGAGCAACGGCTTGACCATTGTCCATAGCCTGCCGAAAGCGATGGATCCGGACCGCCTTGCGTGGACAACTGTGGATTTGACGACGACGAACCTTGGGAATTACGAGCCCGTCATTGACCTTGCGCGCTGGCAGCGGGACAACGTCCTGAGTGTGTTGTATCAGCCCAGCAGCGGCCTGGGCTACACGCCACCCGCGAACACGGCCTCGGAAATCGGAGTTCTGGAATGGGACGCGGCCGATTGGTTTTCGCATCGCCCTGCTTTGGAAGCCACCCTGGGGCATTCAGGCGAACAGGTCTCAATTGGTTTTCGATCTCAGCCAGGGTGGGGATATCGGCTTCAAGCGAGCAACGACCTTTCGGCCTGGACGAATGAGACTGCGTTCGACGGCACGGGCGGATTTCTGCGCCATGTGGAAACCAACGCGACCGCCAGCAGCCGTTATTGGCGGCTCATTGTTCGTGAAGGCGGATTGACCGGGTTGTGATCGACCGAAGCTCCTGCGCCACAAGTTTCTCCTGAAGATTGCGCATCGGTGGCCGATGACCATCCGGTGCAACCTCTGGTTGATTGCATTTTTGATTTTGCCTTAGAGCCGCGCGCTCCCGATCGCCTGTCACAGGCCATATGAAACGCGCGCGCCTGCCTGTATTCTTATCTGCGGTGTGCCTGTTGCTGTGTGCAGCATTCTCCGTTGCATCCGCGGACGGCGTGGCTGACTTCAGTCTGGAGGAATTGATCAACATTGAGGTGACTTCAGTTGGAAAAAAGGAGACTCGACTTCACCGCGCTCCGGCTGCGATTGCTGTCCTCACGGACGAAGACCTTCGGACGCTGGGGGCGAACACCATTCCCGAAGCGCTGCGCGCCGTGCCTGGTGTCCATGTCGCGCGAATCAGCGGAAATCGCTGGGCAGTGTCAGCCCGCGGGATGAACGATGAGTATTCCAACAAGCTCCTGGTCCTTATGGACGGGAGGAGTGTCTACAGTCCGATGTTCGGCGGGGTGCACTGGAACACCCCTGACCTTGTGCTGGAGGACCTTGATCGCATCGAGGTGATTCGCGGTCCCGGCGCCACATTGTGGGGAGCCAATTCGGTCAACGGCGTCATCAACATCATCAGCAAGAGCGCGCGCGAGACCCAGGGCGGACTCGTTTCCTCTTCATTTGGCACGGAAGAGCAGCCGTCCGTCAGTGCGCGTTACGGCGGAACCCTCAGTTCGAATTTCTTCTACCGGGTCTATACGAAATACTACAACCGCGAAGGTTTTGACGGCGCCAGCGGCAACAGCATGTCCGATGATTGGTCGCTTGCGCGCGGCGGGCTGCGGATGGATTGGGAGCCGGGAGACCAAAACCGGTTCACACTCCTTGGTGAGTATTACGGCGGCGTTTTCGGTGAGCAGATCGGGAAGATCGCCATTTACCCGGCGCCGGCCTTTCGCAATATCGGAATTGAGGCTGACGCGTCGGGCGGAAATCTGCTGGGTCGCTGGATCAGTCACTTCTCTGACGAGTCTGAGTTGAGCCTCCAGGTTTATTATGACCGCTACCAACGTGAACATGCTGTTGGAGGCGGAACCCTGGTCGCATCGCCCAACGAGTTTGCACCGGGCCAGAATCACGTTACCGAAACGCGCGACACATGGGACGTGGATCTTCAGCATCGCTGGCACGGACTCGCACGGCACGAGTTTGTGTGGGGCGCCGGTTTTCGCACCACGCGGGACTACGTTGATGCTGGCGGAGCAGAAGTGTCGTGGAATCCGGCGCGAACCAGCCAGAACCTGTTCAACGCATTCGTTCAGGATGAGATCTCGATTGTTGAGAACGCTTTCTCGGTCACGATCGGTTCTAAAATCGAGCACAATGATTACACTGGATTTGAGTTTCAACCGGGCGGGCGGCTTCTCTGGACGCCAACGGAACAGCAGACAGTGTGGGCTTCCCTGGCCCGGGCAGTTCGAAATCCAACGCGATTGGAAAGAGACGGAAGGATCAACATCGGGGCAGTGCCCCCGATGGCGCCCACCGATCCTGCCGTGATTGTCACGGCCACCCCGAACCGCCACGCGGATTCTGAAACGGTAATCGCTTATGAACTCGGCTATCGCATCGAGCCAAGCGCGTCGCTCTCGTTTGACGTGGCAGGCTTCTACAACGACTACGAACTGCTCGCAAACAGAGTGGGCGGCTTTTCATTCCAACCAACGCCCGTGCCGCATGTTGTACAGGATTACGGCCCGAAAAATGGCATCAGCGGCTACACGTACGGCGCTGAGTTGTTGTCGCGCTGGCAGGTCAGCCCGGCCTGGCGCCTCACGGCCTCCTACACCTGGTGGCGCAGTCACTTCGAGGTGAGTCCCTATTCCGACGTCACCAATCCAGAGCACCAGTTCAACGTTCGGTCGACCGTGTCGTTCGGCCGCGGATGGGAGATGCACGCGGCGGCATATTACGTCGGCTCTCTGGGAGCCGTGCCGCAAAACTCCCCAGGGCCCGTGCGCATTCCAGCGTATCTCCGGGGCGATCTCGGGCTGAGCTGGAAGCTGAGCGACAATTTTGAATTTTCTGTCTGGGGACAAAACCTTTTCGACGGCGGACACCCGGAATTCGGCGGCTACAAGTCGGCGCGTTTCGCGGAGATACCCCGATCGGTTTTTGGGAAGGTGACGGTGCGGTTTTGAACAGCCGATTACACGTTGACTGATGTTGATACTGCCTGCCACGAACCTTCTGGTTCAGCGCGCTCTGCGACGCTGCTGGGCGTTCGTGCTTGCGTCCGCGATGCTCGGCGGCCTTGGGGCGCTGCCGAACGCAGCGGGTTCAGACCTGGTGATGACGGAGCCGCAGGTGAAGGCGCTCTGCCTCCTGAATTTCGCGAAATACATCAGTTGGCCCGCAGAAGCCTTCGCGACAACGAATGCTCCCATCCGAATCGCGATTGCAGGCGACGAACGCATTCACCAGGAGCTCGAGCGCGCAGCGAAGAACAAGGTGATCTCGGGCCGGCCCGTGCTGGTGCTGGATTACGAGGACGGGCGTGTTCCGGAGAACTGCCACATGCTGTTCATCGGCGCGACGCAGAAGTCACGCACGCAGGAGATTCTTAAGGCAGTATCCGAAAAGCCAACGATCACGGTTGGCGATGCTGACGACTTCGCGGATCGCGGCGGGGTTATCATGTTCGTAAAGCGGGAGAATAAAGTGCGTTTTGAGGTGAACCTGAAGGCGGCGCGCGCTGCCCAGCTGCAGATCAGTTCCCGTTTGCTGGCACTGGCGGATGCCGTAAGGGGAAAGGAGTAGACGCATGCGATTCTTCACCAACGCATCCATCAAGCGCAAGCAGGTCCTGATCATCCTGCTGACCAGCGCTGCCACGCTGCTCCTCGCGTGCACGGCATTTGTGTGGTACGACGCAACGACATTCCGCAAGGAACTCGTTGAACAAGCCAGCAGCCTTGCTGACATCATCGGACGCAACTGCACTGCTGCAGTTGATTTTAATGACACCGAATCGGCGGAGGAAACCCTTGGCGCGCTCCACGGCGAACGCAACATCCTGGCGGCTGCTGTTTTCAAACGCGACGGGGCGCGTTTCGCGATGTTCCAGCGCATACCCTCGGCGCCCGTTGAACTTGCCGCTCCACGGTATCTGCACGCGGACCACCAGTTCACCAATGATTCCCTGATCCTCATCCGCCCTATGCTGCATCAGAAGGAGGCGATCGGGACCATCGTGGTCGTGTATGATCTGAAGGAGCTTTCAGAACGTCTGAAGCGTTATTTGTGGATCGTCGCCGCCGTCTTTGCAGTATCGCTGCTCGTTGCATTCGTGCTCTCCGCGCAACTTCAACGCGTGATCTCGCAACCGATCCAGAGCCTTGCACGCGCTGCCCGGGCGGTCGCGATCGAAAAGGATTATTCGGTCCGGGTGAAGAAGGAGAGCGAGGACGAACTGGGACAGCTGATCGTCGGATTCAATGAAATGCTTTCGCAGATCCAGGAGCGCGATTGCCAGCTTCAGAGCGCGCGGGATCAGTTGGAGAACCGTGTGCACGCGCGAACTGCGGAGCTCGCCAGCTCGCTCTCCTTGCTGAATGCAACGCTGGAATCGACCGCGGACGGCATTCTTGTCGTTGCCGAGAACGGCCGGGTCACGAAATACAACACCAAGTTCCTTAAGATGTGGAGCATCGGCGACGAGCTCATTTCGCAGCGGGATGACTCCAGGCTGCTTGAGTTTGTGACGTCACAGGTCAAGGATTCCGAGGCATTCCTGAGCCATGTCCGCGAGCTGTATGACAATCGGGAGGCGCAAAGTTCCGATATCATTGAGCTCACGGATGGACGTGTTTTTGAGAGGCACACGCAACCGCAGAACGTGAGCGGCAAGTATGTCGGCCGCGTTTGGTGTTTCCGCGACATCACGGAACGCAAGAAGGCTGAGGAGGCGTTGCGCGAGCGGCTTTCCATGCAGGAGCGCCTTGCGCGGATTGCGGCAACGGTTCCCGGCGTGATCCACACCTTCCGATTGAATGCCGACGGCACGACCTGCATGCCCTACGCAAGTCCGCGAGTGGAGGAAGTTTATGGCGTCAGCCCGCAGGAAGTTGAACATGACGCATCGGTGATCTTCAGCCGGATTCATCCTGACGACACCGGGCGCGTGCGCGCGTCCATTGAGGAATCAAAGCAGGCGATGACACCGTGGCGCGACGAGTTCCGCGTGCGCCATCCGGATGTTGGCGAAATCTGGGTGGAACTGCATTCGGTTCCGACATGTGATTCCGACGGCGCAGTGGTCTGGCATGGGTTTCTAAGTAACATTACCGAGCGGAAAAAGTCCGAGGCCAAGATCGCCGCGCTCAACAAGGAACTGATTGAAACATCGCGCCAGGCGGGCATGGCAGAAGTCGCGACCGGGGTGCTGCACAACGTTGGCAATGTGCTCAACAGCGTTAACATCTCCGCCACGCTGGTCGCCGACGGCATCCAAAAATCCAAGGCCGCCAATTTGCCGAAGGTGGTTGCGTTGTTCGAGGAGCATGGCGAGCGCATTGGAGAATTCATAGCTCGTGATCCGCGCGGCCAGCAACTGCCGCGGTATCTGCAACAACTCTCCCAGCAGCTGATCCTGGAACAGAAGAAGAATGTTGCCGAACTGGACCTGTTGCGGAAGAACATCGAACACATCAAGGACATCGTCGCGATGCAGCAAAGCTATGCGAAGGTGTCAGGGATCACCGAGACAGTCGCGGTGGTTGAGCTTGTGGAGGATGCCCTGCAAATGAATGCCGGCGCGCTGTCGCGGCACGAGGTGGAGGTTGTCCGTGAATTCTCTCCTGTGCCCACCGTCACCCTTGAGAAGCATAAGGTGCTTCAAATCCTCGTGAACCTCATCCGCAACGCCAAGTTCGCGTGCGATGAGTCGGGACGCTCTGATAAACGCATCACGGTTCGCGTCGCCGAATCGGGCGGGACGATCAGCATTGCCGTTGCAGACAACGGGATTGGAATCCCGCCTGAAAACATGACGCGAATCTTCAGCCATGGGTTCACCACCCGCAAGCAGGGCCATGGTTTTGGCCTGCACAGCGGCGCACTGGTGGCGAAGGAAATGGGTGGCATCCTGCGGGTTTGCAGCGATGGCCTGGGACGCGGCGCAACTTTTATTCTCGAATTGCCCATCGCAGTTCCCAAAGCCCGATGAAATCGAATTCCATTCACATTCCGCACCGATTGCTTGTCGTCGACGACAACCCGGCCATTCACGCAGATTTTCGTAAGATCCTGGAACCGGCGGCGGGGGCGCCGCACGTCATGATCGACATGGAGCAGCAGCTATTCGGGCCGGTTGATTCACGGGACGCATGCAGCCAGCCGTTCCTGCTATCATGCGCCAGCAGCGGGCAGGAAGGCCTCGCCCTGGTGCAATCGGGCGTGGCTGCAGGGAAGCCGTTTGCCATTGCGTTTATCGACGTGCGGATGCCGATTGGCTGGGATGGAATTGAGACCGCGTCGCGGGTGTTGCAGGAGGATCCGAACATCCAGATCGTGATGTGCACCGCGTTTTCGGATTATTCCTGGGGTGAAATGATGGAGAAGCTCGGCCAGAGCGACCGTATTCTGATTTTGAAGAAGCCGTTCGACAGCATTGAAGTGCTGCAATTGGCGCATGCGCTTGGCGAAAAGTGGCAGTTGGGCCAGCGCGCGAAATTACACCTGGCAGATCTCGAGGACACGGTGCGGCGGCGCACCGAGGAGCTGCAGAACGCCAATGCGCAATTGAAACTGGAGATGGAGGAGCGGGCGCGGGCAGAGGAGGCGCTTCGGCAATCGCAGAAAATGGACGCGCTCGGCCAGCTGGCTGGCGGAGTCGCCCACGACTTCAACAATCTCCTCACGGTGATTCGCGGCTACGCTCAGTGCCTGCTCGCGGACCCAGCGCAGGGAAACTCCGCGCTGGAAGCGTTGTCGCAAATCGACATCGCCGCGGAAAGGGCTGCGAATCTCACGTCGCAAATGCTGGTATTCAGCCGCAAGAAACGGATGCACAGGGAATTCCTGGACTTGAACGAGGTGATCACGCATTTGAACAAGATGTTGCGCCGCCTCTTGGGTGAGGACATCTGTCTGCAGTTCCAGCCTTCTGGCGCGAAGCTGGGCGTCAAGGCCGATCGCGCCATGGTTGAGCAGGTGATCATGAACCTCGTTGTGAACGCGCGCGATGCGATGCCGTCGGGCGGCTCGCTGATGATCCGGACTGACGAGGTGGTCATCAGCGATCCAGCGCGAATGACACTGCCCGCGGCGCGGGCTGGCGTTTTTGCCTGCATCACGGTCATCGATACGGGCTGCGGAATATCACCTGACGCATTGCCGCACCTGTTCGAACCTTTTTACACCACGAAGGAGCCGGGGAAGGGCACGGGCCTGGGTCTCGCCACGGTCTATGGGATTGTGAAGCAGCATGACGGCTGGATTGATGTGCAGAGCCGGCCCGGACGCGGCTCGACATTCAACGTGTTCCTGCCGTTGATTGCTGAAGATCGCCTGATGACGCATCACCATCGTCGAACCGAGAGCCCGGCCGGAGGAGACGAAACGATTCTGCTGGTCGAAGACGAGGAAGCATTGCGCGAGTTTGCCGCGAATCTGTTGAGGCAGAGCGGCTATCGCGTTATTCCGGCGGGTTCGGGCGTGGAAGCCCTGAAAATATGGGAGCAACGCGGTCATGAGATCGACCTGTTGTTGACGGATATGGTCATGCCTGAGGGGATTTCGGGCTGGTCACTCGCACAGCAGCTGCAACTCGCCAAGGCGGAGTTGAAGGTAGTTTATACGACTGGATACAGTCTCGAGGCGGTCGACCAGGAACACGCCCTTGCAGAGGGAGCCAACTTTCTGTCCAAGCCGTACCATCCGATTGATCTCATCTCCATCGTTCGGCGAAACCTGGATCAGCGGGCGCTCGAGCTTGCGATGTGATGAAGATCAACGGGCGACCGGAGCGGCCGCTGGAAGTTCATTGAACAGCACCCAATACATTCCAACGTGCCCCACGGCTTCGACAAACTTTTCGAAGTCCACAGGCTTGTAGAGGTAGCTGTTGGCGCCAAGATCATAAACGTCGGCGAGGTCCCGTTCTTCTTTTGAGCTGGTGAGCACCACGACAGGCAAGTGATGTGTGCGGGCGTGGCCGCGAATCTCACGCAACACTTCAATGCCGCTGACCTTGGGCAGCTTGAGATCAAGCAACACAACTGCAGGAAGAAACTCGCTGTCGGCGGTGTGGGCGGAATTGCCCTGTCCAAACAGGTATTCAAGAGCCTCGGCGCCGTCGCGCGCGACGATGACCTCATTCATGATATGGCTTTTGCGGAGCGCCCGCAGCGTGAGTTCTTCGTCATCGCGGTTGTCCTCCACCAGCAGGATTGTCTTGCGCGTGAGCGTGCGGTCCTCAACGGGTACAGTGATCTTTGTTGCCATAATGTTCGGAGCTTGCTGCACCTTATGGGAATCGTTCCTCACGCCACAACCCGGAGTTCACCCCATCAACGATGGGCTTTGCGCCCCCCGGAAAACGGATTCCGCAGCGCGGGCGCATCGAGCGAAAACTTGTTTTGACAATTCAAGGGCGGCCCTTAGATTTCCGTCGCTCTGGATGGGGTCGTAGCTCAGTTGGTAGAGCACCACAATGGCATTGTGGGGGTCAGGGGTTCGAATCCCCTCGGCTCCACCATCCACGCCTGCTTGGGTTTCCCTGCGATTTCGCATTCTCCGTTTTCGCCCGGCTTCCGTGTGTCAGGATTCTTCTCCGTGATCGATCTCCCGTTCCATCCTCCGCCCGATCGCGTCAACGCAAGCGATGCGCCCGCCTGTAACGAGCGCTGATGGACATCATCAGACAGAAAGAATCGGCTTGTTCTTTTTTAAGACAACACCGCGGCATGATGTCTTGAAACGGCGGTTCAACCGTGTCTCTCCACATGGGGAACTGGAGCTGTTCGCGTCCGTGTTTGAGACAGATTTGGCGCGGATCGGCGAAGGTTTTTGGGACGCGGCGGTACACTGAACGTTTCTTCAACCTTGCTGACGAATTCCGCACCGTTGGCAGCCCTTATGCAATGGGGAGTCCTCGTGATGGACTCGAATGTATTTTGTCGCTGCTGGACACGCCTTGCACTTCTGCTGGTTGCCATCAGTTCTCTCGTGCTCGGCGCTTCAAACGCGCGCGCCGCTCAAAGCGTAACCCTTATCTGGAATGCGAGCGCCGATACCAACGTCATCGGATACAACGTCTACTACGGCGTCGCCAGCCGCACTTACACGAACCGCATTGATGCCGGTGCGACGACAAACCTGGTCGTCAACGGGCTGCTTCCGGGCGTGACTTACTATTTTGCAGCGACCGCCTACAACATTCTCGGAATGGAAAGCGAATACTCCAGCGAGGTTTCCTACACGGTTCCGGTTCCTGTGAACACGCCGCCGACTTTGGACTCGCTTCCCAATCTGAACATTGTTGAGGACTTCGGCCTGCGCACAGTGCAGCTTTCCGGAATCAGTTCGGGTTCCGCCAGCGAAGTCCAATCCTTAATCGTCACCGCCTCTTCAAGCAATCCATCCCTGATTCCGCATCCTGTCGTAACCTATACTTCGTCGCAGACCGCCGGGTCGTTAAGTTTCACTCCTGTAGCCAATGGGTTCGGAACGGCGACGATCACTGTAACCGTCGATGACGGCGCCGGCACAAACCGAATCACGACCCGCTCTTTCCTTGTGACAGTTTCTGCTGTGAATGACACACCGACGCTGAACGCGATCAGTGCGATAACCATTAACGAAGACGCGGCCGCGCAAACGGTGGCGCTCAGTGGCATTTCATCAGGTGCGGCAAACGAGGCTCAGGTTCTGGTCGTCAGCGCAACGTCCAGCAATCCCTCTCTCATTCCCAATCCCACGGTTTCGTATGGCTCCCCGGCCGCTGCGGGTTCATTGACCTTCAGCCCCGTTGCAAACGCGTTTGGAAACGCAACGATTTCCGTGACGGTCAATGATGGCAGCGCGAACGTGACCCGGACGTTTGTGGTGACCGTGAACGCGGTGAACGATTCGCCGACGCTGAACTCAATTGCCAATCTTTCTGTTCCGCAGAATGCAGAAACGCGCATCGTGAACCTGGCTGGAATTTCTTCGGGCGCCCCCAATGAAAATCAGACCCTTGTCGTGTCCGCTGCTTCAAGCAACCCCGGGTTGATTCCAACGCCAGATGTTTCCTATGCCAGTCCGTCTGCGTCGGGGACACTGACGTTCACGCCCGTGACGGGCGCCAGCGGCACCGCGACGATTACTGTCACGGTGAATGACGGCGGTGGAAACAACAGCTCGGTTTCACGCAGCTTCGTGGTGTCCGTGGCGCAGGTGAATCAGGTGCCAACGCTCGAGCCGCTTGCAAACCTTTCTATCCCCGAGAATGCCGGCCAGCGCATCGTGCAGCTCAACGGCATCTCATCAGGATCTTCGACTGAAGTGCAGACGCTTACCATCACTGCTTCATCGAGCAACACTAACCTAATTGCGACCCCTGTTGTGACATACACCAGTCCTGACACAACAGGCACGCTGCGATTCTCGCCCGCCACCAACGCGCACGGGACCTCCACCATCACGGTTTCTGTGCGCGATGGCGGGTTGAGCAACAACATTGTCACCCGCAGCTTCACGGTCACCGTTTATCCGGTCAATACGCCGCCCACGTTGCAGCCTCTGGCCAATCTCGTTATTCCCCGCAATTCGGGCCAGCAAACCGTCAACCTTGCTGGAATCAGTTCGGGTGCCGCGAATGAAACGCAGGTGTTGTCAGTCAATGCCGTGTCCAGCGTCCCCGGAATCATTCCTAACCCCACGGTCAGTTATTCCAGTCCTGCGGCGACGGGCAAACTTACCTTCTCCCCGCAGTTCCTGGCAACGGGCACGACGCTCATCACCGTTACTGTCAATGACAACGCCGGGAGCAATAACATCGTGCAACGCTCGTTCTCCGTAACAGTTACGGCGCCGCCCACGATCAGCGATATTCCCGACCAACTGGTTGGAATCAACTCCAACACCGCACCCATAGCGTTCACCGTTGCAAGTGCTGATGTCGATCTGGGCGCGCTGACAATTACTGCAACGTCCACTGCTCCGGGATTGATTCCCACGACGAACATCGTCTTCGCCGGAACTGGCGCAGCCCGGACCGTGCGGCTGATGCCGATCAAAGGGCAATATGGCAAAGCCACAATCACAATCAGTGTGAGCGACGGCGTTGCCACTTCCAGCACATCCTTTGTATTGGAGGTCGTTGCTCCGCCTTCAGCCCCGGGTATGTTGATGATCCTCACCGCAGGGGACGGGACCGTCTCGGGCGCCAAGAGCGGACAACCGCTGGTGGCGGGAAAGGTTTATTCGCTCACAGCTGTCCCCGCCAAAGGCCAGGAGTTTGCCGGCTGGAGCGGCAGTTTTAGTTCGTCAGCCACAAAGATTCGTTTCACTGCGCGCTCCAACATGGTGGTGCAGGCCAACTTTGTTCCGTCGCCGTATCGAACTGGCGTTTACAGCGGGCTCATTCACGAAGAGGAAGGTATTCGCGTGGGAAGTTCCGGCATGTTCAACCTGGTGGTGGCGAATCACGGCCGATATTCAGGCAGGATTCAAGTAGGCACGACACGCGTCGCTTTCAGTGGAAAGCTGGATCTGCAATGCCGCGCAACGAATATCATCAACAGGCCCGGTATCGCTCCCATGGTCCTGACTCTGCAAATGGGTGAAGACGCCACGGTAGACCAGGTGTTTGGAATGCTGGAAGGCTCGGTCAACATGGTCTTGCGAGGTGATCGTTCCGTTTTCAATCGCACCAATCCGGCTCCTTTCGCCGGCAACTACACCATGGTGCTGCCTGGATCGGAAACATCCGGCGGGCCTGAAGGACATGGACACGGGATCATTAAAGTGAATGCGCTGGGCAAGGCGATGTTCGCCGGGTTGCTCGGCGACGGCACCAAGGTCACACAGAGCGCAGCGCTGTCGAAGGATGGCACATGGCCCTTCTTCGCAGCCCTCAATCGCGGACAAGGCGCGGTGATCAGCTGGCTTCAATTTACAAACCGCATCAACGATGACATCTCAGGTACGGTGTATTGGGTGCGGAACGCGGCTCAAGCGCGGTATTTCCCCTCTGGCATCAGCCACACCACGGAAGCAATGGGATCGCGCTACACGGCCATTCCCGGCACAAACGTGTTGAACAGCCCAGTGGCAACCATCGGATTCTTTGGTGGAAACCTGGAAGCTCCCGTTCAGAATGCCCTCGAAATCTCGCCTTTGAATCAGGTGTTGAATTTGAGCACGAACGCGATCGCCCTGCGATTCGCGCCGGGCAGTGGTTTGTTTAGCGGAAAAGTTTCGGTGCCCGGACAATCCAAGCCTCTGGCGTTCTCCGGCGTGGTGCTGCAAAAGCAGGGCGTTGGATACGGCTTCATGCTGGGAACCGACTCATTGAGCGCCGTTGAATTGAACGGGAACTAAGCGCGATCTACTCGAGGCCGAGGACCCGGCGGCCCTGCTCGGTGATCATCGAGTGATGCCACTGGGGATCCCAAACAATATCGACTTGGGCATCCTCCACCCCGGGCAAACCCAGAAGTTTCTGCTGCGCATCCCCCGCGATCACGCCACCCATTCCGCAACCTGGCGCGGTCAAGGTCATCTTCACCTGCACTGAGCACCCGCCGCTGGGGCGCGGTTCACGTTTCATTTCGTAAACTAGGCCGAGGTCCACGATGTTTACGGGGATTTCGGGGTCGTAACACGATTTTAACGTTTCCCACACCTGCTCATCCGTGGCGCATTCCCCGCTCGCTTTCGTGACAGATTGCTGCTCCCGAACATCGGCAAGGCCCAGTGCATCGGCATCGCCGCTTGCAATGCGAAACAAACCCCCACCCGTGTGCACGGTGTAGGTGCCGCCCAGCGTTTGCGTTATGTCGACCGCTGTTCCAGCAGGCAGGATGACGGAGTGGCCAGCGGGAATCTGGACTGCCGGGCAATCGCGCTTTAATTCAACTGTGGTGACCTGATGCATAATCTGGGATGGCTGAACTTAACCAACCAAGACGCGGATGCAATGCAGATTCGGAACTTTGAACTTTCAACTGCGAACACGATCTCCCTAGCCTGCAGTCCGTGAGCGACGACCTGCCCAGCGTCTCTGTGATCATCGCCGCCCGGCCCGATCAGTCCGAGATCAAGGCCGTGGCGGCGGCGCGCTGCCTGGAGTACCCGAAGGAACAACTGGAGATTCTTGTGGCGCGCGGACGTCAGCCATCAGTGCAGCGCAACACAGCGGTCCGCGCCGCGAGAGGGGAGCTTATCTATTTCCTGGATGACGATTCCGTTCCAGCTGTGACGAACCTGTTGCGAGCTGCGGCGCATTTTCGCGATCCCAAGGTGCAAATGGTTGGCGGGCCGAACCTGTGTCCGCCTGATGCCCCGCACATCGAGAAGGTTTTTGGCGTGGTGCTCTCGAGCTGGATTGCATTTGGTCCCAGCCGCGCGCGGTATGTGAAGACGGGGAAAGTCCGGGCCAGTGGAGAAAAGGAATTGATCCTGTGCAACCTCATGGCACGGCGCAGCGCGCTTTTGGACGCGGGCGGATTCAACGAGGCGCTCTATCCGAACGAGGAGAACGCGTTGATGGATGCATTGCAAAAACGCGGTTCAACTTTGCTGTACGATCCCGACATCTTCGTTCTTCGGCGGCCGCGACCTTCCCTGCGTTCGTTCGCACGCATGTTGCGGACGTATGGCCGGGGCCGCGCGGAACAATTCCGCCTTCACCCAACATTCGGCTCGGCGCCGAATTTTGTGCCGCCGTTGTTCGTGCTGTACCTGCTGTCGCTTGCGGCGATGGTTTTTGCGCCCGGAAATTTCCGGGATGCTGCGTGGAAGATTATTTGGGCGGCGCCGCTCGCAGGGTACGGACTTGCGTTGCTCCTCCAAACAATCGGCTCCATCCCAGCGCACGGCATGATCCGCAGCCTGTTCGCGCTTCCGTTGCTCTTGCTGAGCCACGTGTTCTATGGGATCGGATTCTGGCGTGGATTGTTCACGGACTTAAAACGCGATGCCGCCGATCGTCCACAAGTTCCCGTGATGCTTGAAACCGTGGCGCGATAGGCGTTGCAGATTCAATCCGTCATTCGGCTTTGGCCGGCGACGGCATCAATACCATTCGGCTCACAACGGGAAAGTGGTCACTTGGCCATTTGCCATCGGGACGTGTTGTGACGATCTCAGTCGAATCGACGCGAACATTGCCGCGGGTGAGAATCCAGTCGATCCGTGCGCCATTCGTGCGGATGGCTTGAAAACCGTTGAACGTCGCAATGCCTTCGCCGATGCGTTTGGCGGCTTCTGTCCAAGTGTCCTTGAGGAAACCCTCCCCCGTGAGCGCGTCGTAGACAGGGTTTGACTCAGCGTTGGTATTGAAATCCCCAACCAGGAGAACAAACGGGGAATTCACCTTGCCCAGCCGTTCGCGGATGAGTTGTGCGCTGCGGACGCGGGCGACCGGCACCTCATGGTCGAAATGCGTGTTTACAAAGTCGAAGGTGATTCCCGTTTGCCGGTCTCGAAATGCGACCGACGTCACCATGCGGCGGGTTCGGTTGCCCCATGAAGTGGACGCGGGCACTTCGGGTGTGTCGGACAGCCAGTAATGATTCGTCGACAACGGCTGAAGCCGGTTGGTGCGATAGAACACGGCCATGAACTCTCCGTTCATGCCGCCGTCGCGGCCCGCGCCAATCCAATGATATTGCGGTAATGCTTCGGCAATATCGTTCAGCTGAGGCAGGAGCCCTTCCTGCGTGCCCATGACGTCAGGATTCATGGCGCGAATGACATCGCACACCAGCGGCCGCCGCTCAGGCCAGGCGTTAGCGCCGGTGGGGCTTGCGTAGCGGATGTTGTAGGTGGCGACGCAGAGTTCGTTGGTTGGGCTTTCCGCTGCGTTCGCAGCGATGCACGACAGCAAACACGCGCTCCATGCAAGGGAGATTTGTTGAATGAATCGTTTCATAGTTGTTGGATCATACATTGCGGCGTTGGCGGCTGGCTTCATAGAGAAAAACCGCGGCTGCGGCGTTGACGTTCAAGGAATCGACGTTGGGCGGCATTGGAATCGCCACGCAGCTGTCGCAGATCTTCAGCACCTCGGGCGACAGCCCGCTGCCTTCGCTGCCGAAGACGAGGCAGCAATCGCCCGCGAACTGCGCATCCCAAAGCAAAGAGCCCGACACGTGCGGATGAGCGCCGATGACGCGAACGCCTTCCCGTCGAAGTGTCTGCAGGCTGTCGACGAGGTTGCGGCTTTCGATGATGGGAAGGTGAAAGATGGCACCCATGGAGTTGCGAACGGCGCGGCGGAGGTAGGGACTGGACGAATTCTCGCCGACCAGCAGCGCGTGGGCATTGAACGCGGCGCAGTTGCGCACAATCGTTCCCACGTTCTCCGCGCTGGTGAGTCCGTCAATCGCCACCCACAAACGCGGTGCAGCGGTTCGATCCAGCACATCGCTGAGGCTGGCGCGCTCCGGGATTTTTCCAACGGCCAGAACTCCCTGGAACATTGGGAAACCCACCAGTTGCTCCAGCACCTGCATTTCCGTGACGAATACCTGGAGGTCCTTTTCCGGCCTGGCCCGAACCAATGGTTCGTAATCGGCGACCCATTTTTGCGGCAGGAGCAACGAGACCACCTCGAATCCGCTCTCAAGCAACCGCCGCACGACCTTTTCACCTTCGGCCACAAAGATTCCGCGGTCGCAATGCTCCTGTGGACGCCGCATTGTGCGATAAGGTTCCAGTTCGGGGAGCTCGAGCGAGTCGATGGTGCGAACCGTAAACATGCCGGGCCGTGTGCCCCTTCAAAGGCTGAGCGTGGGGCAGGGAGTGTCCTGGCTGGCGACGGTTGTCGGAAGGTGGCTTGCGCCGATCTGTTCCAGCCGTTGCATCACGGCGGCATGCGCCAGGGCTGGCTTGTTGCATTCGCGGCTTAAATGACCAAGGAACAGATGCTGCAGGTTCGCGGACATCACGTCTGCGATCGCATCCGCTGCCGCCGCATTCGACAGATGCCCGTGTCTTCCAAGAATCCGCTGCTTCAGGCTCCAGGGCCGATGAGGGCAATCCTGCAGCAGCTTGACGTCGTGATTTGCTTCCAGCACGAGAACGTTTGCCGTGCGGACCCGTTCCGTCACCAGCTTCGTCATGTGGCCGAGATCCGTAAGGAACGCAACGCTCGCGCTCCCCGCCCGCAGCACATAGCCCACGGGATCCTGCGCGTCGTGGGGGATCGAAAAAGTCTCCACGTGGACATCGCCGAGGTCGAAGGATCCGCCTGTCGCAAAAAGGCGGCAATCAATCTTCACGTTGAACTGGAAACGAATGGCGTCGTGCGTGGCGCGATTGCAATACACGGGGATGTTTAACTTGTGCGCGAGAACTCCAAGGCCGTGGATATGATCGATGTGCTCGTGGGTGACGAGGATCCCGGTGAGATTCTCGGGCGTGCGGCCTATGGAGGCGAGGCGCTGTCGGATCTGCTTGGCGCTGAATCCGCAGTCGATCAGCACACGCGTTTCGGGTGTTTCCAGATACGCGCAATTTCCGGCCGAACCGCTGCCGAGAATGGTGAATTGCACAGGCACGGTTGACGTTATTCACCGCGTGAAATCGGGGCAATCAATTTCGCCAAAACGCGAGCGGCTACTCAGTTTGGGGTCGTCACCCTATTTGTGCGGCAACATCGTCCTGTTAGAACACTCGCAACAAACCTATGAGAAAAATCTCCGTGCTACTCGTTGATGATCACACTGTTGTTCGCCAGGGCCTCAAGGCTCTGCTCCGCCCTGAAGAGGATATTGAGGTAATTGGCGAAGCTGAAAATGGCCGCGTCGCTGTCCAGATGGTCCGCAAGACCCCGCCGGACGTTGTCGTCATGGATGTCGCGATGCCGCTGCTGAATGGACTCGAGGCAACCCGTCAGATTCTGAAGGCGGTGCCTTCCACGAAGGTTCTGGTTTTGACATCCTACAGCGATGACGATTGTGTGCAGCAGATGACGGAGGCTGGAGTTTCCGGTTACCTGTTGAAACAGACCGCGGCGAACGACCTGCTGAAGGCGATCCGCGAAGTCCAGAAGGGCAACGCCTTTTTCAGCCCGACGATCGCCAAGCGCCTGCGCGACCAATGCCGCGAAGCCTTTGCAAACGGCCAGCCTGTGAAGAAGAGCATTGAGCTCACCTCGCGCGAGGCGGAAGTTCTGCAACTGATTGCCGAGGGATTTTCCAACAAGCAGATTGCCGCCGAGCTCTGCATCAGCATCAAGACTGTTGAAAAGCATCGGCAGCAAGTCATGAACAAGTTGAACATTCATGATGTGGCCGGATTGACCCGGTATGCCTTGTCCAAGGGACTGGTCGATCGCGGTGTGCCGGCTGGCGTTCTTGCCTGAGCGGGGATATCCTGAACTTTGCGAAAAGCGCGTCCGCAGCCGGGCGCGCTTTTTCGTGTCAAGATGCGGTTCTCCTGGCCTTTTCTTTAGGAAAATATGCAGGGAAAAGCGAAAGCCGTGCCAATTGATGCTTGTGCTTTATTGGCAGGCCTTTAGATTACCGGCCATACATGGCACAGGGCTTACAACTGTCGCAAAGATTGACGCAGTCGCTGGTGCTGGCGCCGCAGCTCCAGCAGTCGCTTGCGCTGCTTCAAGCGCCGACCCTGGAACTCAAGGCTTTGGTTGAGCAGGAGCTTCAGCAGAATCCGGTTCTTGAGGAGATTGCTGATACGGACATGGATATGCAGGAGCGGGAACGGGAGAGCGACGCCGCAGCTGAAGCCGCGGATCCCAGCGAGCCGCCTGCAGACTTGAATTTTGATCCCGCGACGGAACAGCCCTCCAGCGAGCCTGTCGACGACTTCCAGGCGGAGTTTGAGCGGCTTGTTCAATTGGACCAGGAGTGGCGCGACCATTTTTCCCAGACGAACACGCCAACGCGCATGTCGCCTGAAGATGAAGAGAAGCGGCAGTTTATGTTCGATTCGCTGGTTGCGGGCACTTCGCTCCAGGAAATCCTGATGGAACAGCTTCGGGAATCCGCCCTTCCAGAGTCCGACCGGCCGATTGCCGAAAATATCATCGGCAACATCGATGACTATGGTTATCTGAAGGCCACGGCGGAGGAATTGGCAGCCAGTTCGAATGTCCCCGTGGAGAAGGTGCTGGAGGTTCTCAAGGCCGTGCAGGCGTTTGACCCGCCTGGCGTCGCTGCGCGGGACCTGCAGGAATGCATGCTCATCCAGCTCAGCCGCTCCGGCAAGGAGACCACGCTGGAATTTCAGATCATTCGCGATTACATGGAAGCCTTGGGCAAACGCCGCATCCCCGAAATCGCGAAAGGAATCGGCATTGAGGTCGACGAAGTTCAGGATGCGCTGGAAAACATCGCGCGGCTTGAGCCGCGTCCTGGGCGTGCCTTTCTTCCCGACAACGATCAGTACGTGCTGCCTGAGGTCTTCGTTTTGCGATCGGGCGATGAATTTGTAGTCACCACCAACAACGAGCACATTCCTCACCTGCGCATCAGCAACACCTACAAGGATCTGATGTCCCAGGGAGAAAACTCCAGCGAGGTTCGCAATTACATTCGCGAGAAGATCCGTGCCGGGAAATTTCTGATCAAGAGCCTGCACCAGCGGCAGCAAACCATTCTCAACATCGGCCGCGAGATCGTGAAGCGTCAGCGCGAGTTTATGGAGAAGGGCGTCGCGCACCTCAAGCCTCTCACAATGGTGCAGGTCGCGGAGGTGGTGGGTGTCCACGAAACAACCGTGAGCCGCGCGGTGTCAGGCAAGTACATGGATACGCCGCAAGGCATATTCGAAATGAAGTATTTCTTCACTGCCGGCATCCAGACTGAGAGCGGCGCGGGAATGTCGAACACGAGCGTGAAGGACATGATTTCCGAGATCTTCAGCAAGGAAAACACAGCGAAGCCGCTGTCAGACCAGGAAGTTGTGAAGATGCTGAAGGAAAAGGGCATTGTGATTGCCCGGCGGACCGTCGCCAAGTATCGCACCGAGTTGAACATCCTGCCGTCGAACCTGCGGAAGGTTTACTGACGCGCGGATTACTTCTTCCTCGCCTTCAATTCCGCCTTCGTCTCGGCCTGGAGCATGTCCAGCTCATCCTGCACTTCCGCCTTCGCGGTCTTGTCCATCCGATCTATAAACAGAATTCCGTGCAGGTGATCGGTTTCATGCTGGACAGCGCGCGCGAGCAGGCCGCCGCAGCGGAACTCGAATGGATTTCCATCCTTGTCGAGCGCCTTCACATCCACGCTTTCCGGCCGCAAGACATCGGCATACACCTCGGGGAAACTCAGGCATCCCTCCGGCCCTGGCACGGGTTCGTTGATGGGCTTCACTTCAGGATTGATAAGGACCAGCGGCATGAAGTCTTCGGGGACCGCCGGTTTGCCATCCAGTTCCAGGGTGGACGGACGGTCGGTAACGCCGCGGATGTCGATGACTGTGAGTTGAACCGCCACGCCGATTTGCTGCGCTGCAAGACCGACGCCCTTGTAGGCGTACATCGTTTCAAACATGTCCGCGATCAACTGCCGAATCTCCGGCGTGATTTTTTCGATGCGGCTGCCCTTTTTGCGCAGGATAGGTTCTCCGTATTTGACGACTTTTAAGATCATCCCGTCTCCTCGATGCTAATCCGTGGTCACGCCGACAATCTGCAAAATCCGTTCGAGATCGTCGTCGTTAAAAAATGCTATTTCCAGCGCTCCTTTTCCCGAGGCGTATCGCAGCTGCACCTTGGTTCCGAATCGTTCGCGCAGCTTGCCTTCAAGGCTGGTGATGTTGGCGTCCCGGATCGGTGTCTTGCCAGGCTTTCGGGGATCGGTGCCGCGTGCCTGCAGCTTGGCGACAAGGCCTTCCGTCTGGCGCACGTTCAAACCGTCCTTGATGACCCGTTCCGCCGCGCCCTGCTGTTCTCGATCCGTGGGCAAGCCGAGGATCACTTTTGCATGGCCCACCGAAAGGCGATTTTCACGGAGGTAACTTTGCAGCGCCGCGGGAAGCTTGAGCAGCCGCAACGCATTCGCGACCACCGCGCGGCTTTTGCCAACCTTCTGCGCAACTTCCTCCTGGGTGAGTTGAAACTGGCTGACCAGCTGCGAATAGCCGAGTGCCTCTTCCATCGGGTTCAGGTTCTCGCGCTGCAGGTTTTCGATGAGCGCAAGTTCAAGAACCGCGCGATCATCGGCCTCACGCAGAATCACTGGAACCTCCGTCAATCCCGCAAGCTGTGCGGCACGCCAGCGGCGTTCCCCGGCGATGAGTTCGAGGTGATGACCCACGTCGCGGACGATCAGCGGTTGAACGATGCCTTGCTCCCGGATGGAATCGGCGAGCTCCTGCAGTGCTTCGGGCGCGAAATCCTTTCGCGGCTGAAACGCGCAGGGCTGGATGCGATTCAGGGGCACCCGTTGCACGCGTTCACGATCGTCGGCGACAATGGCAGCGGAAGGAGCGGATGCGGGGGACGCCTGGGCAGGGGACGGCGATGGCGGTTTCGCCGCTGTGGGCGCACCGCCCAGAAGAGCGCCGAGACCTCGGCCCAAAGCTGGTTTTGCCATGCACGCAGAGTGTCGCAGCATGGAAGCGATGTCAACGCGACGCGAGCATCTCGCCGCTTGCAATGGTCTCCTTGCGTTTGTTTAATCCCGGCGTGTTACATCAGCAGACACTCAGTCGCCCTGCAGAGTTCTCCGGTGTTGGCCTGCACAGCGGCAACCGGGTGAACATGACCTTCCTGCCCGCGCCCCCCAATTCCGGCATCCGATTCCGCCGCATCGACCTTGATGGCAAGCCGGAGATTGAAGCGCGCGTTGAGAATGTCGCGGAAACAAACCGCTCCACAACGCTGGCCAAGGGCAACACGCGAATTCACACCGTCGAACACGTGCTTGCTGCGTTCGCTGGTTACGGGGTCGACAACGCAGTGGTGGAGCTGGATTCAAATGAACCCCCCATTGCGGATGGCAGTTCACGCGAGTTTTGCCGCATGATCCAGGATGCAGGCTTCGCGCCGCAGAACGAACGGCGCGATGTTTACAAGGTGTCAGCGCCGATCGAACTGCAATTGGGCGAAACGGAAATGACGTTGTTTCCGTACGACGGCTTTAAAATTACTTGCACCAGTTCGGATCGCGGCGGGCGATTCACGCAGTTCTACAGCGTGGAGTTGACCCCCAAGACGTGGGAGGAGGAACTCTCCAACGCGCGCACGTTCTGCTTCTACGAAGAGATCGAATACCTGATCAAGAACGGACTGATCCGCGGCGGCAGCCTTGAGAATGCGGTTGTCATTCGCGATGACGCCGTGCTGACGACTGAACCGCTGCGTTATGCGGAAGAATTTGTTCGCCACAAGATTTTGGACATCGTGGGCGACCTGTCACTCGTCGGGCGTCCGCTGCAGGGACATTTGATCGCGGTCAAACCGAGCCACATGGCGAACTGTGAATTGGCGCGCCTTGTGACCGCGCAAATGCAGAAACCCTTGCGGGCCGCCCAGGCTTTCGGGCCGCCGCCACCGAGCGATGGCAAGGAGTCCCTGGTTGAAATCATGGACGAGCAGGGGGCGCTCGATGCCAACCAGGTGATGCGAATTCTGCCGCATCGCTATCCGTTCCTCATGGTCGATCGCATCACGAAGATCGAGGGGAATTTGATTGTCGGCGTGAAGAACGTCACAATCAACGAACCGTTTTTTCAGGGCCATTTTCCCGGGCACCCCATCATGCCGGGCGTTCTGCAGCTCGAGGCGATGGCGCAGGTTGCAGGCATCCTGATGTTGCGCCGGGCAGAGAATGTCGGCCAAATCGCCTATTTCATGGCTGCTGAAGACGTCAAATGGCGCAAGCCCGTGGTGCCTGGAGACGTGCTGGTCATGGAAGTGCAGATGACAAAGATTCGAGGGAAGCTCGGAAAGGCGAAGGGCGTCTGCAAGGTGCGGGGCGACATTGTGAGCGAAGCGGAAGTCACGTTCATGCTGGTTGAAGCCTGAGTATGTCCGACATTCATCCTTCCGCCGTCATCCATCCCTCCGCGCAGGTCGGCGAAGGCTGCAGGATTGGGCCGTATTGCATCGTCGGTGAGCACGTGAAGCTCGGCGCGCGCTGCAGGCTCCACTCGCACGTGGTGATCGATGGCCATACCACGCTGGACGCCGAGAATGAAGTGTATCCGTTCTGCAGCATTGGGTTGCAGACGCAGGATTTGAAGTGGAAGGGCGGGTTAACGCGAACCGTCATCGGCAGCAACAACACGTTTCGCGAATACGTGACGATCCATAGCGCGACAAGCGACGGCAATGCAACGACGCTGGGTTCGCACAATCACGTCCTTGCATACTGTCACATCGCTCATGACTGCCGCGTGGGCAGCCATATCATCATGTCCAACGCCGCCACGCTTGGCGGCCACGTGACTGTTGAGGATCATGCGGTGATCAGCATCTCCGCCGTTCATCAGTTCTGCCGGGTTGGCAGGCTGTCGATGATTGGGGGTTGCTCCAAGGTGGTGCAGGATGTCCCGCCATTTATGCTCGCGGATGGCAACCCGGCCGAGACCCGCACGATCAACAAGATAGGTTTGGAACGCCATGGCGTTGCCGATGAAACCATCAGCGCGCTGCGGCAGGCCTACAAACTTCTCTTTCGGGAAGGGCTTACGTTGACGAACGCAATTGCCCGGATCGAAAAGGAACTGCCGCAATCTCCGGAGATGGCGCACCTTGTGCAATTCGTCCGCACGAGTGAACGTGGCATCAGCAAGTGACAGCGCCGGCGGGCTGAAGCCTTTCGCCACTGAGTCAACCATGCCGAATGACCTTCCCCCATTGGCGCCAGGAACGCTTTACCTCGTCGCGACGCCCATCGGCAATCTTGAGGACATCACCTTGCGCGCTCTTCGGGTGCTGCGGGAATGTGATGTGGTTGCCGCCGAGGACACCCGCCGTTCCGGGCAATTGCTGAGGCATTTTGAAATCAGCAAGCCGATGTTGAGCTACTTCCAATTCAACGAGGCGCGCCGCAGCGAAGAGATCATTGAACGCCTGCGTCGTGGCGAAAAGGTCGCGCTCGTGACCGATGCTGGCAGCCCTGGAATCAGCGATCCGGGCGGACGCGTGGTGAAGGCGGCAATCGCTGCAGGCTTGCGGGTTGAGTCCGTTCCCGGCGCGAGCGCGTTGGTGGCGGCGCTTACTGCGAGCGGGCTGCCGACTGACGAGTTTCATTTCGTGGGCTTCCTCCCGCACAAATCAGGGCAGCGGCGCAATCAGTTGCGGGGACTGGCAACGGTTCCCGGAACTCTGGTGTTTTACGAATCACCTTACCGCGTGGAAAAGTTGCTGGGCGAATTGCTCGAAGTCATGCCGGAGCGGCAGGTGGTGCTTGCGCGCGAACTCACAAAGAAATTCGAGGAATACCTTCGCGGCACTCCCGCCGAACTGCAGGAGAAGCTGAAGACGCGATCGCTCAAGGGCGAATTTGTCGTCTTGGCCGCACCCAGCCTTGCGCCCGCACGCGCGGCGGAGTAGTTCTCTGCCGTGGTCCAACTGCAGGCATTGAGGCAGATTTCGCGGGACGATTGGCTGCGCCCGTCCGTGATCGCGCTGCTCGCCGCCAACCTCGTTCCGATCTTCGGCGTGCTGCTCCTCAAGTGGGACGTCTTCTCACTGATGTTCCTGTTCTGGGTCGAGAACGTCGTCATCGGCTTGTTCAATGTATTACGGATGGCTGTCGTTCCTCCGACGCCCGGTTTTCCCCGCGCCACGAAACTGTTCCTCATCCCGTTCTTCTGCTTTCACTTCGGGATGTTCACGCTGGTCCACGGAATCTTCGTCCTGGCGCTGTTCGGTGAGGAACCGGGCGGCGGCATGAGTTCACCCAACCCGATGCTATTCTTGAACGTCATCCGCGAGTATCACCTGTTCTGGGCTGTCGTCGGTCTCGTGGCCAGCCACGGGGTGTCTTTCGTCTCGAACTTTTTGCGCGGAGGCGAATACAAACGCGCCGATCTCGGACGTCTCATGGCTCAACCGTATGCGCGGATTTTCGTGCTGCACGTAACAATTCTTGGCGGCGGACTGCTCATGGCTGCGCTGAAGGAGCCGTTCGCAGGCCTCATCGTCCTCATTGTCCTGAAGATCATGATCGACCTCGCCAGCCACCTCGCTGAACGGAAGAAGTTTGAATCCGATCCCGCGACCGCTGCATCCAGGCACTGACGATCAGCTTTGAAGCGGGTTATTTCGGCTTCAATTGCGGGAACAGGATCACGTCGCGAATGCTCTCCTGGCCGAGCAGCATCATGCACAGGCGATCGATCCCAATTCCGATCCCGCCTGCGGGCGGCATCCCATGCTCGAGCGCGATCAGGAAATCCTCGTCGACCTTCTGTTGTTCGCCTCCCGCCTGATGCTCCAGGCGGTCGCGCTGGACGATCGGATCGTTCTGCTCGGTATAGCCCGGGGAAATCTCCTGGCCGTTGATGCAGCATTCGAAGACTTCAACACACGTGGGATCCTCAGGCGACAGTTTCGCGAGCGGCACGAGTTCCTTGGGCAGATGCGTGACGAACGTTGGCTGAATCAGGGTCGGTTCAATCAGCTTTTCGAACACCGCACCCGTGACTTCAAAATCCTCGTAGCCCTTGGCAATGTCGCCGGCGAGCTTCAGATCTTCCATGGCCCGGCGGCGGCGTTCTTCGGGCGTGACGTCAAACCAATCATTCCCCGCCACACCACGGACGAGATCCTTGTACTTCGCGCGCTTCCAATGCGGCGTCAGGTCGATCGTCTTTTGCACGCCGCCTTCAGCGTCCTTGTGCTCGATCACCAATGTTCCAAGGACTTTCTCAGCCACGTGGCAGATCAGCGATTCCACGGTCTCAAGCATCACCTCATAATCCGCAAACGCGTGATACGCCTCGAGCATTGTGAATTCCGGATTGTGCCGCCGCGATAATCCCTCATTGCGAAAGTTCTTTCCGATCTCGAACAGTTTGTCGATTCCGCCGACGAGCAGCCGCTTGTGGTAGAGCTCGGGCGCGATCCGCAAATAGAAATCGCTGCCAAGCGCGTTGTGAAACGTCTTGAACGGCTGGGCCGCGGCGCCGCCGGGGATCGGCTGCATCGCGGGGGTCTCCACCTCGATGTAACCGCGGCTGGCGAAGAACTGCCGGATCTCGTGCACAATGGCGCTGCGCTTCAGGAAGACGTTCTTCACGTCAGGGTTTCCGATCAGGTCGAGATACCGCTGGCGATAGCGAATCTCCATGTCTTCAACCCCGTGCCACTTTGCCGGAGGAGGCCGCAGGGCCTTTGAAAGGATGGTGAAGGATTCCAGCTTGATGCTTGGCTCGTTTGTCTTGGTGCGGAACAGCGTGCCCGTGACGCCAATGAAATCACCCAGGTCGAGATGCGTGAAGATGCTGAACTGCTCGTCGCCAATGACGTTCTTCTGCGCGTAGACCTGGATTCGGCCGCTTTGATCGCGCACGTCGATGAACATGCTCTTGCCCATGTCACGGTGCGCGGTGATCCGGCCAGCGACGGAGACACGTGTGCCTTCGGGCAGTTCGCCCTGGTCGAACCGCGAGCGGGCGTCGTTGCAGGAACGGTCAGGCGTGAACTTGTTCCTGAATGGATCAATGCCCTTGCTGCGCAAAGCCTCGAGCTTCGCCTTCCGCTGCGCCATCAGCGCGTCCAAAGATTGATGCTGCTGTTCCATAAATGCAGCGGGCAGGAAACACCAAAGCGAAGGCGAATCCAAGAAGCGAATCGCTGGAGCGCCGGCTTGCAGCCTAATGCCTTACGATGATCAAGGAACCGATCGCGCGCGAATTGGCGAATGGCGGATGCCACAAAGGAGAAACGTGTCGCAAGGTTTTTAGGTGCCCGCATTCACAGCAGCCTGCCGGCTTGGAAGCGCGGCGATACAGTCCCGACTCGTCGCGAGAAACCGGCGCCACGGCCGGACGCTGCGCAGTCCCGCTTTGACACCTTTGTCGAAACGGGCTTTGCTACGGGCATCCAGATATGAGCCGTGAAGCAACTGAAATGACTGTGGAGTCAGTGACAAGTGAAGTTTCCGACACGAAAACCGTTCGGCTCAAGTGGCCTGACCGTTACAACCCCGACTTCAAAACAGGCCAGTTCATCACCTGCTTTTGGCCCGACGAACCGAATTACAAGCGCGCCTATTCGCTTTCCTCCTGCGCGCTGGATCGCGGCTTTTATGAGTTCACTGTTCGGCGCGATGGCAAGATGGGCACGCGCATTGTGGATTGGATCAAGCCGGGCCAGAGGATGATGGTCCTTCCGCCGACGGGACGATTCCTTCCTGTTTACGAGCCGGGCAAGCATCTCATCTGCATCGCGGGCGGCTCGGGTGTTACCCCCTTCCGCAGCTTTGTCCGTGAAGCCACATGGCGAAAGCTGGAGACGAAGATCACCATTCTCTACAGCGTTCGCACAACAAACGACGTCATTTTCAACGAGGAATTTCGCCGCTTGGAACAGGAGAACCCCAACTTCAAGTTCCTGGTGACCTGCACGCGCCTGGCAGCGCAGGACCCTTGGATCGGCCGCCGCGGCCGCATCGAACCTGCATGGCTCCGCGAGCATACAACGGACCTCGCCAACACAGTTTTTTATGCATGCGGGCCCAACGCGCTTGTCGAGTTTGCCGAGGGCATCGTCTTTGAACTGGGTGCAACGAAGCAGCAGATGAAGACCGAAAAGTGGGGATAAGCGTCCTTCCCGTGGCGCACACGAATCAGCGAAGCCGTTGATGATCAGACAGAAGGGTGAGTCGCCCAGGCTCAGCTCCATCTTAACTCCCTCTCTTCCGCTCGGAGCGGAGGAGAGGGGCTGGCGAAAGGAGGAGCGTTTAGACCTGAAATTGACGTCACGCTGTAGGATGAATCAGAGCTCCCTCTCCCCCGACCCCTGGATGCTGTGGGAGAAACCGGCTTTTCATTTCCCGTCTTCAAACCTACCTTCAACCGCCATGTTGAAACGAACACCCCTGTTTGAGTCGCACCAGAAGCTTGGCGGCAAGCTGATCGAATTCGGAGGCTGGGAAATGCCCGTGCAATACACTAGCATCAGCGACGAACATCTCGCCGTGCGAAACGGGGCAGGGGTTTTCGACATCTCACACATGGGCGAGATCACCGTGAGCGGCGACGCAGCGTCGGAGTTTCTGAATTCGGTCCTCACCAACGACATAAAAAAACTCTCCCCAGGTGAGGGCCAATACACCTTGATGTGCAACGAACGGGGCGGCGTTGTGGATGACCTGTATGCCTATCAGTTGTCGGAAAACGTTTTCCTGCTCGTCGTCAATGCCTCGCGAACTGTCGGTGATGTCGCATGGTTGCAGCAGCGGCTTCAGGCATTCGCGAATCAAGCCAGCGTGAAGATGACGGACGCATCGCATAATTATGCGGCCATCGCCGTTCAGGGGCCACGCGTGGCTGAGTTCATCAACGAATGCATTCAAGGCCCGTCCACGTGCGGGCTTCGCGTGGGGCGGGTAACCGACCTGAAGAAAAACCAGATCGGCGGCTTTCCCTGGCACGGTGCCACGGTGCTGGTCTCGCGCACGGGCTATACCGGCGAGGACGGTTTTGAAATCGTCGGTCGCGATGAGTCGATCCAGCAGATTTGGGATTCCTTGCTCCTGCATGGCCAGCCGTTCGGTATCAAGCCGTGCGGCTTGGGGGCGCGCGACACGCTTCGAACCGAAGTGTGTTATCCGCTTTACGGCCATGAGCTCGATGAAAACACCACGCCGATCGAGGCGGGACTCGCCTTTTTCGTAGCGCTCGACAAGGGAGATTTCGTTGGCCGGACTGTGTTGGCTGAGCAAAAAGCGAACGGCGTCGCGAAAAAATGCGTGGCCTTCAAGATGTCGGACAAATCCGCTCCGCCGCGGCCGCATTATCCGATCTGGATCAATGGCAAGCAGGCCGGCGAAGTTGTCAGCGGAACGCAGAGTCCTTCCCTCAACGCCGGGATAGGTCTTGGATACGTCCCGGCTCAATTCGCGAAGGCAGGAACCGCGATTGAAATTGAAATCCGCGGCAAACGCTTTCCCGCTGTCACGGTGAAAAAACCGATTCTAACGAAACGCGTTTCGGGTAGTCCCGCTACGTAGCGCAGGTCTCCGAACCTGTCCCGCCCTCCGCAGTAGCTGCTACGAAGGACGGGCCGCATCGCCGCGCGTCCAGGCCGGCTGGGGGTGAATCTCGCCGGGCAGAAGAAAATCTGCGAAACACGCACCTTGGAAACCGGCCTGGAAATCTGCCCGGCGTTCGAATTGAAGAATTCAGTTTCCAAACGAGATGCAAGGCGTAATCTGCTGCGGCTTTTAAACTGTTATGAGCAACGTTCCTTCCGATTTGAAATATACGAAATCGCATGAATGGGTGCGGATTGCGGGCGATGTCGCCACCGTCGGCATCACCGACCACGCCCAGCATGAACTGACCGATGTGGTATTTGTCGAGCTGCCTGAAGCTGGCCGCAAGGTCAAGGCAGGTGAGCCGTGCGCCGTGGTGGAGTCGGTCAAGACAGCGAGCGACATCTATTCTCCCGTGACTGGCGAGATCACCGAGATCAACAAATCGGTCACGGACAATCCCGCGCTTGTAAACACAGATCCTTACGCTGGCGGCTGGTTCTACAAGGTGCGGCTCTCCAACACGGGCGAACTCGACGGCCTCATGGCTGCCGCAGAATACCAGGCGCAGATCGGCGGATGAATTTTCCAGCGAACACCCGTTGCATTTTTATCGGGCGTGGCGAGTTTATACCGTGAATGCGAAAAGGATCCGACTTTTCATCAAGCCGTATTGCGGCTGGTGTCACAAGGCAATGCGATGGCTCGACGATCACGACATCGAATACGAAACCATTGATGTCATGGCGGATGAATCTGCCTACGACGAAATGATCCGCATTTCCGATCAGGAGCTGGCGCCCGTCATCGATGTGAACGGCGAGGTGCTCGCCGACTTTGGGCCGGATCAGCTCGAAGCGTTCTGGAACAAACTGGAAAAGAAAAATGCCCGCGCCTAGTTCGACGGAAATCCGCCCGCGTCCGCGCCTGCCGGAATGGCTGCGCATCAAGCTGCCGACGTCCGACACGTTTTCCCATACCCGCTCGCTGCTCGACGAGTTGAAGCTGCACACGGTTTGCGAAAGCGCCAAGTGCCCAAATCATTGGGAATGCTGGAGCAAGGGAACGGCGACGTTCATGATCGCAGGCGATCGATGCACCCGTGCTTGCGGTTTTTGTGCGGTCTCCACGGCCAAGCCATTGGCGCTCGAGGCGGATGAACCGCAGCGGGTCGCTGAGGCCGCGCGGCGGATGCGATTGCGGCACGTGGTGATCACGGCCGTGGCGCGGGACGACTTGAAGGACGGCGGGGCGGAACATTTCCGGAGAACAATCGAGGCAGTGCGCCAGTTGAGCCCTGGAATCGTGATTGAAGTGCTCACGCCTGATTTCAACGACAGCGACGCGTGCATTGAGAATGTTCTTCACGCACGGCCGCAGATATTCAATCACAACCTGGAAACTGTGCGCCGCCTCACGCCCGCCGTCCGGCATCGCGCCACCTACGATCGCTCACTGAGCGTGTTGCAAAAGGCCAAGTCGCGAGCGGACTATGCCCTGCACACGAAGTCGGGGATGATGCTTGGTCTTGGCGAGCGGGAGGACGAGGTTGTCGAAGCGATGCGCGACTTGCGCGCTGCGGGTTGCGACATCCTCACGCTTGGCCAATATCTGCAGCCGACGTTGAAACATCTGCAGGTCGTTGAATTTGTCAGCCCCGCCCAATTTGAACGGCTGGGTGCGATCGCGAGGGAAATGGGATTCGTGCACGTCGCGAGCGGCCCGATGGTGCGGAGTTCGTATCATGCGGACGAGTTTCACGGAGCCGAGCAATCTGCTGAACCGCGCTGCTAGCCGGCAGCCGCATTTCGGCGCAGCAGGAAGATCATTGCGGCCAGCACCAGCAGGCCGAAGATCAATGCGATCACGGTTGCGATGGTTTTGACGGTCTTCGCCTTGTTCAGCGCCCGCGCTGTGCGCTGCTTTTCTGCCTGCATGAAGAGCGCCAATTCCTTCTCCAATGAAACGATTGAGTCCTCGTCCTTGAGCGACAGGGTCAGCCAGGGGGTTGATGAACTTCCAATTTCGGCTGGCAGGCGCTTCAAGACTTCAGCCGACGCAGGCTGAAATCCATTTTGCTTCCAAAAGGGAGCGTCTTCACGCGTCCAGAGCCGTGCGATCCCGTGGTTCAACGCCAGCGACTGCATGCGTTCCCAGAACATTGGACGCACGGTCTCTGCGAGGCTGAAATCGGGGAACGCTTCCCCGCGCAACACAGCGTGCCGTTGAACGATCTGAAACCCAATTCCGCCCACAACGTTTTCTGCGCCGTCCACGGCGACCTGATACTCGGTCAGGCGGCGTTCCATGTCTGGCACGTCGAATCGCATGCTGTTCCATAGCGGACGCAGGGCAGGGAGGTCATCCAGAGTGGCGCGGCGCACGCGCAGGGGACCCGGGTTCATGATTTGTGATCTTAGGCAACCCAGTTGCGAGGTTCAATAGCTGGGTCGCGGAGAGTTCCAGGGCGGTGGTCTGTCGCGAGTATTGCACGTGTGGGAGTTGTCCATGTGAAGCCCGCTTGGAAGCCAGCGATAGTCCCGACTCATCGGGAGAAACGCGCGCTACCTGTAGCGCCGACTTCCGAGTCTGCTGTGTCGCAGGATTCCCTACCTGTCCGGCGCGATTCACGCAGTACCGCTTTAGAAGCGCGGCGATACTGCCCTGTCGTCGGCAGCGGGGTTTTGTGAATGGCAGGAAAGGTTTGGAAAGGTGCGCTGCGCTTGTTGGAAACGGCTTGCTTCAGGTGCGTCCGGGTCTAAGTTTTGCGCCCATGCAGAATCAGACGTTGACGCTTGGCCACTCGCCCGACCCGGATGACGCTTTCATGTTTTACGCCCTGGCGAAGGACTTGATCCCAACGAGCGGATTCCGTTTCGAACATATACTCCAGGATATTCAAACCTTGAACGAGCGGGCCACGCGCGGGGAGTTGGACATTTCCGCCGTGAGCATTCATGCGTATGCATATGTGAGTGATCAATACGCGCTGCTGCCGAGCGGTGCCAGCATGGGTGACGGTTACGGACCCATGCTCGTCGCGAAGCAGCCGTTTACGAAGTCCGAGATTTCGAAGCGCCGGATCGCCGTCCCCGGAACAATGACGAGCGCGTTCCTTGCCCTGCAACTCTGGCTGGGAAAACCTGCGAAGGAATTTGAGTTTGTCGTCGTGCCGTTTGACCAGATTTTCGAGGCTGTCCGATCGGGGAAGGCGGATGTGGGCCTGATCATTCACGAGGGGCAGTTGACGTATCAAAACGAAGGGCTCGTTGTCTGCGAAGACCTCGGCGTGTGGTGGGGTCGCGAAAACGATGGCTTGCCGCTGCCGCTCGGCGGGAATGTGATACACAAGCGTTTCGCGCCCGAGGTTCGCAGCACGATTTCCGAAGTTCTCACGGCAAGCATTCAGTTCAGCCTGGATCATCGCGCTGAAGCAGTGCAACACGCGCTCCAGTTTGCGCGCGACATGGGCCGCGATCTTGCCGACAGGTTTGTTGGAATGTACGTAAACCATTGGACCCTGGACTATGGCAAGCGCGGACGGGAATCGATCCGCCGTTTCCTGCATCGCGGATTCGAGCAGGGGCTCATCCCACATCGGCAGGAGTTGGAGTTTGTGCACTGAGTGGGAATAAGTTTTTGAGAATCCTTTTGACTCACAAGGACATGGGAGTACGGTTGTCGGCATCACCGGAAGAACCACCTGATCCCGGTATTATTTTTTTCGCGGAATGAATGAACGAGACGCGACATCAACATCGGCTGATTTCGACAGCGGCGGGACCAAGCCCCGAGAGGGCATCACGGTCCTGCATGTCGACGATGACCCCAATGACACTGCGCTTCTGCAGGCGGCCAGCCGCAACGCGCGGGTCGACTTTCGTTTGCATAATGTCGAGGACGGCGAGCAGGCGATCGCCTACTTGAGCGACGCCCAGCAGGCGCGTGGGCCGATGCCATCCCTGGTGCTGCTGGACATGAAGATGCCGAGAGCGACGGGCTTGGAAATTCTTCAATGGATCCGAAAGCATCCTGACTTGAATCGGCTTCCAGTGATCGTCTTGTCGGGATCGGAACTTCAAGAGGATATTCGCAAGGCCTACGCCGAAGGTGCGAATTCGTATTTTGTAAAGCCTCTGGGATTTGATGCGCTCGTGGACCTGATCCGCAACATCAGCAGTGTTTGGCTGGCGGAGAAGGACGGCACGTCGGTGTAGATCTTCAAGGTGCTGAGCGTTGCGCCGCTTCAACGCGCGAACAGTGCACGTGTCCGGCGTGGTTTCAAGAGCTTCAAGGAACTCCCGGTGGTGAACCCGGCAACGCCCCGGGACTGACATCCGTTTTAGTGCGAATTGCTGAAGCCGCTTGCTTTGTGATGGAGTGGGCGGCACATGAAAACCCGTTTTGATTCCGCCTTGCACAAGCCCGTTTCGGGCAGCGGCGTTGTCGGGTTTTCTACGCAGAAGACCCGTTGGAAACCTTTCCATTCCAACGGCTTAGGCCGGAACGACACAGGCGACATTACCGAAAAGAATCGGTGTAAAGTGTTGATCCACAAGCAACTGCGGCAACTAATCATCTGGGGTGTTCACCCCGGTATGGAATCCGCTAACGCGTTAATGTCCCCTTCTGCCCAATTGTGTCGGGCGCTTGGGATTTTTATCTGATCGAAACCAAAGAACAAAAAGTCAAATGAAACACTCCATAGTTATCGCTGCGCTCGCACTCATGGCTACCGTGCCCAGTGCCCTCGCTGTTGCACCTCCCCCGAGCGTTCCCGATGCGGGAGCAAGCGGGCTCCTCCTCGCAATTGCCTGCGGCGGCTTGATGGTAGTCCGACGCTTTGTGTCTAAGCGCGACTAAACAAAGCACGACTGAGGATTCCCGCTGGAAAGCGGGAATCCTCGGTTTCGCTCCTCCAGAATTTTGATCACGGTTTTTCAGAAGGTTAGTTGAACTCTACGGACTCATGAAAACAATCCAGTCACTCCGGGCGCTTTTTCTCGGCCTACTTTTACCTTTCGCTACTGTTCCCACAACCCAAGCCATGACGAATGGCTGCTGCCTTGAACTCCCGGCCATTCCGAATAACGAGGCGGATGGTTTGGTAAAGGTCGCTTGGGGCAATCAACCTAATTTTCCAGGAGTTGCTCCGGAATTCAGCTGGTTTACCGTCGACATTCAGCCGGGCGGACCAGGCGTTCCAACGCCACCGATTCCCGCTGGCCGCTATGCCGCGTGGTGTTTCGATGTCGCGACCGAGCTCGCCCCGCCTCCCAATGGAATCCTCTTCGGCGGCTATTTGTTTTCCAGTTGCGATCCCTCCGTTGCGTTCAATCAGTACCTCCCCGGTCACCCGAACGTGCAAAAAGATGCCGCAACATGGAAACGCATCAATTACCTGATAAACCATCGGTTTCAAGCATGTGGTGGTCTTGTACCCCGGATGTGGGAAGTGCAACGCGCGATCTGGACGCTCATGGGTCAGCCCCTTACGACTGTTCCCAGTCCGCCGTATCCTCCTTATAGGGCTAACGTAGTTCAATGCCTGGTTGACAGTGCCATTGCGAATGCTCCGAGCTGGCAACTATCCTGCGGCGACAAAATCGCTGTTATTTACAACGTCGATGTAAACTGGGACACAGTCGCGCCTGAAGTTCAGCTTATCTTCCTTGAAGTCCCGTACTGCCCCCCGATCAGCTGCCCGCCCGACGTCACAGTTAATTGCGAACAGGTCGCAAGCGGCGCGCTCACGAACCTGACACTCCTCGGCCAACCCACCACCGATCCTTGCTGCCCGATCACAAATCGGTACGTTGATGTGATCACCCCCGGCAACTGCCCGAACAGCTACACGATCACGCGCACCTGGACTTCGATTATTTCCTGCGCAACGAAGACATGCGTGCAAACGATCACAGTCGTCGACAACACGCCTCCCACCCTGACGGTTCCCCAAGGTGCCGCTTTGGGATGTAATCCGACCCTCGTTCCGACCGACGATCTCATTCGATCCCTCGTGACAGCGACTGACCTCTGCGGCCAGGTGATCACCAACGTTTCACACATTGATGAACCGAACGGTTGTAGCATTACCCGCACGTTCACCGTGACTGCTGTCGACGAATGCGGCAACACCGCAGGTCCGAAGACAATCGTCTTCACGTGGAAGGTCGACAAGGAAGCTCCTGTTCTGATCGGTCTGCCCCCGGCAACCGCGACATATTCCTGTGAGATGCCGGTCCCTGCGGCTCCGACAGTCACCGCGCTGGACAACTGCGATACCAATCTCACGGTCCATTTCACCGAAACGCCCTCTGGCGACGCCTGCAGCCGCACCCTTACGCGTGTCTGGTCTGCGGTGGACGGCTGCGGAAACCCTGTTTCGTTCACCCAGGTAGTCACCGTTCGTGACACCACGGGTCCTGTGCTGACGATCCCCGACAATGTTGAAGTTGAGTGTGATTCCATCCCTGAAGTCGGCATCGCCACCGCGACCGACAACTGCGACAGCAATCCTGTCATCACATTCGTTGGCGAAACCAACATGCTCCAGAGCTGCACGAACTTCCTGCTGCGCACCTGGAAGGCAGTGGATGCTTGCGGCAATCCTTCGTTCAAGACCCAGACCATCACATTGGTCGACACCACGGCGCCTGTGCTCGACGGCGTCCCGGATGATGTAGCGGTCGAATGCACGGATGTGCCCGCAGTTCCGGAAGTGACCGCGACGGATGCGTGTGACACGAACACGATCGCTGTCATCTTCAGCCAGTTGCGCACCAACGGCGACTGCACCAACAACTACACGCTTCTGCGCACCTGGATTGCCACGGACATCTGCGGCAACTCCGTCACCAACACGCAGACGATCGTCGTGACGGATACAACAGAGCCTGTGATTACCGCGCCGGCCGACCGGACAGTCGAGTGCGGCCAGTCCTGGGCCTTCGGAAATCCGACGGCAACCGACACTTGCGGCAAAGCCGTTGTGACCATCCTCGGCACCGAAACGAATCGCACGGGCTGCGGTTTTACGGCCACGCGCACATGGGTCGCGACCGACGCCTGCGGTAACACTGCGACAGCGACACAAACGGTCTCGGTTGTTGATAACACTCCTCCCGTGATCACGTGCAGCCCGAACAAGACGGTTGCCTGCGGCTCAGCCCTGTCGTTCGACGCTCCGACGGCGACTGATAATTGCGGCACAGTCACGATCAAGATCATCAGCACTGTGACAGCAACGAACAAATGCGTCGTCACATCCACGCGCACCTGGAAAGCCACAGATGCTTGCGGCAACGTTGCGCAATGCAGCCAGACGCTGACCAGCGATTGCGGATCACTCTGCGTCAAGAAGGTCTTCAAGTTCGACGGCAGCACGTCGTCCTACGGAACCTGCGGAAACGTCCGCACCTACACGGTCAACGGCCTCTCAGTCCGCGTTAGCGCATTCAGCCGCGTGAAATCGACCGGCGCATGGGCAACGGCGTTCCTCGGAGCGTATAGCGGCGGGCTTGGCGTGACCGACACCAGTGAAGGCACAGGTTCCGGCAACTCGCACACGGTTGATAACATTGGCCGCGACAACTTTGTCCTGTTCGAATTCTCGGAGCCCGTCGCTGTCAAGAAGGCGACCCTCGGCTACGTGGTTGATGACAGTGACTTCATGCTCTGGGTCGGCAACTTCGCCAATCCTTACGCCAACCACATGACGCTGAGCGATGCCCTTCTGGGAAGTTTCTCGCATGTTGAGACAAACCTGACGGGCAGCTCCTCGGCCCGCACGGCCCTGTTCAACAACGACGACGTCGTCGGGAATGCGTTCGTCGTGGCAGCACTGCCGGGCACGAGCTGGTGCGATGATCAATTCAAGATCTCGATGCTCGAGATTTGCCAGAGCACCTGCGAACCGCCTCCTCCTCCATGCTCGGGAAGCATCTGCGGCAAGATCCTTCGCGACTGCAATGCCGACGGATCGCTCTACGGCGAAGAAGGCCTGGAAGGCATGACCGTCAAGTTGCGCAATTCGGCTGGAACGATCGTGGGTTCCACAATGAGTGAGCCCGATGGCGAGTTCTGCTTCAGCGGCCTCAGCGCCGGATCCTACACGGTTGAAGTCGTCCCTGGCGACTACTGCCAGACCTACGACCCCGATTCATACAAGAACGACAAGACCACGGTTACGCTCGGTGCGTGCGAGGCGAAGAGCGGCATCAAGTTCGGTTACACGGGAACAGATGCTTCGGTTTACCTGGTCAAGACTGGTCCGGCCACCGCCAAGGTGGGCGAAACCATCACGTTCAAGTTCGCCGTGACCAACACGGGCAACACCTGCCTCTACGGCGGCATGAGCATCTATGATCCGATGCTGGGCGGAACGATCTGGCAGCAGAGCCCTGTTGTTCCGGGCGAAGGATTCGTCATCACCAAGACCTACACGGTGAAATCCACCGATCCAAAACTGTTGTGCAACACAGCGACTGCCATCGGCCACCCGCCGACCGGTTACGCGGTGAAGCATCAGTCCAGCTGGACAGTATCCATCAGCAATGTTGCGTCGCTGCCGAAGCCGAACTGCCCAGTGGTGCAATCCGGCAACTGCTACGTGAAGCTGAACTTCAGCGGCATCTCTGGGTGCACGAGCTTCAAGATCAAGCGCTCCCTGACGTCGGGTGGACCTTACACCGTCATCAAGAGCGGTTATACCTCGACCAGCTATACGGACACGACCTGCGACAACGGGAAGCTGTATTACTATGTGATCTCCTGCATGGTGAACGGCGTCGAAAGCCCGAACTCGGATGAGGCATGCGCGGTGCCGAGCGCCGGATTGCCGAGCCCGTGGCAGACCCGCGACATCGGTAATGTCGGCTTGTCAGGCAACGCCAGCTACGCCTCCGGCACGCGCAAGTTCACGCTCATCGGTTCCGGAGAAGACATCTGGAACGGTTCGGATGAATTCCGCTTCGCCTACCAGGTCGCCAGCGGCAACTGCACCATCGTGGCCCGGGTGGCCAGCGTTGGAAACACCGACCCATGGGCGAAGGCCGGCATCATGATCCGTGACAACCTCACGTCCGGATCGGAGCACGCCTCACTGTTCGTGACGCCTGGGAATGGTGTTGCGGCCCAATACCGCGACAACACTGGCGGCAGCAGCGAAAACGTGAACACCACCGGCCTATCGGCGCCTTACTGGGTGAAGCTGATTCGCAGTGGAAACACATTCACTGCCTATCGCTCAGCGAATGGATCTTCCTGGACCCACATCGGATCCAAGACGATCTACATGTCGAGCACCGTCTACATCGGCCTGGCGGTCACCAGCCATAAGGACGGCACAGCGTGCACGGCCACGTTTGATAACGTGACGGTCTCGCCTTAACCACCAACGAATGAACAACGCCCCCGGCTTTCGAGCCGGGGGCGCTTTGCAATGAAGCAACGCGCAATCATCGGAATTTGCCTCGGGGTTCTTGTCATCGGCTGCTATCTGGCATGGCGATCCACCCCGGCCACAGCCCCGATCGAACCTTCGGTGGTTGCATTGGAAAACGAAAAGCAAATAGAGAAAGTCGAAGCCGCGGTGCCTGTGATCCCAGCTGACGGGTCCGAGCCGACCGCCGCAAATCTTCCGCAGACGCAATTGTTGCGGGATGTCCTGACCGCCATTGAAGGCGTGCAATCCACGGCCGACGCACTGGAGCGCGAAGCTCGTCTGGCGAAGGCCGCTGCTGAAGTTGCTGTTGAGGATATTCCTGAAGTCATGGCCTTCCTTTGGAACAAGGAACACATTTCTACACATGGGGATGAGCTGCGCAAACGATTGCTGCAGCGGTGGGCCGAACTGGATCCGAAGGCGGCCGCAGAATGGGTTAAGAACCAGCCGCAGGACGCGCGGCAAACCGATGCCATGAGCCGCATCGCGGGAATCTGGAGCGGCCAAAATTTTGAAGAGGCAAATGCCTGGGCGGGTGCGCTTCCCGAAGGCGACCTGAGGAACGAAGCGCAGGCCCATATCGCGTACGAGGTCGCAACGACCTCGCCCATGGACGCAATGCAGCTGGCGGTGGCGATGCCACCCGGGGCAACGCGCGATGACCTGCTTGCGCATGTGGCGAGCATGTGGGCGGCGGCAGATTCGGCAGGCGCGCTGGCCTGGACCAAACAGATTGAAGATGTGGAACTGCGCGAGCGATTGCTCGTGAGCGTAATCACTGCGATGGGCAATGCCACTCCCGCTGAAGCCGCGAAACTCGCGCTGGAGCTGCTGCCGCAGGGCAGAAACCAGGAGGACGCGGTGATGTCGCTGATCCAGGTTTGGGCGCAGCGCGAGCCCGAAACGGTCGCACAATGGGTGGCCAGCTTTTCCGTTGGAGAGCTGCAGCAAACGGGCGTGCAGAACCTGGTGAAGATCTGGGCGGATGCGGACATGCAGCGCGTGGGGCAATGGCTGAATGGTTTGGGAGAAGGCGCTGTTCGCGACGCCGGCATTTGCGCGCTCATCGAGAAGATTCTGCCTCAGGATCCAAAAATCGCGGCTGATTGGACGCGCAGCATCAGCGACGTCAAATTGCGCCAGCAGGAAATTGAGAATCTTGGCGAGGTGTGGCTGACCATCAATCCAGCGGCTGCGCGCGAGTTCCTTGAAAAGGCGCCCATTACTCCAGAAGCCCGCCAACGCCTGCTTCAGCCCCCTGCACCTGCCTCGGCGTAAAAGCTGGAATCCGCCTCCTGCCTGAGTAGGCAAGTTCCCCGTCGCATTTTCCCCGGATCGACTTACGGTTACCTCGAGATTTCGGAGGAACTAATGCCGTGGACACGTTCGCAGGGATGGCTGCTGCGCTTTGCGCAATTCAGCGGCATCGCGCTGGTGTGCATTGGGACGGTCGTGCTCTGCGGCTGGGTCGCGAACCTTCCCGGTCTTGCGAGCTGGACCGCAAGCGGGAGCCCCATGAACCCCCTCTCTGCCCTGTTGTTCATGCTCGGCGGCATGACACTGTTGCGTCGGACGGCGCGCCTTCGGAAGGAAGGACGCGATTGGTTTTCGGGGATCGCCTCAGCCATTCTGATCGTCGGTGGCGCCATCAAGTTCGGTGAATGCTTCGGATGGCAAAGCACCGCCGCGGCCGCCTTGTACCAGATGCTCAACGGGATCAATGCGGGTTTCCCTACGCATGAGATCGCGACCGCCAGCGCCCTGGGTTTTGTTCTCTGCGGGTTGGGCCTTGGATTGATGGATTATCGAACCTCCGCAGGATACGGCCCGGCGCGGGCATGCCTCCTGGCGAGCCTGTTCCTCAGTCTTCTGGCACTCGTCGGTTACGCATTCCGGGTCCTGCCACTCTACAGCATCGGTTCAACAATCCCCATGCCCCTCGCATCAGCAGTGAGTCTGGGATTAATCAGCGCGGGCGGACTTGCAGCGCGGCCAGATTCCGGCTTCATGCGGCTGATCACTAGCGATACCACTGCGGGGGCAACCGCGCGGCGTCTCCTGCCAGCGGCGTTGTTGATTCCGCTGATCCTCGGCGCAATCCGTTTCACAGGAGCGCGGCATGGCGTTCTTGAATCGGAATTCGGCACATCGCTTTTTGTCGTCGCAAACATCGTGCTGTTTGCGCTGCTGATCTGGTGGAACTCGCGGATGTTGTTCGCCGCTGAGCAGGAACGGACCCGGGCCGAACGCCGGCTCGCCGTGCAATATGGAGTCACACGCATCCTGGCCGAAGCAACCGATGTGAGTGCCGCGATGCAATCGATCGTGCGATCCATCTGCGATTGCATGGGCTGGGACGTGGGGGAGGTGTGGCGCGTTGATGATAACGGGAAGTTGATCCGTTGCGAACACGTTTACACCCGCTCACTCGAATTTGATCATTTCGCGGAAATCACCTGCAGGCTGGCGTTGTCGCAGGGAACCGGGCTTCCAGGGCGCTCATGGGAAAAGCGTGAAGCGATATGGCTCGCGGACATCAACAGCAGTTCGCAGCAGTTCTCCCGCGCGATTGCTGTCACTGAAGCAGGATTGCGCAGCGCCATCGTTTTTCCCATCCGATTCAATGGAAGCGTGTGCGGCGTGTTTGAGTTCTTCAGCGCCCGTTCGCAGCAGCCCGACGACGCATTGCTGCAGACGCTCACTGCGATCGGCTATCAGATTGGGCAGTTTGCCGATCGCAAGCAGGCCGAGGATCAGTTGAAACGGACCAGCGCCGACCTTGCGCGTTCGAACACGGAACTGCAGCAGTTTGCTTACGTCGCGTCGCACGATTTGTCAGAACCGTTGCGCATGATCGTCAGCTACCTGCAACTTCTTGTTTCCCGCCACCGGGCCCGCCTGGACGCAGAGGCGATGGAGTTCATCGGGTATGCAGTCGACGGCGCCGAACGCATGCAGAAGCTGATTCACGATCTGCTGGCTTATGCCCGCGTGGATAGCAAGGCGCGGGAGTTTCAACCGACAGACTGCAACCAGGTTCTGGCGGGAGTGCTGTTAAACCTGAAGGTAATCATCGATGAAACGGCGGCCGCCATTGAACACGAAACGTTGCCCACGGTGTTGGGCGACGCCATTCAATTGACCCAGGTCTTCCAGAACCTGATCAGCAACGCCATCAAGTTTCGAGGTCCGCGGCCACCGCACATTACGATTTCAGCTGAACCGCGAGAGGGTGAATGGCTATTCAAAGTGGCCGACAACGGAATCGGGATTGATGCCCGAAATTTCGAGCGCGTCTTTGTGATCTTCCAGCGACTGCATACGCGGCAGGAATATCCCGGCACGGGAATTGGGCTGGCGATTTGCAAGAAAATCATCGAGCGGCATGGAGGAAGGATCTGGGTGGAGTCCGAGCCGGGGCAGGGAACCACTTTTTGGTTCACAATTCCCGCGCGAACGTAAGGGCGGGCCGCCGCGCATGTCCCTTAAGTGCTGGAGCGCACGCCGGAGCGCAGCCTTCAAGTTGCTTGAACGTGACGAATGCGAGAGTGTTGGAATTGTCGGCGCGCCTCACTCCACGCGCGCTGGAGCGGCAGGAATTCCGCGCGCCTGGAAGGAAGGTATCCTGCCCATGTCCGCCGCCGCAGCCGAGCTTATAGACTTCGCCCAATACCCGACTTCAACATGCGATGCACTCGCTTGAAACAACCCGGATGCCATCCGAGCAGAACCTGAAAGCTTTCGCCCCGCAGATTCGCGCTCTGCTGGTCGAGGACAATCCTGCCGACGCCCGTCTCATTGAGGCAATGCTCAGCGAAGCCGAGGGCGGCTCATTTCGCCTCGAGCGAGTCGACCGCGTCAGTCGCGGCATAGAGCGGCTTCAGCAGGGAGGCATTGACGTCGTGTTGTCCGACCTGTCGCTTCCCGACAGTCACGGCCTTGAGACATTCACTCAACTCCATGCCGCAGCGCCGCGGATTCCCATCATCGTTCTGAGCGGGTTGAGCGACACGACCATCGCCGTCAAAGCGGTGCATGAAGGCGCGCAGGATTTTCTCGTGAAAGGTGAGGTGGATGGCCGGCTCCTCGCGCGTTCCATTCGTTACGCAATCGAACGGAAGGCCATGTCCGAGCAATTGCATCGCTACGCAGATGAACTTCGCAAAAAGAACGCCCAACTTGAGGCGGACTTCAGCATGGCGCGTGAGATCCAGCAGATCTTCCTGCCGAACCAGTATCCTACGTTTCCGCAGTGGGAAACCCCTGAGCGGAGCGCCCTTGGTTTTTCGCATCGATACTTGTCGGCCGAAGCCGTCGGCGGGGATTTCTTTGATTTCTTCGCGATCAACGATTCCACATGCGGCGTGTTGATCTGCGATGTCATGGGCCATGGGATGCGGGCGGCGCTGATCACGGCAATCATGCGGGGCCTGATCGAGGAGTTGATGCTGACGGCGGGAGACGCGGGCCGGTTTCTCACGGAGATCAACCGCAGTCTGCGTGCGATTCTGCGGCAGACGCGGGAGCCGTTTCTTGCCACGGCTTTTTACGGCGTGCTGGACGTTGGGGCAGCCGAAATGCGCTTTGCCAATGCTGGACATCCGAGCCCGTTTTTCCTGAGTTGGAACCGCCGGCTTGTGGAGCCGTTGAAACATTTCGATGCGCGACATGGGCCTGCGTTGGGATTGTTTGAGCGATCGGTTTACCCGACGTGCAGGATTGAATTGAGCGGACGTGATCGGCTGATCCTGTTCACGGACGGCATTTACGAAGTGAACAACGAAGCCGGCGAAGAGTGGGGCCAACAACGGTTGCTGGAAATGGTGCAATCTGGATTGGATTCGCCGACTGAAAAGATTTTTGACGACCTGTTGCGGGAGGCGCAGCGGTTTTCGGGCACGAGCACTTTTGAAGATGATGTCTGCCTCGCGGGCGTTGAGGTGCGCGCCCTGATGACGCATGGAACTTAGGCCGGGAGCCGGGTTTGACCCTAATGCCGGCGGGGCAAACTGCGGTTATGTTCAACACATGCAGCAGCCTGCTCTCACCCGTTTGCTCGTGCGAAATGCGCGATCGCAAAAGTTCCTTAAAGCCGCCGGGGGGTGGACAAAAGAGGCTGAGGCTGCATGGAATTTTCCGAATCCCGTCAATGCCATCCACACTTGCATGGCAAAGGGATTGCGCCAGGTGGAGTTGGTGGTGCGGTTTGAAGGCGACAGCGGCGACCGCCGCCTGGTGGTGAATTGCCGTTGAACGTTGGGCGGGTGAATTGTTCAGGCCGCAGTTCTCTTGCGTTCACCGAACAACGCGGTTCCGATCCGTACAATCGTCGCGCCTTCCTCGATCGCCAGTTCAAAATCCCCGGACATTCCCATGCTCAAGTGCGGGAGGGGCGCGCCGAGAACGTCTTCGCAACGCTGTTTGAGTTCCCGCAGTTGCCGAAAGATCGGCCGCAATCGCTGCGCGTCTGTCGTGTAAGGCGGAATCGTCATCAGCCCATGAATTTCCAGTCGCGGCAGGGCATTGATCGAAGCCAGGTCGGCGAGCAGCTGTTCTGAACGGTAGCCAAACTTGCTCGCCTCGCCCGCCAGATTTATTTCCAGGAGAATCGGCATCCTGCGTGCGGCCTGGTCGCAGCGCTTGTTGATTTCCTCCGCAAGAGGGAGGCTGTCGACGCTTTGAATCATCTCAAACAGTTGCACCGCCTCGCGTACCTTATTCGTTTGCAGGTGGCCGATCATGTGCCATCGGACCGACGCCGTGCAGAGGGGGATTTTCGAGCGGGCTTCCTGCACCTTGTTTTCGCCGATGAACCTTATTCCGAGCCTGGCGGCTTCGTTTACCGCTTCAGGAGGCTGTCCCTTTGAAACGGCGAGCAGCAGGACGCCCGAGGGTTCCCGGGCGCTGCGTTCGCACGCTTCGCGAATGCGTTGTTGAATCGATTCAAGGTTCTTGTCCAAACTCACGAGGCAATCGTAGATCGACCATTGCGGATCGTAAATGCCTATGAACTACTGGCTCGTGAAACAGGAACCCGAATCGTATTCGTGGGAAGACTTTGTGGGAGACGGGAGGACTGCCTGGACGGGGGTTCGGAATTTCCAGGCGCGAAACAACCTGCGCGCGATGAAACGCGGCGACCTCGTTTGCTTTTATCACAGCGTTTCTGAAAAGCAGGTAATGGGCATCGCCCGCGTCGATAGGGAAGCGTATGCCGATCCCACTGCGGATGAGGGAGATTGGTCCTGCGTGGATCTCAAACCCGTCAAACCACTGAAGAAACCCGTGACGCTGGACACAATCAAGGGCGACAAGGCATTGCAGACGCTTCCATTGGTCAAGCAGTCGCGACTCTCGGTCACCCCGATGAATGAAGCGCAATTTGCGCGCATTCTGGAACTCGGCGGCACGAAGGCCTAAAAGACCAACGATTTCCCCTTGCAGAACGGTAAAACAGGAGTAAAAACGCTGATGTAGTCGTTTTGATTGGGAATGTTAGGGTCCGGTAGAAGCACACAATCAAATCTCGGTTCCTCACCAATTAGTTGTGCTTTGGGAATAACTTTTGCCCATATGTAGTGGTTTTTCACTTTACTGCTCTGGGCAGCTTTGAAAGTGTAGGCGCCAATGTATCTCAAAAACTTAACCGTTTTAGGATTCAAGTCCTTCGCGGACAAGACTTCCCTCAATTTCGAACCGGGAGTGACAGGAATAGTAGGCCCCAATGGGTGTGGTAAGTCCAATGTGTCAGACGCTATACGTTGGGTACTGGGAGAACAGTCGGCCAAGGCGTTGCGTGGTGGCGAGATGGCGGACGTTATCTTTAACGGAACCGACGGCCGAAAACCGCTCAGCATGGCTGAGGTGTCGATCACCCTGGGGGATGTCGACGAGGAACATCTCCGCGCGGCCGGGGTGGAGGTGTCCTATAGCGAGGTGACCGTCACCCGCCGGATTTTTCGCGATGGCGGAAGCGAGTATTTCATCAACAAAATCCCCTGCAGGCTTAAGGACATCCAGCAGCTTTTCATGGGCACGGGCATGGGCAAGACCAGCTACAGCATTCTGGCGCAGGGGCACATCACGCAGATTCTTTCCAGCAAGCCGGAAGACCGCCGTTTAATTTTCGAGGAAGCCGCGGGCATCACGAAGTTCAAGGCGCAAAAGAAGGAATCGCTGCGGAAGCTCGAATACACCGAACAGAACCTGTTGCGTGTCGCCGACCTGATCAAGGAAGTGAAGCGCCAGATCGGATCGCTCCAGCGCCAGGCGGGCAAGGCACGCCGATACAAGGAACTGGCGCAGAAGCTCCAGCATCTCGATACCCAGCTCGCGCGGCATCAGTTTGACCAACTGCAAACTGAGATTTCGGAGCGCCAGGACGCGGCCGAGCGGCTGCGCGGGGAAATCGAGGAAGGCTCCGCGAATGTGCTGCGTTGCGAGGACGAGATTCTTCAGTTGCGCGCGCGCCTCTCCGAATTGGAGCACGAGATCGCGGCGATGCAACAGCGCGGTTTGGAGCTGAAAGGCGAAGCCGATCGTCATGAGAGCCGGATTCATTTTAACGAGGAACGCTTGCGCGAGTTGGAGTCGCAAAACTCCCGCGCGCTGGCTGAAATTGCGCAGGCTGAAGAGCGGCGCCAGGGAGCTGCGGATGAGCTGACCTCGATCACCGAACGGCTAGCAGTGAGTGAAGCGGCCATGGCGCAGCATCGCGAAGCGCTGGAGACGCGGCAGGAAACATTGCGGCAGGTGGAAAACGAACTGCGGGAGCGGCAGGAGGAATTGCGGCGCGCGCAGTCGGCTGCATTCAGCGCAGCGCAGGATTTGACCCGCGTTCGCAACGAAATCACCGCGCTGGACCTGCAGAAGCAGGGTAATACGGTGCGGCTCGAAAAACTTTCCGCGGAAAAGATCCAGCTCGAAGAAGAGCGGAATCGGCTGGAGGTGAGGCTCGAGGAGTTCGCGCTGAACGTCGAAGCCGAGAAGTTAAACGTGCAGACGACCCGCGGCACCGTCGAGGAACGCCAGCAGCGCTTGCGGGAAATCCAGGAGGAACTGAATCGCGCCGCGCAGGAACAGGAGAAACTGCTGCACGCGCAGGCCGACAAACGTTCGCGCCTCAATGTTCTCGAACAACTTGAAGGATCGCACGAGGGATTCAGCGCGGGTGCGTTGGCGGCTTTGCGACGCTCGCAATCCGTCATTGGATCGCTGGCGGAACGCATTCGGGTTCCCGACCAGTTTGTTACCGCCATTGAAAATGCGTTGGGACACCACCTTCAGATCGTGCTGACCGAGCAGCCGGAATCCGCCCAGCAGATTCTGGCGGATCTCACGACCAGCAAAGCAGGACGCGCGAGCGTGGCTGCCCTTTCGGTGCAGGTGCCCGAAGCGCAACTTGCGTTTGCAGGGGACATGGCGCCGGGGAGCGACGCGGATGCGCTCGAAACCCGGCTGACCAAGGGCGAAGTCGTGCACGCGTTGCAGGTCGTGAAGGCGGAGCCTCAGGTGGAAAAGCTGATCAACAGCCTGCTTGAGCGCACGTTTATCGCGCCCGACCTTTCGTCCGCGACGAAGCAGTTGCAGAACGGGCACGCGGGCTGCGATTTCGTCACGCTTTCGGGCGATCTATTGAACCGCCACGGCATCTACACGGGCGGCTACCTGAACGGCGCGGGCAACGGCAAGGCGCCTTCGAGCATCCTTGGACGCAAAAACCAGATCGCAGAACTGCAGATTGCCCTCGCGGAATTGCAGGAGCAGGTTGCAGACGTGAGCCGCAGGAAGGGCGCGCTGCAAGGGGAGCAAACTGAACTGCAGGCGAGCCTTCAACAGGCGCAAACGGAATTGCGCCAGCAGGAGGTCGCCATAGCGACAAGGCAGGGGGAATTCACGGCGCTTGAAAATTCCCGCCGGCTGCTGCACCAGAAAATTGATACGGTTGTTTATGAAGTGCAAAGCCTGGCGGACGGTGAACGCGAGGGCATGGAGAAGCGTTCAGCACTCGCGACGCGGGCCGGCGAGTGTGAAGCGCGCGAGCGTTCCAGCCAGGAACAAGTAAGTTCACTGACAACCCTGCTCGAGGAGTTGCGCCAGGGACGCGATTCCGCCACGGCGGAGTTGAACGAAAGCAAAGTGGGCCTGGCAGGCGAGGAGCAGTTGTTCGCGTCGTTTCGCCAGCAGAAGAACACGCTCGAGAACCGCATTCGCGAACTCGGCCAGATTGTTGAATTGCGGCGCTCCGAATGCGCATCGTTCCTCGGCCGCCGCGAACAGGCGGAACAGGAAATCGAGACTTCGCGCTCGCATATCAACCGCCTTCAGCACGACCGCGAGCAGGTCAACGCGCAGGTTGCGGAATTGCTGACGCAGAAACAGGCGCAGGATGCTGATGTCTCAACCCGTGAGGAGGACCTCCGCGACCAGCGGCGAAGGCTCAGCGACATTCAGCAGCAGCGCGGCACGATCGAAGTCGAGCTTGCGCAGAAAAACATGGGTGTGCAGAACCTGCGGGAACGGATTCAGCAGAAGTATCACGTCAACCTGGACAACGTCCGCAGCGAATGCATCACCATCACCATTGCCGATGAAGGCCAGCCGCGCGTCGAGACGCTATCGCCCGAGGAGATGGCCGCCGCCGGTGCAGCGACAGATTGGACTGCGGTTGCGCAGGAAGTGGAAGGGCTGCAGAAGCGGCTCGACGAGATGGGGCCTGTCAACCTTGTGGCCATTGAGGAATACGAGGAAACAGAGCAGCGTTATGAGTTCCTGACGAAGCAGCATGAAGACCTGGTCCAAGCCAAGGCGCAGTTGCTTGAAGTCATCAACCGCATCAACACCCAGACGCGTGAGATGTTCAAGCAGACGTTCGAACAGATTCGCGACAACTTCCGCGCCATGTTCACGGAGGTCTTTGGCGGCGGCAAAGCTGATTTGATCCTGGTCGATGAGAACGACGTGCTGGAAAGCGGCATTGATATTGTGGCGAAGCCGCCGGGCAAACAGCTGCAAACGATCTCGCTGCTTTCCGGCGGCGAGCAGACGATGACAGCAGTGTCGCTGCTGTTCTCAATCTACCAGGTCAAGCCAAGTCCATTCTGTGTGCTGGATGAGTTGGACGCACCGCTCGACGAGTCCAACATCAACCGCTTCATCCGCGTGTTGCAGCGCTTCATCACGGAGTCGCAGTTCATCATCATCACGCATAACAAGCGGACGATCGGCATGTGCGATGTGTTGTACGGGGTGACGATGGAGGAACATGGCGTGAGCAAGATCGTGAGCGTGAAGTTTCACAAATCGCAGGTGAAGGATCTGACCCCGGAACCCGCAGGCGAAGGAAAGCCGCTGGTGCCTCCGCCGGCGTCCGCGCCCATGGCGCCGCCAGTTGAGCAAACAGTGCCCGCCTGAGCAACCGCCTGCGCAAACGGCCTGCTCTATTCGCGTCGATCCGGCCCATCAGCCAAACGTTTCGCCGTCGCGCGCAGGTGGCGCGTGACATCGCGATGAAGGTCCAGCAAGTCTGTCCGCATCCGAAGCAATTGCGCGGCGCGCTCCGGATTCGGTGCATGATTGGAAGCCACCAACGCGAGGTGTGTTCCGTAGTTCAGGGCTTCAACCTGCGTCAACAGGACTTCAAATTCGAACTCGACTCCGGATGCAGCCAGCAGCGCGTCCTGCTTGGTTTTTGCAATCGCCTTCCGCGTCGCGGTTTCCCCGGGCGGCAGCACCAGCGCGCCGGATTGTTTTCCCATTTGTACCACCATGTTTTCCAGCGTCGGAACGTGCTCTGCCGCTGTTTTCGAAATGCTTTTTACAAGCTCCTCCAAGGCGTCCGATTCTTTCTTGATCAGCAGCAGTTTGCTCAAATGCTGTTCCTCGCTGAGCAATTGGTGGAGCAGGAGAATGCAATCGAGATGCGAGGACTCTCCCCCCGCGCGAATGGATGTTTCATCCGGGGACCGCGTGCAGCCGGCGATCAGGAACAGTGCAGCAAGAAGGCAGAACAGCGAGAGTCGAAGGGTCATGCAGGATGTTCGGTCGCCGGTGCCAGGGGCTCAATGGGCTGTTTAGCGGACCGGGAAAAAGAAATGTTCGATGCACGAACAGCGAGGCCGCGTCGCTTTATCGAGGGAAGCACCGGTTTTTACAGTCCACCCTCAGAAATTTTTGAGTGCCACACCAGATTTCTCCTAGCATTTCAGCTATGGGGTCTTATCCTACGCTACCGTGACTGTAGACATGTTTAAGGAAGAGATGGCGCAAGCCATGAAGGCGTATGAGATGTATGTCATTTGCATCGAGAAGACGCCGGAAGAGTTCCAGGCCTCTTTGGTTTCTCTGCTTGTAAAAGCACTGAAGGCTTTTGAAACCCGGGGACCGCAATTGCGCCACGGGATTGCCTTGGACAAACACATGACGGTCATCCTCAGCCAGAGCGACGGCCCCCGGCCGTTGTGCGGCATTTATTTCAACCTGCATTCACCCTACCAGAAGCCGGCACCGGCTCGCCCGGGCAAGCCTGTCGTGCAGGCGATTGGCGACGGCCGTCAGAGCGCGGAAAGCTGATTTAGCCTGGGATTTGAAAGTCCCAGGACTCCCGTGGTCAGTGGCAGGGCGCGCCGCATTGCGCCACATGACGCAATGCGTGGTCCACGAGCACCAGGGCAGCCATGGCTTCGACCATCGGCACAGCGCGTGGCAGAACGCAGGGATCGTGGCGCCCGCGGCCCTTCAAGGTCGTATTCTGCAGATCGGTATTCACAGTATCCTGCTCGGTCATGACGGTCGCCACGGGCTTGAACGGCACTCGAAGATAAATCACTTCGCCGTTCGAGATTCCACCCTGGATCCCGCCCGAACGATTCGAAGTCGTGAAGACCCTGCCGCCTTCCGCGCGGATCGGATCGTTGTGCTGCGTGCCTGTTAGCAGGATGCTGTCAAAGCCCGACCCGAACTCAAAGCCACGCGACGCAGGAAGGCTCAACATGGCTTTTGCCAGATCAGCTTCCAGACGATCAAAGACGGGTTCGCCCCAGCCAGCCGGAACACCCCGCGCGATGCACTCGACAATGCCCCCCACGGTGTCCCCGGCCGAACGCATCGCTTCAATCAGTGTGATCATGTGATCCGCTGCGGTGGCGTCGGGACAGCGAACGATGTTTGATTCCACCGCGGCAAACGTGACCGTTTCGGGATCGATCTTCGCCTTGATGTGCTGCACCTGCGTGACATAGGCGAGCACCTCGACATTGAAACGCTCGCGCAGAATCTTCTTTGCGACTGCGCCTGCAGCCACGCGTCCAATCGTTTCACGCGCGCTCGTGCGGCCGCCGCCCTGCCAGTTTCGGATTCCGTATTTCGCGGTATAGGTGTAGTCCGCGTGTGAAGGCCGAAACTTTGTTGCCATTTCAGAGTAAGCTTCCGGCCGCGCGTCCTCGTTCTTAACCCACATGGAAATCGGGGTTCCCAAAGTCTTTCCCTCAAAGGTGCCTGACAGGATTTGAACGGTATCCGACTCCTTCCGCGGCGTGACGATCCTAGATTGCCCGGGACGGCGGCGGTCAAGATCGGGCTGAATGTCCGATTCGGTCAACAGGAGCCGCGGGGGACAGCCATCCACCACGACGCCAACACCGCCGCCGTGCGATTCGCCCCAGGTGGTGATGCGGAACAGTTGACCGAAAGAATTAGCCATGGCCGGGAGTATGAGAAAAACCGCGATGAGGTCAAACTTCCGTATGTGGCTTCGACGTCTGCGCCCCGCCCCAGTGGCAGGAAGGCTTTGACCTGTTCTGGACCAATCCCTATGCTCCCGCCTCATTTATGAAAGTTCTCGTCTGTGACCCGATCTCGCCAAGGGGAATCGCTCTTCTGCAACAACGTCCCGAATTCCAGGTAACGGTTCTTCCCAAGCGCCTGTCCGAAGCCGAACTGCTTCCGCTGCTTTCCGATGTCTCTGCAATGCTCGTGCGGTCCGAGACGAAGGTGACGCGCAAAATCATGGAGGCCGCGCCGCAGTTGCGTGTGGTCGGCCGTGCCGGTGTTGGCGTCGACAACATTGACGTCGAAGCCGCGACGCAACGAGGCGTCGTGGTCATGAACACGCCCGGCGGAAATACCATCACGACGGCGGAACTCACGTTCACGATGATTCTGAGCCTCGCCCGCAAGGTGCCGCAGGCGCATGGATCGATGGTGGCGGGCAAGTGGGATCGGAAACTCTTTCAGGGCGTTGAACTGCATGGGAAGACGCTGGGTGTTTTGGGAATGGGGCGCATTGGCGGCGAGACCGCAAAACGGGCTCTCGCATTCGGCATGCGGGTTCTTGCCTACGATCCTTTCCTGACCGAGGCGCGTGCGAAGTCCATCGGCGTCGAATTGGTTGCTGAACTCGATGCTGTTTATCGCGACGCGGATTTCATCACGGTGCACATGCCTGTCACCGAGCAGACGCGCGGCATGTTGAACGCCGCTGCGTTTGCCAAGATGAAACCCAAGGTGAACATCGTGAATTGCGCGCGCGGCGAAATCATCGTCGATGAAGACCTGATCGCCGCGCTCGATTCAGGCAAGGTCGCCGGCGCTGCTCTCGATGTGTTTCATGCCGAGCCGCTTCCTGCGGATCATCCGTTTCGCAAGCACCCCGGCTTGATACTCACGCCGCACCTTGGCGCCAGCACGAACGAGGCGCAGGAGAAATGCGGTATTGAGGTGGCGGAGGTTGTTGCGGGATACCTGCTGACAGGGGAAGTCCGCAACTCGATCAACCTGCCCTATCTCGACGCCAAGACTTACGAGGAGGTGAAGCCTTACCTCACGCTGGGTGAAAAGCTCGGGAAACTGCTGGCGCAACTGGCCCCGCCGCAGGTGGACACGCTGCACATCACGTATGGCGGCAAGGCGCGGGAACTGCCGAACATCGATCCCATCACGCGCTCGATTTTGCAGGGATTTCTTTCTAGGGCGGCAGTGAAGGATTTGAACAACATCAACGTGCGGAGTGTGGCATCTACGCTGGGTGTCTCGGTTGAAGAGAAACGTTCCAGCGAGCCCGTGACGTTCAATGAATGGCTGCATGTGCAGGCGTTCAGCGCCGGAAAGAAAGTGATCTCCGCGGGCGGCACGTTCTTTGGTTCGCCCGAAAACCCGCGCATTGTCCGCGTGTTCAGCCAGCCGACTGAAATTGTGCCTTCGGGCGTCGTGCTGTTATTGAATAACAAGGACCGGCCTGGGATCGTGGGTTACCTGGGATCCCTGCTGGCAAAGTACAACGTAAACATTGCCAGCATGAGCCTCACCCGGGATACTGCGGGCGGATTTGCCCTGACCGCTTTAAATTTGGATAGCGTCCCGCCGAATGACTTCATGGACGAGATTCGAAAAGATCCGGACATCAGCAACGTGATGGTGGTTAAACTGTAGAATTGTGGTAGACTGACAAACTTTTATGAAAACATTAGCAGTATCTCTCGCGGTGCTCTGTGCGGCTGCGCCGTTGGCCTCAGCGGCCCCGGCAGAGGGAACAAACTCCCGTCCCGCATTGCGCGCGAGCGATCTATTCACGAACTCGATCGTCGCGAAGGCTGAGGGCGTGACCATTTCCCGCGCGCAGCTCGATGACGCCCTCACAGGCATTCGCACCGCCGCCGCGTCGCGCGGCCAGACGATCCCCGCCGAGCAAATCACCGCGCTGGAGCGGCAGATCCTGCAGCGCCTCATCCAGGTCCAGCTGCTCAATTCCAAAGCCACGGAAGCGGACAAAACCGCTGGCGCAGAAGCCGCCGAAAAACGCGTTGCTGACCTGAAGAAGCAGGCGGGTTCCGATGAATTGTTCTCCGCGCGCCTCAAGACCATTGGCCTTACCGAACCTGAATTGAAGGCAAAGATGAGCGAGGAGCTCACGGCTGAAGCAGTGGTGAAACGGGAGTTGAAGGTCGAGGTTTCCGATGAAGAGGTTAAGAAATATTTCGACGAGAATCCCGGACGCTTCGAAAAACCCGAGATGGTCCGTGCTGCCCATGTGCTGATCGGCACCACCGATCCCGCGACCCGCGCGCCCCTCTCTGATGAGCAGAAGGCGGCGAAGAAGCGCGTTGCGGAAGATGTCTTGAAGCGCGCCAGGGCGGGCGAGGACTTCGCGAAGCTGGCAAAGGAGTTTTCGGAAGATCCCGGATCGAAGGAAACGGGCGGTGAATACACGTTCCCCAAGGGCCAGATGGTGCCTGAGTTCGAAGGCGCCGCGTTCTCGATGAATACCAACCAAATCAGCGATCTCGTCACGACGCAGTTCGGGTATCACATCATCAAGACGCTTGAAAAGATTCCGGCGAAGAAGATCGAACTCGCTGAAGTTTCCACCGAGGTGAAGGAGTTCCTCACTGGACAGGCGATTCAGAAGCAGCTTCCTGAGTACCTCGAGAAGCTTGAAAAGGCGAGCAAGGTCGAGATCCTCGATGAACGCTTGAAGCCCGTGAGCGAGGGTGCCGCGTCGGCAACCGGCGCCCATGACCACACCGATACACCGGGCCACAATCACTGACCTGCGATTTGAACAAAGGCCCGGCTTGTCCGGGCCTTTTTCGTGTACGGGCCAGGCGGGGGGCAACCTTCGCGCGGCATACTCGTTGGCGCTTCGCGGCAATTCGACTTTGCGCGTGAAGCGTTGATCGGTACTTTCAGGCGTGAGCAAGAAGAGCGCAGCCATAGCAGAACTAATTCGGTCGTGTGAGGGAAGAAGCCGCGACGCGCACTATCTTGGCTATTTCGAATGCTTCAATCGACAGCTGTTCTTTGAGGCTCATGACGTCCTGGAAGAACTTTGGCTGAAGGACCGCACCAGCCCGAATTTTGCGTTTTACAAGGGACTGATCCAGCTGGCGGGAGCATTCGTTCACCTGCAGAAGACACGCCTGCGTCCGTCTGCAGCTCTGTTCCGGCTCGCCGAAGCAAACCTTCGCCAATATCCAGCAATGCACGAAGGATTGGATGTGGGCACGGTGCTGAAGCTGATTGAGCATTGGCTTGTCCTGCTCGAAGCCGGCAAGTTTGAGGTAAACCCGCTGGATCCGCGCAACCCGCCCCAGCTCGCGCCGCCTTTTGAAGCGGCTGGGACCTGAAATTCCATCTTGCGCCTTGACAACATTGCCGTTGCGTCTGTATTTTCTGTCCATACAGAAATGAATAAACTGTCGCCCGTTGAACAGAAATTTGTCCTGCATTGGGGGGAGATGGGAACACGGTGGGGAATCAATCGGACAGTCGCGCAAATTCACGCGCTGCTTTACATCGCTCCCGAGCCTCTAAACGCCGAAGCCATCGCCGAAACGCTCAACGTGGCGCGCTCCAACGTGAGCAACAGCTTAAAGGAACTTCAGGGATGGCGAATCGTGAAAATGGTGCATGTGCTCGGGGACAAACGGGATCACTTTGAATCGATGAAGGATCCGTGGGAAATGTTCCGCGTCGTTCTCGACGAACGCAAGCGCCGCGAGATTGATCCCGCCCTCGAGATGCTCCGCGAATGCATAGCGGAGGCCGAGAAGGACAAGGAAACCAGTGAGTTCACTGAGGAACGGTTAAAGACATTGCGCGATTTTTTCGAGGTTACAACAGCGTGGTACGCCCAGCTGCGCCAGTGGCCGACACAGGCTGTCGTTCGTTTTGTGAAGCTCGGAGACAAGGTGCTGAAGCTGCTGGGCATGAGCTGATTTTTTTTATTTCGGAATTCTGTGAATACAGAAAATACAGACAATACAGGGAGCGACAGGGGCAGCTGGCTTTTCTACGATGGTGACTGCGGGTTGTGTGTTCGTTGGGCTCGTCGGATTGAACCCGCGCTGACCCGCCGCGGTTATGTCGTCCTGCCCTTGCAAAGCGCAGAGGTGCGCCAGCGGTTGAACCTTGCCGAGCCGGAATTGCTGCGGGAAATGCGCGTGATCACGCGCGATGGCCGGATTCACGGCGGAGCGGACGCCATTATTCATCTTGCGCGCGCGTTTCCGTTCGGACGCTGCTTTGCGGCGATCGGCCGCATTCCCCTGATCAATGATCTGCTGCGCGCCGGCTACTGCCGGGTCGCTCAGAATCGACGTTGCAGTGGGGGTCGATGCCGCGTTCCAAATCGGAGATGCGACTGGATCGGATGGTTGCCGCTTTTGATTGCGGTCGCCGTTTTGATGCTATTTGGCTGGAAACTTCCCGCGTGGGTTTTCATGTGGACGTTGTGTGCCGCTCTCTTCGCGGGTTGCAAGTGGCTGGTTTTCTGGCGCGCCTGGTTAGGGAGTGAAAGGCCCGGAATTCTCCAAGGCGCTGGATTCCTGCTGGGGTGGATCGGAATGGATGCGCATGCGTTTTTCGACACCAACGCGATTGTTACTGCGCCGCGATTTCGTGAATGGCTGATCCCGCTGATTCGAACCATGGCTGGAGCGGTTCTCGTTTGGGGTGTGGCCGGTCTGTTGTCTGACACTCTTCCCTTGCTCGCGGGATGGATTGGAATGTTTGGCCTGATCCTGTTGCTGCACTTCGGGCTCTTTGCCCTGCTGGCCCAGCTTTGGCGGCGGGCAGGGGTGGATGCGCTGCCGCTCATGAGGGCTCCGCTCCTTGCAAAAACGCCTGGCGAATTCTCGGGCAGCCGATGGAACTCCGGGTTTCGCCAGCTTGCCCATGATTTTGTTTTCACGCCGCTGCGCGGCCGCGCGCAGCCGGCCTGCTCGTGTTTGCTGTCTCAGGCCTGGTTCACGATCTTGTCATTTCGCTGCCGGCCCGCGGCGGCTTCGGTTTGCCAACCGCGTATTTCCTGCTGCAAGGCGTCGGCGTCCTTATCGAGCACACACGGCGCGGAAGAAAACTGCTGCGCGGCTGGCATGGGCGCGTGTTTACAATTTTGGCCGCAAGCCTGCCGGTGTTCTGGTTGTTCCATCCACCGTTTATATACAACGTCATGCTCCCGTTCCTGAAAGCACTCCACGCGTTTTGAGAAAAATTATGAGACTGACAACATTGCTGCAAATTGCCGCTGTTCTCCACATCGGCCTTGTCTGGGCGGGTGCCACCATGCCGCGGACCGTCGGCCTTGCGGCTCACCTCAAAAACCTGCCGCCGTTCATTCGCAACCTCGTCTGGGTTTACTATGCGTTCGTCGGGTTGACGCTCGTCAGCTTCGCCGTTTTGACATTTCTCTTCGCGCCCCAGATCGCGGCAGGTGAGCCTGTGGCTCGCGCACTCTCCATAGTGATGGCGCTCCTCTGGACTGTTCGTATCGTTGTCGCGTTCCTTGTGTTCGATGCGCGGCCTTACCTCACCCATTGGTTTTACAAAGCAGGGTATCAAATCACGAATCTGACCTTCATCTATCTCGCAATTGTTTACGCGGTGGCTGCGTGGAAAGGGGGTGCGCTGTGATGCTCAACATGCCGCGCGTGCAGGGGATCATTGATCGAAGGATGCTGATCAATTTTCGTGTGACGCCGCAGGTGGCGCAGGCGCTTCTCCCACGGCCATTCCGTCCAAAACTCGTCCGCGGCTGGGCGATCGTCGGCATTTGCCTCATTCGTTTGAAACATCTGCGGCCGCAGGGTCTGCCCCGTGCATTCGGCGTGACTTCGGAAAACGCCGCTCATCGAATAGCGGTGGAATGGGAGGATCGCGGTGAACTGCGTGAAGGCGTGTTTATTCCTCGTCGCGACACCGCACAGCGGCTGAACGTGTTGCTCGGCGGCCGCGTCTTTCCCGGCGTGCATCATCTGGCGACGCTTGACGTCCGCGAGTCCGCGGGAGACTTCCAACTGCGGATGCGCAGTCACGATGGCGACGCATCTCTCAGCGTGGACGCGACCATCGCAGATCGTCTGGCTGAAGGATCGATCTTCACGACCCTCAAGGAAGCCTCTGATTTTTTTGAAGGTGGCGCAGCGGGATATTCACCAGCCCGCAAGACAGGCATTCTGGAAGGGCTCGAACTTAAAAGTCACGCATGGGCGATGACGCCCCTCCACGTGCGAAGCATCGAATCGAGTTTTTTTTCTAACCGAACACGTTTCCCCGCCGGATCGATGGCATTCGACAACGCACTCTTAATGCGGGGCATTGAACACGAATGGCTTCGGCCGCCGATTCTCCGTACCGGAGTTGCAAACGCTTTATGAACACCCCACGCAAGATCGTGCTGGCGGGAGGAACGGGATTTCTCGGCCAAGTGCTCGGCGAATGGTTCGCCGCAAAAGGCTGGCCGGTTGTGGTTTTCACCCGCCATCCGGGAAACCAGGAAAGGGCACGAGAGGTGCGATGGGACGGGTTGACTTTGGGACCGTGGGTCCAGGAACTCGAGAACGCGGAGGCGGTGATCAATCTCAGCGGACGTTCGGTTAATTGCCGGTACGGGCGGCGGAATCGCCAGGAGATCATGAACTCAAGGGTCATTCCGACGCGCCTGCTTGGCCACGCGATCGCGGGCTGTTCGAACCCGCCAAAGGTTTGGCTCAACGCAAGCACCGCAACCATCTACAAGAACACGCGAAACGCAGGGTGGGATGAGCAGGGTGAGATCGATGCTACACCCGAAGCGAAGGATGCGTTTTCGATCGATGTGGCCGTTGCGTGGGAGCAGGCGTTCCACAACGCGGTTACCCCCGGCACAAGGAAGGTGGTACTGCGGACCGCCATGGTGTTGGGGCAGGCGAAGAACAGTGTGTTCCCAACCTTGCGCAAGCTTGCCCGCGCCCGCCTGGGAGGAACCATGGCAAGTGGAACACAGTTCGTCTCGTGGATTCACCACGCGGACTTTTGCCGTGCCGTGGACTGGGTCATTGAGCACGAGGAGTTCTCGGGCCCGGTCAACCTCGTGGCGCCGCGCGCCCTCACGAATCGCGAAATGATGCAGCACGTCAGGGAGGCTGGCGGGATGTCGTGGGGATTGCCTGCTCCGCTGTGGCTGCTGGAGATAGGTGCCTTCTTTATGCGCACCGAGACCGAATTGATCATCAAGAGCCGGCGTGCCGTTCCCAGGCGGCTGCTTGATTCCGGATTTGAATTTCGTTTCGCGGATTTCGCCGGAGCCATCCGTGACCTCGAGCAAGGCCGGCCGCGTTGAACTCTCAGGAATCTTGTGCATGCGACGAATCCCATTGTTGACTCGAATGCTGCCGCGCGAATGCGGATGCAGGTGACGGCGGGGGAACCGTTGTTTCTTGCGGATTGGGACCGCGCGCTGTTTATGCACTACGAAGTGAGCGCGGCCGATTTGCAAAGATTCATCCCGTTGGAACTCGACGTGTGGAACGGGCGCGCGTTTATCTCGCTGGTTGCGTTCACGATGAGTCATTTCAGACTGAAAGTTGGCGGGTGTTTCACGCGCTGGCTGACGTTGCCGGTCTCCACGCATGAATTCCTGAACGTGCGAACTTATGTGCGGCATCGCGGCGAGATGGGCATTTTCTTTCTGGCGGAGTGGGTCCCCAACCGCGTGAGCCGTGCGCTGGGACCCGTGACCTTCGGATTGCCGTATCGCCTGGGCCGGTTGCGATATGATCACGGAAGCGAAGTTGACGGAATGTCGGGCGAAGTCACCGACGCAACCACGCGCTCGCGGTTCGCTTACCACGGGGTGGCGTGCGGATTCGATTTTGACAGTTGCACGGACGGATCATTGGACGCATTTCTCCTCGAGCGATACACAGCATTCACCGCGGCCAGCCGAGCACAGCGATTCTTTCGCATCTGGCATCGGCCGTGGCCGCAGGTTCGCGCCCAAGTGAACGTAACCGAGGCTTCGCTGATCGATGAAGCTTGGGCGGGCCTGAGTCGGGCGACATTACACAGCGCGCATTTTTCTCAAGGCGTGCGCGATGTCTGGATGGGCCGTCCACATCGAATGACACCAAGCAGGCTTGGCGCGCGCCGCCTGTCGGCGTTCTTCGAAATGCCATGATATAAATTCGCTGGCGCTGCCAGCCCTCCCGGAATCACCGATTCAGCACGTATCTTGCAAGCTCTGAAACTGCGGAAAGCGCGTCGTCCCAGGTCTCGTATTTGGCTGCACCCCACGTATCAACGTTCATCCAGGGCAAATCCGCGGGGCGGTGCCGCTCTGTGGATTCCAATCTCTGGCGGCGGCGTTCGAGTTCGCGCAATTCTGTCTCTCTCGCCTTCATCAAGCCACCGGCCTGGATGAATTCAATGATGCGCCGCAGTTCATCGCGGTCAAACCATGTTCCGTGCGGCTTGCACACATCCACGACCACGTGTGAGCAGCGGGCGAAATTAACCCGATGCATGAGGTCGCTGCAGACGGGACAGCGGAGATAGCGCACCACCTCGACGTTTCCGGTGAGCGGCGTTGGAACGGCTGCGGCCGCTCCGAGGATGGCCGCGTGTTGCTCGCGGTCCGCGTAAAGCCGCTCCAGGGCATCGGCATCGGCCCAGATGCCTTCGCACTTCGGGCATTCGAGGAGGTGGTTTGTGCCGATGAGCACGGGCTGGGTCTCCGAAGAGCATCGGGGACAGGGCCGGGGCTGCAAGCCGGACAATTCCGCGCGGCGGGCGGCTGCTCCGCAATGCGAACAAAACTTTGCGCCCAGGAACACCATGCCGAAACAGGCAGGGCAGGCAATAGTCGCCAAACGCGAGTTGCAGTGGCCGCAGCGCGTGGCATCCGGGGACGCGGACGCGCCACACATCGGACATTTAAGGGTATAAGCAGTCATGACACGGTTTTCCTATCGGCTCTACACTGAAGACCTTAACCTTTGCGACGACTTACAACGGGTCCGCAAATTTATACTTCCAACGCAGCGGTTCCGTGGAATGATGTCGCGCATTGAAAGGAAAACTATGGGCCTGATCGATTATCTTAAAACACAGTTTCTGGAAATCATCCAGTGGGAGGACGACTCGCGCGACACCATTTCGTGGCGTTATCCCGACCTCGACAAGGAAATCAAGCGTGGCGCCCAATTGATCGTGCGCGAATCACAGGTGGCCCAGTTTGTTTATCTCGGCCAGTTCGGCGACACGTTTACGCCGGGCAAATGGTCGCTCACAACAGACAATATTCCGATCCTTTCAACACTGAAGGGCTGGAAATACGGCCTGGAATCGCCGTTCAAGGCCGATGTTTATTTCATCAACACGCGCCTGTTCACGGGAAACAAATGGGGCACGGCAAATCCCGTGATGATGCGGGATCCCGACCTCGGGGTGGTGCGGGTGCGCGCGTACGGGACTTACGATTTCAAAGTGGTTGATCCGAAACTGTTCCTGAAGGAAGTGGCCGGGACCGATGACAATTTCCGCATCGACGAGTTTGCTGACACAATGCGTTCACGTGTGGTCAGCCTGTTCAGCGATGCAATTGCCTCCGCGCGGCTGCCCGTGCTGGAAGTCGCAGCGCGTTACCAGGAACTCGGAGATGCGCTACTGCCGATGATCAATCCGATCGTCACAGCGAAATACGGATTGGAAATACCGAGTTTTGTAGTGGAGAACGTTTCGGTTCCGCCTGAGGTGGAGCAGGCGATCGATAAACGTTCGAGCATGTCTGCGGTGGGGAACTTGAACGACTACGTGAAGTTTCAGATGGCAGAAAGCATGACGAAGGGAGAGGGGAGCGGGATGGCTAATTCGGCGGCGCAGCTTGGGGCCGGGCTGGCCATGGGCCAACAGATGATGGCTGCAATGAACGCGTCACCCACGACCCCATCGGGGGGTCCGGCAGGATTGCCGGCGTCGATTCCCACGCCTGGATTTCCTGAATTGCTGGGTGCCGGTGACGTTGCGCTGATTCTGGGAGTGAGTGAGGCGGACGTGCTGGCGGCGCTTGAGAGCGGCGAATTGAAGGGCCGGAAGATTGGATCCACCTGGCGCATCACGCGCAACGCGCTGGACCAGTTTCTCAATTCCTGACTCATCCTGCGCCCGAGGAGCGATCGTCATCACACATGCAGAACGCGGTTGCACATAAAAAGTTCACATGTCCGGCGTGCGGGGCTGAGGCGCAATGGAACCCGGACAAAAAGGCGCTTGTATGTCCGTTCTGCGGCACCACGTCGCCGGCTCACGTTGAGCTGACATCGTCGGGCGAGGAGACGATCGTCGAACACGACCTTGTTGCCACGTTGCGGGGCGTTCCTGATGAACAGCGAGGCTGGCAGGCCGCCAAGACATGCGTTCGATGCCAGAGTTGCCAGGCGATCTCGGTGTTCGATGCAGAACGGGTAGGGCAGCGCTGTGATTTTTGCGGCTCCTCTGCGCTCGTGCCGTACGAGGAAATCAAGGAATCGTTCCGGCCCGAAAGCCTGCTGCCCATGAAGGTCAGTGAAAACCAGGTGCGCGACGCGATACGGAAATGGTATGGAACCCGTTGGTTCGCCCCCAATCGGCTGAAGCGCTCTGCACTCACAGATACCGTGATGGGTGCTTACATTCCGTATTGGACGTTCGATGCTCACGTGGATGCGGACTGGACCGCCGATTCGGGGTATTATTATTACGAGACGGAGCATTACACCGATGCACAGGGCAAACGACAGTCGCGCCGTGTGCGCAAGGTGCGGTGGATTCCGAGCGCCGGCTCAGTGAAGCACGCTTTCGATGATCAGCTTGTTTGCGCCTCGCGCGGTGTGCCGCCGGATCTGTTGCATCGAATCGAACCCTTTCCAACTCGCGATCTTGTTCCCTACAAGCCCGGTTTCCTTTCTGGCTGGGTGGTCGAGCGTTACCAGATTGATCTCGTCGCAGGCGCCAAAGCGGCACGCGACGCGATGGATGCTGCGATGCGCCAGCTCTGTTCTGCGCAGGTGCCCGGGGACACACAACGCAATCTACGCGTGAACAGTGATTATTCGCAACAGACGTTCAAGCACATCCTGGTGCCGATCTGGCTGCTGACCTACAACTACGGCCGGCGGAATTACAAGGTGCTGATTAATGGCGTCACTTGCTCGATTGCAGGCAATTATCCGAAGAGCTGGGTCAAGATCCTGTTGCTGATCCTCGCAATAGCGGTTGCCGCGGGAGTCTTCTTCCTCGTTGCGCAACACTGAACGGCATTCCCCCGGGTTCACCTGCATAGCCGGCCTCGTTCGTGAACGAGCCTGCTTTTCAAGGTCCTTTGCAGAAATCGAAGATGATCAATTGAGAACGATCCGATACGATTCGCAGGTCACTGTCACGACGGCCGTGAATGTTGAGGAAGAAAATGCGAGGGCACACAGGGTGAATGGCACTGCAGTATTCTCAGTGATGGAACCTTTGCGACGAACGTAGATCCCGATCCTGTTGTCATGCGCAAGAAATCTCCACGCGTCCTGCTCATGATGGGCTGGTACGACCATCGCCTGCATCGCGGCATCGAAAAGTACGCGCAGGAACATAGCTGGCATTTGTCAGAGGATTTCTCTCGCGAGAAGGCCATCCCATGGGGCTGGGATGGGGATGGCATCCTTGCCTGGCTCGGACCGGGCGACGATCTTGCGGACTTCGTGATGCAGAGCGGCAAGCCTGCCGTGGATTTCAGCTTTCGCAGGCCACAACTCAACCTGCCGCGCGTTTTGGAGGACACCGCCGAAACAGCGCGGCTCGTGGCCGATCACTTTCTGGCGCGCGGCTTTCGGAATTTTGCGTTCTACAGCGATTACGAAAACTGGATCTACAACGAACGCGGCGAGGCATTCATCCGCTCTCTCCAGCAGGCTGAACACAAGGCTCCATGGCTGCGCTGGCATCAATCGCCGGCATTCCGGAAGGATCGAAAGGCCTGGAAATGGAAGCGGGATTGGCTCGCCAGCGAAATGAAACGGCTGCCCAAGCCAACCGGGGTTTTTGCCGCGAGCGATGGCCTTGCGCTCGAGGTCCTCGAAGTGTGCGAAGCCATTGGCATCGCAGTGCCGGAAGACGTCGCAATTGTCGGAGCGGGAAATCACCTGCTGGCCGTCGATGCCATGCACACCCCGATTTCAAGCGTCGACGTCAACATGGAGCTGATTGGCTATGAAGGGGCGAGGTTACTGGATGCCGCGATGCGCACGCGCTCCTTCGAACCTGAACTGGTGCGAGTGCCGCCCTCGCGGCTTGTGACGCGCAAGAGCAGCGACCTTGTTGCAGTGAACCATCCCGGCGTCGCACGGAGCTTGCGCTTCATGTGGGATCACTGCCATGAACCGATCGGGGTGAAGGATCTGGCCAATGCCGCGGGAATGTCCGTCCGCAGTTTTCATCAGGCATTCGTCGAGAATCTGGGCCGCCCGCCCGGCACGGAGTTGCAGCGGATCAGGATCGAGCATTCCAAGAAACTGCTCCTCGAATCCGGCGAGAAAATCGATACGATTGCTCAAATGTGCGGTTACGAGAGCGGCAACAGTTTCTGGGTCGCATTCAAGCGCGCGACTGGGCTTTCTCCCAAGCAATACCAGAAGCAGTTCAGTTAGGCCACGACGCCCCATTCCATCCAGATCTTCGTCGCACGCCTTCGTGTGCAGAAAATTCAGACTTTTTCGCCTAAGGTCGGTAGGCATCTGTCCTGGCGACCTTGGTAAGGTAACGACACTCAGCTATGCGCATTTCATCTTCCAACGCTGCATTCAATCCCCGAAGAGTTCCCCGCGCGACTGCATCGGCCGCCGCTGTGGCAGCCTTAGTTATTCGGAATCGCGCGCGTCAACGATGCGGCTTCACGCTGATCGAATTGCTCGTGGTGATCGCCATCATTGCAATCCTTGCCGCGATGCTGCTGCCCGCACTGGCGAAGGCAAAGGTCAAGGCGCAGGGGATTCATTGCTTGAACAATCTCAAGCAACAGCAACTCGCCTGGCACATGTATGCAGGCGACGCGG
>Ga0196970_1000311_pt1 | contig 65908 bp, 110 predicted proteins | sample S1v_513CmetaG_FD_148672 | JGI IMG/M metagenome (GOLD analysis project Ga0196970, IMG submission 148672) | Soil microbial communities from Anza Borrego desert, Southern California, United States - S1+v_5-13C | ecosystem: Environmental > Terrestrial > Soil > Desert | place: USA: California...
CCCTCAAGAACTCTTCACTTGGAATGAAGTTCTCAAAGCCTTCACACACGCTATCAAGAACCCCATCGATTACATACGCAAAGATGATGTTAGTCATTGTCATGCTCCGCAACAAAGATGGGCGGCTTGGCGCGCAGCCCTAGTGATGACAGGAAGATACACATATCCCCCTAGTATGTTTCACCTAGGGGGATAGACTTACCTTCCGAGATGGATGGATTAGGCGTTAGCTACCTTACGAGGGCGGCCAGCCTTACGGGCGGGCTTTTCGTTGTCAGCATCGGGTTCCACCCCGGCGCCGGTATCAGGCTGTTGTTCGCCGGTAGTTTCCTGGCCTTGATTGCCAGTGTCGGCGGGCTGATCGTTCGCAGCCGTTGGCTTGTATTCCAGCAGATCCTTGAACAGTTCATCATTCTGAAGGGGCTGGACATTCTTGTCTTCGTTGGGCATGAGCTTCGCATACTCATACCCATGTTGGAGCAGGACGGCCGCCAGATCGTGAAGCAGTGACTTGTCCACCTCAACGGACTTGAAATCCTTCTGCTTTTCAGCATCCAACAGGACGTTGAAGGCATTGCGGATAGTGCCGGCGATACGATCAGCATCAAAGATGAAGTCACGCGGCGCAGGTTCCGGACGGTATTCCCACCAGTTCTTTTCCAGTGCCTTAGCAAAGGCCATCTTGAAGTCATCCGCCTTGCGAACCTTTTTCACGTCATAGTACCAGACGTAACTGATAGTCGTGTCGCCGACCTTTTCCTCGCGCTTGAACGAAAGGTTCCCGTTCTGGTCTTTCTTCGTTTCAGCCTTTTCATTCAGCCGCACATTGAAGAACAGTTGAATGAAGTTATGCATCGCGTTTACGCGAGCGCCAGACCCGCGAAGGGCAGAAAGAAACTTGTTGAGGCGCGTTGGGTTGCGGTGTTCCTCGATATGCGCCATTTCAGACAGAAGGAACGTGCGAATATCGTTGTCGGTCTGGCGGATCGTGTTCGCCAAATCGCGGCCCATCTTGTCCAATGCGGCGGCATCGGTAATGAGCGTGATGTTCTTTGCCTTTGCCATTTCGGCAACGGAAGGAAGCGTAACTTTGGTATTCTTAGCCATGATAGTTCTCCATTGACATTCGCATAAGCTAATAGCTACTAGCGAGAACGATGCACCATTGCATCAATAAATCCTGGCGAAAGACACACTACGGGCGTCAACTGTCTCCAGGATTTAAAGCTACAATGCTATGTGATTAACGCGACTTGGCTTTCTTGATTGAAGGCGTCGGACCTTTAGGCTTGTTAGCCTTCGCCCATGAAGCGGTGACTTTTACTTCATGCGCTTTAACCCGCTTGCTTTCCTTAAAACGTTTTGCGGGCTTTGCCTTTACGGGTTCGTAACGTGTTTTCATTTCCGTTTTCCTTAACAGAACAAAACCAATAACAGGTAGTCACAAACTACAGAATATTATGCCCTTTTCCGTTTCCCACCATAACCCGCAACGTTAGGGCAAGGCGAGAAACGCCCCGTCCAAAGGTTAGAAAAGAAACTAAAAGTCACGCCGGACTACCTGTTAGAATTTTTGTTCTTGTGTCACGTTTCCACAATACATCACTGTCTCTTATGTCGGAACCTAACGGAACAAACATCTAGCGCCATAGGCTAGGAACCATTGAGCTAACTTGCATTTGCGCTTGCTAACGTGTTTCCATCCTCGCCATTCTTCATTCCCTGTTTTCCATTGCTTGCGCTTGGAACGTCAACGGGATAGGCCTTTGATCTTTGCACCAATTCCGACTGCCATCCACCTGCCAAAAATCCGTACCCATAGGGCATAGGATAAACCGCCAGTTTGTCAGACTAGCGGCATGACAAGAGAATGGGACATACTAAGATGTTCGCCTTGCTCATTACTGCTAAGGCTATCTTTTGGAATTGTGTCGTGACTATTTTCTGGGAACTAGCCTAGCTAACCAACTATCCACAATGGGAAAGGTTGGACCCCTCGCCGCTCTAATCACGTCTAACACGCGCCGCGCCTAGTCAGTTCCCTTGCGGGTTCCGCTATAACTTCAATGCTCCATCATACAAGACTAGGGACTGCGCCACGTTCCCGACCTGTTAATGGACAAGACAGAAACTCAAGACTTGAGAGATAGACTATCCAGCCATATCGCTGGAGAACATCTAGACCTAATTTTCCGCCCCGTGCACCCTAGTGGGTTGTGGCTTATCCCCACCGGAAAAACCGTAGTGGGAAGCAGGAAGTGCCCTAGTCGATAGGCTATGATCCGAGCTTCACGGCTTGCTTCATTCCATCCCACGAAAGGCGTGGGGAAAGAAACTCATTGGTAGGTTCCTAGTGAGCCGCTAATATCACGGACCGTGTTTCAGTGCCGGACCCACTACAATCTTGCCAGATTGCGCTTCTCGCCACACTTCTAGGGAACCCACCTAGACCGAAACAAGGGGCCGAAGGCACTTGCTCGTTTCGATGATTGAACTATCCCACAACGAAAAGGTTCCGCATACATTTTATTTTCTAACAAACACACAAAAAGAGAAACATTTTTGCTAAATCCCGACTGATATGGCCCATTGGTAGAAAATCCTTCCTAATCCCCTTTCCACCCCTTGAAACCTTAGGGCAAATCACCTGCCGGTTTCCACCCCTTCCAAGCCCAATCTGGACGCCTTTCGGACCGCCTTCCTACCGTCCAGACCGCCGGTTCCACCCATAGGGCGCTCGCCAGGTTTATGCAAAAATGCTATGACTGACAAATAACCTATGCAATTTCTGCATACCTTTATCGCGGGATATAAAGAACACCTGCGCGAATACATACATTATAGCATATGTCAAGCCCTAGTCCAATCAATTATGGTTACAGTTGTATATATTCCGTGATACAACTCCAGGTTGTACCTTAGCAATCACAGATATATCCAATGGTCAATACACAATATGTAACACTTGTATTTGTTTTGTGATACAACCCATAAGTATATCCTATTGACAAGCAAACCTGGCCCCTGGAGGGGATACCTCAAGAAAATCACTACTTTCCTCAAGCATAGATATACCTCAAGTGTAGATCAAATATACTTTCCTCAAGTATAGGACAAATATACCTCAAGTAATTCCATGCTAAATCCTCTGGGATATGCTCCATTATTCTTCCCCCTCAGGTGATTTTTTCTTAGGGCTTCATAGGGTATACCTAGCCCCGAGTGGACAGGGGGTATGCTTATGGTTTATATACAAGGAAGACATATTTTTCAATTATTTAGCTGTCAAAATCACTATGCAGAAGTACTAGTAGAAATCTGTATATTCTAGTAGTATCGTCAAATTCATAGTATAAATTGAAGTATAGTTAACCTGTATATTTGACATGATTGTACCTTTTATTGTAAAATATAAAGAAACTTCTGTTTTGTTGTACGATTTTACTTGACAGAGTTTTAGAAATATGGTATAATTATACATATAGACAAAGTGAAATTCAAATAGCTATGTGCTTACGACTTGACTATCACTTTTGATTTTGAATTTATTCTTGGTACCATCATTGTACAAAGTTAGTTACTTAGTTCCTCAAGTCTGAACACCTCAACGACTTTGACTTCCTCAATACATCTACTGTTTCACTCCGTGTGTTTAGCTACGCACGAACGTTAGGCTCTTCGTGTAATACACGTAAGGGCTTTTATTTTTTTAAGGAGTATTTTCACTTTGATACTTTCATATATCCCTGCGGGAACTATGATCTATGATCAGGGAATACCAAAGGTGCAGGTTGTTAAACCAATTCACCTTACTCAAATCCTTGAGGCTGAGATGTTTTGGCTTGTTGATGAGCAAAGGCATCCAGAGCCTAATACAGAGATCCCTTTATTTGTTATGCAATACTTGAGGGACAGAGCAGAGGAGGTCCATTTATGGAACACGATCAAGAAGAAGTTTCCACTTCCACCAATATCCTTAAGTTCCCTGATATCTATCAATACAATGAAACCACAGAAAGTATCGCAGTGGAAAAAGTATTTGAAGGTATTCAAGCTAACAACGTAGATACTGTTATTGTGTTGGGATATACCAAGAATGGTGAGGAATACTTTGCTTCCTCTATTTCCGATGGTGGAACTATCCTCTGGCTTATAGAACGATTGAAAAAGAGACTTCTGGAATTTCCAGATGAATAAGGAGTAATTATATGATCACCACTCTTGTTATTGTTGGTGTAGTAGTCCTCGTTGGTTTGTTTGTTTACCTTAAGCTTCTTGCTGATGGTATGTCCCGATGAGTGAAGCTAAAGAAGTTTTGATTTCTTATTTGGATTGGGACGAGTGGGGCAACCCCGTCGATAAGGTCCGGAAGGAAAAGATCACAGAAGACTATATTGCCCTTGGTGGGAATTTCTTCTCCAATCACGATACAGATCTTGGCGATGGCCAACTATACCTAGGAAAGAGAATTGATGTCCGAAGAGAAGATTGATCTTGTAGCTGACGTAACAAACAAGAAGACTGGCCTAACGGAACGCGAGGAATACTTCCTTGATATTCTGTTTGACAAGCATCGTGGTAACGTCCGAGCTGCAATGGATGATGCAGGTTATCCCAAGGGTACTGCAACCCGAGAGGTCGCGACAAAGCTAAAGGATCACATTGTCCTAGCTACTAAAGCCTACATGGCATCACAAACAGCCAAGGCTTCCATTTCTGTTGTTTCTGTGTTGGATGACCCTACGGCTCCCGGTCAGACTCAGGTCTTGAAGGCAGCTAAGGAAATCCTTGACCGTACTGGTGTCCAGACGGAAGAGAAGACAGAGAAGACTGTAGAACGGAATATTGTTGTGTTGCCACCTAAGGGTAGAGTAACTATTGAAGCTGAAGGAGAAGAATAATGGCTGGTCCAAAGAAGCGTTATGATAATGGCAATAAGTTCTTTAAGCATACTTACAGTGATGGTACTACTTCGCTAGTCCGTAAGAACTCGCCAACTGGTAAGAAGGCACTTAAGGATGCGCAGGTCGCTGAGCGTACCAATAACAATGGTAAGAACAGCACTAAAGAACTTGAGTCTAAGGCTCGCCGTGAAACCGCTGCAATTTTTGGTGCAGTAGACGCTAAGGCCAAGGCTCAGATTGCCAAGGATAAAAAGAAGAAGTAATGAACTGGTTCCCCTTCCTCTACTTGGGCGGCCTTTATTCTCTGTTTCCCATTACTTTTGTTCTGATTGGCCTCCTTTATAAATACGCAGGAAATCAAAATGACTGAACAAACAGCAGTGCTGAAAATGGAGAGATGGCCGTCCTACAGACGGAAGATCCCCTACGGGACAGTTAAGACTGGTTACATTGTTAATCCAGAAGATCCCCTAGAACTTATCCCAGACCCTGAACAGATTGCTTGGATTGAACAGGCATTTGATTATCTGGAGGGTGGTTCCTCGCTTCGTGAAGTATCCGAATGGGTAGGACAGAAGCTTAAGAGAAGTGTAGCCCACCAGACCCTCAGCAATCTTTATCGTGTACACCGAAAGCCTCATGTCCGCACAAAGACACAGAAGCGCAAGGGTGTTAAGCGCACGAAGGAAAGTATTGAACTAGCCACCGCTAAGATGAAGGCCACACAGGCTCTCAAAAAGGCTAATGAACTCGAAGCCAAACGCGCGAAACAGGCTAAAAGATTAAAGACAGAAGATTACGACATCCCTCCTGCACCTAAACCTGAAAAGGAAATCAAGGTATTTGAGGATGCTCCTGCTTCTGTGAATATTGTATTTAAACCTAACCCAGGTCCACAAACGTGGTTCCTTATGGCTGAAGAGCCAGAGGTTCTATATGGAGGCGCAGCCGGTGGAGGTAAGTCATACGCTATGTTGGCTGACCCCATGCGCTACTTTGAAAACCCCAACTTCGTTGGTTTGCTGTTGCGTCGTACGAACGACGAACTCCGTGAGCTGAAGTGGGAAAGTCAAAAGCTTTACCCAAAGGCGTTCCCCGGAGCTGTCTGGAAAGAAAAAGATTCTATGTGGGTTTTCCCCTCCGGGGCTAAATTCTGGATGACGTACTTGGAGCGTGACGACGATGTCATGCGTTACCAAGGACAGGCGTTTACATGGATCGGTGTTGACGAACTCACACAGTATGCTACGCCATTCGCGTGGACATATCTTAAGTCTCGTCTCCGTACAGCAGACCCTACTCTTCCTCTCTCCATGAGAGCTACAACTAACCCCGGTGGTCCCGGCCATCAATGGGTTAAGAAGATGTTTGTTGATCCTGCTGTTCCCGGCCAAGACTTTTGGGCGCGCGACATCAATACGAATGAAATTCTTGTGTACCCTAAAGGTCACGCTAAGGAAGGTCAGCCACTCTTTAAGAGACGATTCATTCCGGCCAAACTCTCTGACAATCCCTTCCTCTCTGAGGATGGTGTTTATGAAGCTTCACTTCTTGGTCTTCCTGAAGATCAACGTCGTAAGCTTCTAGATGGTGATTGGTCTGTTATGGAAGGTGCTGCTTTCCCGGAATTCAACCCTACCATTCATGTCGTAGAGCCTTTTGACATTCCTGATGGTTGGCGCAAGTTCCGTTCAGGAGACTTTGGTTACTCTTCAGCCTCTGCTGTTTTGTGGTTTGCCATTGATCCTGAGGGCCAGCTTGTTGTTTACAGGGAATTGTACACTTCTAAGAAGACTGGTGTAGAACTGGCTCACATGGTCCTTAATGCAGAAGCAGGTGACTCCATCTCGTATGGTATCCTCGATAGTTCCGTATGGCACCAGAGAGGCCACTACGGCCCGTCCATCGCAGAAGAGATGATGGCAGAGGGTTGCCGCTGGCGTCCTTCAGATCGCGGTCAGGGGTCACGTGTGGCCGGTAAAAACCGATTGCATGAGCTATTGAAGGTTAACCCTTCTACCGGCAAACCCGGCTTGGTTATTTTCAATACGTGTCGTCAACTTCTTGCCGACCTTCCTATGATCCCTGCTGATCCTAATGGTGGTGATGATATTGATGATCGTTATGCAAGTGACCACACTTATGATGCTTTGCGTTATGGAATTATGTCACGTCCTCGTCCGGGTCACATCTTGGATTGGGGAACTAAGCCAATGCACAAATACACCCCCGCTGATCCGATCTTTGGGTATTAAGGAGATTACTAAATGAAATGGAGAGGTCGTAGACAGTCCAAAAACGTTCACGTTCAGACCTACAAAGAGGCAGAGGCAGCTTCCTACAAGTATGCACAGTATAATCGGGCAAAGTCTTCCGGTCGTGCACTAAGCCCTGAGCCGATTGAGTCTAACAATGACAAGACAGTAATTGAAGAGAGAACTGCATCCCTTCGAAATCCCGGTAGACATACCCGCGCAACTAAGCGACCAGTGGATAATTCCTCTAAGGGTAACAAATTCTTTAAGCATACGGAGAAGGACTTTTAAACAATGGCATCATTTATGGATGATATCGGCGATCTTGGAATGGAATTGAATACTGAAACCGAGGCTACGGTATCCACCAGTGTTGCCGTTGAAGAAGCAGGTAATTCTCACGAAGATCAGAGTAAGTATTCTAAGCTTGTGACCCTCATTAAAGAGGAATTTTACCGTTCTCAGATAAAAAGACAGTCAGATGAGGCTCGTTGGATCGAATGCTACCGGAATTACCGGGGTGTATACGGCTCAACAACCCAATTCACTTCCACAGAGAAGTCGAAAGCCTTCATTAAGATCACTAAAACTAAGGTTCAGGCTGCTCAAGCACAGATGGCAGACGTTTTGTTTGCTGGAAATCGTTTTCCGATTGCAGTTGAACCCCTAAAACTCCCTATTGCGGCCCCAGAGTCCGTACATTTTGACCCAAATAAGCCTTCCGATGGTGGTCCGAAAAGTAATCCTCAGATGCCCCCGGATATTGCTAAGATTATGGGACCAAAAAGAAAGACTTTGGAGCGTGTGAAGGACCAATTGCAGGAAGGTACGGGTCTTACGCCCTCTTCTGTCACTTGGGAGCCCGCTCGTGATGCTGCTCGTAAGATGGATAAGCAAATTCAGGATCAATTGGACGAGTCTAACGCAAGTAAGTCTCTCCGATCCCTCCTTTTTGAACTTGCCCTCTTCGGTCATGGCATTTACAAGGGTCCTTTCGCTATGGATAAGGAATATCCTAAGTGGGATGAGACTGGAGCATATTCTCCGATCAAAAAGACTATCCCACACGTAGAGTTTGTCTCTATTTGGGATGCTTATCCTGATGCAGATGCACGTAATATGGACGAATGTGAAAAGTTCATCCAGCGTCATCGTCTTTCTCGCTCCGCCCTTAGGGGTCTAAAGAAGCGCCCTTTCTTCCGTGGTAAGAATATTGAAGCCCTTATTGATGAAGGGGCTAACTATTCCACTGAAGATTGGGAAACAATTATTACAGATAAGAGTGATACTACTACCCATGAACGTTGGGAAGTTCTAGAATATTGGGGTATCGTTGATGCCGAAATTGCTAAGGAAGCTGGTCTTAAGATCCCCCGGCAGTTTAAAGATCTCGATCAGGTCCAAGTAAACGCTTGGGTGTCTGGTGGTCACATTATTCGACTGGTCTTCAACCCGTTCACTCCAATGCGTATCCCTTATCATTCTGTACCTTACGAAGCTAACCCTTATTCCTTCTTTGGAATTGGCGTAGCAGAGAACATGTTCGATACTCAGTTGCTCATGAATGGTTTCATGCGATTGGCTGTAGATAACGCTGCATTGTCCTCTAACGTCATCTTTGAAGTGAATGAAGATTACCTTGTTCCGGGACAGACTATGGAACTATATCCGGGTAAGATCTTCCGCCGTTCAGGTGGTGCCCCCGGTCAGGCAATTAATGCACAGAAGATTGATAACGTCACTAACGAAACGTTGGCCCTCTTCGATAAGGCACGTCAGCTTGCTGATGAGTCCACTGGTCTACCCTCCTACTCACATGGTGTCACAGGCGTACAGTCTACTAACCGTACTGCTTCTGGTATGTCCATGCTAATGGGTGCTGCCGCACAGAATATTAAAGCTGTTGTCCGTAATATCGATGACTACTTGCTCACACCACTTGGTCGTGACTTGTTTGCATTCAACATGCAGTTTAACTTCGATAAGGACTTCATTGGTGATATCTCTGTCGTAGCTAAGGGTACAGAGTCTCTGATGCGAAATGAAATTCGTTCTCAGCGTCTTCTTCAGCTTGCACAGTTTGCTGCTCCTAATCCTTCAATGGCTCCGCTAATCAAGTGGGATTACATCCTACGCGAATACGCTGCGTCCCTTGATCTGGATGAAGATAAGGTCGTCAATGACCCTCGTGAAGCTGCAATTCAAGCTTCTGAAATGGCTGCTCGTCAGGCTACTATGATGCCTCCGCAACCTCCGGGTCAAGGTGGTAATCCTAATCAGCCCGGACAAGGTCCTCAACTTCCACAGCTTCCAAGTGGACAAGGAGCCCCAGGGGTAGCTGATCCTACTGGTACTGGTGGTGGGAATATCGCCCCCGGTAATGCTCCCGAACCCGGTGCAGAAGGATTTACTGGATGAGACTAACAGACGCTCGAAACTTTAACATTTTGGTCAATCACCCTGACTCATACGAAGCCCTTAGGCAGTATGCAGATTTTAGGATTGCCAAGCTTATGAACGATTTCCTCACTGCTCAAACCATTGAGGAAGTCAAATCCCTTCAAAAGGCAATTGAGGAACTCAAAAGGCTCAAGAACCTGAGGGAAGAGGTCAACAGTCCTACAGGAGATTAATATGGCATCAGCCGAAAGAAAATTTGCACATAGGAAAATCATCCAGTCCCCCGATGGGTCTTTTGATCTAGCCTATGTGGATGCTAAATCTGGTCAGCCAGTTATTGATCTTTCTCAGTATACAGTTGTCGATGCTGCTGCTAGTCCTTTTGGTGAAAGTGCCGATGCAGCTTTTGAGTCTACTATGGAAATGGGACAGGGTGGTTTTGCTGCCCCTCCCCCTTCCGAAGAAGTAGCTCAACCTGTTAAGAAGCGTCTTAAAAATGGTGATGATAACACCATGGACACTTCAAGTCTAGAAGCCCGCTCTGCTGCTAATAACTACGGATATGTAAATACTCCCGGTTATGTAGACGCTGCTCTTGGTGCGGCTGGCTTTATGGCTGGTCCTGTAGGTGCTATAGCTAGTCAGGCTACTAGGGCTGCCCTTACTCATAACAATCAAACGGCTGTTAACTCTGCCCGTCAGGCGATGGGTCTTGAGGAAAAGGGAATTGCTAAGTCTGTAACTAAGGCTGCTGTTACTGGTGCAAGAGATAACAAAAAGGGTGAAGTCGCAGATGTGTCCATAGGGGGTAATGAATACTCCGTAGGGCTCGAAGCACTTGATGCCGCTGGTAGGACTACCCTAACCCCTGAAGAAGCCCGTGAGCGTGGTCTTACGAACCCTACAGGTATGAGGGAACTCTCTGCCAAAGAGGCGAAGGCTGCTGATAAGGTTAATGGACAAAAGACCCCTGGTGTACTCGGTAAACTTACCGAAGCTGCTAAGAGTCTTGTGACTAATCCCTTCTCTGGTGTTACTTCAGTCCCTAAAGCAGAGGCTATTGCTCCGGCACTTGGTGTATCTGCAACAAAAGACGCTAAGACTAATACTTATACCGTATCTGCTGCACCTACAACTGGTGTTGAGAAAACTTCTCTTAATCCTGTTGGTACTGAAGTTCGGACTGGTGATCTTAATCCCAGAGCTATGGCTAATGTCAGTCTTAATATGGGACCTAATCGTCCTAATGCTCCTACTTCTGATATTGTAGGTAACATTCAGAATACTGTTACTGATGTACTCGGTGCAGACTATTCTATCTCTGTTACTTCTGGTATGGAAGATGCGGGTGAACAATATGGTAGTGATCGTCATAAGACTGGTCTAGCTGCTGATGTTCAAATCACAGACCCTCAGGGTAATGCCCTCTCAGCATCCGATCCACGTACTAAAGATGTAGCACAAGCATTCGCTGCTCAGTATGAAGGTAACATTGGATTTGGTACTGGATACATGGGTGGTACTGCTATGCATCTTGATACAGTTCCTGAAGAGGACCTCTCTCCGGGACAAGCACAGCAGTGGGGAACAGAAGCTAAGGCAATGGCGGGTACTCTTGAAGAGGCTCGTAACACAGGTCTTATGCCAGCGTCTTATTACGATAAAATGACTGCTAATCCTCCGACCCCTCAGGCACGACCGGGACCTGCTCCTGCTACTCGACCTGAAATGGTCGCCTCTACTACAAATAATGCGAAAACTGGACTTACTTCTCCAAATCTTCTTGACGACACTCCACCGAATGCAAGGTCGTTCTCACCTCAGACAAAAAGTCTTATGGGTGTTACTCTTGCAGGTGAAATTGATCTTCGTGAGACTGATCTCACAACTGAAGAAGGTCGAATGGAAGCCTTTGGTATTATGTCCACTATGGAAAACCGAGCAACTAGGTTCGGTAGTGTTGAAGCAGCTATTACCGCTGATAAGCAGTATAGCACTTGGAATACTCCACAGGCTGCTCGTACCGCTAACGCTAACTATAAGCGTAATCCTGAATTATATGATGCACTTGTCAATGAGTTTGCTGCTGATCCTAGTAAAAACCTAGGGTTCACTAGTTACTATAATCCGACAATTGCCAGCCCAACTTGGGGGTCAAAAATGGCAGATGCATTAGATATTGGTGCACATAGGTTTGGTACTCTTCCTGAGTATTCCCCTCCTACAACCGCCACAGGTTTTGCTAATATGACTGACTATACTGGTGGACTAAGTCAAGCTGTTGACGAGGCTGCTGGTAACTCAATTAACGCTTCAGTTGGAGGTTCTTGGGCAAGTGATTTCGGACGTAGTTCCGCTTTCTCTGATCCGACTGCTTCATCCTTTAGTGATTTGTCTGGTCGTAATTCAATTAATGCAACGGCAGAAAGCTCTTGGGCTTCCTCTGCTGGACAAAGTATTGCTTCCACTGCACCTTCGTTCTCTGATAAAACTGAAAGTACTCAAACAAGTACTTCTACTCAATCAGGGACTGACTCAAGGAGTGGAAGTTCAGGTCGTAGTGATGGATCATCTGGCGCAAGTATGTCCAGTGGCCCTTCAGGGGGAGGTTTCTCTTCTCCATCAACAAGCGGCTCAACATCATCTGGTCGTTCCTCTTCCGGAAATGGGATGACTGGTACGAGTGGTAATGCTGGTAAAAGTGAAGATAACGAAGCATAACCAAGACTACAAACCCTAAACTTAATCTGGCTACCTACAACCCCTGACAAAAGGCGACTTGTAGCCCCATAGGAGAAATAATTATATGACACGTTACCGTAATCCGAAGATTGAAGCTGAGATGAATGCAGATGAAGTCGAAAAGGAAATCGAAGAAGTACTAGCTCGGCCTGCTGAAACTGTAGAAGATGAAACCTTTAAGAAGAGGTATGGAGATCTTCGTCGGCATATGCAGGAAAAGGAAGCAGAACGTCAGCGAGAACTGGAAGAACTAAAGCGTCAGCTACATGCTGCTCAGACTGGTCAAATTCGGATGCCAGCAAGTGAGGACGAAGTGGAAGAGTGGTCTAAACAGTACCCAGAGTTCCGCTCCCGTCTTGATACAATCATTTCCAAAGAGGTCAAGAAGGCTGTAGGTACTCTACAGGGTGAATTGTCCAGACTTAAGGAAAGGGACGAGGAAGTCGAAAAGGAAAAGGCTTTTCTTGCTTTGAAGAAGCGTCATCCAGACGTGGAAGATCTCTTCAAGAAGAATAGTGATTTCCACAAGTGGCTTTCCGCTCAGAGCGAAAGGGATCAGGCAGCTATTTATAGAAGTCTAGACGTAGACGATGCCTCCTTCGTTATTGAGAAATATAAACTTCAGGCTAAAAAGTCTCCTTCCAAGGTGGAAGATGACCGACCTGCTGCTGCCAGGGTGGTACGCACTGCAAGTGAGCCTACTATTCCTTCGTCGATTGGTGACTACGAATTTAGTGAGTCTATGATCGAAAATATGTCTACCCGCGAATATGAAGCCAATGAAACGAAAATCATGGACGCTATTCGCAAGGGCAAGTTCTTGTATGATCTGTCGGGCGGGGCTCGATAATCATATAGGCATTTGCTAACACAGAATAAAAGCAAGTGACTACCCATTTATATTAACCCCTCTTTGAGGACAACTTAATAATAATGGCCTCTCTTAATGCTTGGATCTGGTTAACTTAACAAATTAATCAATGAAAGCTAAAGGAGATTTAATATGGCTTTTCAAAGTGCAAGTGGTTATACCAACCTTCCTAACGGCGCATTTTCGCCGGTAATCTACTCCGCCAAGGTTCAGAAGCAGTTCCGTAAGACGACTGTTGTTGGCGATATTACTAACTCGGACTACTTCGGTGAAATTGCGAATCAGGGCGACTCGGTCCAGATCATCAAGGAACCTGAAATCGCAATCACCCGTATTGCTCGTGGTACTGCCATGACCTCTACGGATATCGCTGACGAAGACTTCACGCTGATCATCGACCGTGCTAACGGTTTCCAGTTCGAAGTTGACGACATCGAAAAGAAGCACTCCCACGTAAACTGGATGGATCTGGCAACGGATCGTGCTGGTTACAACCTTGCTCAGGAATATGACAAGGACGTTCTCGGCTACCTCTCTGGCTACGAAACCCTCACCCTTGGTGGTGCATGGACTGCTCGTACTGCCGCTGTAGGTACGAAGGCTGACTCGGCTGCTGGCGCGGATGAACTTCTGGCTGCTAACAAGCTTGACGTTACGGCGTTTAATGCTGCCGGTGTTGCTAATACCTCCATCGCCCTTGCTGCTACTCCGGGTACTGGTGTAGTTACGCCTCTGGCCCTTCTGTCGCGTATTAACCGACTGATGGATCAGCGGAACGTTGACAAGGAAGGTCGTTGGGTTGTAGTTGATCCGGTCTTCATGGAAGTCCTGATGGATGAAAACTCGAAGTTCATGGACCGTGACTTCCAGGATGGCGAACAGCTTTCCAACGGTAAGGTCGCTTCTAACAAGATCCGTGGCTTCCGCGTATACTGCTCGAACAACCTGCCTTATCTTGGTGATGGTCCTGCTGCTACTGGCGCTGGTTCGCTCACTGACTTTGGTGTTGTTGTTGCCGGTCATGACTCTGCTGTTGCTACTGCTGAGCAGATCAAGAAGACTGAGAGCTTCCGTTCGCCGTTCGGCTTCCAGGACATTGTCCGTGGTATGCATCTGTACGGTCGTAAGATCCTCCGTCCGGAAGGTCTGGTACGGGCTATCTACAACGTAGCTTAATTGGCCTAATTAACTAGGGGAGGGAAACTTCCCCTAGTTTTCTTTTAACGGGGGCTGATTATGACAGACAATAAAAATGATATGTTGGACCTAGAAAGTCGTGTTTCCAAACTAGAGGAATGGAAAATTATGATCGACATTGCTAGGGCTCGGGAAGAGGTTGATAGAGAGTATATTGCTAAGAGGTTCGATGCACTAGAAAAGAACCTAAATGAGTTCAAGGAGAAATTTGCTTCATCTATTCGATGGGCAGTCTATCTCGTAATTGGTGCCTTCATTACCTCTTATCTTATGCCCTTTATGTTTAGTGGAAAACTAGTTGGAGTTAACTAATGCAATATTCTGTTGCTGTACGAAATGCTAAGCTAGATGCATTGGAAGCTACTATTGGTCCTAATGCAATTCTAAGAATTTATTCTGGTTCGATGCCAACTAACGTAGCCGCTGCTCGTACAGGAACAGTTCTTGCTACAATCAATCTTCCTGCTGATTGGATGGCTGATGCCGTCAATGGTACTGTATCTAAAGCAGGAGATTGGGAAGATGGTTCGGCTGATGCCAGTGGTGTAGCAGGTTATTTTACCATCTTTTCTTCTGATGGTGTTACTGCTCACAATCAAGGGACAATTGGCCTAGATGGCACGGGTTCTGATATGACTATTGACTCTGTGAATTTTACCATGGGTCAACGATTTACAGTTACATCTTTTTCTATAACAGCGGGTAATGCTTAAACCTGTCGGGGTCATACATGGACGCAACAAGATTTGATATTGCTACATTTGACACCCCCGGCTTCATATTCGAACAAGCTTTTTCCCATGTTAACCTAGATGACGATGCTGTAGTCTCTTTAGGCGTAGTATCTATTCGTTCTAGTTTATCACTTATTGAAGATAACGACACTGTAAACTCTCTTGGTGAATTGCTCATCAGGGGGTTGATGAATTACATAGAAGAGAATGACTTACTAGAGTCTCTTTCTACTGTTGTATTCAGTTCAGATGTTTTTATTCTAGAAGATGATGACCTTTTAGTTTCTCGCCTCTTCAGGCATGCTTCCAGTATTACAAACCAACCTAATGGTGATATTTACATTGAAGCATCTGGATCTGGAGGTAATCCGTTTACACCTAGTACAGGCGTAGGTGGTCCGATATTTGGTCAAAACTCGGGAGAAGGTCCTGCCCCATTTGTTTATGGGAACGAGGATCTTACCATTATTTTCAGAGAGAATAGTGGAACAAGTGATGGACCATATATAGAAGTTGTTGGGGTCGTAAACAAGCCCTTTAGTTTGAATTCTGGTAGTAACCAACATCCATATGAGGAAGACTGATGGGAAGTACTTATCTACAACTAACAAATAGACTGTTGCGACGTGTCAATGAAGTTGAACTGACCAACACTAATTTTATTTCTACTCGTGGTATTCACTCAGTCGCTAAAGATTGCGTAAAAGATGCCGTCAATGAGATTAACCAGCAGAAGTGGCAATGGCCTTTTCTAGCTGTTCAACATACTCAAGTCTTGCAAGTAGGTGAGGCTGAATACGGATGGCCAGCAGATTTTCAGTCTGTAGATTGGTCTAGTTTCCAAATCGTAAAAAATTCTGTTAATCCCTCTAATAGACACTTAAAAGTAATCAATCGAGTAGATTGGTATAACCAGATTAGGGATACTGATGAAGATGATGGAGCCTCTGCAATTCCTGACTATGTTTTTAGGACACATGGCACTGGTTTCGGACTGTCACCCATTCCTGATAAAGAATACACTCTAGAGTTTAGATATTACAAGAACCCGGTTGAATTGATTACTCATGATAATGAGTGTGATATTCCTAGTGTATATGATAATGTCATCCTTTGGGGTTCTCTATATCACATGAACCTTTTCAGAGAGAATGTCGAAGGTACACAAATAGCTGATGCCAAATTTAAAGATGGTATCAAGAATATGTACCTCGCCCTTGTTGGAAGTATGACTGAAGGTGTTACAGATACTAGAATTAATTTTGGTGGTCAGCCCATAGTTTCGGAGAAATACAGATGATGGAAGGTTTTGAAAGTCAAAAAGTTATCAGTGTTGGTGGATTAAATTCAAACATCAACCATCTGCAACTTTCTGACAATGAACCCGGCTGTGCTGTAGAACTTCTTAATTTTGAACCTTCACTTCATGGTGGGTATCGAAGACTTACAGGATTTGCTAAGTTTCTTGCTAATGCCCCCGAAGTAGATCCCGTTGGAGCAGAAGGAAGAATACTTGCTGTTGCCTTCCTCGGCTCAGATGTAATCGCTGCTAGAAAACAGAAGTCTGGTGACACTTATGAATTTTATATGTCTTCCGGTACTGACTGGACTAAGCTAACAACTGGATTGACTCTTAATTCTTTAGGTGTTGATCGAATTCGATGGGCTGAGTTTAACTTTGACGGCACAGATAAAATCATCTTTGTTGATGGAGTTAATCAGGCCGTAATCTTCGATGGGACAACTTGGACACAAGTAAAGTCTACGAATGATGGTTCCACTTATGCTTTGGCTGGTGGTGATCAGGTTATTGACAATCCAAAATATGTGGAAATCTTTAAGAACCACATCTTTCTTGCGAGTGATAACCTTGTCGTACACTCTGCTCCCTTGAGTGATTACAATTGGACTGTTGCTGCTGGTGCAGGACAACTCCCTGCTGGATATGAAATCAATCAGATTAAGGCTTTCCGAGACAGTTTGATTGTCTTCGGTGTTAACAAGATTAAGAAGATTGACGTTTCTGGTGAGACTTTTATTCTTAATTCTGTTACGTCTGATATTGGGTGTATTGCCCCTGACTCAGTTGCTGAATTTAATAGTAACTTGATCTTCCTCTCTCAAGATGGCTTTAGGCCAGTTGAGGGAACTGAGAGAATCAATGACTTGGAGTTGAACTCACTATCTCGTCGTATTCAATCCGCACTGAATAACCTTTCTAGTACTATTAGTTTGTCTGATCTTTCTTCAGTCCTAATTAGAAGTAAATCTCAAGTAAGATTTTTCTTCAATAACCCCACTATCTCAGCCGAGGAAACCTATGGTATTCTTGTTGGACTAAGGGACTACCAAGGCAGTCTTCTGTGGGAATGGGCTCAGATGAAGGGTATTCAAGCTTCTTGTACTGCATCTAAGTATATAGGGGCAAGAGAAGTTATTCTTCATGGGGATTATGAAGGACGAGTTTATCAGCAAGAAGTTGGTTCCACCTTTGACGGGCACCCTGTTGACGCTGTGTATACGACACCTTTTCTTGATTTTCAAAATCCTGGTGTCCGTAAGACTATGAGTAAAATTAAGCTCTTTGTACGTCCTGAAGGTAATTTGAACCTCTTTTGTAGGTTGTCTTTTGACTGGATGGACCCTGAGAAACTTAATCCCGACGCTTATACTCTAGAGTCTACCCTTAGTTCTACGGTTAGTATCTACGGTACTGCAATTTGGGACTCTTCTGTTTACACAAGCGCATCAGTTCCTATTCTGATGTCTAATGTTCAAGGTTCTGGGTATTCAGTTCAAATATCTCTGTCCACCTCTGACACTAACGCCCCCTATACAATTCAAGGGGCACTATTTGAGTTTAATATGGAAGGAAGAAAATAATGGGTACTGGTTATACTAGACAGAGTGCTGCTAATATGATTAGCGGTAACACTATTCTCGCTGCTGACCATAATGCCGAACTCAATCAAGTACAAGCCGCATTCAATGGAACTACTGGTCATAACCATGATGGTACTACTGGGAATGGAGCTAAGATTAGTCTTACTGGTTCTGTAGTTGACACACTTCCTATTGAAAGTGGTGGTACGGGAGCTATTACTGCATCCGCTGCTAGAACTAATCTAGGACTTGCAATTGGTTCTAATGTTCAAGCCTACGATGCAGGACTCCAATCTATCGCAGGATTGACCACTGCTGCTGACCGAATGATTTATACTACAGCAGCCGACGCTTATGCTACTACTGCACTTACCCCTTTTGGTCGTACCATTCTGGATGATTTGGATGCAGCAGCAGTAAGAACTACTCTTGGCCTTGGCTCTATAGCTACTCTGAATTCTATTAATGATGCTAATTGGTCTGGTACAGATCTTGCTGTTGCCAATGGTGGTACAGGTGCCTCTGATGCTACAACGGCTAGAACCAATCTAGGCCTTGGCAATGTAGATAATACTTCTGATTTGAATAAACCTGTTTCTACTGATCAACAGGAAGCTATCAATACGGCACAAACTATGGCAATAACTATCGCAGCCCCTCCGGGAGCTGTTATGACTTTTGCAACTGCCTCTATCCCATCTGGATGGTTGGCATGTAATGGTGCTGCTGTGTCGAGAACCACTTATGCAGCATTGTATACTGCCCTAGGTGGTGCAGCAAGTCCATTCGGACAAGGTAATGGGACATCAACTTTTAACGTTCCTGATCTTGAAGATGAATTTGTTCGTGGTGCAAGTGGCACTCGTGCGGTAGGTTCTGTTCAAACAGACGATATTAAATCGCATACACATACAGCGACTTCAAGTAGTGACAGTCATACCCATACTGGTACAACTTCTTCTGATAGTCATAGTCATACAGGTACGACAGCATCTTCTGGTTCTCATACTCATACAGTATCAGGTCAGCGAGGTGGAGGTTGGAATAGCGGAGGAACTCTAGCTTTTGGTGCTTGGGATACTCCTACAGCCGACTCTGCCGCTACGTCATCTTCTGGCGCTCACACTCATACATTTACCACTTCTACTGACACCCATAGCCATACATTTACTACTTCCAGTGATAGTCATAATCATACAATCACTGTTAATAGTACTGGTGGCACTGAAACCAGACCACGTAACATCGCACTTCGTTATTGCATCAAATACTAAGAGGTATAAATGGCAGATTACACTAGACAATCTACGATTAATCCTGGTGATCCAGTATTTGCCAGTACCTTCAATAATGAATTTGATGCTATTGTAAACGCTGTAGCAACTAAAGTTGACGAAACTGATATCGGTGTCACTGTACAACCCTTTGATGCCGATATAGCTAAAACTGATGTTGCACAGACTTGGACTGAAACCCAAACTTTCAAAAGTGCAGTCTATGTTGATGGTTCAACTACAGCATCTACATCTTTTTATAACGGTGGTGTACGAAAGGGTTATACTGGAAAAGGATCGTCTGGAAATGAAGATATTTACCTTGGGGCTGATATTGGTGGTATTCGTCTCGTACCCGCCGCTGGTAATAACATAACTTTATCTAATAGTCCAAGATTAATTGGGCTCGGTAATGGTACAGCTTCCACAGATGCAGTTAATAAGGGTCAGTTAGACTTAAAGCTTGATGCTTCTATATATGAAGTAGGGGTTTTTACTCCAACAATTGATCCAACATCAACGTCCTCTTTTGTACCAACCTATTCAGCCCAAGCTGGACGATATACTAAAATCGGTCGAATTGTCCATGTTGATGTCTATATTGTAATGGCATCTTTTACAGGTTCGTTTGGTCAAGTTAGAATTGGAGGACTACCTTTCGGTCGAAATGGCGATACAGTTAGTCGAGCAACAATGAGTTTTGCTTTTTGGGGTGGTTTAGATTTGGGTGCAGGGTATACTCATCTTGTTGGTTTTATGCAGGATACTGGCAATACAGTACGTCTTACTAAACACGGCCAAACTTCTGGTTCTGGTGCTGTCAATAGTGCAAACATTACTGGTGGACTAACCTTATATGGTTCATTGACATATGAGGTAGGATAATGTTAGATACGTATATGTTTGATAATCAAGGTTGTCTACAACTTCGTTATATTGATGATGGAGTATATCGTAGAGAACTTCGTAAACCGGGTGATAGTATTTCAGATCTTCCAGTTGAAGTTCAAAATGAAGTAAACCTACTTTGGACTCCAGAATATATAGAAAATTGGCAAACGGAAAATACTCCAGAACCTGTTCCAGAGCCTACTCTTCCACCTGTTACTTTAAAAGAAGTTGCAGGAGTTCAACTGATTGTTGATCAAGACGCTTGGGATGTGACTGGTGTGGAAAGATCAAAAGGTATCTCAGGGGCAATGCTCATTGATACAGATCTTGTATGGATTTTCTTTACTACACCCCAACCTGATGATCTTTACGAAGTTGTACCATCCGTTGGCGTAACGAAATACCCCGAATTTCTGGAGGTATCGCGCCCTAACCTTACAGAAATTAAACTCATAGTACAGAGGGTGCAATAACATGGGAGAACAAATAATGAAAGTTGTTTATGAACGTGTCTATGCTGGTCAGCTTCGTCTGATTACTGCAACGACTCCCGCAGGTGATCAAGGGGTTTATGTTAAATCTCTTGTTGGTGCCGGTAATCGTTTCTGGGCATGGCCACTCATCCCACCGGGTAAGGTAATTGGTGCTGATTTCAATGATGCTCCAATTTGCTCTGATGATCCCGCTGTGAATAATGTTCTGATTGACTCTATTACGGTTGATCCAGAAGACGTACTTACGATTCAGCCTGTAGTATAATAATAGGAGAAGGCCATGAATTTAAATCTTGGTGACACTAAACTAATCATTGAGGAAGCTAAAAAGCATGGCCTCTCTCTCCACGAATTGGCCTACGTACTGGCTACTGCATATCATGAGACTGCTCACACAATGAAGCCTGTCCGCGAGTATGGTGGAGAAAAATATCTCAAATCTAAGAAGTACTATCCCTATGTAGGTATGGGCTATGTTCAGCTTACTTGGAAAACGAATTATGAAAAAGCATCTAAGAAGTTCGGAGTAGATTTTGTAGCTCACCCGAAGCTCCTTCTTGAGCCTAAGTACGCTGCCCCAATTCTTGTTGTTGGGATGAAAGAAGGTTGGTTTACTGGTAAGTCTCTTAAAAGTTACATTGATGACCTCGATGAGCCAGATAAAGAAGATCTTCGTGAATTTGCTAATGCTCGTCGTATTATCAACGGTACTGATAAGCAAGTAGAAATTGGATATCTCGCCCTTGAGTATGAGAAGCTTCTCAAGGATGCTGCATATGGCATTCCAGTGCCCGTAGAGACGCCTACAGAGCCCGTACAGGAAGTTCCTAAGGTTGAAGCCCCTGTGGTAGTGGAAAAGAAAGAAACGCTTCTAGACTTCGTTATTAAGCTTTTAAAGGTGGTGTTTAAATGAGTTTTCTAATTTCAATCGGTAAGTGGATCGGGAGTTTCCTTATTGGAGGTTCCCTTGATAAAATTCTTGACACCATTGAACACAAGATGGACGATGAAACAAAGAAGGAAGAAATCAAGGCTGAAGTAACTAAGAAGTGGATTGATGCTCAGTCTCAGCTTCTAGTTGGTCGCACTTGGTGGTTCCAGCTTTTCTTTGTACTCCCACTTGGGTTCCATTGGGCATGTCTCAATTTTGTAAGTGCCCTTCCTCAATACGGATGGGTAGTACACCCACTTCCCGCCCCATTTGATAGTTGGGCAGGTCATATCGTAGCCGCTCTCTTTATTGTTGATGGTGGTAAGGCGCTTATGAATAAGTTTCTTGGGAGTAAGTAATGGCTGAGATTACAGAGGCAAATTTTGATTATGCGGGTTATAATGCCAAGCATGGGATTGTCAATAAACTAAATGATCCAAAAGATAAAACTAAAATTTGGGCTCATTATCAAAATGCTCAGCAACTTGAAAAAGGCGCTGAATACACCCCTGGTGGGGAAATAACCCCTCAGAATGTGACTGACTATGGTGGACAGACTGTTCAGAACACTGGTAATAATATTATCAATGCTCAGAATGGCACTTCTGTTGCTGCTGGTATTAATAACGCTGCTAATACTGGTACTGCTGCTCAGGTAAATGCCAATGATCCTAAGTATACTATGGGTACAACTCCTACTGTTGATGCACAACAGGTAACTGGTGTTACTAATCCCGGTACTGCTGGATACGAAGTAGATAAGACTGAAGGTAAGGTTGCTGATAACACTATGGATGCTGCTCAAGGGCAGGTATCTCAAGGTGCACAGCTAACAGATGATGAAATTGCTCAGCATGATCTTAATGCTATTGCGTCTGGTAAGAATGCCGATGGTACTGATAACGTACTAGGTCAGGCTCTTAACAAACATGCATCCCTTAATCTTGATGACGTAGACCCTCGTGCTACCGTCAAAGGACAAGTAGAACAGCTTCAGAAGGACTTTGTAGACCCTGTTACAGGTGAACCTAAAATCCCTCTGTATGCTCAAGGTGCCGCTCGTAATGTAGCCAAGATTGCTGCCTTCTCAGGTATGACAGGAACTGCTGCAACTGCTGCCATGGCTCAGGCTATGATGGAGTCCAGCATTACAATGGCAACTGAAGACGCTAAGTTCTTCCAGACTGTCACCTTGACTAACTTGAGTAATGAACAGCAGTCTATTATCAATACTGCAAACGTCTTGTCTAAGATGGCAGAACAGAATGTTGATAACCGTATGGCTGCCGCTATTCAGAACTCTAAAGCATTCATGGATATGGATCTTGCCAACCTGAACAATGAGCAACAGGCTCGTGTGATTAACAATCAGGCTCGTATTCAGTCTATCCTTGAAGACTCCAAGGCAGAGAACACCAAACGAATGTTTGAAGCTGAGAGTGAAAACGAAATGAATAAGTTCTACGATCAGTTGAACACTCAAATCAAGCAATTCAACTCTACTCAGACTTTGGATGCTGACAAATTCAATGCCTCTATGGAAGACTCTCGTGAGAAGTTCTACAAAGAGATGCAGTACAATATCGATATTTCTAATGCTAAGTGGCGTCAGGAAGTCCAGTTGCAAGACGATCAACAGAAGTTTGAAGCTGTAACTCAGGACGTTAAGAACGCAGTGGATCTTACTGCACAGCAGCTTAATCAGCTTTGGGATCGTTCTGATGCCCTTCTGGATTATATCTGGAAGTCTGGTGAAAATCAGAAGGATCGTGATGCCCAAATGGCAATCGCTAAGTTCCAAGCTAAGGCTGGACAAAAGGGTCAGACTGCTGCTGCTATTGGTTCTATTGTCGGTAACTTTGTCGGTTCAGAGGCTGGTTCAGATATGATTAGTGGTGCACTAGGTAAGATGTTCAGTTAACGGAGTATAATATGGCTAGATCAATTACATTTGAAGATGCTGTTCGTCGAGCAGTTAAATCTTACTATGATGGTGCTACTTTCGATAGTTATGAAAAAGTAAATAAAAAGCCTAGTAAGTACAACCTTGACATGTTTGATGAAGTTCAAAGCTCATTCAAAAAGCGTGGTAAGAAAAAGAAGAAAGAGACTTTGGAAGACCTTGAAGAGGTAGTTCAGACGGAGGAAGATGACAATGGCTAAAGAACTACCTGTTCCTATTCCGGGTGAAAATTTCACGTCAGATGTAAAGAGCTATCCGTGGCATAGGCCTCCGGAATTTACTGATATTGATGATGCTCTAGACTACATTGCTAGAAAAATTACTGACTTTCAGGTGGCTAACACCTTCCTCACTCTTGCTGAGATTGGTGTTCCACTCTGGAAGATTGCTGACTTTATTGTCACTGCTGGTATTGGTGAGGGTAAATGGACACCTGATTTTGCTCTTCTACTTGCAGGACCAATCACTAAGATGATTGAGACTATGTGTATTGCATTCGATGTTGAGTATGATCTTGACCTTGATGAAGACGAAAAAGTGTTTACTGGTACTTTCTTCAAGGGAGCAACTGAACTTAAGGCTCATAAAGCTGAAGGTGCTTACAAGATTGTTAAGGAAGAACTACCTGAAATCAAAAATGCTGCTGCTAATCAGGAGAACCCTGAAGGTGGTGAAGCTGCACCTGAAGAGAAAACAGGTGGGTTTATGTCAATGATGGGAGCTTAATCTTATGGCTAATTTTATGACGGGGTTTGCAGAGGGCTATATTAATGCCGCAGATAAGCGTCGTGAACGTGAGGCTGACAAAGAAAACCTACAGTTTAAGTATCGTATGGATGCTCTCACAGAAAAGCGTACCCTCCGAGAGCAGCAGAAGCTTCAAGAAGTAGAATGGACCAAACAGGCTAAGATTGCTGCTGAACGTATCGGTGACCCTTCTTTTGCTACTGAAGCCTACAAGCAATTTGCTGCTGGACGTACTGTAGAGCAAGTCTTTACTGATATTGACTCTGGTAGCTACTCTCGTGATCCTAATTATCAGCGACCCGCTACGACTGTTAAGTTCGAAACTCCTAAGGGTGTAGCACCTGAAGAGCAGGGTGATACTAGTTATCGTGATCCTGCTGTATCTGCTCAGCCTAGTGAACCTGAAGGTCTTATGGCTCGTGGTAAGCGTATCAATCAGGAACGGATGGATAGTCGTATTGATGAACGTATCCGTGATGTTGATCCTACACTTCTGGATGATGAGGTAGAGACTGCACAAGTAGATACTACTGGTGAACCTACTGGATGGGTCTATAAGAATAAGAATGAAGTTGAACTCCCACCGGAAGGTGACGTTCGTCTACGTCTTGCTAAGGCTCAACAGACTGGTGATAAGTCTGGTCAGAAGGAGGCTGAACTTCAGTTGTCCATCTGGAATACTATTCATGCTGAAGAGACTAAGCGCACGAAGGATGCAGAAGGTAAAAATACTGGATACTTCTTCCGTGTCGGTTCTAATAACCGTGTTGGCACAATGTTCCTTGGTGAAGTTCAGGAAACTGATGAAGGTAATGTAGTCTTTGACGTATCTAATCCCACACAGGAAAAGGTTGTCACTGAAGACTTTATCGCTGTTTCTGAAGATGGCCTTAAGGAATATCAGCAGGTGGCTAAGGACTTTGGTACTGCTGCAAAGGATTACAACGTTGCTAAGGATGAGTTCAAGGGTGCCCTGTCCGTTTCTGCGGATATTGTAAGCATCTTGGAGCGTAACCCTGAAGTTACTACTCTTGCTGGTCAGGGTGCTAAGTACCTCAATCAGCTTGAAGATGAAGTCAAGGGTATTGCTAATGTTCTTGATCAACAGGGTAATGAGATCGAACAGCAGATCGGAACTGGTAATACTGAAGGTCTTCAGGCTAAGATTTACGAGTATGAAAAGCAGGCTCAAAACCTCTTGTCTACTCCGAACAAATCACTTGCTCAGGACGTAGTTGAATATGAAACCCTTCGTAAGTTGGCTGCATTTAAGTATGCTGCTGCTAATGGTGTATCCGGACAGGGTATGTCTGATCGTGACTTCCGTGAGTTCTATGAAGCAACTGGTGGTTCTAAGAATAAGGAAGCTGTTATCAAGGCTCTTCAGAATAACGCTGCCTCTGTCTTTGCTGTACTTGATAGTGCACGTATGACACTTGACAAGAACCAACAGGTTCGGGTATTCGAAGATACTTATCTCCAAGGTAAGTCCAGTGGCCTTCGTCCAGGATTTATCGGTGATGATCTTGCCCCTCGCATGAGGCCCTTCTTTGAACAGGCTTATGCACAATATAAGCAAGGTTTGAGTAGGAATTCTTCTGTTGCCTCTGGTGGTGCTGAACAGACTACCAAACCTGCTGCACAAGAACAACCACAATCTAGTTACGAAGCTGGTAAGTCTTATACATTCCGTACTAAGGATGGTAAAACTGTCACCAAAACCTTTAAGGGTGGTAACTATAAAGATCCAAATAGCTGGGAGTAACAAATGGAAGAACTAGAGCTGGCCCCTTGGGAAACTGAAGAGCAGAATTCTACAGAAGAACAGTTGGAACTAGCCCCTTGGGAAACCGAGGGGTCAGCTCCTGATACTGGTGGCCTTACTATGCCAGATACCATGTTTGATGACATGGCTGCTGAACGTAGGGCAGAGGATCAGGCGTTTGAAGAAAGTGGTCGATACGCTGGTCCACAGGGTTCTCCTGTTCGTTCTCACAAAGATCTCTATGAGAGTACTCTAAATAAATATCCGGAACGGGTCCGTAAGGAATACCTTCAGTCTATTGGTGAACAGTGGACTCCTGATCTTCCTACATTGGATATTACAACTGGTTTTGGTGCCTTTGGTACTCCCCTCTCTGAAGAGGAAAGCAAGCAGCTTGAACAGCTAGAAAAAGATCTTCAAGTTGTATATAACAATGCTGGTGAAGAGGAAGCCATTGGTGAAATCTTCGGTATGGAGATCCCCTATAAGGCTCGTTTCCAGTATAGGACTACGAATAATCCTGACTTTGATCCTAGTAAGGATGAGAGTGAAGATAACCCTGCTATGATCCGCAAGAGGTATTATGTATCTCCCCCGGATCAGAATACAATTATGCGTATGGGTTATGAACTTCTGAATAGTGTTGTCTCAGGTGTTGGTGATCTTGCCACTGGTAATATCACAGAGGAAGGCCCTTTCAGTAAGGCAATCCCGGATATGGTTCCCGACTCTGGAGCAGAAGATTTTGCTGTGGAAGTCACTAGTCTAATTGTTGGGCAGGGTGTAGCGAAAGAGGGACTTAAAAAGACTGCTAAGGGTGTAAAGGCTGTTAGTAAGCTTGGACAGACTAGTCGTATTGCTAGTAGAACTCGTGATCTTATTAGTCCAGAAATGGCCGGTAAGATTAAGTCCACATATGCTCAAGTCTTTGCTCAGACTGGTAATGCCGCCAAGGCTCTCAAGGCTGCTAATGGACTTACCCGTACTGCTGTGATTGGTCTAGGCTATGGTCTAGTCGATGCTTCTATTGTTGATAACGACTCCGAAGGTCTTGTCACAGCTACGATTGGTAATGATACTATTCAGCAGCTATTTCCTTGGGCAGACGAACGTAGGGCCAACGATATTGCAATGATGCTTGATACCCCTCTTATAAATGGAACTGTATCACTGTTCGGTGCAATGGCTCGTGGTGTCTCTGAAGGTTTTGTTAAGCCCGGTATTGGTGGTATTCGTAATCTTGAAATTTTCAACAAGAAGCTTGGTGGGGCTTTCGGGAAAGTTCCTGGTGCTGGTATCTCTGAAATGGATGCTGGTCTTAAGACTATCACTTGGATCGACCCCAATCTTGAAGGGGTTCCGATTGAAGAGTTTGTCTACCGTACCACTCTTATGGGACAGTCTCTTGAAGCTCATGCCACTAAGAACCTTCAGTTGGCTAGTGCTGGTAAACAAGTTGATCTTGACACTACCTCTGCATTCATTCCTGCATTGGATCAGTACTTCCGAAGTGCCTATGCTCACAAGAAGGAGCAAATGGGTGTTAAGAACTTCAATGAATGGATTTCAGAACAGGTTGATGGTGCCTCTACTCGTCTTATCGAGTTGAAAACTGCCGTTTCTGGCAATCCAACCATGGTTAATAAGACCACTGGCAATGTCTCTAATGTTGAAGACATGATCGATGAAGCCTCTGGTGGATACTCTCCTACTGGTAAGCTACATGACATACAGGAACAGGCAGGTGAAACTCTTGCTAATAGTGAGCGTGAACTTGTAGAGCGTCAGAGGGCTGATACAGAGCTGTTTGAACAGCAGGCTGATGCAGCTAAGGCTGAACTCGATAACGCCATGGCAACTGATCCTCGTGTCAAGGAGATCCTTAAGAGGGCTGATCTGGAAGATAACTTCGGTTCTACTCATCCTCTGGATAATGAACTAGCAACTGTTCTTCCTGAAGCTGTTTATAAAAGCTACAAGAACATGAAAACTGGGATTAATGAAGCCTATAGTGCTGTCGCTAATCATGGTTCAGATGTACCAGCAGATGTAGACTCTTTCATGGAACAGCTTAAGGCTATCCCCGGAGCAGTAGACGAAACTGGTGAAATTGCTAACTCTTCTCTTAAGAAGATCGCTCAAAGCGTTGAGAAGGATGGTAGCTTTGCTAACCTCTGGAACAATGTTAACAACGATATCAATAAGGCAATTAAGAAGCTCGGTACTGATGAACAAAGTCGTGCTGTTGCTGATGGCCTTTATGCCCTTAAGAGGAATATCAAAGAACATCAGATCCAGCATATTATGAACAACGCTGAACAGTTTGGCCCTGAAGTTGCTGAATTGGCTAAGACTGCTAACGATGGTTACATCAAGTATGTCAACACCTTTGGTGCTACACAGGAAACTCGTCAGATTGCTAAGTTGGGTCGAGAACGCCTTGCAGGTGAAAATCGTCCATCTGAAGTTGATGGTGTTGCTGTAGGTCCAGGACAGGGTGTAGAAGACTTCGAAATTGGAACTTCTACTATTGTTACTGACTCCACAAAGGGAGTAGCTGCCGGTAAGAAGCTTAATGCTATTCTTCGTGCTGCGGAAGCTGGTGGACAAGGTGCTGCTGCTAATCAAGCATTGACTGATTATTATACTGGCCAGGTGGCTAAGGGCATTATGGATGACATGGCTAAGGGTACTAACGTATCTCCTAAGACTTTGCGCAATAGCGTAAAGAATGTCATCACCACTCTTGGTAATCTTGATGCACCAATCATCAATGATCTGAAGGCTATTGAAGCCCGACTGGCTAAATTGGAGAACACTAAGAATGTTTCCGAGGAAGCTATGAAGGAGATGCAAGCTCAACTTGAAGAGGTTTATACTCATTCACAGAAGAGTGCAGCAGCCAAGTTTATCTATAACTACGATCCTAGATACGCTGGTAAAGCAGAGACTGTGTCTAATCCTGAAATAGTTCTAGATCAAATCTTTAATAGTCCTACTAGTGGTAACGACATTAATGCTTTGCTTACTCGTGCTAAAACCCTTGGTCCAGAAGAGGGTGAAGCTATTAAGGACGCTCTCAAGGGCTCTTATCTTGACTATACTAAGCGTAATATCTTTGGTTGGTCAGAGATTGGCTCTAAGGTAGAGGACGGTAAAGTCCGTAAGGTTTATAACCTTCGGAATAAGGGTCTTGAGGAATATTTTGACAATCCACAAAATCGTAAGAACATGGGGATCATCTTTAAGGATGAGCCTGAAGTTATTGCGCAAATGGATGAGACTGTCGAAACCCTTAAGAACATGACTCTTAAGAGTAAGAAGAGTGCAGATGACCTCCTTGGTGATGTTCCCCCGGAACTCAATCCTGAGAAGGGTGTCAACACTGTTATTACTCTTGTGTGGGGTGTCCTTAATCCTACTGCAACTCGTGTCCGTAGGTTCACTGGTCCTGCCTCTATTGAAGATCTTAAACAGGTCAAGGCTATTCGTGAAGCTACTCTTGCTGCTATGCTTGCTGATCCCCGTAAGTTTACGAGTATTATCAATAAGTCCGCTGATAAAGCTCAGTGGGATATCGCATATAGAGAGATGTCTGAACTCGTTGCTCAGGCTGGTATTAAGTCCTATGTCACCGAAGAAGGTGAATATACGGGTAAGGATAAAAATCCTCCCGGCGTACAGTAAGATAGCCTAGCGGCCATCAAATAAAAAAAAGCCCCCGTAGGGAACCACAAGTATCTCCAACCTGGAAATACGAGCGGAACCCTACGGGGGCTTTTTGCGTTTTAGAACTTCTTTATACATCCATCCAGATATTCATCACTGATGATGTAAGGTCCTCGTAATGTTGAAGGTCTCTTACGAGTGTTAATTACTGCATTACGTAGTATCGTCCACAGTTGTTCGCCCCTTTCATTTCGTTTAATGTTCACGAGTAGCTCTCCATTCAGCAAGAGATTCACGAGTACCTGAAGAATTCTCTAGGATAGACTCAGGTTTATCATCAATCCAAACATCAGGTATCCATCCTTTGAAGTCATTAGCGAACCAAGTACAGAAATATTTCTTGGCTACACCATCACAATAGATGATGGGAACGTGATCTATAATATGATCGATGTTATCATCTCGTGGAGAACGAGTAGTAACAATACGAACATCATGCCCATGCATTGTAGCAGTAGCAATAACTTCATCCCAAAACTCAGGAGCTAGAGAATAAGTCATATCATAATCAAGTGCGATCTTCACCATAAATCTCCTGAATTGCAAGTTCAATATAGTGAATAGCTTTTTCAAGGTCAGCCTTCTGTCCCTTAGCCCTATGTCGAGTTAGGTACTTAATGGCATTACCTTCATACCATCCGATGCCATTTCTGACAATATACTCACTAGGCTGGATGGCCATTTCCTTATAGTGATTACCACCTACTTGTCTGTCTTTTGGATCAGTCATTCAACCCCACTGTTCTGCCATTGCGTCTGCGATACCCTCATATGTTTCACTTCTTACTTTCCACCTATCTTCCGATGGACCCAATCGGTTCTGACCACTGTCCGTTTGGTTACTCCACCTTTCCCGTCCGGCAACCATTCGTCCTGCAACACGCTGCGAGGGGTCGAGTACAAGGGGTGGGAGGTTCTTGAGCCAGAGGCACGTCCTCTTCGAGGCGTCGTGTCCAAACTCGTACGGTTGGATAATTTGATCAGGTCGTCTAATTCGAGTACTGATACAAGATATAGGATTTTCAATACAAATTTTTTCAATTGGCGCATCCATTAGTTTCTGGACAAATACCAGAGCCTCTTCTGTTTTCTGTGCCCTTTCAGGATTTTTCTTATTCCAATGAAGGCCAGATACAGAAAGATAAGTACAAGGAGGATGGGCGATCATTAGATCAAAACCATCATTGATAATATCAAATACGTCACCTTGATAATGGGGACCTTTACGATCCGTAGGGAGAAGGTCACAACTAATAGCGTCATGACCCCTTGCAATAAAAGCATCCCTAACTACGCCGCTATATTCACAAGCGACTAATACTTTCAAATTTTAATATACCTATAATGAGTAACAAAGCCTAGAAAACTATCTCTTTTGACTTCAATTTTATAGCCTTTTGGAGGCTCAGGTGGATCAATAAAACCACCCAGAGATATCCACTCAATCAAATATCAAACTCCAACTGTTGCTTTTTGAAAATAACTCCTGCTCGAAACTTTGTGTTAATTTCTTCAAGTTCCGTCTTCTCAATGTGTAGACCCTCCGTTTCCAGAAGGTCCACCATCTTTTCGATCCAGGCTTCTGCCTGATCCCTTGTGACAAATACTGCAATCATACAACCATTCTCATAAGTACCAGACATAGCTACTCTCATTTTATTTTACCTTTTTGTTCTTCTCTATTTGCTCTATTTTATACCAAATAGTTTCTTCATAAGGTCGGGTAATCATCTCCCTTAGAGTTTTAAGTTCATCCCAAACCTTTTTATGGATATCCTTATCCAATGTCTACGACCTCACAGCCATCCGAAGAACAAGCCAAGGTTTGCATCCCAGAGGTGTTATCTTCTTTCTCATAATAACTAAGGTCATCCCATCGGATTTCTTTTGGCATTTTACTAAGTACTTCACTATACTTTACCTCATCGCATTCTTCATACGGAGCCTGTCGATAAGTATGGTCCGAATGAGGAAGGAACGATACACCAGAGATAAGATCAAAGTTCTTGTACACCCAAGCACCAACCTCTACCCATTCATTTTCACGAACAGAGATAGTGACTGATGGCTTGTGTTCACACCAATGAAGTTGATATGTCTTCCAGAGTTCAAGCTGTTCAATGGCTGACATTTCATTACGTGTGACAGAACCTTCAGGTGCCATAACAGGAAAGTAGAATACAGTAGTCTGATCCGGTTTCATTACGTCCGGCTCATTCGGTACACCACTATCCTTAAGGAACTGTGTCAGAGGATCCTTGTTATCTCCACGTACAGAGCGGATATAGTAATTGCTGTGACGAGCGTGGATACCACTAGCACTGTCAACCAACTGCGATACAGTACCACTAGGCTTAACACAAGTAATACTAGTGCTGGCATTAATACCAATAGCAGAAGCCATATGTTCATTTACTTCAACTGCCTTTTGTTTGAGTGCTTCAAGAAGTTCTGCAAGATTACCTTCTCGACCATTAGTGAGAGGATTATCCATGATACCCGTCAGCGAAACACCAAGGAGACGTTCCTCTTCAGTATTCCTCTGCCAGATCTTACGAAGATATGGGAAGTTCGTTAGTGTACTCTGGAAAGTACCAAGGATAGTTGCCAACTCGACCTTTTCAAGAAGAGTCTCCAATGTATCCTCACGACGTACCACAACCTCGGAAAGATTACAGAACTGGTATGGACGGAGGATAATCTCCGAGCAAGGATTAGTTCCAAACTCGTGATTAGCATCCCGTCGTCCTACCTTCTTCGCTTGCTTAACAGCAGCAACACGATTGAAGATGCCTCGTTCACCACTCTTGGACTTATACAATGAGGTCCACTCCTGAAGGAATGCACCAGTGTCCGGAGTTTCTGTGAATGCAACAGAGTTGTTGGCCAGAGCCCTCTGTCCCTCATGTTCCCACCACTGACCACTCTTAGCATTACGCATACGGTCATCAGTGAGGTTACTAAGGGAAATCATCGCAGATCGGCGTACTCCACCCACCACAACGACCTCTCCAATTTTGCAGAGAATATCATGTGCTTCGAGGGAATTAAGTCGTCTTCCAGCAGCAGCTCTAAACTTACTAATGGTGAATCGGAACAGATCTTCGAGCGGAGCAGGGCCGGAAGCACGGCCTCCAAATGTCTTAAGCCTAGCTCCAGCAGGGCGCACCTTCGATATGTCCCATTTTGGAACTTCACCTGAATATAGTAGCGCGATGAGTTGCCGATAGGCTTTTGCCCAACCTTCTTTGCTATCTGATACAACAATGGTAGTGGCACTGTCGAAGAGCTGGTCTGGAACTTCCGGAAGTTTTTGAATGTACTGTCTTTCAACGGAGAACCCAACCCCTGTTCCGCAGAGCAGAATGTACATGGCTTCATCGAAGGCTTTGGGGTCATCGATCGGAAGATACGAGCAATTATATCCAGCGGTATTATCCCTTAGTAGTGCCGGTCCAGCAGTCATCATAGACCGCATAGAGGGCATTGTCTCTAGATTGTAAATGGCTTTGAACAAACGATCATAGAGATCTTCTTTTTTGTCATTATAAGAAGTACCCTTAATCGTATAGTTGTGTTTAGCTTTCAGATGCTCATCTATAAAATTGAGGTACCGATGTACGGTTTCATCCCAGTTCTCTCGACGCTTTTCTTCTTCCAACCACTTAGCATAACGACTCTTATAAATAAATTCTTGATAATATGTATTAAATGCTGTCAATTATTCTTCGTCCTCTTCACTCTCATCTTCGTCTTCTTCTGTCTTATAGATCACACCCATCTCGATAATATCCCAATAGGTTAGATTATCGTCGTCTTCCTCTTCCATCTATTCTCCATGATATTGCCAGAGTACAGCATTACAACGACTGTGTACTGCGCCAATGGTCATTCCTGTGTTATGATTATGATGTAAATGGACGGGATACCTTAGAAAGTTCTTAGGGAAGTTACCCCAATTAATCCACTTCTTCTTAATAAATTTAGGAGGTTCTTGATCTAAAGGATGCCCACAATGGTGACACAATCCTTTTTGGTATTTTACATAATCCTCTCTTACTTGTCTTTTCTTTGTCCAATCAAGATCAAAATAATTACGAGGTTCCAACTTCAATTACCTCTATACCAGCCTTCTTCGCAAGAGAAACCATCATTGCAGTACCCTTCCCACCAGGAAAAGCGACAACAAGATCAGGCTTGCCCTCATTCAACATCTGTTGGTTGCGAATGTATCCAGCAGCCTTCCCATGTTTTTCCCAATCGGCAGGAAATTCCTGAAAGGGCAACCAGTTGGTGACTGCCCAATCAATAGCTAGAGTATCAGCACCCTTAGCTTTACCAGCAATGATTTTTACACCTTCTGGCATATACTCATTGTGGTATCCACGATCTTTGCAAAGTTTGTCCAGTATTGATGACAGGAATCGATAGTCATTAAAATCCCTACCGCCACAAACTAGGATTCTCACTTTACAAACTGCTCCATATCAGGTTCAAAATAGTTAGGACCCTTAAGCACTTTACCATCTTCACGATAGATAGGCTTACCGTCCTCACCAAGCTTGCTCATATTAGAGCGGTGTACTTCCTTGTAGCCAGCCTCAAGATCGAGCCCTAGAGCAACAGCAAGACCATGAAGGACATACTGTAGGTCAGAAGCCTCCTTGAGCATTTTAGCCTTAGTCTTCCTGATTGCAGCAGGGTCAGCATTAGCCTTTACCTGCATAGCCATAGTGGCCATCTCATCTGCAAGCTCCTTTACTTCCTCTGCAATGAGGGTATATCGAAACTCAAGCAGTTCAAAAGTAGGTTCTACATTGACCGGATGGCCAAAGGTTTCGTGGAATTCAGTTACTTCTTGTAGCATATTTTTCTCTCAAATTATTGAAAATACGGACACGTTGTTCTTTTGAATAATCTTCTGGAAATCTCTTTCCTTCTATGAAGACTCTTAGATTAACCATCTAATTCTTCCAATTCCTTAATGATTTCGTCTTGTCGAGGGTGTCCAGTGAAGAAGTTCTTCCTAAGATAATCCTTTGTGGTATCATACCCACCAATATGTGAAGGTGCTACTTTACCACGCTCAACAAAAACTTGAGGAACCTTAGTAAAGCCCGAGTCCTTGAAGACTTTCTTCGCTTGGTCGTTCGTGTGGATATCTTGTTCATAGAAGTCATAACCATATACGTTAAGGAGTTCCTTAAGCTTCACACACCAAGGGCAATGAAAAGCTGATGTGGTGTAGATGATGAAAAATGGCTTACTCATAGTCTAAAATTCTTTCTGTACTCTTCAATAGCCTTCTCATAGGCTACCTCATTCTTTTTAATCAACAAGTGCAGACCAGCTAACAGGGAACAATGGTCGGATGATTTTGTCCCACTCGACTGCAAGATCTTGGATTTCTTTTTGTGCATGTGCGTCTATCCGCAGTTTATATGCCCTAGCCCACGCAGCGAGAGAGCCAGTAACATAATACTCAGTATACATACTTTGAGGAAGAACCATACGTGCTTGCTCAGGTGCAACTCCATTTTCAAGCATCAAGTTATAAAGTTGTTGTGCATGATCAATAAAGAGATTATAAGCCTTTTTGATATCAATCTTGGCATCAATTAGTTTTGTACCTTCACCAAAAGTACTTTCAAACTCTTTATAGTGGAGGTATTCAATAACTTCAGAACCACTCCCCTGCTTCATACTTCCCTCTGGCTTACTACGCCATACATCAGGAACAAAGAACTCAGGAGCATCGTCTACATAACGCCTAGAGATTTCGTTATAAGTAAACCCAACAGTGTGCTTAAAACGCTGACGAGCAACAAAAATAGGGACTCGTTCGCGCACCACCAATTGCGGATGAGTAAAAGGAGTAAAGTGTTGATGACGAGCGAGATAAGCAACCAGCTTAGCATTCTGTTCTTCCGTATAGTTTTCTGCTTCTTTAGAAAAACTAACTCTGGCGGCATTCACCACCAGAGTGTCGCTTCCCATATGATCTATGAGAGTTACTTCCAATTATACCACCAATAGGAATACCAAGACAACAATTGCACCAAGTGCAACCAACGGGTATTCTTTAACCAGTTCTACTGCCTTAGCTGCTGCAACTTTAGCATAATGCTTAATTAGTTCTTTCATTAGTCTTCGCTTCCATCTCTTTTGGGTTGCTTCTTACGATTGGTTGTACGAGAAACGACTCGGACAGATGAGTTATCGAGCTTTCCACGACGATTGCTCCCGACATGATCGACTTCTTTGCCGTCACCCTTCTTTACCTTTCCTTCTCGCATAGCCTTACGGCGAGCTGCATTACGTTGAGCCCTACGCTTTTTCTGCTCTTCACTGGCTTGCCACTTAAGTTCTTTTTCGTAATCTCTTGCCATCCATTACCTCAAATCAATTGAATATGCATCTGGCTTAATAGCAGGAGTGAATGGTGCAATGTCAGTGGATGCTGCCTTCACTTCTTCCCTATCTCCAAGGTTAAGAAACTCTCGAATATCTCGAAGAGGTACAAACAAGGAAATATGAGAATAACTCTTAACACCCATAGAAGTGATACCAATTAGTTCATAATTACCCTTATTCTCTTGAAATAGGCCACCACCGGAATTACCACCTGCAATAGCAGGAGATGCACGAGTGAATGCTAGGTCTTCACCTGATACCTCAAGAACGGAACCCGGAAGGACTTGCTCCCCATTGTACAAACCGGGGGTAATGGTTCTTGTCCAACCAAGAGGATAACCCGTCGCCCAAACGTTATCACCTTCTTCAACAAGCTGTTCAGTAGCAATCTTTGCCTTAGTTAGCTTTACCTTTTCATCACGCATCTTAAGTAGTGCAAGATCTCGGTTAAAAGATGTACGCTCTACTTCAAAAAAGTGATTAGAGGTAGTTACTAGCTTTGCTCCATCATACTCTTCAAGAGAGAAGTAGCCCTCTCGATCCGTTTCACTACCATTCTTAACACAGTGTCGTGCAGTCAAAAGAAAATTACCTGACTGAGGTAGATCGATAGCAACTGCGCTACAATTAGCGTTAATCTTAACTACTGGATCAATTGCTTGTTCCTTGAGGGGGGATGCATCAGAATTAAATGCATATAGTGCTACTGCTACACCAGCAATAAAACCAAGACCGTACCTCAATGCCTTATAAATTTGAGAATTATCTGTCAACTATCTAGCTTTCCTTTAGTATCAAAATCAAAATGAATGACTTCATAATCATTGTCCCACATAGCATTGATAATTTGAATATGTTGATATTCTTTTATTACTTCATCTTCCCATGCTAACTCTGTAATCAGGCGATCAAAAAGTTCACGAGGAAGTGTAATCCTTCGTGACTTAGTACTCATATACGTCGTTAATACCTTTTAGAATTTCCTCGTCAATCATACCTTGATTATACAACATCACAAATACTTCTTCTGGGGTAAGATCGAACTTCTCTAGAACTTCTTCAAACGTATTATTCTCTAGTAGATTGGCGATGATATCCTCCAATTCATTCTTCTTCATAGTCTACCTCCGTGACCCGGAGCTTTTGGCGTTTATACTCACCTTTCCTTGGGTCAATTACTCTAAGGCTAAAAGCCCCTCGGTGATCACCAGTATCCCGAAGAGCCTTTGCCATCATGTTTCTTTTCCTAGAACGAGAGCGAGTTTCCTTTGTCTCGTAATCACTCATGCTATTAATTTCCGTATGCTGCCTTCAATGCCTTAAGCGACACCCACTGAAAGTCAAAGTTACCATTTTCTACATCACGTAGGATGGCAATACCGGGACGCCAGAGCTTATTGATTTCACCTGCCCAAGGGCTATCGTAATCTTGATAACAACCTACCACAAGACCATTACGAGTGCGACCAGCCACATTAGTACGAGTAGCGAAGTCAAGCGTGTGAAGATGCCCTGCAATACAGGAAGTTCCAGTCTTGTCAATGAGCATATGAGCGGGGCGCTCACCTCCAATAGGACGGCCAGAAACACCAGTAATGAAGAAGTGAGCAAAGAGGATACCATCTAGCTCAGCAACTCCCGGAGTTCCACCTTCGTAACGAACCACTCGATCATAATAATCATCAAGCTGATAGTCTTTGAAACCAATGGTTCCTGCAAGTTCAGGAGAGAGGTCCAATGCCCGTTCAATACGGTGTTCATGATTTCCTTCCATGAATAGTCGGTATGGCATCTTCTTTTTACGGGACTTAACAGGCCCCCATACACGATCAGAGAATTCCACTCCCGACTCAATATCCTTCTTATAGGATCGACCGTGGAAATCCCTCTTACCCTTGTCGTATGATGAAAGGGAACTCATATCGAATTGGTCCCCAATATTCACAACAACATCAGGCTTTACATCAATAATCAACTGGCTAAGCCAATCTGCACGATCATTGTTAAAGTCAGGATGGGAGTGACTATCGGGAATAATAATATATGTCTTACTCAAATGTCATCCTCTTCGTCACCTACATCAGGTGCTTCTTCGACAGCAATCCATTGTGAATATACTGCAATATTACGACGTGTAGTACGAATCTCTTGTCGGGTTTCACGGTGGAAATACATATCCCCTGTTGTAACAGGTGCAGTAGTCGGTACGCCCCAACCAGATACTCGGGTTGCCGTCGGACGGGCTGTAATAATTGGATTATCTATAACTTCTTCACCATTGCGATAGAAATAGGCACGTCCTTCATAGATTTCAAATCCATCAGCGTTAATGTCTATTTCATGAGCCATCAAGCTCACAGGGTCGATTGAAATAATTAGACGATATCTCATTTAAGTTTATCCTCTGGAAATTCTTTAATTGAAAACTCAAAACCATTACGAGCGGCCCACTCTGACTGTTTGTAATAGCCACCACGTTTACGTTTCTTAACGCCACCAATTCGACCATCTGCATAGAACACAACAAAGATTTCCTTATCAGGGTGTTGTGCTTTAACAGCTACCATCTTTTGTCTGGTATGTTGATCGAACTGTCGTCCATTACCTTTAGCCTCTACATAGAGTTTACGACCATCTTTGAATGTAATAACGAAGTCGGGACGGTACTTAGCAGTAATAACGTACTCTAATTCTTCCGGTTCGTATTCAATAACGGCACCCTTAGGTAGCATAGCCTCGATTTGCTTATAAAGGTCGTATTCAAATTCCGAGTGAATCGTTCTCCCGTTCAGCTTTTGTGTAAACTTTTTCTTTCTAGCCATTAAACCTCATTCTTAGGGGCCCACAAGATGACCTCTCCGGTTTGAAAATTGTAATCTGTAGCCCTAAGGATACGAGCCAATCGGGCTTGCTTGAGGGCATCCTCTTCTGTGAGTTTCTTTTTCTCAAAAGTCTTTACCACTGCTTCCCATGAACAATCTTTGTCAAGAATTTCTTTAGCCTTAACAGGTCCGATACCCGGACAACCACTATAGCCATCTACAGTATCACCAATGAGTGTCTGATACAGATGCCAATAGTCAGCTTCTTGTTCTGAGATTTGTTGCAATTCACCCCCATGAATAAGAAATCCAGGGATGGTTTTCATGTCTTTATCAATGGACACAATGATTGTATTTTCCATTGAAGTGGAAAGGATACCCATTACGTCATCACCCTCTAGTCCGGGCATAACACGGGCACCTTTTTCTTGTAGCATCCACTCTCGCACAGGCTTCAGCACGAGAGGTCGCTTCATAGAAGCTCGATTACCTTTATAAGTAGGCTCAACATCTTTTCGAAAATTGTGAGTATCAGACAGACAAAGGATTACTTCATCTGCCTCATGCTCTTCGATTAGATTGCTGATTGCTTCCTCAATAGACTTAGTGACCTTATTAAAGTCACAATACCAAGTCCAGTAACCGGGTTCTACTTCTGTAGCGACCTCATGATAAGCTGCGTGAGTGTACGCCAGTACGTCAGCGTCCACTAAGAGTGTTGTCATTCAATAACTTCTACTGGAATAACCTGAACGGTTTCACCTTGCTCTCGGAGGCTTTCAGCATACCCTTCAGCAAAGCTTTCAACGTTGTCTACATCTTCCCACTGTCGAATGAAGATCCAGAAATCATCCTCATCCAACCCTGACAGATATACCATCAGGGCGTCATTATCGTATTCGATCAAGTATTCTCTATACATATTCACCTTACCACGGAATGTCATCGTTAAGGTCATCCTTGAGATCAACCTTATCTTCTACCTTTTCCTTCTTATTGAAGACTTTCTCAATAGCATTCTTCTTGGGTTCCTCCTTCTTAGGAGTTTCTTCCTTTTCTTCAGAAGGATCTTCTACGTATTCAACCAACTCAAGAATATTAAGACCTTCCAGTCGGTGGCCCTTACCCTTAGCTGTGTCATACACACAGATGTTAACAAAGGCTACAGAACCATTTCCAATGAGTTCCTTTTCACCTTCTTCATGAACACCACCAGTATATTCACCCTTTGTGTACTGACGAAGGATTGCACCTTCGCTATCCCTGTAGGCAACCTTAACCTGACCAGTAATCTGCGGTGGACAGAAGACGACAAGGTTATCACCAATTACCTTCTTGGTAGGACGACGAACAGTAATGAACTTACCATCACCATCCTTGTCATCCTTAATCTCAAGGCTAAGACCAGCCCTCTTAAACTTTTCCCACTCTTTATCGTCAACCGGGAAGATGTTTACCTTCCAACGCTCTGCGCCAGCAAACGAGTCCGGATCATAAACCTGTGCCCACTTGAGGCGGCATTTCAATGTAACATAAGTAGTAGCCAAATTATTTTTCCTTTAGTGAATGTCTGAATAGCGATCACCGAACTGTACGTCGATGCCCAACTCTCTGTTTAGATTTAGTTCAGTATTAAGTTCTGCAATTGCATCCCGAAGGAGCTTCTCACATGCTTCTCTATGACCCTTCTTAACACACAGAACGATTTCATCGTGGAACTGTGCAGTAAGTTGAGGGCGCTTATCAAGTACCTTCTTAACCCATAGATCAAAGACATACGATGCTGTACCTTGAACAAGAGTAGAGAAGATATCCTTTTCGTATCGGAGGGAATACCACAGCTTAGATACAGGATTGAACAACCACATTTGGTCGCCCCGCATCTTTACCGTCTGTTCCCCAACTACAGCCTTGATAGCCCAATTGAGTTCCCAATAAGCGTTAAATAGTGCAGTAGCTGCTGTACGATCAATACCACAAGTAATCATCAAACGAGGAATACCTGCTCCGTATTGACATGCATAGTTACCGTTCTTTGCAATATCTCTAACTGGCTTGTGCTTCTTATCCCCATTCTTGTATGCTTGAATCTCTTCTTGTGTCAGCATCTTAGCAATACCAGCGATGATCAGGTGGGGATCGAAGTCCGGCTGGTTCATCGAGTGGACATACTCAGGATCATGTGGAAAAATGAAGTGTTGTTTAATACGATCCTCTAGGGAGGCCATATCACTACCACACAACTCATGATCTTCTGGTGCTGTTAGAGCAGATCTGATTGGGTCAGCAAAAAGCTTACCAACCTTTGGTAGATTAACTACCGTAGTATGTTGAAAACGAAGTGTGTTTGTGAACCCTTTAATCTGAGCCTTAATCCAACCATCCTCTTGATCCCTAAGAAATCCCTTAAGGATACCAATCCTATGGCTAAGGACAGACAACCCCTCCAACAATTCAAGAGAGGGTTCTACTTCGTATAGAGCAATGATGGAAGGACAGATACCCTTACCTTGATCCAAATTGATCTGTGGGATATCTTTTGTTTCACCAGTAGTCTTGTTTTTGGTATGCTTAAATGTCCTAGGTTTCCATCCTAGGGAATACAACCAATTCTTAAGCTGGTCTGATGAGTTTGGATTACCATCTTCGTAACCTTTGATGATTTCCACTTCTCCCTCGTAGTCAGGGGGTAGTCCCTTCTCCGATAGGAGTTTAATCCATTCCATTCCTAGTTTTGAATATGTACCGTCAATATTAATAAATCGTTTTGGACGGGACTTCACTTGAATAGTAGGAACCTTAGGCATAGCTGCTTGAAGTGCAGTTACCTTTTCTTCCTTAATCTTTTCAAGTTCAGCAAGGGCAGTTCTTGTCTGTTCTACATCAAGCTTCCATTGACTTTCTTCTTGGAGCCTTGCACAATGCATCTTCAGTGCAAGGTAGTCTAGCAGTCTCCAGATCTCTTCATTGGAGCCATACAAGTCAAGAAGGTACTGATACATATCGTTCCAAAGACGGATATTAATTTCCACATCTTCTGAACAACGATGCTCATACTCTTCTTGAGTTTGATTGACCCAATCAGTGATGACAGGTTTAGGTCTTCCGTAATATTCACCCCAACTTTCAAGACCATGTCTAGGTCTATTTGGATACAAATACCATGACAAGGCAAGAGTATCCACGAGTTTGGCTTTGATCTTGATATCCAGAAGCCTCTCAAGAGTTGGAATATCAAATCGGGTGATATTATGCCCGACAAGAATATCCGCCTCCGTGAGAAGCTTCCTCATTTTATTGTATTGAGATGTAACGTGTACCTTAGCTGACTTTGGATTACCTGCTGCTAGACAGTGTAGCTTTGTTGGTGTTAGGCTATCACCTTCGCAGTCAAATACCCAAATCTTAGTCATTATCCCTTTCTTCTGAACGTTCGTGATACAACACGAGTTCCTTACCTATAAAGTATCCTCCAATAACTCCTGCTGCCAACAGGAAACCCCAAGCGAGTTCTATCATTCGGATAGCAGCCGTTCGAAGACAGAAGGCTCGTCCTTCTTGACAGACTTACGAAGCAAGATTGAACCCTTCTCACTTTGGAAGAAGAACTGACCATAAGCCATACGCTTTAGATCAGTACTACGGAAGAAGACTTCCTTGTAGCTATCAGAATTAAACTCTTCGTAACTCTCATCGTCGTCGTCATTATCAGAAATGACAGTCTTTTTGGCAAGCTGGTCACGCACCGCCTTTATCTTATCCCCTGATTCCACCTTTTCCTTTGAAAGGAACAAGTGAACACCTTCAGTCGGGTAGAAGGAAACCTTCTTCTGATCTACCTTCCAACCTTCTGCCATTTCAGGCAGGTCAACCTCAAGGATATCAGCAGTAATTGCACCACCATCAGATTTAACGTTCAGGTACTTAAGTACTTCACTGATCGGTTCATCATAACGGTTCATTTCTTCCACGATAGCCTTAAGCATATCGAAGTTGAAACGTAGGAAGTTCATAGAGAACGTTACGACACTATCGATCCGACCCTTGTTATTCAGACGATCTTCACAATACTCACGAACGAAGCTTTCTTCCAGACCTTCATACTTGAACGAATAGTAGAAGCGACCGGGACGATTCTTCATAAAGTCATTAACAAGCATGTAATTGTTTAGAGTGATCACAAACAGCTTCTTATTGCTGTACGTACCATCCAACAAGGTGAGCAGTCGATTCTGTGCATCCTTATCGTAGTTCTTTTCGAACTCATCAAAGATGATAAGACAAGGTTGATCAATGGCACTGATAAAGTTATTGAAAGCATCACCAGAGTAGCCAGAGTTCACAAGAAGGGTGAGGACACCAGCAGGACGTAGCTTATCCGAAAGGAGCTTTGCAAGCATAGTCTTCCCGGAGCCCTTCTCACCCTGAAGGATGATACCAGTGGAACCTGCACGATCATTGAAAGTGTCGATTACACGGTTGGCACGTTGGTTTGCTTCACCATATACCTTGAAGTCAATTACCTGATCCTGAACACGTTCAAGGAAGAAACCACGCTTCATGTCGAATTGGACGAGATAAGTTCCAATAGGAAGTTCTCGTCGAATATCAATGTTCTCTTCGTTGGTGATATCGAAGGAGTTACCACTTTTAAGGTAGAAAGTCATTAAAGTACCCTTTGGGTTTCGTGTGTCGAATAAACGTTTAGAATATCTTGTGTGTTGAACGTATCCTTCTTAGGCTTTCGTCCAATGTACTTGATCTTATTGTGCTTCAAATATTCATCTTTAAGTGCCTGAAGTTCTTCAGTATTCAATCTAATTTCCTAATGTCTATATGTATAATTATACCATGTATATGGCAGGCGGTCAATACTTATTTATAACATTCTCCAAAGACCTTCACCCGGAGGCTATGGAGTTCCACAACCAGCCATACCAACTGCTAGTACTGCAAGACATAGCATCATTAACCAAAATGCTACCTTTTTATCAGCCATTAGTATCCAAGCTCTCTTTTAAGTTTGAAAAACTCTTCTTCTTTCTTACGACGTGCAACATTTTTTTGTTTTTGCTCTTCTTCGTATTTGCGTTGAGCTTCTTCTAGCTTAAGGCGCTGTTGATATTCCTCGTCAGTCTCTTCCTCATAGTAAGAAACTTCATATGAGACATCTTCATACCCAGTCCACTCATCTTCTAAAAATAATTCTTTTCCTGGATACTTTTCTTTGATTTGATTAAGATACTTGATTACCTCGTCAACCGCGTCAAAGATAGTTGGAGAATAATCTACAATCCTCCGCTTTTGCTGTTTTGTCACAATTCCAACCCTTTTGTTCTTGGATCAATAAGCATAAGTTTTTCCTCGTCATAAAGGCCATAACCGGCAGGACCTTCCTTGGCCCCAATTAGTCGTGCCTTCTCCACAAGGATCATAGTCTTTAGTCGTTCAGTAGGGTCTTCAGAAGTCTTGTTACGAGCAAGAGAGATAACCGTGTTGGCTACCTTAGTGATATTACGAGAACCTCGTGTAAGGCCATCGTCGTTAACGTGAGAGATCATCACAAGGCAGAATCCCAACTCTTTTGCAAGCATCTTCAGTGCCTGAGAGATACGATCCAACCTCTTACGTTCATCATCACCCTTCTCTGCGTTGCCAGTAGCAAGCCATGAGATATGGTCGAAGAAGATTACTTGTGCACCACAAGCAGCAACCATAAAGCGCATGTTGTTAATGAAGGCATCTTCGTCCTCAACATCAAAGGAAGAGTGGAGAACAAAACGGTTCTCGTCATCACCCATGATCTTTTGGAGGATATCAACGACTTCATCATCTTCTACATTACTCTCGGGGTGTAGGATTGGTTGTTCAACAAAATAACCAGCCATTGCCCTAAGAGTAGTCCCATTGTCTTCTTCCAGATGGATAAGACCAACAGGATGCTTGGTAGTTTTCAGAACGTGGTTTTCAAGAGCCCTAAAGAATTCCGTCTTACCCACACCTTCAGGTGCCTTAATAACTACAACCTCTGCCCTATGCAGACCAAACAACATAGACTGCAACTGTTCAAAGGGGTAGTCAGCAAGTTTCTCTTCTCGTCTATTCTTTAGAGCTTGACGAAACTCAGACATAGTAGATAGAAGATTATCAGGTGTATACCTTCGTACTCCCTTCCAAGCATCATAATACTCTTTCCCCATATCCTTTTGAAGATATGAGTTGGCATCTTTGTCCTTATGGAGACATAGGTTAAATACCTTCTTAAAATCAAAGAGTGAAGCTACTTTCTTAGCAGCCTCTTGTCCTGCTTCATCATTGTCGAAATTGATAATGATCTTGTCGAAAGAGTTGATGTAATCATGCTCTGCAATACAATCAGCTTTGGCTGATGAAGAACTACGAACAGAGACAGCAGCAGTTTCATCACCTACCATTTGCAGGACAGAAGCAGCATCATATTCACCCTCGGTGATGGTAATAGCCTTTCGACTACCTTTATCAAAGAGGTTCTTCCCAAACAAGGAAGCATCCTTCATGGGACCTTGGGTACGGAATTTCTTCTCTGCTAGGTTCCTGATCTTGATGGACCCATTCGGATAGAAGAACGCAGTCTCAATAGGGGTTCCCTCATAGAACTTCGTCTGGATATTGAAACGCTCCAGAGTTCTTTTGTTGAGTCCACGGTGGGGGTACGTTTCCGTGGTGAACTTGCTCTTATCCCACTCTTCTTCTTTCTCATTTACAAATAGCTTTCCCCCGCACTTGCCAGAGAAACAAAAGCCCTTACCTGCATCATCAATGGCGTAGGCATCACTAGAGTTTCCACAAGGGCAGGGTAATCCTGTTTTAACAAAATTGCCCAAATCTAATCCTTAATTAATTCACCTTAAAATACTTTGGATACTTATGTAGACTCTTTAAATGATTACAATACAAAATTGCATCGTTATATGTAGTGTGTCGTCTGTCATTACCACACCAATCAGTCTCATTCTCCCACCAAGGCCACCATTTTCGTTTATACTGGACAATAAAGGTGTAAGAATTCTCTTGCTTAATTCTGTACTTCATCTTCATCCTGATCCATATAGGCATAATCACGCCTTTGGTCTTCAATCACTTCTTCACAATCAATACAGATATGATGAGAAGGATCATTGGGATCGTACGTGAAGGATAGATTACTTTCATAATCCCCTAGATTAGTCTCAATGGACTCGTTATCCACCTTATTGCAGATGGAACATCTATGGGAACCTCCCGACAACATCGTCTTAGACTTATTAAGTGTACTAAGGAATGTCGGAAGGTCTGACTTCTTGTTCTGTTTCTGTGTCATTAGTATAATTGTACCATGTTTTAAAAGGGTTTGTCAATATGCATTACAAAGAAAATTTATAATTATGTAAGCTTCGCTGACATTACAGTGTCAACGTAGTTGTACACAACCTTTGGACGGGCTCAAATGTCATCATCTGCGTCACCTGATTGTTCAGGATCATATGTTTTGTATGCAGAAATGAAACGATTTGCTCGGAATGGAGTATCCATAGTATCAAATCTGTGAATACCAAATAGCCTTACACATAAATTATTTTGTCCTGTGTAGTGATCAACAAAGTGTCCTAACCACCTTATTTGATATATTTGATCTTCGATCAACTCATCCTTAATTCCAGAGTTGTCGATACAAGTAATCCAATCCCCGATCTTAAATGTCGTCATCTGTGTCACCATTTTGTTCAGGTGAGTATTCGACAGTTACATGAGTGATATCACGCTGGAAAACGTATACATCTTGACTCCAAGTGGTGATATCATCTCTTTTAACATTAAAGATATTAAACTCAGGATTTGATTTTCTCTCTTCAACCAAATCAGTTATCACACCAAATACAGGGGGAGTACTATTGGGCCAACTGCTTGGATGCCATCTGATCCAATCTCCAACTTTAAATGTCCTCATCAGTATCCCCATTCTGTTCAGGTGAATAGGATTTGACACTTATTTTAAGAAACTCCTTCTTAACCCACCTACCAGAAGTCTCAATCATTTTAGTGGTTGTTCCATCCCAATCATTCTCTTCTTCTTGAAAATATTCAGGAAGATAAGTAGTGGAAGAGTATCCACCATCGTCAGCGAATTGAATTCGTTGAGGTTTCTGCCATTCAAAAGCCTTCTTCGGAGGTTTTCCGTTTGTGTCGTAATATTCAAAGTGTTGAAGATAAACACCGTATATCTTATTACGGAAAGTGACCTCTTCATCCGTATCTTCGTCGTACTTATAGTCTTCAAAATCATTGATAGCAACTACAATACCACGTCCACGGCATTTAAGATTTTTCTTGTCAAGGCGGTGAAACTCTTCAAATTCTACGAAAGTTCCGAGGGGGAATTCTTCAAATGTCGTCATCCTCATCTCCGGGCTGATCTTTATAATATTGTACAGGATCAAATAGTGATTTTACTCGATCACAATCGACCCTAAAAGAAGGGTTAAATTTGAATGCATTATCCACTTCTCGCCTTAACGAGTATTCTCTAACAGGAAATGGACGGTTGAAAATATCATTCAAAAAGATATTCCAAGTTGAGTAATCGTGGTAATGACATATAACTCGGTAAATAATATCTGATCGACCATCAACTATCACTTTAGTGTGTAGTGGATATACTACAGGCTTCTTTTTCTTCTTAAATATCTTCATCATTAGCTCCGCCAATTCCAGATGCGACTAGATGTCGTCATCAGTATCCCCATTCTGTGATGGGTCATAAGCCCTAATACCCGGTAGAAGATTTCGACTGCGTCTAGGGACAAGAACACTTTGCGGACAATGTTGACTTGCTCCACCCAGTCCTTGTCTATAAATATGACGGCCACAAGTCCAGTGGTATCTGGAAGAGCAATCATCATCAACTTTTACAACCCAATCACCGTCATTATACCAATACGTACCTACGATTTCACCCGTAATCTTATAGGCCTTTCCGTGATTACGGTTTGTATATTGGATGCGATCTCCAATTTGAAATGCCATTTCTTATATACCTCTTAAAAATAGTAGGCTTCTAAACCACTTGGATATCGAATTCTGCTTGCATTTTCAGACCTATCGCCATAGAGGGCTTGATCCATATAAAAATTTATATCGACCGTGTACATCCATGCCTTGACATGTTTGCCCTTTGCTTGTTGATCAAAGTCAACGAAATGAAGCTCACGATTAACACCTTGAGTGTTACCTTCATGCTTATCAATCTTAGTCAACAAACGAAGAGGGACACCATAGATATCTCCCTCTACTGCACGAAGATCATTTTCAGAGAACACATGGTTAATATCTCTCCAAAGACTTCTGTCCTTCTTGGGAAGTTGGAACAGGAGAGGTTCAGGACGAGAACCAAACCCCGGCTCATACTCCAACGTCTTCATGATGAAGTCATCTTTCCAAGAGATGCCCTTACCATACCAGTTAGCACCTTCAAGAAGATGATTTTGTGCATGAGCCCTCCTTAGATTGCCAGTAACAAAGATAATGAACTCATCTGTGTTACATCTATTCAAATCTTGGAAATCAGGGGTGTACTCATTACACCGTTCAAGTACTTCCCAAGGATTGTAATCAAGCGGCTTCCGCGATACGGCCATTCTTATCTTCCTTTGCGATCTGTTGCAGACGTGCCTGTGCCTTATCCTTCGTCTTCTGAAGGAAAGCAATATGAACAGACTGCTTCTTGATAACTTCAGCCATATGCTGGATCAATGCACCAGCAGTGAACTCACCCTCATTGGCAATCCAACTGCACCATTCGTCATAGGTCAAGGCGGAGAACTTGGCCACGTCTTTAGGGTCGTCCAAATCCCAACGATCCACAACATCAGTAACCGCCTTAAGGATACGGGGGTCCTTCGACGTATTGGCACCGTTCCACACCTTGAGCGGACTAGTGGAGGTAGTATTCCCCCCTGTATTCCCTCCAGTGTTCGAAGAGTGGAGAAAAGGGGCATTCTTCCGATCTTCCGCCTCCTTTGCCTTACGAGCCTCTTCACGACGATTGTGTTCAGGCCCACGACTTACCCTTGTAATATATTCAGTCGTAGAGATCCAAATCTTAGGGGCATTTTCATCGTCTTGCTTGTATTCAGACCAGCCTGACCCAAACCGCATGACAGGAAGGTCATCAGCAATCAGAAGACCCTTCGAGTTGTATGTCCAATGCTTCTCAAGAATAAGCTTCCAGAACTCAGCATCGGTGTAATCACCCCGACCATGTTCCCCTTCCCAACGAAGAAGTCCCGGCTGAAGGATCTTTTCACAGAACTCAAGGGTATCTGATTTCCCTTCGGTCCCATATGTACCGTAACTGGACAATGTACCGTTGTGGCAGAACCAAACATTACGCTTACTAGAGTTATAAGCATTGAACGGTTGGGTGTTCTGCTCACTCGTCCCACCCCTAGTGCTATAACGGACGTGAAGAACACGTTCAATGTCCTTATTAGCTTCAAGGAGAGTCCAGATTTCTTCGGGATCATTACCCTTTTCATCCAACTTCTTAATCACTTGAATCCGTCCATTCCCGTCTTTCAGGATCAAACCATAGCCATGCCAATTATTCCAAACGGCATTGTACAAATGGTCCTTGTCGGGCATAGCACCAGGGGTGAAGTGGAAAATCGTGCACAAATTACTATTCCTTGTGTCTGTTAAAGTGTCTAAATGTCTTCATCAGTATCACCCGACTGTTCAGGTGAATACTTGACAATAATTCGTTCGAGTGCATTGGGTTCAACTAGCCAGTCAAAATCATGTTCTCTAGCTCGGTCATCCCTTACTCTTACAGCAGTCTTACCCTCCATTCCAGTGACTATAACTATATCACCAGTTTTCAATGGTGCCGATGAGGGACGATCTTCAATAACCCTTACTTGTTCACCAGGTTCAAATATCTTCATCTATGTCACCATTCTGATCAGGTGAATAAGGTTTGATTACCTGATGGGGTTTCCACCATTGTTCATCACTATTCCAATGCTGAAGTTTTCCAACTGGATAAGAATTGGGCGCATTAGTCTCGATACATTCACCCCATGCGGGATATAAAGAATGTTTATGAAACTTTACGATAATAATGGTGGAGCCTTTGTTAGCCCCAGGAGCTGGAGTATCACTCCCTCCCCCACACCATTTGTAGATACCTTCCACTAGATCCTCCCAAAGGCATTAGCATAGTTGGTAACAGTAGTACCTACAAGACCCGGAGCCGTGTTGACTTCAAGTACGAATGCCTGTGACTCACGCTCATTGTAGATTACATCCGCTGCACCAAAGTCAAGACCAAGTGCATTTACTGCTGCAACACCAGCATCAAGAACAGACTGTGGGGGAGTACGACCATCGTTACGTACAAAGACGAAACCATTGGCAAGGTTACGTACCATCCAATTGACATCTTCCTGACCACGAAATTCCTCACGGAGGCCCTTCCGCTGTACGTCAATTACCTGATTGCGCAGGACATGCACACGATATTCATCCTTCTTCTTTTTGTACTTGACATAAAGATTAGCACGAACGTCCCAAGTATCTCCCTGTTCAGGGTCCATGATGACAATACCACGACCAGAATGTCCACGAAGGACAGTACGAGCCATGACTGTTTCATCAGCTTCAAGCCAACGATGAGCTTCGGCGATATCAGTGGTAAATTCCGGAATAGGAACACCAGCAGCTTGAAAAGCACGAAATGCCTGAAGCTTATCAGATGCCACATCAACACGTTCAGGATGATTAAGAACGCGGCAGTTCAACAAGGTTTCCGGTGCACTCTCACGAACCTTCTGAAGACCTGCACCCCAATTGATGATAGTTTTATCAGGCTTTCCACGGAAGTTAGAACCATGGTGCTTGATGCGGGGAACACTAAGGGCACGAGCCAGTTCCTTAGAACCTTCGGAATGCTGATTGTATGCGAACATTGCAGTAATAGACATTTCAAATATCTCCGTCTTCATCGCCATTCTGTTCAGGCGAATACTTTGTTAACTTGTAGAGCTTTTCAATTTTATGTCGAGATACTACCGATTTATACCACTCATGGGCTCCACCCGGTTCATCTTTATCTCGGTCGAGATAATTAAACCCGTCCACTCTTACTCTTATTTGCCAGTCACGAGAATTAGTAATTACGGAAACCACCTCTCCTTTGACAATGCCATCTTCCGGAATGGGATTAATCAATGAACGGTTTGATTTTATATCCCAAAATATACTATTAAGGTTTAGGATATCTCCGACTTGGAATTCAGATGTCATATTTGCCCTCGCAAATTTCAAGATATCCTTCAGATATCATCATCTTCGTCACCATTTTGATCAGGTGAATAGGGTTTATGCAGAAGGCTTAACTTATTTTCTGGGAACCAATACCCATAAGAATAGTTCTTCAACCTCCTATTTATACTATCACCAGTAAAGTATTCACTTATGTACTTCATACATGTGTCAGACAGATAGAGATAATGATGAAAATGACTACTCCCATTGTCGAGAAGTACTCCAAAAGGGTGTGCACTATATGCTGGATCTTCCATTTCAGAGATAGCAACAATAGTGCCAGTATACTCTTTATGAGAACCCATATATGGCTTACATACTACACGATCACCAAGATTAAACATCTGCTGTTGCCTCAATAGTACGCACATTATTATTCCGAAGATGATACATCTCCGAGATAACAGTACGTTCATGTTCCGAAACTACATCAAAAGGAGAACCAAACTTCTCAATAGAAAGTTCATCGAGAGGTTTCTTGAGCTTTTCCTTATAGATTGGCTTGATCTTGAGAATACCAAACTTCTTCCAATCGGTAGTGATGGAAGCAAACTTGGCAGCATACGTGAGATTTACCTTGCAAAGATTTTCCGTTTCCTTCCCCTGCTTCAATACATTTGCATGTTCTTGGAACACAAGATCAACAAAAGCATTAGCACCAAGGCGCTTATACTCAAGGATGATCTTAACAGGATCAAGGTTAGGACGCTTTGCATACTCCTTCATCTTCAGAAGGATTTCAGCCCACTGAAAGATGATACGTTTGTCAGTCTCACCACGGAAAGAACGTACCTCTGCTGTCCCAAGAGTGGTAAGATTTGCCATATTAAGCGCAGCATACTTGCAACGTTCTGATGACAACCCAAGTCTGCCAAACATTCTCTTGTTGACCATCTTGAGAAGGTTCTCAAACTGAGTTACTGCACCCTCTGCATCCATCATCGGGAGACAAAACAAGTTAGACAGACGATCAGGACCACTATACCGAATGAGAAGATTCTCCACGATGGCATAGGTTGTCATGAAATTGACCAAGCTAAGGAAAGTCTCATTCAAGAAGTTCAGATGAACGTGAACCGAAGTAGAGATACTATCCTTGCGGAACTCGTACGTCTTGTTTACGCCATCAAACTCATCGAGGGCTAGTGACAATCCCTTCAAGTCGAGAGGCTCCTTGAGAATGTATTCAACCCCGTAATCACGAAGAGATCCATCCTTCTTGGCCACCCAATATTTCAATCGGGGGTATTCATACCTCTTACTGCTATCCACTTCAGTTTCAATTTCGACACCAAAGTCACCAGTGTATCGCTTACCGCCGAACTTACCAGTTTGCTTGAAGATGTCGTAAATATTCGACAGTTCTTTCATGTTATACCTCGACTACAGTCCAACCAGGGACTTCCTCAATCACATCCTTATAGATGAAAGAGAGTTCACTCTTGGGAATGTTGATCGTAGTGCTACCCACACGCATAGTTCCAACTTCTTCTTCCTTGACAAAGATAGAATAGTTAGCACCTACGCGCTTGAGAGCCACATTACGTGATACAGCAGCAGATGCCCATCCACCTTTGATAAGCATTTCTTGTGCAGATACCACAGTTGGATACTTGTTCATCACACAATCAACCAATCCTTGGCACTGTTGAAGACTACCAAAGTTGATCGAACCCTCTTCACCAAGAGTTTTCTGTGTGAGATAGCTGATTTCAACACCTTGCTTGAACCGACGGAGAGGTTCACGCTTAAGATATACAGCCAACTTCTTTCGGCCTGCAAAATTCACATAGCCGAGAGGAATGGAACTAATATCTAGATCAGCATCATCCGGTTCCACACGTCGGATGAGTTCTCCCTTGACCAAATCAACTAGACCAATAGTACCAGTTGAATCCACCTCTGCAATAAACGGAGTACCCTTATGACGGATAATCGTATGGTGCAGACGTGCACGAATGTCATCACCTTTATACTTATTGCGCATTGTTAGTCCTTAAATATCCTCATCCGTATCGCCATTCTGTTCAGGCGAGTATGGTTTTGTTTTAGCCTTTATATAAATTTTATGCGTCTTACGGCTAATATGAGTTCCAGCACCTGTTGGTATATGATTCCACGGATAATCCGAAAATCTTGCCCAAACTCTATTCTCTCCATGAAGTTTCGATATCATGGCTTCTGCGGAGTTATGAGTCACATATCCATAACGAATACGTGAAAGATCACCAGTATGCCATGGATCTCTTACATAGAGGATTTCATCCCCTTCTTTAAGTTCAACGGATTTGTCGAGGGGGACATAACCTTCTGGAATTTTAACCATAGGATTACATTCCCGTAATCTCTTGAAGGGTAGTACGGACCTCATTGAACATCTTCCGTCGAAGCTTTTCTTCACTCACCCACACATTAGAAGGGGCACGAAGTTCTACTCCATACTTCTTGGGACGGAAGGAACCACTGTGGCCATAATACCTCAACCGCTCCTGCTCATCTTGGGTATTGGGGGAGAAGGATAACAGGTGTGCATTATAGAACCCCTGCGCAATATAGAGGCAATCCTCGAAGTGGTCTCGAACAGTAGGATCATCAACGTTAGTCCAACCAATATGGACATGGCCAGCCGCAGTACGAATGGGACGATCTTCCAGACGCATGATGGGGTTTTCATTCACTTCCCCATGAACATTAAAGTCCGGATCACATCCAAGCACCTTCGCCTGATCAGGTACGCTCGACCAAACACGTTCAGAGAACTTCGCCAGAGGTACAAAACGAAGAATGAGGTCTTTGTCAACCTTTTTCACCATTTCATCCATCTGTTTCAACACAGTTTCAATGTTCCGATTGAACTGATCTTCTGTTTCAGCAGGATCAATGTTGAACTCAGCAGCTACACCATCCGGCTGAACTGCGCCACACTCTACCTGAAACGGAGATTTCTTCGACCCAGGAATAATATCGTGAGCAGAGATAAAAGTCCCTGCCTTGTCAACAATAAAAAGTTCCGGATCAGCACCCAAAAGAATTGCCATTTATGCATTTTCCTTTAAAACGTTAAGTGGATCACACTCTTCGCAATAATGCTTCTGCATTGAAGAGTCCCACCGAGGATAACCTTTAAGACCCCGACGAGAATAATTTGTCTCAATCAGGTTCATTGTCTTAGCTCCACACGCACATTTGGAGAAAAATGACTTAATCTTCCCGTTTTCTTGTGATTTCGGAAAGTCAACTACATTATTTTTATTGGCAGGAGTAATTTTCTCTTGCTTTAATGGATAAGAGTACTCAGGAGCAGTCCAACCAAAGGCATGTTGATCCTCTTTTGACTTAACCTGAGGTACAGACGTAGGCTTAAAAGGGGCCTCGTCCTTCTTTTCCTCCTTCTTCTCCAACTCTGGCTTGAAAAGGTGAGTTACCTTCATACAATCCAGCGCAGCCTTCTTACAGGAAATCTCCGAAGGGACAACCTTTAAAAGTTTATGGGGAAGAAGATTGAAATACTTGGCATTAACACCATGCCTGTTCAAGACGAACTTGAGCATTTCCTTTTCAGATGCCCAATACATCACATTACGATCTTCCAAAAAAGCAAGAGCTAGTGTTCGCTTCTCATTTCGACCGAAATATAATGCACCATCAGTGCGATCATAGATAACAACTGCATATGCACTGTCGTCATTCAACTCACTGATGACAGGAATGATCCCACGATTGTTCATATCGCGGAACATAAGTTCACTGTCCGTCTTATCCTTGTCCTGATACTTCTGATCCTTCAGTGTACCATTATGGGCACCAACAAAACGTTCAACAATGAAGGGATGAGAGTTAGCACTACAGATACGACCACGAGTAGCAGCACGAACGTGCATCATGATGATATCACAGGATACGTTATTCAACACATCCTTATATGCTTTGTCCCAATCAATCTCATCCAACATAGTACTGAAATTTTCAGAAGTTTTGTAGATGAAAGAGTTGTTAAACTTTTGGTTTCGACGAGCAGAAGAAATTTGAAAAACTCCTGCACCATCTCTTCCCCGAATTTGCGACAAGATGCCGAGGTTACGGGCGATAGACAAGTCTTGGGCATTAATTCCTGGGCCAGCTAACCCTGCGTGTCCACACAAATCGCAATTCCTTTTTTAAATGTCATCATCAGTATCACCCGATTGTTCAGGTGAATACGGTCTTACGACCTGTTTGAATCTCCAAGGGTAAGCATTAGGGATTACATCACCAGTTTTAAGTTCAGTTACAGGGACTGTCTGGTATTTATGACCATACCTTTCTGTTTCTCCAAAACTTAATTGCTCCCATTGATGATCTGTATAGGATGGTCCTGAAAGATAACCTTCGTGTGGAATGTCAATCTCATAAAGCTCACCCACGATCAGACGACCGCTATATGTACTCACTGCTTCAACTATTACTTTCATCGGAGCAACCCCACAAGAGCAAGGAAATGAGACTTCTGGCTGTAATCCCTAGCCCTTTCAGGACGAGGTTGATAACAAAGACAATTGGTGTCGTCATACCAAACGATCTCTGATTCAAACTTAGGAAATACCACGGGGTTAATACCTTCACGATAGAAGGCTTTCCCTACATTTTCAGAGTACCCCAAGATTTCAGCCTTGTCAGTTGGAATCATCATCTGATGGTGAGTGCTATCTACACGCATCAAACTATGGTCCAAGGTATTATAGATGTAGTGATCACCTACATGCCCACTCACATGCTGATAGAGCTTACCTCCATTCATCACATTAAGGAACTGAGCCCCTCGTCCAATACCCACCTTCAACTGCTTCTTACGAGTTGCCCGCCAGACCTCACAGTCCAACTTATCCCTCATAAGATTTAGGTTGACAGTTCTGTGAGCTTTCGTCTCACCATAAAGTTCAGGATTAACATCCTCACCTCCAGGAAAAACTACAATATCAGCGTTCTCTGCACGAGAAATGATACTGAAATTCTCATCAGAAAATAGTTTAGCGACTTCTCGGTCGTGAGTTGAAAACCCAACTGTAATTGACATTAAGTATCCTCATATGTCATCGTCAGTGTTACCGTTTTGATCAGGTGAATACGGTTTAATCGAATCAACTTTTTTGAGAAAATCCATCCGACATAGATATCCATCCGGATTATAACGGCCATCGTAACTTAATAGGTATTCTCTTATTTCAGGGGTTTCCCATCTGATCACCGCCATATCCGAAAACTCTTTTATTGCGAGGATCACCCCCTCGCCGGAGATACGAGACGAAAAAGCCCCATGATAAGAGATTCGATCCCCTGTCTTTAAACGAGTTCGTTCTTCCAACGTTCCTGCTCCATACGGATCTGACGGAGGGAAAGGTTCAACCAAGCATCACCACGGTTCTGCCATGTGTACAGGTCAATACCAAACTTCATCTTGATATGGCGACGAGCCACTTCAGGAGAAACGAGAAGAACTTCACCAACAGGGTTGTCCAAGATAGCATTCTGCTGAACGATCTTATTGACCTTGAGGTTCTTGATAGCTTCGAACTTCTGACGAGCAGGGTCAGGCTTCTTCGGAGGATCGATCTTGTCCCGAAGTTCAATCAACTCCTTGTGGAATGCGTTAAGGCTCTCTTCATACTTGGTAGGATTAGTAGCCCACAAGGCAAGATCACCAGTCTCCTTATGGCGATGTGCGTCGTTATCCTTCTTAGTGCCAACGTAAACTCTCTCAAATCCACACTTCGGCATGAACTCGTCAAGACCATAGTTGTCGATCTGATTCTGTGTAGTGAACGCATGAAGGATAGCAAAGTCACGCTTGAACCCTCCCTTACGAAGATCTTCCACCATTCCAAGTTGAGCCCGAAGTTTCAGCTTAGGGTCTTTGTCATTGAGTCCTTGACGGGACCAACCAGTGATCAAAGAGGCAGTGCAAGTAGTCGGTACAGAATTATGTTGGATCATATTACTTCCTTTCAAATATCAAGGTCTGCATCATCACCGGATTGTTCCGGAGAATAAGGTTTGATTAGTTTTCGGTAGATGTAGAGAGGAAATCTTTCTTGGCTGATAAGACAATGAGAACCTCCCCTCGATTCATCAATTGACACCCTCTCTGCTGACTCCAATGAAAAAGTTTCATTATCTGCGAAGCTGAAGATAGCATAAATTCGCTGATCATCACATTGACTAAGTGTCTTTTTAGTCACCTTTCCAAAATGTTTAAATCCGGGAGCATAACTTCTAGTAAACTCCCCTTCATGTGTCCAAAAGATAATATCTCCTGGAGCTATTTGGTTTTTAGAGAGGATACGTTCGTATTCACCATCATATATCATCATTAGCTCCACTAATTCCAATGACACTATATGTCATCATCTTGATCCCCGTTCTGATCAGGTGAATAATGAGTAGTAGCAATCTTCACAAGAGCCATAATACCAAAACGAGTATCATTGGGGTTTTTCTCTATGGATCTATCTATGGCTTCATGTAGTGCTATACCGTCATCCCAATCGATGAAATAACTATCACCATAAATTACTTCACGGACTGTACCCTTATGAATCCCTTTAATTTTAAGAAAAGGGTTAAAGAATTGTATTCGATCACCAACACTCAAACGTTGGCGAGATTGTTCATCCCAAGAAATCATAGGGACCCTCTATTTTTGTGTTGACAAAGAAAAGAAAATGTGCTACCCTTATACAAGTAGTATATATATATACTCTATTGGTATACACCATTGGGATATCTAAAAGAATTATATTAACTTATTGTTCCATTAGATATACCAATAGAATATATCCCCAAGTATATTTCAACTTGGGGATTATATATTTCCTGAAGAATTACCTCCGGAGCTTCATCTCTTTGTAATAGCAAATCTTGCCAAAGATGAAGGACAGAAGGAAGAAGATACCAGGAATTAGGGAAATGACCCCTAGGAACCTGATAACATTAAGTACTCCAAAATCCTGCACTGCAAAATAGAAAAGAAGCCCCAGGATAAGTGCAAAGAATGCACCTAGGAGAAGAATAAAGGTAATCGTGACACCTTCATTCCAATTGCATCGACGTAGAAACTCTTTCACTTTTCGAACTTCCAATCGTAGATCAAAGAATCACTTTTTTCGCTTAGAGTGATCCGAGCGGTGACTTCATAAACTTCAAAATCCTGAAGATCACCGAAACCTTGACTGAGGATGTGAGCAGAAATAGCCTTTTCAACCCCCTTTTGAGAGGGGAACAGACCATCGATACTTTCCTCATTAACAACCTGCTCAGTACCATCCAGTATCAAATACTTCTTTGTCATTCAAAGACCCTTCCTAATCATTGCAAAGAGTGACAGTGCCGATATAATCGGTAAATTCATCAGGTATAAAATTTCCTGATGTTCCGATACCCTCACCTTTTTTACTTTCACCATGGATGATTACACCATGGTAAAAGAGATTATCCTGGCGGGTTGCCAAGATGATTGTATGGGGGTGAATTTTCCGTGCCATCAACTTAGGGAATGGACGGTAACATCTGCAATTACGTTCGCCGAGTTCACTCTTCATTGTTACCTACTCCAATAGTGTTCATTACCATCAATGTGGCAATGTTCCATTCCTACAAAATTACGCCAGCAGTTCTTGCCACCGACGTACATGCCCACTTCTCGTCCCCCTCGTGTTACCACGTTCTCACGTGTGTACATGTGGGGAACACCTTCAAGACCATCCAAACGGGCTAGTGTACTTGCCGCCCGTTCATCCGTTAGGGGATCACCAATATCCCATACTTCACCACGCACAGCAGTGAGAGGGTTAGGATTAGCGACGGGGAAACCAGAATAATAAAGCTCGTAACCTTCGACAACATCTTCACCTACCAGTGTAGCTTGACCTGATGACAGGATACGATTGTTACCGTACCCCTGCTTCAACGTTCCGTATACAAAAACCTGCAATTAATTTACCTTTTCTCTTTTGATCGCCATACTAATCTTTTCAACTGGCTTGAATATAACTTCACAGAGGTAGAATTCTGGAGCAGACAAAGAAAACTCTTCAAACTCATCTTCAGCATTACTTCTAGACCAATGGATGCCAGAAATGTCGTTTACTTCTTCTACACCTTCAGACTTTGGGTTAGTTTCGACAAGACAATAAAATCTACCTTCTGCATCAATAGTAATAGTTTTCTTTTTCACAGCCGAAATTCCTGTGTGATGAGTGAAGCATGATGTTCGCGCATATCCTCAAGGATACGAGAACCCTCGGGTAGTTCCCAAATACGGTCTGCTTGCCTCATAACTGCCCGTACAGAGGGTTTCTCATCCCTGCCGAAGGTAGACTGCTCCTGAGCAAAGATGCGCTTGTATAGCCTTCCATGACGTTCTGTGTATTTCACCTCAACAACCCCTTTTTCTTGAGGGCTTTAATGATCGCTTTAGCCTCTTGTTCCACAGAAGTGCGATCCCATTCACTTAGCCCAGCATGTCGGATAATAGTATCCGTGATTAAATCTAATACCTCTTGTTGAGGTTTTTTCACTTGATAATCCTCGCGTCAGTCGGAATATCATCAGTAAAAGTGATTTCCAACTTTCCGACGATCTGACTCTTGTAATAACGGGCAGCAACCTCAGAATCTTTTATTATTCCCCACCCTTCTTTCCAAGATCTTCCTCCGATAATAGTAGCTACCTTCTTCTCGATGATAGGCTCATGATATTCATGCCAATTGACGCAACTTTTCATATCCCACAGAAGTTCTTGCCCGACACGAACAAAACTTGTTGGATCTGGCAGGACGGTGTAAGTAACCACCATCTTCTCATCGCCTACCCAGAGAACCTTTATAGTCCTCTTGGTTTCGTTATTTCTGTATTCCTTACCAACTTCAAATGTCACCTTCGTCATCCCCATTTGTTTCACAAATTCCAGTGTCTAGATGTCACTATCTAGATCACCCTCTTGTCCTGGCTCGTATGGTACGGAAGCCGTTGGATCTAGTTCATAATATCCACCCCAAGGAGGGGGTGCCCCCGGAATAGGGCAATGCGCATGTGGTACAGCAGTCAACGGGGTTGTTGCAGCACCAAGTTTATGGACTTCAAGTGCAGCACCCCACGACGTGACGGCAACACATTTGTACTTAGTACCAATTGTACTATGACCACGAAACCGATACCATCGTCCAACCTTAAACACTAAGAAGACCCTTCTTCATAGCCTTCAAAGTAGCTTCAGCAAGGTTCCCCAAATCTTCAGGGAAAGCACAGATCACTTTGCTCCCCTGTTTGATGACATGCTTCTTCACAAGAGTATTAAACTCAATTGTGTATTCGTCATTAGATGTCGTCATCTTGATCCCCATTCTGATCAGGTGAATAAGATTTCATCGGAAGGATTTGGTATATTCGGCCACCAGATTGCCTAAATGTTTTGTAAGAATACTTATATCCACCGGGTCTTGTAGTCTTACCAAGAGTGCGAGAATAGGTATCATACCACATATCCACGCAGAGCTGATCACCATTTTACCATAGATGGTGATAAAACCCCGGCCATTCGTTAAGATACCCCCAATATTCCCCATCATGAAGATCATGCAAGGACATTGCAACGAAGGGGAGATTGTGAACCTTTTCAAAGGTTATCATTCTACAACCCTCAAGATAGCTTTCATCTTCTGCTTAGCAGTTTCAAGCAACGGGAGTTTAGACCGATCATTTGCACGAAGCCAAGCAAGATGAGCCTTCACGTCACCTTCAGTGAGATAACCTGGAATGCGGCTGGACATGGGGGAGCCATCAGTGTCATGGTATGTGGCTACAGTAATTACCCCTTTATCCGTATTGTCATACGAAATGTTCAAATCAACCCCTTAAAAAGAAAATGTGGCTGATCTTACTGGATCGACTTAGCCTGAGTATCTCTCATCTCAGGTACCACTATTCCGCGAACCCGTTAGGGTTTGTTACATGATCCAGAAGCGGAGAATGTAACCCACCATCAGGATAAAGAGCGGCCCAATGAGAGCAACAAACAGTCGCTTCATGGAGTCATCCACCTGTTTCTGTCCTGCATTGACCTTGAAAAAGATGATAGCCTTGATGAGCATAACACCCATCAGTTGAGCGATGGTCAGCACAGGTAGACCCAATGGGACCATGAACCACACCCAGAGGATACTGGCCACCCATGCCTGATAAATCAGAGCAAGAATAACGAATGGTAGTACCAAGACACTACCGGCAGCCATAGCAAACATGGACAGGATGAAGTAAACGGCACCCATGTTATGCAGCCTCCGCATATTCAGCTTGGGCTTCAAGCTCTTCCTTGTGAAGCTGCGCCATCCGTTCAGTCACGAATTGATGACAGGAAGCTTCGTATGATGCCGCCTGAAGAACAAGCAGATCAGCCCCTACTTCTGCACGACCCTTGGCAACAGCCTTGGAGACTGTCTCTTCGAAGATCGTCAGGTTACAGACGAGATCACCCGGACGACCCTTGACCGGACGAACAACTGCGAGTTTGAAACCTTGAGTCTGTGTCATTGTGCTATTCCTTTGTTGCACTGGATGTAATTGACAAACAAAGGGTCCGTCCCCCGCCCGTTGATCCCCCGATCAACTACAATACCCGTAGGGTATAAGAGAACAGTCCCACTAGAAAAGATGAGTTATCCCCGATAAGGTATATCGGAGAATGGATTGTAGGTGTCCGGCATGATCGCTCTCACTTGAGAAGACCACCGATAGCCGTACATCTTTTTCGGAAAGATAGTCTTGAAGATCCGTTTAAATCTCTTCTTCATCACGGATCACCTTTGCATCAGTGAGAACACCATCAGTGACAGTGAACTCAACGATACCAACTGTACTGTTAGTGTGTCTGCCGTCAATTCTTCCGGTAGAGATTGAAGTCCCTCGAAGATATACTTTTCGTTGGTCCTTCACCACAACAGGTGGATGATATTCCTTCCAATTGTCCCCAGAGAATTTCTCGTGATGAATCTTCCCGTTCTTGTCTTTCCAGACAGCGATCATGCAATGGTATTCATTACCCACGAACGTATAGACACAATCGACGATTTGATCGTTAAGAGGGTGTTCGTATTGGCAATCAAAGATATACTGTTTTCCAACAGTAAATTCTGGACCCTTCACCATTGCATTGATCCTGGAGCTGTGTAGGCACCATCAGGGATAGAAGTCTTACCACCAGACATGGTAGCTTCACGATCACGACGACGAATGTCCAGAGTCTTGGAAGCCTTGGCAAGATGACCCTTACGAGAAGGATTACGGGCACCAGCAATTGGCCCATCATTATCCCTACGGCGATGCAGACGGGTATGTCGTCCCGTAGGGTGAATAGAGATCTGTTTGTCTTCCTGATAACCACCAGAAACAGTGGTTTGCGTCAGGCAATTCAGGTGTGGACCCTCCGGACCCACATAGTTTTCCTTGAAGATATTCTTAGTCATTCCAGTCTTCCCTCTTTCAGATGAAATTACCGCTTAGATGGTGCGAACAAATTCACAGCACCACCTATGGTTAGGAGTATTCCAATTATCCATAGCATCATGCTGATCAGCAAATTTGGAATAGCGTACCACATAGGGTGATATCTCCACCCATCATAGGTGTACATCAACCATCCCATACCATAGATGAGACTCAACCCCAGGATTATAAACCCTAGGCTAACAAACAATTTTTCCATTTCCGTTTCCTTACCCTGAAACTTCATAAACCATGTGGGTAGTATATTCATCCCTTCTAACAACCTTGAAGCCCCTCTTCTCGTAAAATTTCACGAGTCTATCGAGTGGCATCTTGTTCATACCGAACGGAGAGGCCGTCAGTTCCAGGTTTTTCCTAAGCTTACGAGCAAGACGCTTAGCCACAGTAAGTAGTTCAGTCCCCTTGCCTGAATTTCTGGCATGATGCTCAGTAATGAAAGAACTCAGATAAAGTGTCTTGCCAAAACTCAAATAGGCTGAAGTGACTTCATCAACGATGATATTACAACCCCAACGAGATCGCCGATCAATGCTATGTGCCATTTATTCAGTCCCCAAACAAAAACCCTCCAGCGGAATTACCAGAGGGTTCATATTAAGGGAGAGGACTAGAGGGGTTTCGAGGGCTGGCCCTCTAGTCGATTATCTCAGCCATTGTACTTACATAATTCCTCCTACCCCACATGGGATCGGCTGGTTGAACTAATTGGTGACGGGATCACGTTTGCCCATCGGTCCTGTAGCTATGGGTTGTATCTGTTTCATCAGATTACAACTAAGGGATTGCGACAGTGTTACACCATATAGGTGACTGTACCCTTATCCAAAATTTAATCTCTCTAAACTTTAGTGTGCCTAAACGGCTTCTAGGATCATAGCCCTAGTGCATCAAGTCACGGCGAATCTCTAGCCATGATAGTTCTCCTGATTAAATAACCACTATAGCCTGCGCTGGCATAACATTAAAGTCAGTGGTTAATGGTATTATCTGCGGTTTCGCAGAATCCTTTCAGCCTCAGCTTTTTTATTAGCTTCCGCTGCTGCTTCCTCCAATTCGGAGGGATCAACACCCGCCATAAGATACGTCCTTAAACGTTCTTCGATTAGCGAGTTTGCGTTTCGTGGGACGTCCCAATCTTCGTTGAAGAGTGCGATCCACAAACATCTCCTCATCGCGTCAATTTCACGAAGGGAGTATTTGCGTTCAACTAAAACAGTGGAAGACATTGGACGTTTACACCCCTGAAATCCTGGAGTTCTTCAATGAGAACGTCCGAAAGCTGTTCTTGTGCATTCACACAAGTATCCATCGTGACCTCATGTTTCACGACAGTTTCCCTGTAAGGATTACCTGCATATCCGCCCCCAAATTGGATCAGGATAATCATCAAAACCTTAGTCATTTCACCCTCCGTAAGCTAGGACACCCCAACTGATGATTGCGACAAGGCCGATAAAGAACCAGCCCAAACGGTAATAGAACTGTATCATGCCAGTCCTCCTATGATGATATTGGGTAGAACTAGGTCCGATATCCCCGTAAATGGTAATCATTTCAGGTTCAAAATAGTCTCGGGTAATCATATACATACCCAGAGGTACTTTGATGGTAGGATGTTCAATCCTTACACCCATTTCATCCTCCTATGAATATACATAGACAATCCCATTCCCAAACCCGAAAGGCGATAAGGGCAGGGAACTCCAGATTAGCCTCATGGTCCTAGGTTGCGGCGGAGGATACCATGATAGCACTTCTAGACTAGCACCGGGGGGAAGCTAGGGGATTGCCTGTATATACTCATTAAGGGTGTGGCTGCTGCTGACCCGAAAAAGGGGCACACATTTAACCCTACTGTTTCGTCCAGTGCAGGACGAGGGACGGGAAAACACTGGATCGCAAGGGCACCACGTACCACATAAGCATAAACCCCCAGCCAATTAAGGCCAGGGGTACCAGTTGTTTCAACCGCCATTGAAAGTGTCAGTCTGCTGATGACAGGAAGCAATGATAACTAGTATCGCTTCTTGCTACTTACATTCCTGGACTGACCTTGACCTAGAGAGCCAAGGAAAAAGAAGATTGCGAGTATCCAGAGAGGTGGGAAAAAGAACCCACCAATGAGGAAGATAAAGAAGAGAAGACCCATGATGTTACCTCTTTGCCATTGGACTATCAGCCATCATATAGCTGATGCCGTTTCGGGTTAATAGTCGCAGTTCTTGCCGTCCAACTCTCATGCTGAAACGGTCTTTCCCCGTCAATACGATTGCCCCACCCAAGAGATTAACCACACGTCGAAACTCCGACATGTTCACTAGAACATTCAATTCCATCTTCATATCCCATCAGTTCTGGTTTCGTTGTCAGCCCTATTTCACCTTCCTTTAGTGTAACCCTCACATCACACCAATAGCCCCACCCTAGAATACACTAAGGTGAGGCTAGAATTGTGATATTGCTCATGGGGAAACCGTTATTAGTCCCTACGGTAAACAAGAGGCGGGTCGCTTTCGTGTGCCCTCTACGTATCAAGGGGATATGTTGTCCCTTGAATTCAGTTCAAGTGTTTGCTTGCAAGCTCTAATACAGGAAGCACAAGCGGACGTGTGAACCAAACAGCAAGCAAAGCTACCATTGGCCACACAACGAGATTGATGACGATTTGAATTTCTTCACGCATCGAGACGCACCTGATCTGGCCCTACAAGAATAACGTTGGCCACTGGTATAACCGATATGGGCACAATCTCGCCATTGTCGAAGCAGATATCGGCCCATGCTACAGCGGCTTCCCATGCCTCTTTACGGGTTGGGAATACCTGTTTTGAGGTCACAATTCGACCTAGGCTTTTAGTGGTGAACGTCCACATTGCTAGACCCCTACTTAACTACACGAAGGTAGATGTTAGAGGGGATGAAGTGATCGAAGTAGACCGTCAAGGCTTCCCAACAGTCATCCAATGACGGACCAATGAAGGATACAACGTCAATTGGATAATTGAGGCGTTGTTC